>Ga0326728_10000405_pt1 | contig 168999 bp, 146 predicted proteins | sample MB3enrmetagenome_FD_207602 | JGI IMG/M metagenome (GOLD analysis project Ga0326728, IMG submission 207602) | Lab enriched peat soil microbial communities from McLean, Ithaca, NY, United States - MB31MN | ecosystem: Environmental > Terrestrial > Soil > Wetlands > Peat | place: USA: New York... | reverse complement strand
GAGCTAGCCCCGTATTCCGCAGCGCTCAATGAGCGTTCTCATCCCCTGAACTGACGGACCGGTCACCGGGACGGGGGCAGCACCGAGGAAATGCCGAGGGCTTCGAGGATCTTCGCCTGGGCGGGGCTGAGGGGGTCGACGACGTACTGGAGGCCCCTGTCAGTGCGGACGCGCTGGTACCCGGTGCCAGCAAAAGACTTGAAGATGTTCTCGGCCGTGGGCCGGGCGGCACGGCCTTCGGGCAGCAGCCCGGGGACGGTGCGCGCCGGTGCGATCGCCCTGCGGACCTCGGCCTCCACGAGGCCGTAGACGAGCAAGGCGACAGAACAGACCTGCACCAGGGCGGCGGCCCGGCGGTTGGACTTCAAGAACACCGGTCGGACGGCGATGGGCCCTTTCAGGAAATGGTGCGCACGCTCGGAAAGAGCCTGGTCCTTGTAGAGGCCGAGCAGGCGGGCGGCGCTGCAGCGCGCGGGGCCCATGTTGGTGACCAGGGCGTAGAGGCCGTCTTTGGCCTCGGCTTTCCTGACGGCTTCGTCGTCGCGCCACCATCGAAGGCACACCGCCCCGCCGGGCCCGGGGACGACCTCGGTGCGCAACAGGTCCCCGACGTGGCCGGCCGAGACCGCCTCGGCCGCCCGCCGGGCAACCTTTTCCATGTCCCGGTGATGCCGCTTGTCCAGGCTCGCGGCCATCTTCGCCAATGCCGCCTCGGCCCGGGAGAGCAGCTTGTCCCGGTTGGCCCGGGCCGCGGCGGCCTCCTCCGAGCCGTGCACGTACAGCACCCGGAACCGGCGGGCCACTTTGTCGGGCCCGGTCATCTCGATGGTGCCCTCGGCGCCCGAGAAGCTCGGTCGGCGGCCCTTGGCCAGCCGGGCCGAACGCTCCGAGCAATAGGCGACGGGCGCCCAGGCCTGCTCGGGCAGGGCCAGGGCGGCGACCTCGTAACCGAAGTTGCGGGGCAGGCGGGAGACGAAGCTCATCCCCGCCGCGTCGGCGGCGGCCAGGTTGGCCCTGGTGACCAGGGCCGAGTCGGCCACCAGGACGAGCCTGTGAGGACGGGCGAGGCAACGCAGGCGCTCGAGCAGGGTGAAGGTCTCGGCCCCCTCGTGGCGGGCCCCGCCGGTGACCCGGCCGTAGAGGGGGACGCCGCCCGCCGTGGTGGCATGGGCGACTTTCAGCTGACGGCAGTGCTCCTTGTGGTCCGAGGAATGCCCGAAGCCGACCACGGGGGCCCTCATGTCCTGTTCGGCGTAGGCGCCGCAGAACGCTACCGAGGTGAAGTCCCAGTGCAGCCGGGCGGCGTCCAGGCCATAGGAGGCCACTGCCGCCATGGCCAGGGCGCCGGCCAGCTCGTCGAGGCGGCCCGCGATGGCGTCCAGGGCACGGCCGAGGCGGTCGTCGTTCAACAGCGAGGCCGGGGCCCCCAGCCAGTCCCCGCTGGCATAGGCCTCGGCCCAGCCGACCACGTCATATAGCGGCCGCGGGGCGGTCAGGCGGTTGGCCACGAGGGCGGCGATGACCTCGCCGTGGGTGAGGCGTGACCTCCCCCTCATCGGGCACGCCCGGTCCACTATGCCGACCAGGTCGAGCCGGGCCAGCACGGGCAGGACTAACGGCAGGGCACCGGCGACGAAGCGGCCCGGGGTAGGGTCGAGCCGGGCGAAGGCGCCAGCCAGGTTGTCCAGGGCACCCGATTCCTTCAGACGGTCCCGTCGTCCCAGGTTTGCCACAACGCGGTGGCGGACCTTGCCTGTCGCCGGGTCCCGGAAACCCTCGACGACGTGCACGTACTCGTAGACCCGGTCCCCTTGGCGGACCTTCTGCAGGCGCACGAACATTTCCCCAACATCATAGCAGCCTGAACTACACCTATGTAGTCATTTCTGACCACACGGAGACCCCTGTTTTCCCCAACGGCACGACACACCGACGCGCGCTATACCAGTGCCTGAGCCATGCTTTGACCAGCGACTACCTGCCTCCTTGGACCAACCACCACCCCGCCAGGGGCACTTCAGCTACGCGCCGGTGCGGAATACGGGGCTAGCTGCCGGCTCGTTGAGCGCGGGCCCGCGTAACCGTCGGTGCCGCTGGCTATCCTGTCCCTCGAAGGTTCTGTCCCGGGTTCCCGGGTTCGGGCACTCGGAGCCTTGCCCCTCAATATGCCTGCGTGCTGTCCAGGGGCGCGCCCGACAACGGGAGAGGCTATGGCCGGGGTAAAGGAAATCGTAGAGAGTTATGAGCCGGCGCTCCTAGCCATCTGTGCCGCGCCTTATTGGGCGTGCCTCTACTATGACCCGGGCCAGGTCGTGGATCCGGCGACGGACGTCCGTGCCGAGTTCTGGTTCCGGCACGCCTTTGACGACTGGTACCCGGATGACTGGCCGAACGCCATCGTCGCCGTCGTGCCCGCCACTGCCCTCAACCCGCCCGGCCAACCCGGGCACTATCCCAGGACGGTCGGGCACCGGCGCCGGCCGGGCGTCGGTGGCCGTGCCCGGACTGCACCCTGGCTGTTGCGCAGGCGAGGACTGCTCATTTGCGCGGTCGCCGCGAGTGGCGACGCTCACGCCGTTCTGCAATTGACCGATGGACGGCGGGTAGCAGGCCCACCGTCCAGCGGCTGCTTGCTGGACGCAATCCGTGCCAAGTTCGGGCTCCCGCCGGGGCCCGTATCGCCCTATACGCTCGATGTCTGATGCGGCCATCTCACGCCTGGGCCGATCTATACCAAGAGACGACGTAGATCTCCATACAAAAGACGACATAGATCGACCCAAGTGCCAGGCCGGCGTCAGGTGGCCGGCGGGAAGGCGACCCCGCTCAACGACTGGCAAATTGCCAGGAAGGCCTCCTGGAACACCGGGTCCCGGGCAACCGGGTTGGCAACCATCTCTTGGCGCCGCTTGAAGTAGCGACCGGTCACCAGGGCCCCGGGTTCGTCGCTGGTCGCCAACCAAACCTGGGTCTCGGCGCCCAGGGGCAAGGAGTCGGGTGCACCCGCGCCACCCATGCGAGTCTTGATCCAACCGGGGTCGACGGCATTGCACAGGGTCGTCGGCCAACGCCGGGCAACCGCGAAGGCCAGCATCAAGTCGTGAAGTTTGGAGTCCGAATAGGCCTGCATGCCGTCCCAGGGCCGGCGCTCGAATTGTAGGTCCGACGGCTCGAACCGCCCCCCTTCTTGCAAACCCGAAGTGAGGTAAACAAGGCGTGAGGGCCGGTCCATGAGCGCCGTCAGCACATATGGGGCCAGCGCGTTGACCTGGAAGATCCGCTCCAGGCCATCAACGGTCAACTCCCGTCTGCGCACACCCCCGCCGACGCCGGCGTTGTGGATGACCACGTCGTAAGGCCCCTTCTGGCGGGCCGCACCGGCCAGCGCCTTTGTCTCGGCCAGCGAGGCCAGGTCACCCACTACGACGTCGGCGGTACCCGCGAACGCCGCAGCAGCCTCGGCGGCCCTGCCCACGTTTCGCGCGTGCAAGACCACGCGGTGGCCCATGCGAAGCAGCGTTGCCGCTGTTTCCCGGCCGATACCGTCGGACGACCCTGTTACGAGAACGCTCGCCATTCCCCTCCCTCGTGCCAAGTCAGCGCCCGCAGACGCGACTCCGACAAGTTAGCGCGGTAGGCAACTCCGCCGGCTCGACCTTCGCGGGCGAAGGCGTCATCTCGCGTACAGACGCCTGGTGAACGGCTCTGTCAGAACGACACGGGTCACCGGCCGAAGCGGACCAGGTTGGAGGAAGGATCGTGGGAAGCGCAGTCGCGCGCCATAGGGCTGGTCAATGCGCTCGCACACTTCGCCACCAGCGGCGTGGAGGTGCTCGATGACGGCGCCGGCGTGCCCGAAACCGCCAAATGCATTGCACCGATGGTCGCATTCGGCGGTCTCGTGCGCGTTCCCGGCCCGTACGGTGACTGACGCTGCCAAAGCAAAGAGGCATTCGGGGGTTTCAAGCGCGTTCGGGGATGCGAGCAAGTTAGGGGGTCCCGGGTGGCAGCAGGGCGGCGGGGCGGCGGGACGCCGCGGCGGCACGCGGCTGGCAACGCCCGTCCTACCCGTAGCCGAGCAGCGACCAGGAGGTGAAGACCTGCAACCCCAGACTGTGCGGCCCCGACCAGAGCCCCGAGTTCGCCCTCCCGTAGACGACGGTGACGACAACGGCGTAGTCGCTGGTCACGTCGGCCGCTATCGAGTTGTCCTGCGCGGCCGCGCCGGGCAGGGTGCCGCCGGGCGCGATCACTGCTGCGCCCACGAATGCCTCAGTGCCGGTGCTGGCGCTTGCATATCCATGCACGTTCATGTCTGCCACGGCTGGCCCCCATATCGCGGTCGAACTCCAACCACCTTCAGGCGCGATGTCGGACGGGAGCCCATGGCCCTTCAGGACGTCGATGGCAGCCGCTGCTGTCGCCCGGACGACACTCTGCATACTTGCTTCGGTACCATCGGGCAAAGTGCGCAGCGGATAGAGCCTGAAAAGGTACACGCCCTCTTTGTGGCCGGCCGACGCGTACGACACCTCAGACGTCGACAAAGGTCCTGACACGGTGGTCGACGTGCCGTAAACCGGGGAAGTGAGCTGCGTTGTCGGCTGCAGGCGCCAGGTTGAGGGGACACAGACGCCGACGTTCATAGCCTCAGACAGCGCCGGAGTGAGGTTGGTGGCGATGAAGTCGCTCTTGGGGCTGAGGGACAACGAGCCGGCCAATGAGCCCCCGACATAGAGTTCGGCCCGGTACTCCACGTTCGTGAAACACTCGTCGTCGGCAGCAAGCAGCCGGGTGGTGAACTCAAAGGAGTTGTCTGAGGAGTTGTAGCTGCCGCAATCCTCTTCACCATGTCCCCAACAAGCGGTCTCGCTTATCGCGCTCCACTGCGATGCGCCGACCGGCCGCTGGTACCACAGCACCGTCAACGGCATGTGTGCCATCTTGAAGGCAGAGGTACCTGGAGGTACGGGCACATCGAGTTCGAGGTAGTTGGGGTCGAGGAAGCCGCTCAGTCCCGGTACCTTCAGCACCTGCTTGCCGGGCCCGGCTACCACCCTGCCAGTGGCCATGGACGCGGTCAACAGGCCCCTCATCCTGACAATGGCCGTCCGCAGGACCACAGAAGCCCTTGCCTCCCTGGTCTGGGCCAACGTCTCCAGGCTGTCCATGGCGCCGCCAAGCCAGGCCTGTTGAAGCCCATAACTTGTCTGAGGCTGGGGCTTATTGCACGTTGCCAATCGACTTGGCGCACTGCACGTGAAAAGCATGTGCGTTACCGCAGCCGTGTACGCCTGCGTGGCCGCCTGGTACTGCCCACTCGCGAGGTTGGCGAGGCCCAGGTCCAGCAAGGCGACCGGGTTTGTCGGGTCCGACTCCACCGCCTGGCGGAAGAACCGGGCCACCACGCCGGGGGCGCGACCATCGGCCCCGTTCAGGAACCACAACGTGTAGTAGCCAAAACCAACATTGATGAGCTGGCTGGGGTCGTGCTCTCCCAGTTCGTAGGCCTTGATCTCGTCAAGATCGACCTTTCGCAGCCAGTGCGGCGAGACGTTCGTACCCGAGACAAATCCCCCACCAACCGCCTCGGACCCACGAAAAGCCTCGGCCTCGGCACGTTCGGAATAGGCCAGCGCGAAATCGGGCCGAAGTCTTATCGCCCGGGTGAAATCGTCGATCGCCACCTGGTAACCAGCGGGAACCGTGGCGCGGTCCATGGCGGTCACAGCGTTGGCGTAGTCCCTGGCTGCCGCGTCCGACGGCGTGCCAGGCTCCCTGACGATGGCCAGGGCCCCGCCCCAGACCAGGCCAGTCCCAACCAACAGCGCTCCCAGGACGGTGAAACCCATGCGGTTCCGGCCGTAGAGCACGTACGCCGAACCGAAGAGGAACAGCGCCACGGCGATCATGGTCAGGATGGCGGTGTACGAATCGACCAAACCGGACCATTTGTCGGACACATCGTTGTAGGCGTCCGACTTGGCCTCCAGGTACGTGCCTGTGGAGGCCCTCTTGGCGAAGAAGTCGTACGGGAAGTTAGGGTCGGGGTCGCCATTGGCCAGAGAAGGCCGCAAATCGGAAGGCACTGCCCGGGCCGTTTTCTCGACCTGTGCGGCGGTCACCTTGTACTGGTCCGCCCAGTTCAGGGTGCCCTCCTGGTCGTACGTGGCCTCCAACATCTCCTGGGCCGCCTTGGCCTTCAAAGCCTGGAGCGACAGGTACTGGGCATAGTCACTCTCGGCTTGCTGGTAGGCGCTCGTTTCTGCCGCGCTGGCCTGAAGGCTCAGCTCCTGGGCCAGGTCGTCGGCGTTAGAGGCAGCCGCAGACGCACGGTTCAAGAGGAACCCACCCAGCGCGGCAACGAAGGTCGCGAGCACGATCGTTATGGTCAGAATGCGCGCCGTGGGCTTGGCGGGCGGCTTTTTCTCTCGTGCCTCGTGTTCCCCGGGCCGGGGCCCGCCTGGTTCGTCCCCATCCCCCAGCCGGGGCTGGCCGAGCTCGGCACCGCTCAACTCGGCCACGGCTTCGGCCGCCGCCCCACCCAGCGGGCCCTCGATCATCCCAGTCCCGCAAGTGCGGTGACGGCCAGTGCGACGGCCATAGCCACGACGCCGGTGGCCAGCGAGCGCGCGCGCCGGTGGCGCCAGCCCAGGTACGACAACGTCAGGAAGAACACCGCCACGATGACGAAGGCATCGGCCAGGACTATTTCCTGTGCGGTGGTGCGGTCGTTGGCGGCCATATGCTCCAACGCACCCTCCTGGGTCGTACCCAGTGTTCGCAAGGCCGACGGGTCCTGGCCCGGCTGGACGCACGGCGATTCCACCTCACTGGAGCGCAAAGCGTCCTCGTCGTACAGGACGGAACCGCCGCTGCCCCGGCTCGAGGGCCAGTAGCACAGGAACCCAGGGACGAGGGCCCGCTCCTGGGCGCCCTCGACTCGCGCCTGGGCCTCCAGGGAACGTGCCTGGTTGGCGTCGTCGTCTCGCCAGGCGGTGGCCGCCTCGGAGTACAGGGTGCTCTCTGCGACCGTGTGCTCCTGGTAGGCCTCGTTGAGCCGGGCGCCAAAATCGACATAACCGTCTTGTTCGGCCTTGACCGTCTGGTACTGCGTAGCTTCCTGGACCGCCTGCTGGCTGAGGCTCGACGCGGTCGAAAACCGCCCGGACGCCCAGAAAGCCTGGAGGGCACCCACTATCGACAGGCCGGCAACCAGAATGACCACGCCAGCGTTCCAGCGGTCCAACGCTGCTTCTTCCGGAGCGGGCGGCGGCGCGGGGGACCGGTCGGCACGGTAGCGGCGCCGCTCCAACCGCAGAAGGTAAATGCCCGCGAGGACCAGCACACCCAAGGCGCAACCGACCAGGACTGCCATCCCGCGCAGGTTAGCGCCAACGGGGGCAGTTCTTGACCAGGGGCCGCCCAAACTGGCCCTGGTGGCTTGCGGCGGTCCTTCGACTAAACCACAGGGCACTACATAGACGACGTCATTGTTCGGGCCCGCCTTGTCGGCGATGCAGGTTGCGCGTCACGGGCACACCAGCGAGGGCCGGCCGGGCCCTGCGTCAGAAGCTGCTCCCAGCACCGACAAGCTCGGCGGTGCTAGTCGCCGGTGAGCTGCGCACTAGCCGGACGGGTGGGCGGAACGGCCACCAGATCCGGTCACCAAGGTCGAGATTGAGGGCGGTGACCACGATCGAACGGACCACGAGCGTATCCAGCAGGACGCCGAAGGCTACAGCGAAACCGATTTCCGCAAAGGCGGTCACCGGCAGCGTGCCGAGCACAGCGAACGTCCCGGCGAGCACGCAACCCGCAGAGGTGATCACTCCCCCCGTTGCGGCCAACCCGTTGAGCGCGCCCGCCCGGGTGCCATGGGCGTGCACTTCCTCTCGCACCCTCGTCATGAGGAAGATGTTGTAATCGATGCCCAGGGCCACCAGGAAGACGAAAACGAACAGCGGGAATGCGCTGTCCGCGGCAGGAACTCCGAAGACGTGGTCGAAGACCAGGGCGCTCACACCGAGCGCGGCCGCAAACGACAGCACGACCGTGGCAATGAGCAACACCGGCGCCAGCAGGGCACGCAGCAACAGGGCCAGGATTATGAAGACGACCACCAGGATTATCGGGATTATCAGGTCCCGGTCGTGGTGGGCAGCGTTCTGCACGTCAAGGTTCACGGCGCTGTCACCACCCACAAGGGCGTGCGCCCCCGGGATGGCGTGCACCGCGGTCCGTACCGCCTCGACGGTGCTGTAAGCGGCGGAGCTCTCGGGGTTGGCGGTCAGCGTGCCCTGCAAGAAGGCCACGTCGCCCTTGATGATCGGCGGCGCCACCGCGGCGATCCCCGGTGTGGCCTTGATCGCGGCCTCGACCTGGGCCGTCTCGGCAGCGTTGGTTGCAACCACAACAGGGCTGCCGGAGCCGGCCGGGAAGTGCCTGGCGAGGACCTCCTCCCCCACAACCGAGCTGGGCGTGCCCCGGAATGACTGCTTCTCGGTGAGGCCATTGGCGTGTAGGCCGAGGACACCGACCGCCAGGGCGCCGAGGGCGAACGCGGTCCCGAGCCACACCCGCCGAGGACGCCGGCTGATCTGGCGACCGATCCGGGCCCATACTCCGGTGGAGGTGGGTTCCAAAGAGCCGACGGCGGGGCGGACGGGCCAGAAGATCCACCGGCCCGCGGTAACCAGGAGTGCCGGCAACAGTGTGAGCATCGATGCCAGGCCCACGAAAACGCCGATGGCGGCGACCGGGCCCAGGCCCTTGGTGGAGTTGGTCTCAGCGGCAAGGAGGCACAGCAACCCGGCAATGACCGTGCTGGCGCTCGCAACAATGGCTGGGCCGGCTCGGTGCAGGGCGACCGCCATGGCCACGTGCCGGTCGGTATGGCGGCGAAGCTCCTCTCGGTAGCGGGCCACCAGGAGCAGGGCATAGTCGGTCCCGGCGCCGAAGACGAGCACGGTCAGGATGCCGGCGCTCTCGCCGTTTACCACCAGGCCGGCGTGCCGGGCGAAAACGTAGATGACCGCCTCTGCCGCCGTCAGCGCGACCCCGGCGGAGACGACGGGCAGGAGCCAGACGAAGGGGCTCCGGTAGGTCAGCAGCAAGATGACGACGACTACCGCGATGGCCGCGTACAACAGGGTGCTCTCGATGCCCTTGAAGGCACCGGACATGTCGGCGGCGTTGCCGGCTGGTCCGGTCACGTTCACCGAGAGCCCGGGCGAGCCGCCGGCGACGGACTTCATCTTGTCGATGACGCCCGCCGCCGCGTTCCACCCGTCGGGCCCGAGGTTAAGGGGGACGACGACCTCGGCCGCCTGGCCGTCCTGTGACCACACCGGGCCGGTTATCGGGCCGCCGAGGCGGGCCACACCGGCGAAAGCGTGAGCGTCGGTGACGATCCTGGCTCGGTCGGAACCCGTCAGGGCAGGCAGGCGCTGGAAAACGACCACGGCGCTGAACGTGTTCGGCGATTGGATGGCGCTCTCCGCGTTGAGTACCTTGGTCGACTCGGCCGCGCCGGGGAGCCAGGCGGTGGCGTCGTTCTTCTCAGCCCCCGTGAGCTTGCCAGCGAGCGGCCAGGCAACCGCCAGCAGAACGAGCCAGACAAGGACGACCAAGTACTTCCCGCGCCGACCGACGAGCGCGGCAATCCCACGTACCTTCAAAGATCCCATGCTCCAATTGTGCCGCCTGAACGCAGTTCAGGGCATCAGGGACGTCCCTGACCTTCCCCCGGAACCCCTGCCTCACCCTCCCCGTGGTGGACCAGGGCCCGCCCGAGAACCGCCGCTGACCTGCCGGGGCCAGGCCGGGGCGTTCGCCTCGGGCCAGGACGAGATGTGACCCCTATGTCGATCACGTTGCCACTGGCCACGTCGAGGTCGTGCCTGGCCCGGGAGGGGGCCTAACGGTTGTTGTCGAAGACAAAGAAGCCGTTGCGGCCGACGCGCTTGGCCTCGTACATGGCGATGTCAGCCTTTAGGAGCAGGTCTCCCGGATCTGACGACGGGTCGTCGGTAACTGCGACCCCGACGCTCCCGGTGGTACTCAGATCGTCATCCCCGTCCATGAACCTCTCTCCGATGGCCTGTACCACCCGGACCGCTATGGACCGGGCCTCGGCGTCGCCACTGAGCGCGCTGCACAGCAGCACGAACTCGTCACCGCCGAAGCGGGCAACTGTGTCACCTCGCCGGCAAATCCGCCGGAGGCGGCGGCCGACCTCGACCAGCAGCCGGTCACCGGCACTGTGGCCATGCGAGTCGTTGATCGCCTTGAAGTTATCGAGGTCCACAAAGAACAAACCAACGCGGGTGCTGGTGCGCCTAAGAGACACGAGGGCCTGCGAGAGGCGGTCCATGAGCGCCAGCCGGTTGGCCAACCCGGTGACGGTGTCGTGAAGCGCCTGGTAGGCGAGGGCCTGCTCCGCCAGGACCTGTGCGGTCACGTCGCGGGAAATCCCGAACGTGCCCACGATGCGCCCATCGTCGTCTCGCAAAGGCAGCTTGGTAGTCGAGACCCAGGCATCGGCACGATCAGCGAAGGTTTCACGTTCGATCTTGGCGACCAGGGGTTCACCGGTCCGGATAATCCGCTGCTCGTCCTCGAAGGCCTCCTCGGCGTGCTCGCGGCTGAAGAAATCGAAGTCCGTCTTGCCAATCACTTCTTCCCTGGTGCAGCCGTTCCCCTCGTCCAGGACCCAGCCCTCGCTGACCAGCAAGAACCGGCTCTGCAGGTCCTTGAAGTACACCCGTTCTCCTGGGTTTGCCAGCAGGTTGCGCATACACGTCCGCTCGAGGCCCTCCACCTCCGAGGGCATGCCTGAGCTGGCGCGGTTCGTCGGGTCGGCCACAGTGCCTCCTTTATGCCACCAAGGCCAAATCGACAAGACAATGGGACACCTGAGAGCCGTCTTCGGGACTGGTCCCGGTCTCCATCACCGCCGGATGAACCGTTCGAGGAACTGGCGGGTGCGCGCCTCCACCGGGTCCACGAGCACCTGAGCCGGCGGGCCGTTCTCGACCACGACTCCCCCATCGAGGAAGCAGACGGTATCGGCGACCTCACGGGCGAAGCCCATCTCATGGGTGGCCATCAGGAGCGTCATCCCCTGGTCCTTCACCTCTCGGACGAGTGCCAGCACCTCTCCCACCAGCTCCGGGTCGAGGGCGCTCGTGACTTCGTCGAGCAGCAACAGTCGCGGCTGGTAGGCAAGGGCCCGGGCGATGGCGGTGCGCTGCGCCTGCCCGCCCGACAACCTGTCGGGGTAATCCGCGGCCTTGTCGGCAAGCCCGACTCGAGCCAGCAGATCCATGGCTCGCTCACGCGCCTCCGACACCGGCATCCCGTGCACCACTCGGGGCGCCAGCATCACATTCTCGAGCACGGACAGGTGTGGGAACAGGTTGTAGGCCTGGAAGACCGTCCCGATCCGCCTGCGGACCGCGACGGCGTCGACCCGGGGGTCTGTGACGTCGACCCCGTCGAGATGGATAGTGCCGTCGCTGACCGTCTCGAGGAGATTGGCGCAGCGCAGCAGCGTGGACTTCCCCGACCCCGACACACCAATGAGGGCCACCGCCTGGTGCTGCCCGACATCGAGGTCGACGCCCCGAAGGACGGCGTGATGGCCGAACAGCTTGGTGACACCCCGGCAGGCGAGGACGACATCCGATTGCGCCGGCGCGGGAGCCGCCAGGCTCCGGGGTTCAGACGACACTGCCAGCCTGCTCGCGTCGGCGGGCCCGGGCACCTACATGGTCCGCGAGCCGCCCCGACGGGACAGCTAAGGCGATGAACATCAGGCCGGCCAAGACGTACGGCGTGTAGTTGTAGGTTTCCGCGTTGACGATCTGCGCGGAGCGGATGGCGTCGACGGCACCGAGGAGCGACACCAGGCCGACGTCCTTTTGCAAGGCGACGAAGTCGTTGAGCAGCGGCGGCAGCACCCGGCGTACGGCCTGGGGCAGCACAATCAGGCGCATGCTCTGCAGGGCACTGAGGCCAAGGGAGGCGGCAGCGTTGCGCTGGCTAGGGTGCACCCCGTCGATCCCAGATCTGAACACCTCAGCGACGTAAGCCCCATAGCAGAGCACGAGAGCGATCCCGCCGAGGACCGTCGGGTCGTTGGGCAGGTACGACAGCCGCAGGGAAGGGAGCCCGAAGCCGACGAGGTACAGCAAGATAATAAGAGGCAGGCCACGGAAGAAGTCGACGTAAGCCGTGGCTAGCGCCCGCAGCGGGAACAGGACCGGGCTGTGCACAGTACGCAGGCTGGCGACCAGCAGGGCCAGCATGAGGACAATGACCTCGGTCACGACAAGTAGCCGGAGGTTGAGCCACAGCCCGTCGAGGATGAACCCGAAATTGCTCGCCGCCACCTGGACATCGAGGAACGCTTGGCGGAACCGGTCCCAACCCGGGGCGTTGACGACTACGACGGCGACGACGATGGTGAAGACGGTCGTGCTGACAGCGGCAACGAGTGCCGAGCGCTGGGCGCGGCCCTGCCGGTAGCGGCGGCGGTCGAGCTCCAGGGGGCTCACCGGCGGGACGACCACGCTCGTCAACCTCGAGGCGTGGTCGTCGGCGCTCATCAACTGCGTACGCTTACCTGAGCACGGGGGCGGAGCCGACCTCGGCGAGCCACTTGGTGGTCAGCTTGGCGAGGGCCCCGTCAACGGTGATGCCTTGGACGGCCTTGTCGACGCAAGCTGTCAACGGGCTGCCCTTGTCGAGGAGGATCCCGAATTGCTCAGGGCTGCCGGGAACCGACTTCAACTGGCCGATTATCACGGTCCCCTTCGCCTCCCCGGACGTGATTTCGAAGGCGGTGGGCAGGTCGACGACGAGGCCCTGGATCTGGCCGTCCTCCAGGGCCTCGATGGCGTCGCTGTTGGAGTTGTAGATCCGGGGTGACTTTGTGGGGCGGATCTGGTCAACGATCGTGGTGTAGTCCGTAGTGCCGATCTGGGCTCCGAGCTGCAACTGTCGAACGGCGGCGAGGGTGTGGGCCTTGGCCGCGGCCGAACCGGCCAAGCCAACGATGGCCTCGTGGACCGTGTAGTACGGCGTCGAGAAGTCGACAGCCTGGCGGCGCTGGGCATCGATCGAGAACTCGTCAAGGTCGTAGTCGAACGTCTTGGGCCCTGGGGCGATGGCGTTGTTGAACGTCACCCGTACCCAGTGGACATCGGACTTGTTGAACCCGAGCTCGGCAGCCACGGCATAGGCGACCGCGTCCTCGAAGCCCTTCCCGTTTGTCGGGTTGTTATCTGCGTACCACGGCTCGTACAGGGGGTCGTCGGCGCCAAGAGTCAGTACGCCGTGATGGAGGGTTTTGAGCCCCGCCGGTGTGCAAGGCGAGCCGAGTGGGCCGTTCGTGGGCGCAGCGCCAGCGGTGGCGGCCGTGCTGCTCAGAAAGCCGCCTGTGGTAAGCAAAGCGGCGCATGCCACCGCAGTTGCGCCGATACGTGGGTGCATGTTGGGAACACTCCTGTCGGTTGGGCCCCGATGTTTTTCGCCGGGCGACCCAATAGTGTCCCCCAACGCGCGACTGCCCGTCAACCGGCGCAAGCCTGGCAAGCGGCAAGTCCCGCCCTGCGAAGACTACGGTCGGTGCTGCCCATTCCCGCTGTCCGGACCGGACGAACTCACGCCGGCTCGGGCTGTTGGGGGACCGCGCTGCCGGCCCGCGCCCATTGCTTGCTCGAGCGCGCACGAGCGGTTGCCGTCACCAGCAGCCCGCAGGCGGGGCCCGGAGCTGCCGCCACGTCGCACGGGCTACCGAACCCACCGGGGTGAGGTTACGGTGTTGTCGTCATCTGGTGAGTTCAGCCCTGCAGTGCGAACACGCCCAGGCCCGCTCGACGATTGTTGCTGGAAGGAGCCAACCGGTGGACGCAAATGCGCAGTCGGTCCATCGCGACGACGTAGAGACCGCAGCGAGCCGGATTGCCGGCCGCGTCCGCGTAACACCGGTGATCGAACTGGAGCGAGGAGCCTTTGGCCTGGATATGCCGCTCGCGCTCAAGCTTGAGCTGCTGCAGCACACCGGTTCGTTCAAGCCGCGGGGAGCGTTCAACAAGGTCTTGGCTGCGGGCGCTCCCGCTGCCGGGCTGGTCGCGGCGTCAGGTGGCAACCACGGCCTCGCCGTCGCCCACGTGGCACGGGAACTCGGTATTCCCGCCGAGGTGTTCGTCCCCACTTCGTCGACGCCCGTGAAGCTGGCCCGGCTGCGCTCCTACGGTGTTCAGGTCACGGTCGTTGGCGATTACTACGCAGATGCCTTGGCCGCCAGCGAGGACCGGGCTGCGAGTACCGGCGCGCTCGTCGTGCACGCCTACGATCAGCGCGAGACTGTCGCCGGCCAAGGCACTGTCGGGCGCGAACTGGACCACCAATTGGTGGGAGTGGACACCGTGCTCGTGGCCGTCGGTGGTGGCGGGCTTGTGGGTGGGATTGCCGCCTGGTATGCCGGCCACGCCAGGGTCGTCAGCGTCGAGCCCGAGCGGATCCCGACCCTGGCAGCCGCCCTCGTTGCCGGTCACCCGGTCGACGTTGACGTCAGTGGCGTTGCCGCGGACTCCTTGGGTGCGCGGCGCATCGGCACAGTTGGTTTCGCCACCGCCCAATCAGCGATGGTGCACGCGGTGCTCGTCTCGGATGAGGCGATCCTCGATGCCCGCCAACGGCTGTGGGATTACCTGCGGATCGCCGCGGAACCCGGCGGCGCCACGGCTCTGGCCGCACTGACCAGCGGAGCTTACGTGCCCAATCCGGGCGAGCGTGTAGCCGTCATCATCTGTGGAGGCAACACTGACCCCTCCGATCTCATCGCCAAGGTCCGGCACAGTGCCTCGTAGACCGGAGGGTTGGCGTAGACCGGAGGGTTGGCGTAGACCGGAGGGTTGGCGTACGACAGCACTGGTGGGCGTGGTCGTGACGCTGCTCAACTGGCCGCCGTGGGCCAAGATCCTCCCCGGCCTGGACCCGTCGTGGCAAGCGGGTATCGCCCTGGCCTTCACGCGCCACATCCAGTGGGGGCCCGGGCTGGATTTCACCTACGGGCCTTACGGCTTCGCCGGCTTTGTCGAACCCTTTGCTCGCTCGACGGCTCTGATTGCCATGCTTTATGTTTTCGTCGTCACGTGGCTCCTTGCCGTCCTTCTCGTGGCCGGGTTGCGCAGGTACTGGAGCCTGGGTGCCGCTGGTGTCGTCGCATGGGTGGTCGTCGAGCTGTCCCTCGTCGTAGTGCACGCTGCCGATTTCGCCGACGTCGTCGGCCTCGGTCTCGCCCTTGGGGCCCTTGAGGCCCGGGACAAGCGCACCAGTACCAGGCTGGCTACGGTGCTCGGAGGGCTGACTGGTTTCGTCTTCCTGGTCAAGCTCAACGCCGGGGTCATCCTCACGGGGCTATTGCTCCTGGCTCTGGTCGGGGCAGACGGGCCATGGCGCGAACGCTTGCGCATAGCCGGGAAGCCAACAGGGGCGCTGTTAGGGGTGTTCGTCATCGCCTGGGTCGCAGCGAGGCAGAGCCTCGCCAACCTGGGGAGTTTCGTCCACGCTTCGGTTTCGTTGATTCTTGGCTACAGCGCGGCAATGGGGGGTCGCCTGACCGAAGCGTCCATCGCCCTTTGGGCGCCGGCCATAGCCGTGCTCGCCGCGTTGGTCTTCGCCGTGGCCCTACGGCACCGGTCACGGAGGTACCAGGTTGTCGCCTCGCTGATGCTAGTCGGCTGGGGCTGGGGGGTGGTCAAAGACGGCTTCGTCAACGGCAACCATTTCCCGGCCTTCTTCCAGATAACGCTCGTCGCCATTTCGCTTGCCTGCCTCTTGCGACCTGGCCGGTTGCTTTACACCGGAGGCCTGGCCCTTGCCGTCTGCATTACCCTGGCCACGACAGGGACGCCTACGATCGACCCTTTGGGCGGACCGCACTCGGTGGCGACCGAGTTGGCGGACCTCGCCCAACCTGTGAGGTTCGCCAAGTTGACAGCGAGAACCCGTGCGCGCCTAGTCGAGGAAGAACGCCTGGGATCCTCGACTCTTTCCTTGCTGCGGGGCCACACTTTTGCCATAGAGCCCTGGGAGGACATTATCGCGTGGGCTGACCCCGAGGCGCGTTGGGACCCCGAACCCGTCGTCCAGTCGTACAGCTCCTACACGTCGTACCTCGACCGGCTGGACGCGGCGTTCCTGAGCTCGGCCCGCGCGCCACAGCGGATCCTCTACTGGCCACTGCGGTTCAGCTTCGACTTCCGCGACCCTTTCATGGAACCGCCGGCCACAACCGAGGCGCTTTACTGCCACTATGTGCAACTCGCGCTGCAGGCACCCTGGCAAGTCCTGGAACGCGTGGCGGACCGCTGCGGGCGCCCCGTGGTCATAGGTCAGATCCACACGCACTTTGGTGAGCCGGTGAAGGTACCAAGCGAACCCGGCAAGATCGTGGTCGCCAGCTTCTCGTTCAGTCTCCCCTTGCTTTCGAAGCTGGAAGTTATGCTGCTCAAGCCGCCGGACACGTACCTCAGGACCTGGGGCGCCCGCTCGGCTCCGATCACCTACCGGTTCGTTACCGGCACCGCTGAGGACGACCACGTGCTGAGCGTGCCCGCTACGCTCGGCTATTCGCGGCGGTTCACACCGACCTCGGTCCGTCGGCTGGAGCTTACGGGCGTAGGGTGGAAAACCGGGCACGGAGCGGTCACGATCACGTTCCTGGCTTTGAGCTTGGGCCCGCGCTAGCCCAGCGAGCCCCGCGGTGGTGGCCCCTGCCATCGCCGGCGAGCCCACCGGGGAACAGAACACTTGTCAAATGCACCCCAAGTACCACGGGAATAGCAGACGCGCGGACATCCCTTCAGACCGTAATCGGAGCTCCGACGCCCGGCACCTCGCTCCCTGATTACATTCGCGGCCAACCCTTCGGCAATGCTGGGAGCATGAAACGCAAACCGTGCAAACTGGTCGTCGTTGTCGTCGCGCTGGTCCACGTCGGGTTAGCGGCTCTGACATGGCGGGATCTCCGGGACCGATCACCAGAGGATGTCCGTGGCAACAAGACAGCCTGGAAAGTGGCGAGCGCGCTCAACACAGGCGCTGCGCTGGCCTACTGGCTGTTCGGGCGGCGGTGCCGGTGCGGCCTGCCAGACGGTGCCAGCCCTCATCCGGCTCCCGGCGGCGAGGGCGCAAATCATCAGGGCCCCGCGCCCACCTGAGAGGCACGCGACGAGGGTGGTCCCTGGCCCATTGGACCTCGGCCCGGATGACCCGCGTCGCGCACCTGGAGGCCGTGGGCCCCTCGAGGCCAGCGGCGCTCGGTCAGCGCCAGCTGGGCCTCGTTCGCAGATCAGCCGTTACGGAGCTGGTGTTCTCGGTTCGATCAGCACGGGCTGGCCGCCCATACCGAAATCCTCTTTGCTGTCAACCCTTCGCTGACCGCCCCCAGGGTACCGATAGGGCGCGCGAACGTCCGCCGGGTGCGAGAGCCGCACCGGCGGCCCAGTGTTCGTATAGCTAATCCCGTTGGGTGCCCGCGGGGCCTCGCTGGTCTGGCTTCGAGGTCGAGCGCTGGCGGTGCCGGTCCCCCGCGTGCCCACAGCCTCAGGTGCCGTCCTCAGCGCAGGGATGCGTCTCAAGGTGAGCGAGCAGGGTGGCGAGGCTGGCCTCGGCGACGCACACGACGCTGTCGGCCGCCCCGTAATACAGGTGCAGCGTGTCGCCGTCATCGCGGAGGATCCACCCGCACGGGAACACGATGTCGGGGACATCACCGCCCCGTTCATACGGCTCATGTGGGCCAAACACCCACTCGTTGCCGCGGGCCACGACTTTCGAAGGCTCGTCACGGTCCAACAATGCGAGGCCGAGCCGGTAAATCGAGCCGGACGCGGTAGTGCGCACCCCGTGGTAGCAGATGAGCCACCCATCGCGAGTCAGCAGGGGTGGGGGGCCGAGCCCGACCTTGTTGGCGTCCCACCAGCCCCCTCGCCGGGCTGGCAGCAGGACACGCGAGTCGCCCCAGTGGCGAAGGTCGGGGCTGAACGACACCCAGATGTGGACGCCGAGCCCGGGCATGGCGGGCGCCGGGCGGTGGACCAAGGCCCAACGGCCGTCGAAGCGTAGCGGGAAGAGGGCCGCATCTTTATCCTCTGGTGGCTGGAGCATGCCGCGGTGCTCCCAGGAGACGAAGTCACGGGTGACAGCGAGACAGACTAGCGGGCCAGCGGCCGAATAGCCCACGTAGACGACGAAGTAGTCCTCACCGACCTGCGTGATGCGGGGGTCCTCGATCCCCCAGTGTTCCTCGAAGCGGCCTGGGCGCGGGTCGAGCACCCGGAGCCGATCGATCTCCCAGCCCGTGAGCCCGTCGTCGCTAGTCGCCACGACCAGCGAGGACAGTCCGGTGCGGTGCTCTACTCGCAGCAGCAGCAGAGTCTTGCCGTCCACGGTGGTGGCGCCTGGGTTGAACACGGCGTTGACCATCCGCGGGAAGTCAGCGGACGTGATGACCGGGTTACCGGCGAACCGTTGGAAAAGCTCTCTGGGATCAGCGCTCAAGCTCATCTTCTCCCCCAATCGTGGCGGCTCAACTGTGCGCGTGCCTGGCCGAGACCATAGGTGATGATAAATCAGGCGTCCCGAACGGTAACAACGACATGAGCCTGCTCGCGGTCGCCGCCGGCTCGAACTTCGTCCGCCGCCTGAGTGATCGCCCGGTGGCGGACGCGGTGTCGGCCCCAGGGTACGGGGCACTGTTCAACGCCGGCCTGATGCACCACGACGGCGTCTACCACCTCTTCGCCCGCGGCGTCCGGTCGGGCTACCGCCCTAACCTGGGCCCGGGGGACCGGTTCGTCCATTACTTGTCGGACGTCGTCGTGCTCACGTCGCTTGACGGCCTCTGCTACAGGTTCGCCTATGTGCTGGCGCGGGCAGGAATTGGAGGGGCCACCTGCCTCGAGGACCCCCGCGTCCAGCGCGTCCCGACGCGGGGCGCCGAGCATGCGGTGATGACCTACACGTGGTTGCCGCCAGTGGGGAGTGGGTCACCGTGGCGCATCGGCGCTCACCGGCTGCGCTGGGATGGCCGCCGGTTCTGGCTCCAAGTGCGAAGCGGGCGACTGCTGGGCCCCGATGGCATCGCGAACAAGGACGCAGTGATCTTCACGTTGGCGGACGGGCGGGTGGCGCTGATCCACCGCATCTACCCCAACATGCAGCTTGCTGTTTTCGACGACCTCGACCACCTGTGGGACCCCGACGATGGCTACTGGGACTCTTACCTCGCGGAGCTCGACGCGCACACCCTGCTTGTTCCCAGCCCCGGTGCGCTCAACGTCGGCGCTGGCGCCCCGCCCGTTCGGACCGACGCCGGGCTCCTGCTGTTCTTCCACGAACGACGGGGCGACGGTTCCTACACTATGAACTTGGCACTGCTGGACCCCACGAACGGTGAGGTCCTGAGCCGCCTTCCCGGCGCCGTCCTCGAACCTGAGCTTGAATGGGAAAAACATGGCGACGTCGATAACGTCATCTTCGTCCAAGGCGCGCACCGCGACGGCGACAATTTGTACCTCACCTATGGCGCCGCTGACCATTGCGTCGGCGCGGCGACCGCGTCGGTCTCCCATCTCCTGGGCGCCTTGGCCGCTGCCTGAACTGCACGACCATCGGTACTCGGCGGTCCGTTCAGCAGCCCCTTGCTGATCGAGGCGATCTGGAGCATGGTGGCGACGAAAGCCAGCGTCGACTCCGCCCCCTGGTTACGGTTAACCCCCTCGCGACGCAACCCGTCGAACCCGCCACCCGTCGCTGGGTCGAACATGACAGCCCCGGTGTCATTTTGGCCTAGGAACCATGACCCCGCCCGCGATAGCGAGTCAGCCCAATTCTGGTGCCCGGTGCAGGCCAGCGCCCGGGAGCAGGCATCTGCCATGGCCCAGGCCTCGATTGGTTGCTGGTCGAACGACGGTTGGCGACCGCCAGGCCCCCGGCCGCCGACGGGGGCGAAGCTGAACCGCCCGTGCAGCGTCTCGCGCTCGACCAGCCAGTCGAGCAACTCCAGAGCGCGAGCCGCTAGCTCTGCACGGCCCAAGGCCACCGCGGCAGCGAGCGCCGCGTCAGGCAACAGCGCGTTCGCGTACGTCAGTCGGGGCTCCGGCCACCGCCAGGACTCCGTGAGCTCAACGGTGGGGAGGCGGTTTGCGGCATCAATGACCAGGCGGCGGGCACCTCGGTGGCTCGGGTCTGCCTGGAGCACCTCGACGGCCCCCAATGTAGCGTACGCGTTCGCTCTCGCCCATGAGGAGCGGAACCCTACCGCCGCGTCGAACAACACGGCGGCCCGGTCGCGCACGTCTGCCCACGGGGCAACAGCCGCTGCCACCCCGAGCCCGAACAGCGCCCGTCCTGCCGCGTCGTCGCTCGGCGTGTCGGGCATCCAACGCCCATCGGCCCCCAGGCGGAGACGGAACCGGCCGTTGGCTACATGCGCCCGCTCCAGGAACTCGAGGGTCACCGCCGCTAGCTTTTCGGCATCAGGGTCGGCGGGGAGCCGGCAGGCGAGGGCGAGCGCCCGGCCGGCATCGTCCGTGCAGTACCCGCACTCAGGCCGGGGCTGGTCCAACCGGGCATGCTCGAACAAGCCCCTAGCGTCCGACATGCGGCGAAGGTGGCGCAGGTCGGGGGCGCGTGCCGGCGCGGTCCCGTTCATCCCGCCAGCCTCGCCCTCAGCACCTCGTAGATCAGCGACCGGTAGGTGGCCCCCACTGCTGGCCATAAGAACGCTCCCGCCTCCCGTTGGGCGATGGCTGCCATGCCATCCGCCACGCCCGGCTCGAAGAGGATCCGGGCGAGAGCGTCGGCCATAGCGCCTACGTCCCGGTGCGGAACCGTGACCCCGGCACCGCGTTCGAGGAGTTCCTCGGCATGCGGGAACCGGGTCGCCACCACGGGTTTCGCGGATGCGAGCGCCTCGACCAGCACCCCGCTGCTGACCTGGTCGGTCGAGTCGTACGGCAACAACACCGCGTCTGCGCTTCTCACGAGCGCCCGCAGCGACTCCCAGTCTCGGTACGTGCCGTCGAATTGGACCCGGTCCGCAACCCCGAGTTCGCGTGCCAACTCGACGAGTTGAGAGCGGTAGCGCTCACCCATCGTGGCCCGCACCTTGGGGTGCGTCTGCCCGGCGACCACGTAGGTGGCGTCGAGACCGCGCTCGTGCAAAGCGGCGATCGCACCGATACCGTGCTCGATGCCTTTGCCCGGACCGAGCAGGCCCCAGGAGAGCACCACTGGGCGTCCCCCGGGCGAGCGCTGCAACGGGTAGAAGTTTGCAGCCGCGCCGTGCGGCACAACAACGACTCTCGACGGATCCACTCCGTGGACGGCGACAAGCCTGGACCGAGCCGCCTTGCTTTGCACGACGACGGTGGCGGCTACCTCCATGATGTGGTCGAGGATCTTGCGCTGATTGGGTGACGGGCCCAACAACACTGTGTGCACGACGGCGAGGAGCGGGACGTCGAGCCCGTAGACCAGCGCCAGGACCTGCTCGCCATCCGCGCCACCGAAGAGGCCGTATTCGTGCTGGAGCAATACTGCGTCATATGACGCCATTGTCTGCAGCGACCTGGCCAAAGAGACGAGGTCACCCGCCACCCACTGGCCTACGACTTCACCGCCCAAGGTCTGGGGTCGGTCTACGATCCGCACGACATCGGCCTGCCAGCCGGACCCGGGCACTTCGATCGCGGCCCGCAGGTTCGACGTGAACGTGGCCAGCCCGCAGGCGGTGGGGGGATATGTCCCGACCAAGACGATCTCCTTCGCCTGCCCCGACTGAGCCGACCTTCGGCAAAAACTCCCGTAGCGGTTAGGTCGCACAAAGTGGAAGCTTTGCACAGCAGTCGAGAGCGCGCCCGATCGTCCGATCTCGGGCGGCTTTCACAGCCCTGGTCTCCAGCTCGGCACGGGCCGGTCGGCCCACAACGGCACCCTAGCCCCCTCAAAGAGCACCAGAGCCTCGCCAAGCGCCCGGCGTGCCCCGGGACCCCGTTGCTTGAACCGCCGTCCGCCAGCGCCCAGGGCTGGCCGAGCTCGATGGCCGAACGCATCGCGTCGCCTTCGTGGGGTCATCGCCGCGCTGGCAGTTACAGCGTTCCCAGCGAAGAGATCGCCGCTGTCGACGGGAAGAGGGTGGCGGGCGCTTTCGTGGACAGCCTCCTGCCGACCCCGAAAGTGGCTGCGTTGACGAGACGGGCTGTGGCATAGTTCTTCGGAGCGCGCCAAGGCCTTGGGGCCTGCGCCCGCGGACCCGCTCGGAGAAGTGCCGCTGCTTGCTAACAAGAAGGGATCTGAAATGGGGCAGGAGAACGGGTTTCGCGCGGGCCGCGGGGGCGCATGGCCGCGGCGTCGCCGTGCTGCCAGCGTGGTGGCGGCGGCAACCGCCAGCGTCGTGACCAGCCTGGCCATTACTAGCGCTGCAGCCCCAGCCCAGGGGGCCCCTTCGCCACCAGAGACTGTACGGCCCTACCTCACGTGGGGAAAGGCGCCATCGCTGCCGGCGGGTTTCGAGTTGCCACCACCGGGTTACAGGTTGGGAGCGCTCTCCTGTGCGGGGCGGTGGTGCATGGCGGTCGATGGGGGGCGGGCCGTAGAGCTCCAAGGGGGTGCCTGGGTGGTCACCTCGGGACCGCCCTGGCCAGTCGGCTCGTTGTCCTGCCCTAGCTCGAGCTTCTGCATGGCCGTCGCGGACACCGTGGCCCCGTCCGGGCATGTCTCCGGCAACACCGATTACCGTTTGAAGGCCTATGTCCTCACTTGGCGAGCAGGTGACTGGCAGAAGCCGTACCTCGTCTACAGCTACACCTCCGTTGAGCCCTACACCAACCTCCACTCGGTGGCCTGCACGAGCGCGTCGTTCTGCATGGCGACGACCACGCCCGCGGGTTCCATAGCCTGGGACGGGTCGAGGTGGGCCGCCTACCGGGGCGCGACGAGCGGGACCGACGGGGGTGGGATGCTCGCCTGCGCGCCGCCCCTGTTCTGCGTCGCCGGTATTGACACCGGCTGGAGCAAATGGACGGGCGGGCAGTGGGCGCTGGAGCCCATGCTCCCGGGCTTCAACCTCCTCATCACTGGCCTCGCTTGCCCGGCGGAGGACTTCTGCGTCGCCTCCGACGCCGAAGGCATCGTCGACACCTGGGACGGGCGCTCGTGGTCCGAGGCCCGCCTCATCCCACCGCCAGGCACCGTACTGGTCGTCCCAGAGAACCTCCGGCAACTGGCTTGTGCCAGCGCCTCGTTCTGTCTCGGCACGGAGCAGGATGACACCCCGGTCTACTGGGACGGGAGCGGCTGGCTCGAGTTGGCCTACGAGCCCGTTGTGTCAGCTCAAGGCGACATTGCGGCCTGCTCGAGCAGTGCCTGCTTCCTCGTCTCAGGCCAGGGGGTGGTCACCTACCAGCTCCTGACCCACGGCCCTCACCCGGCAGGGTTCTATAGCGCGCGTGAGGACTGGTTGGACTCCGCCTCGGTGGACTCCGCCGACCAGGGCCGGTACTGGCTGGCCGCCGCCGCCGACCTGCGGGTGGCCGCCGCTGAGCACCCCGGCTACGCGGCAGCGTCCAAGGCGCTCGTGGACATGTCGTCGCTGCCTGAGACCGACGCCACCCCGGCCCAGCAATCCCAAGGCGTGCGAGACATGGCTCTGGTCAACAACTTCTTCGCCACGCCCTACATAGGCTCGTGAGCCCGCCGAGCACTTGGTCGTGCCCCCGGTCGCCCAAAGGAGCGTCAATGGTCACCCTCATAGCTCGCGGCGCCATGGCTCTGGCGTTGGTGCCGCTCGGCGTCAGTTGGCCGGCCACACCGGCGGCTTTAGCGGCCACTACAGCGAGCGGGCCGTTGGTGGTCGCTGGCTTCACTCCCTCCAACCAGGGGACGGTGACGGTCGTCGGCACCACTGACAACGTCGCCGCCAAGCCCATTTCAGTAAGAGCTCTCCCCGTCGCCTTGGCCCTCTCAGCGGACGGCAAGACCGCCTACGTGCTCGGGTACGGCAACGACGAAACTGGAGGGGGCGGCAGCCTAACCCTCGTCCACACCGTGACGCGCACCGTCGGTGGGATAGTCAAGTTCCCGTGGCTGGCGGCGGGGATGGCCGTACCGTCTATTGGCAGCACCGTCTATGTCCTAAGCGCGTTCAATGCTTCGACGATGCCTGTCGGCACACCCGTGGACCTCGTGCCCGTCAACACTGCGACTGACGCGGTTGGCAAGGCAATTAAGGTCCCGAGCAGCGCAGGGGAGAGTAGCCTTGCCGTCACGCCTGATGGGGCGGTCGTGTACGTCCTCCGGCAGGACGCCCGCGGCATCGCCCAAAATGTCGTGGCCGTCGGCACGGCCACCGGGACGACCGTGCTGCTCAAGTTCGCCGCGACCGCGATGGCTGTTGCCCCTGATGGCAAGCTGGCGTACCTGTTGGGCGACATGGCCGTCATGCCTTTGGCGACCGCCGACCAGAGCCTCGGCAAGCCCATTAGCACGGGCGGCTTCGTGCCCGTGGCGCTGGCAATCTCGCCGAACGGGCAAAGCGTCTACGTAGCGGGGACGCCAAGCCCTGGGCTCTCGGCCGGGCAACCACTTGTGGACGACCTCTTCGTTGTCAACGCCACCCAGGCGCGCATCGTGAAGACGGTCGCGTTGGGCAGCTACCCGGAGATGCCCAACTGGGCCGTGGCGGTGGCGCCTGACGGCAAGTACGTGTACGTCCTCGGCTACGGGGACCGCTCGGCCTCGCCAGGTGTCGTCGTCACGGTCGACGCGGCTACCGGCGCAGTGTCCAAACCCGTGCACGTAGGCCCCGGTTCTGACGAGATCGCGGTTGCGCCCAACGGGGGCGTCTACGTCTTGGAGGCCGGGGCAACGCCCAGTTCGGGGCACCCGAGTGCCGGGGGTGTAGTGCCGGTCAACACCGTCGCCGGCACCACCGCCAAGCCCATCCCCATGCCCGCCTATGCCCAGTTGCTCGCAGCGCCCGGGCAGACCGCCATTTGGAGCTAGTTAGTTTCGCCGCCACTGAGGGGTGACCTGCGCGGCCATCGACATGGCGATGGCTCACCTGCGCCGGCAGGCAGAGCCGGTGTCTGGAGCTCGAGCCGGACCTACAGCACCCCGGTGTCCGGGCTCCGCCTGGTGATGCAATAAGCGAGCCCGGCAGGGTCGGCCAGGGTCGTCCAATCAGGCATCGCGCGAACGACGACCGAGCCAAGGGCCTGGTGGCGCTCCTCCTCGGCGGGTAGGTCGTCGCACGCAATGTCCAGATGGGCGCCACAGAGAGCGTGCTGGTCATCGTCGAGGCGTTGCAACAGGAGGCGCAGCGGCATCTCCGCCGGGCGCACGAGGTACTCGAACTCCGGCCTCGACCCGGGGCGGCGCTCCCAGCCTGTCAGCGCCGACCAGAAGGCGGACTCCGCGCTGTAGGCGTGGGGTGGGATGTCGATGCACAGTTGGTCCACGAGGCTGCGATGCCCCCCGGGCCAGGCGCACGGCGGCGGACGGTCGACTTCGCTCGAGCTGCTCACGATACAGAAACCGAGGCCTCCCGGAGAGGACAGGCCCAAGCGGCCCTTGTGCGCCGGACCCGATGCACCGAGCCCCACCGCCATGTCCACCGCGGCCTGGACGTTTTCGACGTGCAAGTCCAGATGGCAACCGGGGGAGCCCCCGCCCGTCTCTTGCAGGCGCAGGTAAGCGTCGCCCTTCGGTGGGAGCAAGGTCGCAAACTCACCTAAGGGCCCTCTCGGCGGCGAAAGAGCAGACGCCGTGATGCCTTGCCAGAAAATGCTGCCGCGCTCGAACGACCCCGGTCCGGGAAAGTCGAGGAAAGCCGTGAGCCAGTGGACCTGCACTGGCGACGACTGTAATTCGAGGGCGATAGCCGCCTCGGGAGGAGCGAAGGTTGTGAGCGGGGGCGCCCACCTGGAGGTGCCGTGTCGGGTCTCGGCCTTGTGATTGGCATTGACGTGGGTGCGCGCCCCTCGCCGCGCCCAGATCGCCCCCCATGAGGGCACCCGTTGAGTTCCTAACTGTTGCCAAGGCCTCAGGCGACTTTCTTGCCGCGGGTAGATTTGCGGCTGGTGGACGGCCCGGGTGCTGGAGCGGCCCCGGTCGACTCCTGACTGCGCCGGCTCGTCCGCCCCTTTAGCTTCTTGGCTTTGCACCACCGCGGCGCCCCGGGCGCCCAGCCAGGCGGCCAGAGGGGCCCAGGCGTTGCGGGTCGGTTCCATGATGACGGTCACCTCCGCCCCGTCCGGGACTTTCGCCCAGAGCGCCTCGAGCTCGGCCGCGCTCGTGCGGAACCGCCAGCCCGACCAGATGAACTCGCCCGTCTCATCGGCCGCGCTGGCCTGGTGCTGCGCCCGGCAGGCTACGTCGATACCCAAGCGGACCTTCACAGACAAACCTCCTTTTCCGGCAGTCCCATGGCGCCGGTCCCCGTGGTTGGCTGCCCGCACGAGCTTCGTAGATCGACTTCCAGACATCTTCGCCAGACAGCTCCCCGGCGAGCAGCGCCCGGTCGTTGGCCACGTTCCGGTTGCGCAGCTCGTTGCCCTTGTTGTCCATCACGCAGACATGGGTGCGGTTGCGGTAGACGTCCATATCGACGAACATGGGGGCAGGCCTCTTTCTCCAGCTCGAAAGACCCGAGGTCCGTGTGGGCCCTGAGCAGGCCCCTAGTGGGCCCAGCTCGTTAGGAGCATTGCTCCGCTGAGCGGGGGAGGAGGCCCGCCCTCATAGCATCAGTTACGGGGCCTGTCCCACCTCTGCGCTCACCGGACGCGGGTATCGCGGAACGGCAAATCTCAGATCTGTTTGAGCCGCCACTTAGCGTGACGTCCAGCCGCTGGCTGGCCCGCTCTTCCTAGGGCTCGGCGGACGAGCCAGCTAGCGCGGTACGCGGTAGCGGAGGTAGACGACTCTCGAGCTGAAGGTGCGGGTTTCGACGAGTTCCACATCCACCCGGCGCTCGCGCTGGGGAAAGAACGGAATGCCACCGCCAACCAGCACCGGGTAGACCCTGGCCCGGTACTCGTCGGTGAGGCCCAACGCGGCCGCCTCGGCGGCGAGAGTCGCGCCGCCAATCGCGATGTCGCCCTCCCCCGGCTCGGCTCGCAACCGCTCGATCTCCTCCGCTAGGCCGCCGGAGGCCAGGCGGGCATTGCCCTGCACCGCCGACAGCGTGGTCGAGAACACCACCTTTGGGAGCGCCTTCCACATCGCGGCCCACTCGAGCATCGAGTCGTCGAGGGATGGATCCTGGTCGGCGGTCTCCCAGTACAGCATCGTGTCGTACAGCCGCCTTCCCAACAGGTGGACGCCCACCTGTCGTATCTCTTCGGTGACGAAGCGAAAGACCTCATCGTCAGGCGCCGTCCAGTCGAAGTCGCCTCCCGGCCCGGCGATGTAGCCGTCAAGCGAGACGCCCATCGAATAGGTCACGCTCCGCATCAGAAGTCCTCCTTGGTAATGGGTTCGACAGTACGACCCCGGACGCCGCAGGACTCATAGCGGCGCGCGGGATCCGGGCGGCCGGCAGTGTGACCGGCGTTGGTGGGAAGGCCCGAGGTCGGGGAAGGCGGCCAGGCCGTGGTCCCATTCGTCACCGGCCGCGCCGAGCTGTTCGGCGCTAACGACGAGCCGCAGGGAGTACTCATCGCGCTCGTATCCCCCGGGGCGGAGGTGCCAGGGCGGCCGGAACTCGCAGTCCAAGTCGACACGGAGCACAGCACGGCCGCAGGTCTCACCACCGACCCGGGGCCCCAGGTTCGGCTCGGCAAAGCTCAAGTCCGGCGGTCGCCCCGTGAACTGCTCCCTCACTGGTCCGCCACAGCGATCGGTGTGTCCTTCCACCCAGTCAGCCAGCTGCCGCAGCTACCCAGGTACCCGGGCAGACTCGTCGCAGGCGAGAGCCTGCCAGCGGAAGGCCCAGGTCCCGTAGGGATACCGACTCTCCCCAGCCACTAAATGCCAGCTAAACCGCTGAGCCGGATCAGCAGCATTGGGGAACTGGTCACCGGTCAGCTCCAGCGTGAGCGCGTCGCCGTGGGGGCTCTCAAGTCGCATGACGGTCACGGGTGCGGACGCCCTCTTAGGGCACCGGGCCCGTCCTCATCTTCGCCAGCACGACAGAACGGCCGTCGTCCGTGACCCAAAGGTAGGCAAGGGCCCACAGCCGTCCTCAGGAGTTCTTGAGCGTCCGTTTGTGAGGACCAGACACCCTCACCAGCCGCGGCCGGGACGTGCGACCGCCGCCCCGGCACAGCGCAGGACGGGGAGGGCAGTCCAGAGATCCCCACCTCGGTCCCTGGACGTGGGTACCAGTCCATCCGAAGGGAGCCCTACATGATCAAGCCGCTCGCTGTCGACAAGTTGCCCTACACCCCGGCCGAGGCCGCGCACGCCCTCGGCGTCAGCCGGTCCACGATTTACGTACTGATGGCTAACGGTAACGTGCCCTCCGTCCGCATCGGCAGCGCACGCCGCATGCCAACCCGGCCTCCGGCGTTATGTCGAGCGGCTGAACACCAAGGAAGCTGAACACCAAGGAAAGGGAGGCCCAGCAGCGGGGCGGCGGCGCGCGACGCCCCAAACAACCAGTCCTGTGGGACTGAGTGCCCGCCCGTGGCACCAAGTGACCCGATTCTCACCCCGTCTTGCCGGCCGTGGAAGTCTGGCGCCGTCCACTCGCGTCCGTGCCCAAAGGAGGCACCCACTTTGGCATCCAGTCGCCCGTGGGAGGTTCTCTGGAGGCCGTCCCTGCCGCAAACTCCCTGCTCAGGTGTGGTGGGCGTAGAGGGAGTCGAACCCCCGGCCTCATGCGCGTCATGCATGCGCTCTAACCAGCTGAGCTATACGCCCGAAAGCAGTGCCATACCTTACCAGCCCGGAGTGGTCGCGTGCCGCGCAAGCCATCCGGCTGCATCGGCCAACGCGGGGCCGGCCCACTGGCTCAGTGAGCAACAACAGCAACCGAGCGGGGAGGTAACCAGGCCTGCGCGAGAACCGGCGCCGGCGCCGGCCCGGGCCCGAGCTTGACTCCGATGTCGGACGCCAGGACGACAGAACCACACGCTCCCAGGGGCACGCCCTGGCCCTCGTCGGCGAAGTTGGCGGCGACGCTGAAGTGGCCCCTGCGCACGACCAGCCATCGCCGGTCCTCGTCGAAGGACGTCGTGACCAGCTTGCGGCCGCCGCTCGACAGGTCCGGCTCTCGCCGGCGGAGCGCGATGAGTTCCTTGTGCCAGGCGAGAAGGGAACGGTGCGGTTGCTTGTCAAGCTCCGACCAGTCCAGCTTGGAGCGCAGGAATGTGCCGACATCCTGGGGATCAGGGGCCTCGGTGCCGTCATCGTCGGCCATGCGGTGCTCCCGGTGGCGCCCCTCGCTAACGGCCCGGCCCAGCTCAGGGTCACGGTGGTCGGTGAAGTAAAGGAAGGGCGTAGAGGCGCCCCATTCCTCGCCCTGGAAGAGCATGGGCACGAACGGCGAAAGCAGCAGGAGGGCCGCCCCAACCTTGAGGAGGTCCGACCCGACCAGGGCAGAGAGCCGTTCTCCCAGGGCCCGGTTGCCCACCTGGTCGTGGTTTTGCAGGCAGCATACAAAGGCCGACCCTGGGAGGTCCCCCGCGGGCCGCCCGTGGTGGCGCTGGTGGAACTCCGAAAACTGGCCGTCGTAGACGTAGGCATCTTCAAAAGCCTTCGCCAATTGCCAGACACGGCCAAAATCGACGTAGTAGCCGTGGGTTTCGCCAGTCATCAAGGCGTGGAGGGCGTGGTGGAAATCGTCGTCCCAGCACGCGTCCAGGCCATAGCCGTGTTCTGGCCGCGGCCGCACGATGCGAGGGTCGTTGCGCCCGCTTTCGGCTATAACCCACAGCTCACGGCCCAACTCCTCGCTTAGCTTGTCCACCGCGAAGGAGAGTTCTTCCAGGATGTGCAGTGGCCCTTCATCGTGAATAGCGTGGACGGCGTCCAGGCGTAGGCCGTCGACATGGTAATCCCGGAGCCACATGAGGGCGTTGGACACGACGAAATTACGGACACCGTAACTCCCCTGGCCGTCCAGGTTGACCGCCAGGCCCCAGGGGGTCCCATAACGGTCCGTGAAGTACGGCCCGTACTCCTCCAGGTAATTGCCGACCGGGCCCAGGTGGTTGTAAACGACGTCGAGGATCACGGCAATTCCGCGTTGGTGGCACGCGTCGACCAGGCGTTTCAGGCCTTCGGGGCCCCCATAGGCGTGATGGGGCGCCCACAGGTCGGCTCCGTCGTAGCCCCATCCCCGCTCACCGCTGGCCTCGGCTACCGGGAGGATCTCGATGACGTTGGCGCCCAGTGCGACTAAGTGGTCGAGGTGGGAGGTGGCGCCCTCGAACGTGCCTTCTTCACTGAAAGTGCCCACGTGGAGTTCGTAGACGAGGGCCGCCTCCAAGCGGAAGCCTTCCCAACGATCGTCGCTCCACTGGAATGAGCTGTCGTCGAGCACCGCCGAAGGCCCATTGATACCCTCGGGTTGCCACCGGGACCGAGGATCGGGACAGCCGGGCCGGCCGTCGAGCGAGAAGCGGTAGCACGTGCCGTGAGGAGCCTCTGGGACCTCGACGCGCCAGTTGTCCCTCTCGCCTTTGCTCATCGGCAGACGGCGCCCGCTATCGAGCAACAGCTCGACACGCCGGCGCCCCGGTGCCCACACCTCGAACATCACCATGAAGGTGCCGTTGCCCGGTCGAAGCTCACTTAGTCCTCGACTCTCTCGAGTAGGGCGACGGGTAGGCGCGCGAGCAGCTTGCCGAGCGCCACCTCTCCGTTCCAGGTGCGGCCCGAGAGCACATCGGCCCAGTAGCCGTCGGGCAACGCCAGCAAAGTCGACCTCCACCCACCCGCCTCCTGCAGGGCCAGAGGCCAGCGCGTCACGACGGTAACGACGTCCACGCCCCGGCTGAACGCCACCACATGGTCGGCCGCCGGGCCCCGGCCAGCCAGAGGCTGGTAGGAGCCTTTTCTGCCCGCGCCGAACGAGGACTGCCTGCGGGCGCGCAGTGCCAGCGCCCGGTGCACCACGGCCAGCTTGGTGAGGCCCTCCATGTCCCCTTCTGCCCAGATCAGGCCCAGATCTGCCCCCTCTACCTCCTTCAGCAGCTGGCGCCGCTTGCCATAGTCGACGGGACGGCGGTTGTCGGGGTCGACCAGCGAAAGGTCCCATAGCTCGCTGCCCTGGTACAGATCAGGCACACCGGGCGCGGTCAGGGTGAGCAGCTTGAGTGCCAGCGAATTGGACTGGCCTGGCCGCCGCACGATGTCCACGAACTCCTTCAACTGAGCCACGAAGTTGCGCGAGCGGAGCACAGAGCGGGCGAAATGTTTTACCGCGCCCTCATAAATCGGGCTCGGTTGGTCCCAGCTCGTGTAGAGCTTGGCTTCCCTTGCCGCCTTTTCCAGGAACACAAGAGCGCGCTCGGGAGTGATCGGCCAAGCACCCACAAGCGTCTGGTAGAACATCCATTCCGTTGCCGGGTCAGGCAGGTCAGCTACCCGGTGGCGAGCGTTGAAGGCATGCCAGCGTTCGGCGTTGGACGCCCATTGATCGGGGATCTCAGACAAGACGGAGATGCGGGAGCGGACGTCTTCGGAGCGCTTGGTGTCATGGGTCGAGGCGGCCAGGAGCCCGTAGGGGTGCCGCGCCTGGGCGTGCGCGCACCACTCGTGAAAATCCTCGGCCGACGTCCCGGGCGTCCCGGGGTCGCCGCCAACCTCGTTCAGGGAAGTCAGGGGGACGTACCGGTAAAAGGCAGTGTCCTCGAGGGCCTTAGCCATGACGGGGCCGGTCAGCTGCTGAAAACGCACAGCCATTTCGAACTCGGCCGGACCGGGCACTTCCAGTAACAACACCTTCCTCAGGAAACCCAGCAGCTCGCCATCCAGCTCGGGGCGCCGCAGGCCGGCGTCCAGCACCGCCCGGCGCACGACAGCCACATCATGGCTCGAGGGTCTAGACCCGGGCACGACGTAAGTGCGGTACACCTTGTACGCGGCGATGACTTCGGCCAGGCATTCGCGCAGTTCGCGGCGCGTGTGGTCCGAATGCCGCCGGTGGCGCTCACATACCCTCGCCATCAGTTCGACGGCCCTGGTCAGGTCGGTCGCCAGCGAGCCACCGAGCACTTCCAGCTTGCAGTCATGGACCACGTCCTCCCAGGACTGTTCAGAACTTGTAAACGAGCCGAAGGCGGCCTGCAAAGAAACAGCCCCCTCTTTCTTCACAAACAGCCCGCCGGCGACGTTGAGCCAGTCGTAGCCCGTCGTGCCGGCCACGGGCCAATCGGCAGGAAGTTCTTCCCCTCTCTCGAGGACCTTCTCGACCAACGCCCACACCCCTGAACCGGCTTCTTCGAGCCGGCGCAGGTAGGCCAGGGGGTTGCGCAGCCCGTCGATATGGTCGATGCGGAGCCCGTCGATAACCCCTTCGCTAAGCCAACGAAGGATCAACCGGTGACTGTCGGCGAATACCGCTTCTTCTTCGACGCGTATCCCCACTAGCTCGTTTATGTCGAAAAAGCGCCGGTACTGGCCCTCTTCGGAAGCAGTGCGCCAAGAAGCCAGCCTGTAGTTCTGGCGTCTTAGCAGGGCGTCCATGGTGTCCGGGTTGGAGCCGGTAACCTCCGTTTCGGAATTGAGGGCGGCATCAACTTCGGGGTAGCCGGAGCACAGGACCTCCAGCCGGGCGCGCAGGACCTCCTTGTCCCGGTGGCGCTCGCGCACGCTCGCCCGGTCAGTTGCCCATGACGGCGGGAGACGGCCGAGAGCCGCCCCGATGCTCTCCAGCTCGGCGCGCACCGCAGGGGCGACGACGCGAGGCAGGCGCCTGGCCGCCCTGGACACCAGCTGGTCGAGGCTGCTGGGGGCGATGGGCACCTGCTGGGTGTAGTAACGAAGCGTGAAGGTCCCCCTGGCGTGCTCCAGCTTGAACTTGCCGGCCTCGAGCTCACGGCCGTAGTGGTCAGCGAGGAACGGCAGCAGCACGGCGCCACCGTGCGAGCCGGAGTCCTTGTCCCTGGCATCCGGTGCGCCCCAGTCAACGTCGAAATAGCCGGCGTAGACACTGGAGGGCCCGTTCTCCAGCACGTCCCACCACCAGCGGTTATCCCTGGTCGCGACAGCCATATGGTTGGGGACGATGTCCAGGATTTGGCCCAGGCCGGCTTCTCCCAGGGCCCGCTGCAGATTGAGGTGCCCTTTCTCGCCACCGAGTTCCTCGTTGACCGCCGAGGGGTCGACCACGTCATAGCCGTGGGTGCTGCCCCTGGCGGCCTGCAGTACGGGCGAAAGGTACACGTGACTAGCCCCGAGATCAGCTAGGTAACCGGCAATCGCGGCGACGTCCGCGAAACCGAAACCGGCGTGCAACTGCAGCCTGTACGTCGCCCGCCGGGGAGCCCGCCGGCGCCGTGGTGGAGGCCGCGGCTCACTTTGGTTCATTTCCGCTCCGTGCTCAGTCGTTGCGTATCTTTCTACCGCTTTTTGCACCTCGGCCCTGGAGCCGGCGAGAGCCGGGCGCTCGTACCCACCTGGCCGTCGCGTCTAGCCTGGCGTGCGACGTGATCGGCTATATACCCAGCCCCTCAACCAATGGCATAAGCCTTGGACCTGTCCAGCTGCACCTCTACGGTTTGCTCATAGCTATCGCGGTGCTGGTGGCCGCCTGGCTGGCTCAGCGCCGGTGGGCACGTCTTGGCGGTTTGGCGGCCACGATCGTGCCTATCGCTTTCTGGGCCGTCGTTGCGGGCCTCATCGGGGCCCGGCTGTACTCCGTGGCCACCAGCTGGCAGCAGGACACAGGGGGGCACCCCATCCAAATCTTCGAGATATGGAACGGTGGGCTGGGCATCTGGGGAGGCATCGCCGGCGGCGTCCTGGGCGGAGGGCTGAAGGCGCGACGGATGGGGCTCCCGCTGGCCCCGCTACTGGACGTAGTCGCGCCCGCACTGGCCCTCGCGCAAGCCATAGGGAGGTGGGGCAACTACTTCAACCAGGAGCTGTTCGGCCTGCCCTCGAAGCTGCCGTGGGCCGTGCGCATCACCGACCAAGGGCAACTGGCCAACATCTCCCCCGCCCGGTACCGGCCGGCTTTGAATGCCGCCGGCCAGTACCTGCCAGGCACGTTCCAGCCCACGTTCCTGTACGAATGCGCATGGGACTTGGTGACCTTCGCGCTCCTGTTGCTGATCGAGCGCAAGATCCGCTTGCGGCGAGGTTACTTGTTCGCCGCGTACGCGGCGCTCTACACCTTCGGCCGGTTCTTTACCGAGTACCTGCGCATCGATCCCGCTCATCGCTACCTGGGACTGCGCCTCAACGACTGGACCAGCATCCTGGTGTTCGTTGTCGCTGCGGGCCTCCTGGTCCTGAAGGGGCGCCCGAAGCCAGGCGAAACGCTCGTCGGTGAGCCTCTGCCGGTGGCGGCGGTCGTGGCTGAACGAGCCTGGGGCGCCGTGGCCAAAAGGGCCCGGGAGCGCGGTGGCAGCACTGTGGCTGTGGCCGGCGTCGCCGCTGAGGCCGGCGTCGCCGCTGAGGCCGAAGAGTACTCGAGCAGGGGCGGCCGCTCGCACGCGTCAGCCAAGCAGGCCCGCCCGCGCCGGAAGCGGAGCTCGGCCCGGTCGTTGGACAACCCGAGTAAGCACAGGACCATGAGGACCCTGGGGAGGCGCAAAAGGCTTCCCACGAAACTACGGCGACCGCGGCAACGTGTCCCCCGGCGCCAGAAGCCTCGCTGACCCCTCGCCAGAAGAGCCCGCGGGCACCGCAGGCTAGTGGAGACGTCCCGGTTAGGCAACCGAGCACGGAGGCTCCAGATCTGATTCGCGGACGGGCACATTCGGAGGCCCCGTGCGCGGTTCTGGCGGCTTCGGTGACCGATGCGGCCTCGGCGAAATAGCGCTTGGAACCTCCAAGCGCGTCTGGAAGTTTCGCGCACGCGCCCCCCATCACTTGCCAGGTTGGCGGTGGGGACGGCCGAGCAGCACTCCTAGGTGGAGCGCTGAGACCGGGGCCTCGTTCAATACCCTGCCACAGGGTCGACCGTGCCGATCAAAGGCAGGCCGGCGGCAAAACGCTCGACGTTCTCCCTGATGCGGGCGGCCAGCATCGGCTTGACCATCTCCTCGGTGTCAGCGCTGTGGGGGGTGATGATGCAGTTGGGCAGCGCCCACAGGGGGTGGCCATCAGGCAGTGGCTCGGGGTCGGTGACGTCGAGCGCGGCACCGCCGATACGGCGCTGGCGCAGCGCCTCGACCAGGGCGTCGGTGTCGACATGGCGGCCGCGTGCCACATTGACGACCCAGGTCTCCGGCCCCATAAGAGCCAGTTCCGGCTCCCCGATGATGTGCACCGTCTGGGGGCTCAGCGCCAAAGCCACGAACACGACCAGCGCTCCGGGGAGCACATCGTGGAGTTCGTCGGGCGTGACCGTGCGAGCGGCCCCCTCTACCGGCTGGGCGGTCCTTCGCAGCACGGTTGCCTCCACCCGGAACGGCGCCAGGAGCCGCAACAACTCCCGGCTAATCCCTCCCCCGCCAAGCACGGTGACGGGCGCATCATAAAGGGAAATGCCCGCGGGAGCGCCCCACGAGTGGGCGCGGGCCCGCTCAGGCAGCGTGCGCAGGCCGGCCAGGGCCAGGCTGAGCGCATGCTCTGCCACCGGTTCGGCGAAGCTCCCCTTTGCGCACGTCCAGGCAACCCCGTTGCGGTGCCACTCCGCTATGATGCCGGCCTCGAACATACGCTCGATCCCAGCCATAGGCAGTTGCACCCACCGAAGGCCGGGGTGCGCGGTAAGTACCTCGCTCAGCCCATCGGCGCCGTACACCAGCCAGATGAGCCCGTCGACGTCTTCACCCTCGCTCGCTACGACACCGCCACCCCGGGTTACAGCATCAACGATGTACGCCGGTTGCCCCGGGGTGACCAGGAGCCTCGGCGGCTTCCGGGCTACCAACCGGGCCGGTTGATACGCCGGTGGCCCCAACGGGCCAGGCTCTCCCAGGCCGCACCCTCACCTGCGACAGCGGACTTGACGAGGTAGCAAAGGAAGTTGTCATCAGCGTCCAGGGCCGTACCCGTAGCTGTCGAACCGACCGGGTGGCGGACGTCTACACGCCAGAACTGCTCGTCGGCATGCTGCGATATCGAAACGTCCAGCCGCTGGCGGTTGACCGTCACGCCTCGGGTCGCAACCAGCTTTTCACCCACACGAAACCTCCACGATCAGCGGGGGGGCCGCTCGCGCCATCCTTGAGCACCCTAGAGCGACTTAGCCCCGAACGGCGACATCTTTGCAGGCCGGGGTGGCTCTTGCAAGGACGCCCTCCTTGTTTTCCTGCATTGGCTACACGCGCTCAGTCTCGGCCGCCGGCACGGGCTTGCCGGGCCACCAGTTGAGCCTGCCCAGCAGAGCCACCGTCGATGGGACCAGCAGGGTCCGGACCAGGAAGGTATCCATCAGCACCCCGATGGCGAGCCCGAAACCGACATCGCGTATCTGGCCGCTGTTGGGGCTGCTGCCGGCTTCGAAGGCCAGGACGGCGAAGGTCCCGGCCAGGACCATGCCGGCCGAGGTTACCGTGGTGCCCGTCCTGCCGACGGCCCGGACAACAGCCTTGGTCAGCGTCGTCTTGCGCGCTTCTTCCCGGATCCTTGTCATGACCAGGATGTTGTAGTCCTCACCCAGGGCCAATAGGAAGATGAACATGAGGAACGGGAGTATGAAGGTGATCCCGGCGCTCCCGCCAAGGTCGATGAACACCAGCGTCGACAGCCCCAAGGCAGCAAGGTACGAAAGGCCCACGCTCACTATCAGGTACAGAGGGGCCACCACGCTGCGCAGCACCAGTGCCAGCAACAGGCCGATGGCCAGGATGGCTACGGGGATGATCTCAACCATGTCATGGCCAGACGTGCTGCTCACGTCGAACAGGGCGGCGGCCTCGCCGGCCAGGCCACTGCTCTGCGCGCCGGAAGCCCTCGCCGCTGCGGCCACCGCGTCGCGCGCTGATGGGGTCGCGTGCATGGCCGGGGTCGAGTCCTGGCTCCCAACCACGAGGTTGGCCTCGAGCTGCACGGTGTGCCCGTCGACGGAGACCAGCTCGACCAGGGAGCGGTAGGCGTCGTACTGCGCCGCCGGCACACTTGCGAGCAGCGGGGTGGGTTCGGCCAGCTGCAACCGGGCCGGGGCGCCCAGTCGCAGGTGAAGACCCTCGAGTGTCTTCGTGGTCAGCACCGTGCCGTTGGGGTCGAGCGGGCCGACGATCTGACTGAACTCACCGGAAGCAGCAAGCGATCTGGCCGCTTTCCGTAAGGGCAAGGCGTCGGTCCACACGGACCGCCCGTAGCGGAACACGATCTCCGCCGGGTTCGCGCTGGCCTGGGGGAAGTGGCTGGCGAGCAACGCATTGCCCACCGCGGCATCAGAACCCGCAGGCGCGTCCAACGCACCGCCGAAACTCGACGAGTAGTAGCCGAGGGCAGCCATCGACAGGACGACGAACAGGGCAACGCCGCCGGCCAGTGTCCGGCCCGGACGGGAAACCAGGCGCCCCGCGACGCGGCCCCACCAGCCATCTCGTTCGCCAGTCGGGCCACCCGGTTGTCGGCCCGATCGGCCATTGGTTGCTCCGCTCGCGCCTGCGGCGGACATGGGAGCTACCCGGGACGGCCAGAAGGCGGCGCGGCCAAATACAGCGAGCAGCGCCGGCAACAGTGTCAACCCGGCGAACAACATCACCCCGATCCCGACGGCCAGGGGCACGCCGAGGTCGTGGTAGAGCCCGAAGCTCGCCAGCAACAGGCTCAGCAACGCGAAGATGACCGTGGCGGCCGAAGCGGTCACCGATTCACCGACCCGGGCCAGCGAGCCCGACACGGCTTCCCTGGGCGGCAGCCCGGAACGGAGTTCTTCACGGGTACGGAAGACCAGGAACAGCCCATAATCGGTGCCCGCCCCCAGCATCAGCACGATGAGCAGCAGGTCGGTGATCTCGGAGATCTTGACGCCGTGCTCTCCCAGGACTCCTATCAGCCGCATCGATACAACGAGGGCAAGCCCGGCCGGGGCCAGTGTGATTATCGGAGCCAGGGCGGACCGGAATATGAGCACGAGCAGGATGATGATCAACAGGACTGACAGGTCCTGGACCTTCTTCCCGGCTTTGTTGGAACTGGCCTGGTTGGCGACGTTGGTAGCGGCCGGTCCGGCCAGGTGGAATTGCAGGCCCAGCTCGATGTCGGACGCAGAGCGGTTCGCGCTAGCCACAGTCTCTTCGAGCCTGTTGACGATCGGCTGCTGGCCCAGGATGTCGGTATTGCCGACGTCCGCCGTGACCAGGATCTGAGCCGCCTGCCCGTCGACAGATATGCGGACCACCTTTGCCGCGGTCACGCCCTTCAGGGAGCGGGCAGAGACCGCGACGGCGTTGACCGCCTCGAGGTCGGCGAGACCGAGACGGGCCGGGAGTCCCCCCGAAGAGGGCTGAGACGAGCTGCCAGTTGAGCCGGCACTGCGCCGGAGGGCGGCAACGACAACGATCGGGCTCTGTTTGCTCACACTGCCGATGAGCGGCGCGAGCAGGTTCGCTGCCTGCGAACTGGGAGCGGTGGCGGGCAGGAACTGAGAGTTGTCGTTGTTTATCTCGCTGCCCAACGAAGGCAGCGCCATGCTGGTCACGATGGCTATGACGACCCAACCGAGGATGACGAACCAGCGGAACCGCACCGAGAAGCGGCCCAGGCCGGCGAAGAAGCGTTCCGTGTTACTCAAGTGGGGTTCACTCCTGTGCTCCAAGTGAGTGGTGGAGTAGGGGTTTGGGGCGCCGGCGCAACGATGCTGGGTGCAGGAGGCTCAACCGTTAGCGTAACTGGGGATAGCCCTGAGGCTCCATCGGCCGGGCGCGGTCGTTGAGATGGGACGAGCGCCCTGACCGGCGGGCGACCGAGCGGGGCCTACAAGGGGCGAACTGGACGCGAATGGACGGTCCGGACGGGCCGGGCCCGTCGGCCTCGGTGTTCGCCAGCGTTCAGGAGCGCTCCCGCCCTGGCCCCCAGGCCGCCCCAGGCGTGCCGGGACGCCGCCACAGTCGTCTCGGGACGGCAACGGCAACTCCCAGTCCAGATGTTGTGGTGCGGGACTCCTTGCCCAAGGGCCCCTCGCGGCATAAAGTTAACCTCAGCAACCTACTGGTCAGCGAAGTCCGGTGAGACACCGGCGCTGTCCCGCAACTGTTGTTCCTGTCGCTTCGCGACGGGGCAAGCCAGGTCGCCTGGCCAGTGGGGGGCGACCAAGCACGTCGAGGCAACGAGCTAGTCGCAGGGTAACCCCTGTCTCCAGGCATGGACCTCGGCCATAAGGAGGACATGTCATGACAGTACAGAGGGCAGCAAGAACACGTTGGGCCAGAGTTTCGTTCGCTATCGCGGCCGCAATGTCGGTGACTTTTGCGCCCGCCATCGCGACAGCGTCTCCCAGGGAGCCCAGTGGCAACGTGGTTACACCCGCGGCCGCTTTCCCCGTCTCGGTCACCAGCGGGGACGGGACGGTCCGCATCCCTTCACAACCGACGCGCATACTTTGCCTGTCCGCCAGCGCTACTCAGATGCTCTATGCGTTAGGAGCAGGAAAGCAAGTCGTCGGCGTGGACGAGTACTCGACTTACCCGCCCAATGCACCGCGAACGAAGTTCACCGGTGCCGAGACGAACGCTGAGGACTACCTTTCCCTGAAACCGGACCTCGTCATTGTCGCATACGAGAGCGGGAAAGTCGTCCAGCAGCTGCAACTCCTGAAGATACCGGCCCTGGTGCTCCCGCCTGCCGCGACCTTCGCCGATGTGTACAGCCAGTTGACCGAACTGGGCACTGCCACCGGGCACCAGGCCGGGGCGCGCCGTGTGGAATCCTCGATGCAGGAGCACCTCTCCCTCGCCGTGCACGCGGCCGGTGGCGCGGGCCGCGGCGAAACTTACTACTTCGAACTCGACCCGACGTATTACACGGCAACGTCGAAAACATTCATCGGTGCTGAGTTCTCCCTTTTCGGGATGACCAATATCGCCAATGCCGCCGGCCGTTCCACCGCCTACCCACAAATATCGGCCGAGTACCTGCTGAAGCAAGACCCCGACTACGTCTTCCTGGCCGACACCGTTTGTTGCCACCAGGATGTCGCCAGCTTCGCCCACCGGCCGGGCTTCAACGCTCTCGTAGCCGTGCAACGCCACCATGTCATCACCGTGAACGACTCCGTCGCTTCACAGTGGGGGCCTCACACCATCGAAACATTCGTGAGCTTGCTGGCCGGCATTCTGCACCCATGACACTGGCCGTGGCGAGCGAAGTCGGGAAAGGCAAAGTGCCGGGCCTTTTCGACATCGATGGCACCGCTGGCCTACCTGGGCCCGCGCCGGCGCTGGTCCCCACGCGTCTGCGCGCCGTCCACGTCGGGGCCGGCCTGGCCTTCCTCCTCGGAGCCGCCATCGCCAGCCTTCTAATCGGGCCCGCGGACCTCGCTCCCGGCGCCGTCCTCGGCGAGATCGCCAGCAAGCTCCCGATACTGCATGTTCACTCGAGCCTCAGCGCCACCGGGGCCGTGATCATCTGGCAGCTCCGGATGCCCCGCCTCGTGCTCGGTGCACTGGTCGGCGCCATGCTGGCCGTAGCTGGCGCCTCTTACCAGGGCGTCTTCTCCAACCCTCTGGCCGACCCGTACCTTCTGGGCGTTGCCTCCGGCGCCGGCCTAGGGGCCACGATCGCTATCGTCGACAGATCGGACCTTGGCCACCTGCCCGTGGACCCGCTGCCTCTCGCCGCTTTCGCCGGCGCGGTCCTGGCGGTTGCGGCAACGTTCGCGCTGGGCCGTTCGCGGGGGACCGAACGCTCCCCCGCGTCCCTCGTCCTGGCCGGCGTAGCTGTCGCGGCATTCTTCACCGCTGTCCAGACCTTTCTCCAGCAGCAGCACACCCCGTCACTGGCCGTTGTCTACAGCTGGATCCTCGGAGGCCTGTCGACCGCCGGTTGGGGACAGGTGGAGCTTGTCCTGCCCTATGTCGGTGCCGCGGTGGTCGTGCTGGTCGCCTGCCGGCGGCTGCTGGACTTGCTCAATGTCGGTGACGAGGAGGCCACCAGCCTCGGGTTGCGGGCCGAACGGGCACGCCTGGTCATCATCGTCGCTGCCACGCTGGGCACCGCCGCCGCCGTAGCGGTCAGTGGGCTCATCGGCTTCGTGGGCATCATCGTGCCCCACACGATCAGGCTGATCGCCGGGCCTAGCTATCGCCGCATCATCCCCCTGTCGCTGCTGTTCGGCGCCGGCTTCCTGGTCCTGGCGGACGTGCTTGCCCGCACCGTGCTATCGCCCGAGGAGATCCCGCTGGGAGTTGTGACCGCATTCCTCGGCGCGCCCTTCTTCCTGGTAGTGCTGCGGCAGGCGAGAAGGCTCGGCTGACATGCTGGAGATCGAGCGCGTCACGGTCATGCTCAGGGGGGTCACCGTGGTATCGGGCGTGACCGCACGAGTCGAAAGCGGGGGCTGGCTCGGTGTGATCGGGCCCAACGGCGCCGGGAAATCGACCCTTGCACGAGCGGTGCTCGGGCTCGTCGCTTACCGCGGCCATGTCCGCATTGCCGGGAGGGAATACGCCTTGGCCGACCGCAGGGCCCGCGCACGCGCCGTTGCTTACGTGCCTCAACGCCCAGTACTGCCGCGGTCCATGAGCGTGACCGACTACGTCCTCCTCGGCCGCTGGGCTCACCACTCCTACCTCGGAGCCGAAACGGCACGAGACCGCCGGGTCGCCGCCGCGGTCCTCGAGCGCCTCCAGCTTGGCCAGTTTGGCGGGCGGCCTCTCGGCGAACTCTCCGGCGGCGAGGCGCAGCGCGCCGTGCTCGCCCGGGCCCTGGTCCAGGAGGCGCCGGTGCTGGTGATGGACGAGCCCACGACCTCCCTTGACCTCGGCCACAGCCAGCTCGTCCTCGAGCTGGCTGATGAGCTCCGACGGGAAAAAGGCCTCTGCGTCCTGTGCGCCATCCACGACCTCACCCTGGCGGCCCAGTACTCCGAACGCCTTCTGGTCCTCTCCCAGGGCGAGGCGGCAGAGACCGGGAGCCCCGCCGACGTTCTGACCGAGGCCAACGTGAGACGGTTCTTCGGCGCGGAAGTACACGTGTTGCCGGGCCTCTCGGGCCCTGTCGTGTCACCCGTCCGGCGCCGGGGCACACTGCCCATGGGCCGCACCTACCACGGCCCCGCACCCGTAGCCGTTGAGAGCGAGGTGAGGGCTCAATGACAACGGGGCCCCCGGCCGGCAACCCTCCGGCGACCGCCCCGCCCGAAGCGACCCGGCGGGCGGCGTCGATCGTGCTCATCGCCACGGGCGACGGCAAAGGCAAGACGACCGCGGCCATGGGCACGGCGCTGAGAGCCGTGGCGCGCGGCTGGGGGGTGTGCGTGGTGCAGTTCGTGAAATCGGGCAAGTGGAACTCGGGCGAGGCCCGCGTGCTGGCCGACCTGGGTGCCGACTGGCACACGATAGGCGACGGGTTCACTTGGGAGTCCGAGGACCTCGAGCATTCGGCGGAAATGGCCCGCGCCGCATGGGAAGTGGCCCGGGGGGCCATGAGCTCCGACCGCTACCGCCTCGTGGTCCTCGACGAAGTCACCTACCCAGTCAACTGGGGCTGGCTCGACAAGGACGAGGTCGCTGCCTGCATCGCCGCCCGGGCGCCGCAGGTGAACGTCTTTCTCACCGGCCGGGATGCTCCCGACAACCTCGTGGAGATCGCCGACACGGTCACCGACATGCGCAATTTGAAGCACGCCTACGACGCAGGGATCCGGGCGGCGAAAGGTATCGATTTCTGACTCCAGCAACACGTCCGTGCGACGCGCCAGCCTCGTCCAGCCCCTGGTCCTCGCCCTCCAGCCGTCGCCTGGCCCGGTCACTGACCTCGCGGGCCCGGGTGGCCGGCGCCTGGTCCCTGGAACCTTCGGTGTTCCTGCTCACGCCCCAGCCGTGAAGACATGGGCATCACCAAAGTTGAACACAGTGCCGTCAGCGCCCAACAGCCAGTAACCCTCGCCGTCAGGAACGGCCGCCATAGCGACAACCGGTGCGCTCAGGACGGCGTTCTCGCCAGGCACTGACCCGAAGAACCTCCCGTCAGCGTCGCTCGAGGTGATTACGCCGCCGTCCATGCCTGCCTGCCATGTGCCGTTGCCGGAAGGAGTCGTCGCGGTGCCGACGAGCGTGGCCGCGAGGGCCGCGCCCGGCCCGCCGCTCGACAAGGCGCCGCCCGGGTATAGAAAGACAGCGCCGTCGTCTGCCGCGGTCACCGCGTACCCACCAGCTGGGCGCGCGGCTATGGCGTCATAAGGAGCCAGGTAGCTGTTCGGCATGCCATCAGCGGGCGCGTCCCCGAAACCATAGACGTGCCCGTCCGAGGCCAACAACCAGTAGCCCTTCCCATCTGGCGTCACCGCGATCCCTGTGACCGGAGCCTGTGCGGCCACACTGGGCGGCAGCGACCCGTACGAGCGGGCGTCGCCAAAGCCGTAGACGCGCCCGTCGGAGGCCGCCAGCCAGTAGCCGTGGGCGTCATAGGTATGCGCGATCCCGACGACACGGGCCCCTGGAGGCAGCTTGCCCGCGGCCAACGACCCGTACGATGCGGCGTCCCCGTGGGTGGTGACCTGGCCGGCGCCCTGGACGAGCCAGTAGCCCTGGCCGTCCAGGGTCGCGGCTATGGCCGCATAGTCTTTTGCGGCATTCGCCGGCAGCCCGCTCGTCACCCGGAACGTAGCCGTGGCCTCGTTGTGGCCACCACACGCGGGGGCGACGACCTCGTAGCGGCCCGGGCTAACCAACGCGCCCGGCCCCCGGGTGGCCGACCCGCCGAGGTAAGAGGGAACGGCAAATGTAGCCGACCACGAGCCGCTCGTCACGATCGGCGTCGTCATCTGGGTCATGGGCCCCTTGGCCAGTTCGCCGTACGGTTCGAAATCGAACCCGAACCAGTTCTTGTCGACGACGCAACCAGAGCCGGCATTGCCGCTGACTGAGATCTCCGTGCCCGGAGGTCCGGACGACACAGAAAGGGTCAACGAGCCGGCCCCAGACGACCCCCCGCACGCACTCAGACCAGCCGACATACAACCGGCCACGACCACGCCCGCCAGCACACTGCAAGCCACCCAGGGCCGTCGGCCCATCCGAGGGCGTAACCGTCCCGATGGCGCTCCCGTCGACAGTTGCCTGGCACCCAACCTCTCGAATCGCCTTACTGCCATCCCATCCTCCCAGTCGCCCTTTGAACAGTAATCACTGAGCGGGCCCCGATCCCAGTAGCGTGCGCCGCGACGGCCTCGATCTTGCTCACGCCATTGTGGCCAGAGACTGCACTGAGAGCATCGACCGGCCCCGGTAGCGTTGGGCCACGATGAATAGCCCACGTGGCGGGTGCTGGGCTGCGGCGACCGCGGTTACAGCAACACTGCTCTTGCTGGCAGGAGCGTGCGGCGGGCGCGCCACGCCTGGCGCCTCGAAGCCGGTTCCTGCCGGCCCGACAGTCCCTGCTACCAGCACCACACGAGCGCCATCACCGATAGTCCCCGGCGCAAGGCCGGACATCAAAGGGCTGCACATCAGGAGGCCGAACATCAGGAGGCCGAACATCAGGAGGTCGCCGCACTTGAAAACAAGGGGCGGGGGCAGGGCGGCCCTGCTGGTCCATCGCACTCCCTTGTGCCCCCTGACAGGTGTCCCCGCCCCCGGAGGGCACGTCCCTCCCCGGGCCGCCGTGGCTGTAAAGATCGAGAACCTGCCTGAAGCCCGGCCCCAATGGGGCCTCGACAAGGCCGACATCGTCTTCGAAGAACCAGTTGAAGGTGGCATAACCAGGTTCATAGCGGTCTTCCAGTGCCAGACGGCGGCGCGCATCGAACCGGTGCGTTCGGCCCGCCTGGTTGACCCCCAGATCCTCGAGCCTCTCGGCCGGATCCTTTTTGCCTACTCGGGTGCCATCCAACCGGCGATCGACGAGGTCGACTCGCCGCGGTCTCTCCTCGGCGACGTCGGCGCCGACAAGGCCGGGCGTGCCTACTGGCGGGACCCGACCCGCTACGCGCCTCACAACCTGGAAACCTCGACCTCCGCGTTGTACATGGCCGCTTCCACCTTCGGCTACCCGGAGAAACCCCCGACGCCGATATTCAGTTACGGGCGTGAGGTGCCCGGCGGCACCCCGGCGGCCGCAGTCAGCATTGACTACCCGCTGGGCACGACGACCTGGACCTGGCACCGGGGCACTGGGGTGTGGTACCGGTCGTACTCGGGCACAGGTCAGGCGACCCAGGGAGACGGCGCCCAGATAACGGCCTCCAACGTGATCGTCATGCTTGTACATGAACGCCCCACGCCGTGGCCCGAAGACGACACCGGAGCGCTCGAGAACGAGCTGACCCTCAAGGGCAGCGGACCGGCCTGGGTGTTCCGGGACGGCGTCCAGTTCTACGGCTACTGGGAACGCCCGCTGCTCGACCACCCGACCGTCTTCGTCGAGAGGAACGGCACCAGGATCACCCTCACCGCAGGCACCACCTGGGAGGAGCTGGTGCCCGTCGGCCTGGGAATCTCCGTCGAACCCTGACTTGCGGTGGCGGGGCGTGGCACCGCGGGCTAGGGCCCTACCGCGTGGAACTGGGGCCTGGCCAGGAGGACGAAGACGCGGTGCCGACAGTTCGGTGCTCCGGTCCCTGGGCCCGACGGCCTCTATGGCCAATTGTGGTCGTTGGGAACCCCTGGTCGGGCCCGGTGCAAGACGATGATGTCGTCTTTGTCGAAAACCATCTTGAACTCGGACTTCATGAGGTCTTGGTACAAGACGGTCTGGTCACCAGTTACTTCGGTATTAAGGACCATCCAGTCCACCTTGGACGGGTCCGCGGTGTCAGGCTTGTTGGGAAGGCCCCAGTTAGCCGGTAGCCACGGGTCGGGGAACTCGTAGATCAACGTCCTGTGGCTCATGTGGGCGTCCATGTCGTAGGTCGCCGAGACGGAGGCGCTCGGTGGCACCAACCGGATAGCCTCATTCTTGGCCGCGTCCTGAGGTACCGGCCCGGCCCATTCCCCGTCGTGGAACTTTATGCTGATAGGCGAGGGGGACCAAGCCACATTGCTGGCCAGTGCCGCGGCAAATACGAGGGCAACCATCAGCCGCTTCCCGCTCTCCGTCCGTCCCCAGCGAGCACACGCCTCCACTGTGGCCAGGAAGATGCCGGCGAGCACAAGAGAGGTGTAGTAGTACTCGATCTGGTTGGTGTAGCCCTCTGCCGAGATCACATTAACGAACAACTGCGGCAACGCCACCAGCAGAACGGCCGGTTCCAGGAGGGCGACCATGCCGACCGGCCAGAACAGCTGTGCGTAGTACGTAAGGTTTGCCCGGTCAACAGCTTGGTGGATCCAGCGCGAGGGATGGAGCACCAGGTTGCCCAATATGGCGAACACAGAGTTCCCGTAACCCGGGAACAGGCTGAGGTAGAACGGCTCGCTGCCGCCGTTGGCGAGCGGGATGATCAGCTTGGTGCAAATGAAGAACCATGCCGCACCGGCGACAGCCGTCACCAGCCCCCAGGCACGCTGACGTTGCTTGAGCCACAAGACGACGCCGAGGGCAAAAACGGCCAAGCCAGCGTCTTCTTTGCAGGACAGAGTTATGAGGGTCGCCACCCAGAACCAACCCCAACGCCTCTTTGTCGCCAACCAGTAGCCGAACATGAGGGGGGTGATCATCATCGCGTCGGGACGGAATTGCCAGAAGTTGATCCACTCTGTCGAGGGGTACAGCAAATAGGCGGCCGAAAGGCCCATTGGGAGCCAACCGTTGTGGAACCGGTCCCGGCCCAGCAGCCAGATTGGGACGGCCCCGGCGGCCAGCCACAGTGTCTGCGACACATAAAGGAAATGCGGGCCGGCGCCCAGCCAGTAGAACGGGATGAACAGCACCGTGATCGGGTCAACGTTGTTGCCGAAGTAATTGAGGCCTCGGATCGTCACGAAAGGTGCCTTGAAATGGGCCATCAACCAGATGGCCTGGTCGTAGATCCCCATATCGAACCCGAACGTCCCAAAGTTCGACTGCTGGCGGTAAGTCAGAGTCCCGAACACGACGATGTAGACAAGCATCAGAGCGGCCAGGGCCGTGACCGGGCCGGCCAGTGGCCTGCGCAGGTAGTGAACCAAGGCCGGTTCTCGCTCCGGTCCCGCGGTCCCGGTGTCGACGTATTCTTCCGCCCCAGCCCAGCCCGCCCGCCGAAGTCCGCAGTTGACCGGCCCCAGGACCGCCCGCTCGATGGCTGCCAACGCATCGTCAAGTCTGGCAATCAGATGTGGGGGACGCTCCTCGTATTCGGACCTGGCGTCGAGCGGCTCGTCACCGGGCCCTTCCTCCCCATCGCGCCGTTCTGCCGTGCCCTCGCCGTCAGCCACGGCAAGCAATGCTAGTGGTGACGCTTCGGCCCTCACGGACCAGCCACGCGCTCGGGGCGGGAGTCGTAAGTGCTAGGAGCCGCCCCCGGAACACCAGTTGGCCGTGCCGTCGATTTCTATTGTCCGGAAACGCTCTCTTGACCGGGACGGCAAACGGTCAAACTCATGGGCCGAGGACGCCTTAGCGGCGCCAGGTCCGCGGCAAGCGACGACGAGGCGTGCTAGGTGACGGAGGAAGACTACGCCCTCCCGCAAGCTCGCCTTGGAGCTTCCTGCGTGACGCGGCGCAAAATCGAAGCCCACATTCCTGACTGGACCGGGAGCAACTCGCACGGCCACTTCCAGGAGGATCTTGTAGCCGGCAGGGCGGAGCCGAACACCGTCCAGCGACGAACGTCGAAGTGCGAAGAGCCCGCTCAAGGGATCCTCGAGGGCCCTGCTCATGGGGACGAGCATGTGGACGAGGGCCCTGCAGCTGCCGGACGCGAAGCGGCGCCACGGCCCGGAGAGCCCCGAAGCCGCGCCGGCCCACCGGTAACGGCTGCCAGCGGCAAGCTCGACCTCCCCCGAAAGAACCGGCGCCACAAGGGCAGGCAACACTTCAGGGGGGTGCTGGAGGTCGGCATCCATCACAACCACCACATCACCCCGGCACACCGCAAAACCGTCACGGACAGCGCCGCCCAAGCCGCCCAGGCGCTCCCCTTTCGGGCGCTGCAGCAGGCGCACCGGCAGGCCGCTCTCGGCCAGGCTCGTCACTACCCGGGCCGTGCCATCGTCCGAGTCGTCGACGAACACAGCCTCCCAATCGCGCGCTACCCCGTCCAGGGCCACCTTCAGGCGGGCAACCAGCGGCTCAACGTTGAGGGCTTCGTTGCGGGTCGGCACGACGACCGACACCGTACAGCACTGTCCCGCTGCTACGCCGCCCGCCTCCGGTCTGTGGGCCTCCGGTCTGTGGGCCTCCGGTCTGTGGGCCTCCGGCTTGGCAACCACTGAGCCATGGACCATCACGGCGCCCATTCCCGGGCTGCGGACGTCAATAACAGCTCGCTGTACCGTCTGGCCAGTGATTCTCGCGCCGGCTCTCGCCTTCGGGCTTTTCTCCGACTTCCCACTAAGCAACTCGTCCCACAACCCTCTCTAAGCAAGGCCCGGTGGCAACCGACATTGTGTAATGGCATCCTGCCGAGCGACGGGGCCGGTACACCGTGCGGGTGTGCCGGCCCCTCAAGGCCCACGGCGCCGGCCCGACATCAATAAATGCGGACCAGGCGTAGCGTGTCCGTGACCGGTTCGGGATCGTGCAAGGAACCCGCCAGCACTACGACCACGTCACCCGGCCGGACGTAACCCCCCTCCCTCACGGCCTGGACACCGAAATTGACCGCTTCATCGGTAGTGCTGGCCTCTGGCACCACGACGGTATCGACACCCCAACTAGTGGTCAGCTGCCGGGCGGTCCGCACGTGCGGGGTGACAGCCACAATCGGGGCCGAGGGCCGGAACCGGGCGATCGCCCGCGCCGTAGCGCCGCTGTTGGTGCAGGCCACTATCACGGCTGCGTTCTCGTCCACCGACGCACGCCACGCGGCAGCGCCGATAGCGGCAGTGATCCGGGCACCTTCCGAGCTGCCGGAACCGAAGTTCTGCGCCGGGAGGTTGCTCCCCCAGTGGTGGCTGTCGAACTCCATGTCTGCCCGCCTCGCAATGCGGGCCATGATCGCCACCGCTCCTACCGGGTCGATACCGACCGCCGTTTCTCCGGACAACATGACGGCACTGGTGCCATCGAACACCGCGTTGGCCACGTCCGTGACCTCGGCGCGAGTCGGAACGGTTGAAGTGACCATGGACTCGAGCATTTGCGTCGCGGTTATCACCGGGCGACCCCACGCAATCGACGAGCGGATGAGCCTTTTCTGGATGTGGGGGACCTCTTCGAGCGCCACCCTCACGCCCAAGTCCCCGCGGGCCACCATGATGATGTCCGCAGCCTGCAAGATATTGTCGATGTCACCCAGGGCCTCGGGGGTCTCCATTTTGGCGCAGATAAGCACACTCCCACCGGTGACGGCGCGCACCGGCTTCAGGTCAGAGGCGGCGCGCACAAATGACACGGCCACGCTCTCGATGCCCTCCTCGAGCATCACACCGAGGCGCTCCATATCCTCAGGAGTCGGCGTCTTCAACGACAGCTTGGACGAGGGCGCCGTGACCCCGGGACGGCCCTGCACCTTGCCCCCGGCCACGACCCTGGCCATCACCGAGTAACCCTTCCGCTTCTCCGCCACGAGCGCCACTACCCCGTCGCCCAGCGCGACCCGGTCGCCTTCGTTCAAGGTCACCACCAGCTCCCGCTCCGATACGCCAATGTGGCTGGCACTGCTCCGAGGGGCGAGGCCGGAGGGGCTCAGGGTTACCTGGCTGCCCGGCACCAGCACGACGCCGCCCTCTGGAAAGGGGGTGGTTCGGATCTTCGGCCCGGGCAGGTCGACCAGGACGGCGACATCGGGCGCGGCTTTACGTACTCGCCGCAACCTGGCCACGGCTTCCGCTAGCGACCCGTGCGCCAGCGGAAGCCTGGCGACATCCATGCCCGCGGCCTGCATGGCAGCCAGCGTCGCGGGTGCGTCGGACGCGGGCCCGATGGTGCAAACCACGCGAGTCCTCCGCCTGTCGTTGTCAAGGTAACGACGGCTCGCACTCGGTCTGCCGGCCCTGGACGAGGCAGATGGACCGCTGGCAGGGTCGGCGTCGGTGACGGCGTTGGCGTGCGAGGCGGGGACTTTGTGGGAGGGGTTCACCCCTCTAGCATTGCCGATCAGGAGCCGGGGAGCATAGGCAGCGGTCGTGCCGCCTGGCGCCGGATGGTATGCCCGGTTACGTGACGGGGAGTTCGGCGGCCAGGAAGCAGCTCAGAGCGGCTGCTGTGCCCCCATTGAGGGTGTCCCCTGACATCAACCAGGCGAATAGGTGTTCGGCTGCCCCCAACCACAGCGCGTCGAGCACGACCGGCGCCTCGGACGCCGTAGCCGGTGCCGGCTCGTAACAGACGGCGGCCAGGACCGGCGTCCCCAGCCAGGAGGTCCCTGCTAACCACGCCCTCAGGGCGTAAGCCCGGTGAAGAGTCTCCCTGACCACCGCCGAGCGTGTCGTTCCCCGGTTAGCCACCAAGGCTCCGGCCCGTGGGGCGCCGGCGCGCTGCTTGCCGCCGCCGCCCGGCACCGGGGCCAGTAACGGTTTGGCAACCACCACGCCTCGGGCCCCGATAACAAGGTTCTCCAGAACGATGTCCCGCCCGGGCAGCTTCCGTCCGTGCATCACCACGGTGCCGGCGGGACAGGCGTCGTCGAGGAACCGGGCCAACGCCTGGCTCAGCTCGGTCCCCATCATTTCCATCGGGCCGGGCAGCTCGCCCAGACAAGCCAACAGGTTGCTGAGACGAGCCCTCACAAGGCCCTCGCGACCTGGCGCCGGCATGTGACTCTGAGTGAGGCCGCCACTGTCCCACGCGCCTTCCAAGCCGGTGCAGGCTCCCACAGGAGTGGGCGAACCCGCTCCGCGGACCCGTGACATTTCTTTCACGTGCTCATGTCTTTGCACCGGCATTGCAACGAAATCGGCACTCATGGGCACCGTCCTTGAGCACAGCGGCCCGGAGTGCCTCCATTTCGTCACCATTAAGCGCGGGGTACCGCGCTTTCTCTATTTTCCACCACATTGAGCGCGGTAGATAGCTGCCACGGCGGGGTGCACCACCTCGTGGCCCCGCACGTTGACGCCTGTGGCAAACCCCGGGTCCCTGTCGCAACAACCGTCGAGGCCGAGGTCGGCGAGACGGTGGAGGTATGGCAGAGTGGCATTCGTCAGTGCCCGCGTCGAGGTGACGGGGACCGCGCCGGGCATATTGGCGACGCAGTAGTGCAGGACGTCGTCGACAACGTAGGTAGGCGCTTCATGCGTGGTGGGGTGCGACGTCTCGGTGCAACCGCCCTGGTCAATCGCCACGTCCACGATCACGGCACGACTGGGCATGCTGGCCAGCATTTTTCGGGTGACGAGCTTGGGCGCTGCCGCGCCAGGCACCAGGACGGCTCCGATTACGGCATCGTTCGACGCCAACTGCTCGACGACGCTGTGGGCGTCGGACATCAGGCAGCGCACCGATCCCTCGAAGCGCTCGTCCAGATAGCGCAGGCGCTCGTCGGAGCGCTCCAGGATGGTGACGTCCGCGCCCATTCCCCGGACCACCCGGGTGGCGTAGACGCCCACGACGCCCCCTCCTAACACCAGCACCCGGGCCGGAGCCACCCCCGGCGCCCCACCGGCGAGCACGCCGCGCCCTCCCATGGGCGCCGTCAGGTAGTGGGCGACCGCCTGCCCGGCCAGTCGGCCAGCGATCTCGCTCATCGGCGCCAGCAGTGGCAGACGGCCGGATGCGTCCTCAACCGTCTCGTAGCCCACACCGGTTGCCCCCGAGCGCACGAGCGCGTCAGTCAGCTCCGGGGCCGCTGCCAGGTGGAGGTAGGTGAAAAGAACCAGCCCCTCTCGCAACATAGCCAGCTCCGGCCCCACTGGCTCCTTGACCTTGACCAGCAGGTCCACTTCGCCCCAGATCTCCGCCGCCTCGTCGACCACGCTCGCCCCGGCGGCTGTATAGGCGGCATCGGGGAAGTTGGAGCCGACGCCGGCCCCGTGCTCCACAATGACCGTGTGCCCTGCCCGGACCAGCTCTTCGGTACCCGCTGGGGTGAGCGCGACCCGAAGCTCGGCCGGCTTGATCTCCTTGACCACGCCGATGCGCATCTCAGTTGGCCCCCGCTTCTATAACCATCAACAGGTCACCTCCGTCTACGGGCGCCACCTTAGGCACCGCGAGCCGCTGAACTGTCCCGGCGATCGAGGTGGTGATGGGCGCCTCCATCTTCATAGCTTCAATAGTGGCCACCGTCTGGCCCGCCTCGACCCGGTCGCCCGCACCCACGGTGAGGGAGACTGCGCCGGCGAACGGGGCGGCGACGTGGGTAGGGTCGTCCGGCTGGGCCCGTTCGCCCCGCGGCCGGGTGTCCTTCACGGAACGGTCCCGTACCGTGACCACGCGGGGCTGGCCGTTCATCCGGCAGAAGACGGACCGGAAACCCCCTTCATCGGCTTCGCCGACGGCGTCAAGGGCCAGGTACAACGAGACCCCCGCTCCCAGGGCAACCTCGATGTCGTCACCCGGGACCAGCCCGTAAAAGAACCCCGAGGTGGGCAACACGGAAAGGTCCCCGTATTGACGGGTGGCCTCTTCGAAATCCCTCGTGGGCCCGGGGAACAACAGGGCGTTCAACACCTGGCGCAATTTCTGTGGGGCAACCTGAGGGTCAGCGAGCAAAGCCTTGGTCTCCTCAGGGAGATCGGTCTGGCGTGACGGCCTCTTTTTCCCGGTCAAAGCCTTGGTGCGGAATGGCTCCGGCCATCCCCCGGCGGGGACGCCGAGCTCGCCTGAAAGGAACCCGATGACGCTGTCGGGTACGTCGAAATCGGCGGGTTCCTTTTCGAACTCTATTATGTCGGCTCCCGCGCCGCACAGGTACAGCGCCAGGTCGCCAACAACTTTGGAACTCGGGGTAACCTTCACGATATTGCCGAGGATGCGGTTTGCCACGGCATATAGATCCTCGACCATTTCATAACGGTCACCCAACCCTAGGGCAATGGCCTGTTGGCGCAAATTCGAGATCTGGCCGCCCGGGATCTCGTGGCGGTAGACCCGGGTCGAGGGTGCCGGCGAGCCGATATCAAACGGCCTGTACAGGCGGCGTACGGCTTCCCAATACGGCTCCAGCGCCTCGATGGCGTCCAGCGAAAGCCCCGTTGCCCGGTCCGTGTGGTCTGTCGCGGCCACGATCGCCCCCAGAGACGGCTGACTGGTGGTGCCCGCCAGCGGCCCGAGAGCGCCGTCGATGGCATCGACGCCGGCGTCGATGGCAGTGATGTAGGTCGCCAATTGGCCCCCCGCAGTGTCGTGCGTGTGGAGGTGGACCGGAAGGTCGAAACGCTCCCTCAGCGCACCGATCAGGATCCGGGCCGCCGGCGCCTTCAACAGGCCGGCCATGTCCTTCACGCAAAGGACATGTGAGCCTGCTTCAACCAGGGCCTCCGCTTTGCGCAGGTAGTAGTCGAGCGTGTAGAGCCGCTCTGCCGGACTGGCGAGGTTGCCGGTGTAGCAGACAGTCCCCTCTGCCACCTTGCCCGCGTCGACGACGGCGCGGATAGCGGGGAGCATCTGGTCGACATCGTTCAGCGAATCGAACACCCGGAAGATGTCGACGCCGGTGCGGGCTGCCTCGGTCACGAACGCAACCGCCACCTCGTCGGGGTACGGGGTGTACCCAACTGTGTTCCGCCCTCTTATCAGCATTTGTAGGCAGATGTTCGGCACCGCCTCGCGCAGTGCGGCCAGGCGCTCCCAGGGGTCCTCTTTCAAGAACCGCAGCGCCACGTCGAAAGTCGCCCCTCCCCAGGCCTCCAGCGAAAGCAACCCGGGCAACATGCGCGCGAAGTAGGGCGCCGCGTGCAGCATGTCAATCGTGCGCAGCCGCGTGGCCAACAGCGACTGGTGGGCGTCCCGCAGCGTCGTGTCGCTCACCAGGACGGGGACCTGCTGGCGGAGCCACGTGGCGAAGCGCTGCGGGCCTAGCTGGTCGAGGCGCTGCCGGCTTCCGGGGGCTACGTCTTCAGGCAAGCCCCGTTTGGCCTTGGTCGTCGCCATGGGCAACTTGCGCTTCGGGTCCAGGGCACCCGGGCCGGCGCCGTTCGGCCGGTTGACGGTGACGTCGGCCAGGTAAGTGAGCAGGCGCGTCCCCCTATCGGCGCCGCTGCGCCGGCTGAGCAGCACGGGGCGTTCGTCGATGAAGGAAGTGGTGAGGTTGCCGGCGACGAAGTCGGGCTCCTCCAGCACGGCCTGCAGGAACGGGATATTGGTGGCCACGCCCCTGACCCGGAATTCTGCCATTGCGCGTTTCGCGCGGCTCACTGCCTCGGCAAAGGTCCGGCCCCGGCAGGTCAACTTGACGAGCAACGAGTCGAAGTGGGGGGAGATATCAGCCCCGAGGTAGGCACAGCCGTCGAGGCGGACGCCGTGGCCACCGGGGGACCGGTAGGCGCTTATGCGGCCGGTGTCGGGCCGGAAGCCCTGAGCGGGGTCCTCTGTGGTGATCCGGCACTGGAGGGCAACTCCGCTCACGGCGACAGCGTCCTGGGAGATCCCGAGATCCGCGAGGGTGGCCCCCGCCGCGATCTGCATCTGCGCCTCGACCAGGTCGACGGACGTGACCTCCTCGGTGATGGTGTGCTCGACCTGGATGCGCGGGTTCATCTCGATGAAGACGTAGCGGCCGTCGGGGCCGACCAGGAACTCGACCGTGCCGGCGTTGCAATAACCCACGGCCCGGGCAAACCTGACGGCGTCGGCCAGGAGCTTGGCCCTCAGTTCCGCCGGTAGGTTGGGAGCCGGGGCGATTTCGACCACCTTTTGGTGGCGGCGCTGGACCGAACAGTCCCTTTCGTAAAGATGGACGATGTCACCGTTGCTGTCAGCCAGGATCTGGACCTCGATATGGCGAGCGCTGGTGACGGCCTCTTCCAGGAAGACGGTTGGGTCACCGAAGGCCGTAGCCGCTTCGCGCGTGGCTGCTTCCAAGGCACCGCGCAGATCCTCGGACCGCTGGACCCGCCGGAGCCCCCTGCCCCCGCCGCCGGCCGCCGCTTTGACGAACAGCGGGAAGCCGATATCGTCGCCGGCGGCCACCAGTTCGTCCACGTCCTCCCAGGGCCCCGCGCTGCGCAGCACCGGGACACCAACAGCCGCTGCCACCTCCTTCGCCTTCACCTTGTTGCCGGCAAGGCCGAGCACGTCGGCGCCGGGACCGACGAAGGTCATGCCCGCATCGTGGCATGCCCGGGCCAGTTCCGGGTTCTCCGCGAGGAACCCGTAGCCCGGGTAGATGGCGTCGGCGCCACAGTGCTCGGCTACATCGATCAGGCCGGCGATGTCCAGGTAAGCCCTGAGGGGGTGGCCTCGCTCGCCTATCTCATAGCTCTCGTCCGCCTTCTGGCGGTGGAGCGAATACCTGTCCTCGTAAGGGAACACCGCAACCGAGGTGTAGCCGAGTTCGTTGATTGCCCGAAAAGCCCGAATAGCAATCTCACCCCGGTTGGCGACCAGGACCTTGCGCACGGTTCGAGCGTAGCTTGCGAGCCGGGGAAGCCTGTTTGGCGGCCAGCGATCCACACACGTTGCCACAGGCCGACAACTTTGGCGGTGGGCGGCTCACTTGGCGGTGGGCGGTTTCTGGGTGCACAGAGGCTTGCCGGGCGACGACAGGTGTGCAAAACCGCTCGCTATCGCAACCGGAAGCGGATCCTGCACCCAGAAACCAACCTGGGTCTGCGAGCTTGCGTATGGTAGAACCATGTAATAACATGAAACGATGTCAAGTATCTCTGCCGGGGAACTGGCAAGCCGCTTTCGGGACCAGTACGGGGTCGTGAGCCGGTCCCAGCTCCACGCTCTCGGCATCAGTGCGCGCGTTGTGCGTCACCGGCTGGCCACCGGCGAGTGGGAAGCGGTCGGGCCGAAGGTCGTCCGTCTGTCGGCATCGAACAGGACGCCGGAGCAGGCGCTGTTCGGGGCGTACCTGGCCGCCGGTCCGGCGGCCATAGCCTCGCACCGCTCGGCTGCCTGGCTGTGGCATATTGGCAACACCCCTGCTCGCCCAGCCATCACCGTGCCCCGCAGTCTTTCGGACCGGATCCTGGGCGGCTGGGACCAGTAACCCGAAAGCGTTCGCGACGCGGGCACGCTCCCTACGCCGGGCTTACCCTCCGGAGGCCTTCCACGGACCACTCGACGCTGTGCTTGGTGGCCAGGGCCGCGCCCGTGCGGCACTCCGGTTGCGGCACGTGGCGGCCCTCGAACACGTCGGCTTCCCAGATGCCGGCGTGCTCGGTCTCAAGCCTGAAGTTGCCGTTGCCGAGGTCTAACGCTCGCCGCTTGGACCTGAGCAACGGCCAACCGATTTCAGCCAGGACTGCCCTTTCCAGGGCCTGGTGCGCCGGCGGCCCGAGGACAGCACAGCCCCGGTAGCGACCGAGCACTACTGTAACGGGGTTTTCACCGCCCATCACACGTTGCAACAGATCTAAGTCGGCCCAGGCCCAGAGTGTGGCCTGGGGCAACAGGACAACAGTCGGGGCGAAACGGTGCCCGCCTGTGTGACTGGTCCGCCATAACCGCACGGCCGAGGATGACGCCACGATAGGGCTGTCAAGGAGCGCACCGACCAGGTCAGTCCCCCGCGTCCCACAGCAGGTGTCACGGCGGCCATGGGTGCAAACAAGCACGTCCACCGGCTCGGGCGCGGTCCCGGGTGCGCCCGGTGCCCTGGGTGTGGCACCCGCGGCGCAGTTGACCAAGGCAGCCGCCACTTCAGCAAGCGAGGAGACCGGGGCGTCAGCCTCACAACGCGCCAAGGGCGCGGCCCAGCCAGGCTGGACGGAGCGGTAACAAATAAGCCTGCGCGCGCCTGCGGGGTCATGTGCCTGCCCATCCGGAGCAGGATGGCGCCAGTCGGCAGCGACCACAACCTGCAACCGCATCCGGGCTGACGAGGCCAGCTGCGCTACTCCGCGCAATTCGGGGATCTGCGATACGTCCGCGGGCCACGGTAGCGGTTGTTCGATCAGCAGAAAGCCCTGGTAGTGGCCCGCGCTACCGGCAGGGTCGAGATGTTGGGCCATGGCCCACTCGCTGCACGTCGCCGGCGAAAGCGTGGGTGGCGCCGGCGTGGGTGGCGCCGGTGTGGGTGCCCCGATCGCACCAACAATGGGGTCGGTCCAAGCCATTGGTAGGAAGGTTACGAGGCCCGGCGCCGGGACGAGTAGCAAACCGGTGTTCTGTGCTGTCAGGGGAGAGCAAAGCCGTACACGGGCATGCCATTGGCGAAATACGACTGGGACGGCAGGTAGGGGCCGTTCACCAGCACCGATGTCCACCCGCCGGGCCCGGGCCCGGCGTCGCCTTCGATTGTGTCGATCTCTCCGTCAGGCCACACCTGGGCCACGACGCCAACGTGCGGCGCGGTCGTCGGGTTTTGGGGGCCCGTGCCGTAAAGCACCAGGTCGCCTGGCTCGGGCTTGACCATGGAAGCGGCGACACGCGTATGCCTGGCGGCCCAGTGGTAGACATCGCCAGCGAACGGATAGCGCGGTATGGGGATGCCGGCACGCTCCCATACCCAGGTCGCGAACAAGACGCACCACTGCTCGCATGGGCCGTACGGGCTGCAGTAGCCACCGCCGGCACGGCTCGGTCCGAGCTGGCTGACGGCCAGGCTCACGATCCTGTGGCCGGCGCCCGCGCTCGGGTGCGACAGGCTCACCGGGAAGGCGGCCGAGTCGAGCAGCCAGTAGCCCGTCCCCGTTGGGTCAGCGACAATTCCGGATATGGGGGGACGAGGAACGGCTGTGTTGTTCCCTCCGAGGTACGTTGCATCCCCAAAAGCATCCACTTCACCGTTGCCGCACACCAACCAATAACCGCGCCCATCGGGGGTGACGGCGATGCCGTCCACTGGCGGGTGGCCTCGCATCCCGCCGAGACGGGGAGCGTCGCCGTAGGCGATCACCTCTCCGCCGCCCTGAACGAGCCAGTAGCCATGGCCGTCGTAGGAAGAAGCCATGGCCACCACCGGGAGGTTGTGGAGGTTGGTCGAACCTAGCGAGCCGTAATACCGGGCATCGCCGTAGGAGTACACGGCACCGTGAGTAGTGAGGGCCCAGTAGCCCTTGCCGTCCGGGGTGCGGGCGAAGCCGACCACGGGATCAGGGACGTCACCCGAAGCAGGAGAACCGTAATAACGTGCGTCCCCGAACGTAAGAATGCCGCCGTCGGCACCCACAAGCCAGTAACCAAGCCCATCGGGGGTTGCCGCCATGGCGACGACCGGGGCGTGAAGACGCAGCTTGCCGGCGCTCCCAAAGTACCTGGCATCCCCAAAGGAGAGCACGCCCCCGTCGGCACCGGCGAGCCAGTAGCCCTGGCCGTCGGGTGTAGTGGCCATAGCCACTACTGGGGCAGCCAAGTGCATGTCCGTGGGGCTGCCGAAGAACTGCGCATCCCCGTAGGGCAGGACCCCTCCGTCCCTGAACATGCCCGAGTGCTGCTGAGCATCCCCAGGGTCGTCGAGGTTGTTGAGAGATGTCGCGGACCGTCCATGGCCCCGCGGCGCCCCTGCGGACGCAAGCGTCACACTTGGTACTCCAGCGACGAGCGCCACGACCGAAAACAGCGCCGCTGCCGCTCTGGAGCCAGCACGCCGGGCCCCGCGACCGGTCGTCTTCGTCCGCACTGCTCCTTCATACCACGCTCCCTCCTGGGTTGACAGGATTGCGCGGGCGTGCCATGGCCCGGCCGGTGCGCCCGGCCGGCCAATCCCTGTCCCCTCCTCGAAGCAGCGGAAATCGTTGCGAAGCGTGGCGAAAACCACATCCCGGCGTAACCGGAACGTCTTTGCTCACCCAGTTGGGCGCTCCATGGGCCCCTGAGCAGCGCAACAGGGTTGGCATGCCCCGCCAGTCGGTGAACGGTGAGTGGCGCTGCTTGGAGTGGAGACCCGGACGGATAAGGCCCCAGCGAGCACCCCACCGAGCGTTCCACAGAGCGCTCGGGTGATCACGCACGAGGTCCGCACTTACACAAGCGCCGAAGGGCTACCCCGGGCCCACAAGCTCGCCTAGAAGCTGGCCGAGGCGGCCACCGACCTCATGCCGGTAAGCCCAGAGGTCACCGAAATGGTGAGCAACCGCCTGATCGACGATGCCAGTGTGGCGGCCGCCGCCCTTGCCAACATGACGGAGTTCGGCAAGACTGAACTGCTCGGCACCAGCATGCTGGCCTCGCTCGGTGTCAGCGTCGTCATCTACCCGGTTACGCTGTTACGCCTGGCGCTGGGTGCCGTCGAGCGAGGACTGCGAGCCGTAGCGACCGAAGGCACACAAGAAGGAGCCAGTGGGAGAGATGCAGTCTCGGGCCCAACTCTACGAATTACTGGGCTACGACGAGTACACGCGCCTCGACACGCAATTGGGCCAGGGATGACGTCGGCGCTCCCGAAATCAGGCACGGGCTCGACGACGTTACCGCCGGCACGACCGCCGTTTTCGTGGTGGACGAGGCGACAGGCTCGCTCCTGTACCGCGGCCACCCCGTCCCCGAACTGGCCGCCTCCAGCAGCTTCGAAGAAGTGGCCTACCTCATCTGGCACGGCGAGCTCCCTGGCACGCCTCAGCTCAACGAGCTCGTCGCCGCCGAACGCGCTCGGCGCCGCCTCCCTGACGGGCCCCGCCCATTACCTCATGGGCTTCGACATCCCCACCTTCACGCCCATTTTTGTCATGAGCCGCATCACCGGCTGGACAGCCCACGTGATCGAACAAAAGGCAAACAACGCTCTAATGAGGCCCCTGTCGGCTTACGTCGGCCCGGCTCGGCGGGCCCTGCCGGAGAGGCGGTAGGCGGCTCCTTGGACATCGAGCCTACTTCTGCTCCTCCTGTGCACTCGCTTCGCCGGTCGGGGCGCCGGCCCGCTCTCCACGGAAAGCACAGTCCGCCCTACGTGCACGGGCCTCGGGAACACCGGCCCGATGACGGCATTGGCTCGGCCCCCAGCCGCTTCCCCGGTTCGGGACGCGCGCGCCCCCGGAAGGGCCGGACCAGCCGCTGGGAGTTGCTCGCCGTCTTCGTCCTGTCCCTCGCCCTAGCCATGACCTTGTTCCACGAAGCGTGGACGAACCCATTGAACACACAGCTGGGCGGCGCGGGAGACGCAGACGAGTACGCCTGGTTCCTGTCATGGATGCCCTTCGCCCTCGGCCACCTGCACAACCCGCTGGTCAGCCATTACGTCAACTTCCCGAACGGCGTCAACCTCATGTGGAACACGTCGGTGGTCCTGCCGAGCTTCCTGATGTCACCGTTCACAGTCATCTTCAACGCCAACTTCTCCTACAACGCCCTGGAAACCCTGGGGCCCGCCCTCAGTGCCACGTTCGGCTACATGGCCTTCCGGCGCTGGACCGGGCGCCTGCCCGCGCTGGCTGGGGCTCTGATCTTCGGGTTCTCCCCCTACATGGTCTCCCAGGCGCCCGGTCACCTGGCACAAGTCCTGATCACGAGCGCCCCGCTATTCCTCATCGCCCTGGACCGCCTGCTGGTCGTGCAGGGGAGCAAACCGTGGGTGGACGGGCTGCTCCTGGGCCTACTGGCCTGGGCCCAGCTCTTAACCGGGGAAGAGGTCCTGGCCATGGAGGTTGTCGCCGCTGCCATAGCGGTGGCGGTCCTGTGCGTAATCGCCCGGCACCAGATCTCCTCGCACCTCGCCTACGCCCGGCGGGCCTCTGTCCTGGCCGCCGGTGTGTTCGCGGTGCTCTCAGCCCCGTTCCTGGCCTTCCAGTACCTGGGGCCGTACAGGGTGCAAAACGTCCACCCTGCGAACGTGTACGTGAGCGACCTGCTCAACTTCATCACCCCGACCGACATGATCAAGCTCGCCCCCGTGATGGCAACAAACGTCGCCATCCGTTTCACGGGCAACGGGTCCGAACAGGGCGCCTACATAGGCCTCCCTGTGGTCATCTTCATCGTCCTCACGCTATTGGTGGCCCGGCGCCGCCCTGTCACCTGGGTGGCACTGGCAGTTGCCGTCGGCGCCGGCGTTCTTTCCATGGGCCCGACGCTCCACGTGGGCGGCCACGTCACCGGTTTCCGGCTGCCCGACGACCTCCTGCAGCACATGCCGTTCTTCCACAACCTGCTGCCCGACCGCTTCGCATCGATGATGACGCTTGGCGTTGCCCTGCTTGTCGCCTTGGGCCTGGACGAGCTCAAGCACCTCTGGAAACCGGTCCTGGCGATGGGCTGGGCCTTGGTGGCGCTGGGGATGGCGGCGCTTTTCCCAATAACAGATTTCCCGGCGGCGAACAGTCCCATGTACTCCGCGTTCGTCACCGGGTTCTCGTGCCCCAAGCCCAAAGCCGGGGACGCGCCTGTGGCCCTCGTCTTGCCAGGCATCAACGAGATGAACCTGCGCTGGCAGGCGGAGGCGAATTTCTGCTTCGCCATGCCGACAGACACGGGGATGACGGGGACCAACAGCCACTTCCGCAAGGGCCTCGGGGTCCTTTTCACTATCGGGGACCCGGGCCAGCCCGAGCTCCCGACGAGCACCGCGCTCAGGGTGCAGGCAGCGCAGGAAATCCAGCAGTACCACATAAGCGAAATAGTCGTGGATCCTGAGTGGCCCACCAGCCCGGTCTGGACTCCCCAGGGCCAAGCCGAAGTGGTGGTCTGGATCGAGTGGCTGCTGGGCCAGGCACCACAACACAGCAAGGACGACTATCTCAGTTATGTGTGGAAAGACCTGCCGCCGGTCGCCGATATCGCCTCAGGCCGTGTCGGGACAGTAAAAGGCGAAGCCTGACCGCCATGCCCACGCGAGCGCCTGGGCCTCCCGCGCGGGGTAGGGCCACCTGGTGGGAGGTGTTGGCCGTCGCCGTCGCGGTGCTCGGTCTCTCGCTGGCCCTCTACCACAGGACCTGGGCGCGGCCGTTCAGCACCCTGATCGGCGGGGCGGGTGACGCCGATGAGTACACCTGGTTCCTGGCCTGGGTGCCGTACGCCATTGGCCACGGGCTCAACCCGCTCGTGAGCACGTACGTCAATTCCCCTCACGGCATCAACCTCATGTGGAACACGTCGGTGCTCCTGCCAAGTTTCCTGCTCTCGCCCCTGACGGTGATATTCGGCACTGCATTTTCGTACAACGTCGCCATCACCGTGGCGCCGGTGCTCAACGCCACTTTCGCGTACATGGCCTTCCGGCGCTGGACGCGGCCGCTGCCGGCGCTGGCCGGTGCGGCGTTCTTCGCGTTCTCCCCTTACATGGCCTCGCAATCGGGGGGCCACCTGGCCCAGGTACTGATCATGAGCGCGCCGTTGATACTCGTGCTCGGGGACCGCCTCCTTGTCGTGCAGGCGGGTAAGGCCTGGTTGGACGGCCTGCTCCTTGGCCTCCTCGCCTGGGCCCAGCTCCTCACCGGCGAAGAGATCCTCGCTATGGAAGTAATCATCGTCGCCATCGCGGTCGGGGTGCTGGCACTTGTGAGCCGCCACCAGGTCGCGTCCCGTTCCCCCTACGCGCGCCAGGGCTGCATCGTCGGAGCGGGCACGTTCGCCCTGCTCTCGGCACCCTTTTTGGCCTGCCAATTCTTTGGGCCGTACAGGGTCGAAAACGTCCACCCCGCCAGCGTCTACGCCAGTGACTTGCTGAACTTCTTCGTCCCCACCAGGTTCACCCAGTTCGCCCCCGCAGCCGCATTGCGGGTCAGCTCGCATTTCAGGGGCACGGAGCACAGCGCCTACATCGGCATCCCTATTGCCCTCTTCCTCATTGTCGCCCTGGTCCTGGCCCGCCACCGCCAGGTTGCCTGGGTGGCCCTCGCAGGCGGGCTTGCCGCGGCAGTCCTGTCCATGGGCCCCACGCTGCGCGTGCTCGGCCACAACAACCACATACCGCTGCCCGGGGACGCGCTGGCACACCTCCCTGTCCTGAAGAACCTGCTCCCAAACCGCTTCGCTTCAATGATCACCCTGGGCGTGGCATTGCTCTTGGCGCTGGGCCTCGACGAGCTGAAGCGCCTCCGACCGCTGCCCTGCGTGCTCGGCTGCGTGCTGGCCGGCCTTGGGTTGGTGACCGTCTTCCCGACGGTGCATTACCCAAACTCGGCGGCGCCCATTCTCCGCGCCTTCTATACCGGCTGGGCTTGCCCGTCCGCTCGTGGTCGGGGAGCGGCCCCGGGAAGACCCGAGGTGGCGATGGTGATACCGGCCGACGATGAAGTTGACCTGCGCTGGCAGGCGCAGGCTAACTTCTGCTTCGCCATGCCGACCGACACGGGCATGACCGGCACCAACAGCGCCTACCGCAAGGGCCAGGGCGTCCTGTACACCGTCGGTGTGCCCACAGTGCCGATGCCGCCGTTGACAGCCGCGACCAGGGCTCAGGCAGCCCAGGAAATCAGCCAGCTCGGCATCACTGAGATAATCGTGGCCCCGCAATCGCCGGCCGTCCCCAACTGGTCGTGGGCGGACCAGGCCCGAGCGGTGGCCTGGGTGGAGCAACTGCTCGGGCAAGTCCCCCAGAAGAGCTACGACGTGTACCACAGCTACGTATGGAAGAGCCTGCCCCCGACGGTTGATATCGCCTCTGGCACTGTGCCCACCCTGCCCGCCCGAGCTTGACCGATCGACGGGCCGGTGGCGGCCAGGGTGGCGGTCTGGAGGGTTGGCGCGCCGGCTCAGGGGCCGCTGCAAGACGACCTCAACAGGTACAGGCGTTCCTGGGTACTCGGTCAGGCAGTCCGCTTGGCGACCCGCGCCGGTACTTCGACCCGGTTGCGACCGCGTTTCTTGGCCAGATAGAGGGCGCGGTCAGCTGAAGCCAGCACCGAGGGCCAGTTCGCCGCCGGCCCGCAGGCCACCCCGATGCTGATCGTGACCCCGAGGCGTCCCTCCAGGTCCTCCCAGGGGTAAGAAAGCACCTTCAGCCGGATGCGCTCAGCGAAGTCGCGAGCCGCCCCGAGGTCCACCGACGGTAGGGCGAACACGAACTCTTCACCGCCATAGCGGACAACCACCTGACCGGTACGGGCGTCTGAGGCAAGGATCCGGCCCAGGGCGCGAAGGACGTGGTCACCTACTTCGTGGCCGAACGTGTCGTTGATCAGCTTGAAGTGGTCGATGTCGGCCATCAGCAAGGCCACCTGGATGTCGGATTGCGCCACCTCGCCCAGTACCCGCTCGAGCAGGCGCCGGTTGCCTACCCGCGTGAGAGCGTCCTCCTCGGCGGAACGTATCGCTGCCGCCGTTTGCGCTTCCAGGGCCTGGCGTTGGTGCTCGACGGCGGCACGCGCCCACGCCTGCTCGATCAGCTGCGCCGTCTGACCACGGTGCACCACCCACATGCGCCGCTTCAGCTCGACAGCGTCCGCCAGGGCGGCCGCGACATAACCGGCATCGCGCTCGGCGGCCACAAGTTCGTCGAGCGCCAACATCGACTCCGGGTACTCCTCACAACGTTCGGCCAGGGCTGTTGCACGGCGGGCGGCGGTCACGGCTTCGCCAGGGCGGCCGAGCGCCCGCAGGCAACGGGCCTCGATCACGGCGAGAGCCGACTGCCCGGCGGCCCAGTTGACCAGGCCCGTCTCGCCCGCCTTCTGCCTGAGCAGCTCAAGGGCTTTGTCGGGTTGGCCGAGCTCCAGGAGAAGTTCGGCCTCCGGACGTTGCACACCCAGAAGGTGCTGGTACTCGGGCGAGCTTTCCGTCAAGAGCCGCTCAAGGGCGGCGGACGCCTTGGCGAGGCGGTCGTTGCCGTGCCGATCGTAGCGACCGCTCTGCTCACCCGATGCCCGGTCCTGGCGCACGGCCAGTAACAGCGTGTCCACGATGTTGTGCAGCTCCCGGGCAATCTTGCGGGCGTCGGCGCAGCGCTCCGCCGCCTGCAGGGAAACCTCCATTTGCTCCACGGCCCGGTCGTACTCGAAGAAGGCATAGCAGAACATTCCCAGCCGGTTGGTCACGTCGGCCCGGACGGTCTCGTTGGTCAACGACCCCATGCCGAGTATGCAACGAACGGCGAGTTCGACACCCAGCGACAGCTCACCCAGGCGGGCGGCGTACCCGGCACCCAGGCTGGCTGCATTGAGCACGGCGTCGACGGCACCGGCTTCCTCGTACAGCGCCATCGCGGCCAGCGCATCCTGGAGGACTTCCCGCGTCTCCCACTGGTTGGCCAGGACGAGGGCACGGCACATCAACAGGTCCGCCCGTTCAGCGGGGCCGTCGGCCGTCGCCAGCGCTCCCTCTATCTCACGTATGCAGTTCGCGCGCTCCTGGGCGCTGGCCGTCTCGGCGCGTTCACGCAAAGCGGCCAGATCAAACCGCGCGCCCGTAACAGCACTCACAGGGCTCTATCGGCCTTCACTGCTGACGAAGTTGAGCACAAGTTCTGCACCTTCCGCCACCCAGCGCGAGCGACAAGTCCCCCCTCGGCGTTCATGCTTTGGCGTCCGCCCAGCTCTGGCCCCACGACAGGTTGACCTCCAGCGGGACGCGCAACTCAGCCGCCCCACGCATGGCCTCGAGGGTCACTTGGGTTGCCAACCCCTCCTCCGATGGGGGCACCTCGAGGATCACCTCGTCGTGCACCTGCAGGATGAGCCTGCTGGCCATGCCCTCGGCTGTCAGGCGGGCATCGAGACGCACGAGCGCTACCTTGAAGATGTCCGCGGCCAAGCCCTGGATGCCGGCGTTCATCGCCTGGCGCTCCCCCGCCATACGCACCTGGTACTGCTGGGAAGAGAGTTCGGGTATCAGCCGGCGGCGGCCAAAGAGCGTTTCGGTGTAGCCTTTGTCGCGTGCTTCAGTTATTACGCGGTCCATGTACGAACGCACATTAGGAAAATTATCGAAGTACGACTTCAGTATTTCGGCTGCCTCCTTTTGGTCGATCCCGAGGCGTTGGGCCAGGCCGTAGGCCTCCATCCCGTAGGCCAAGCCGTAAGAAACCATCTTCGCCTTGGACCGCATACCGATCGTGACTTCGGAGGGTTCAACACCGAATATGCGCGCCGCTGTCATCCGGTGGATGTCTGCCCCTGTGCGGAAGGCCTCGATTAGACCGGGGTCTTCTGCCAGGTGCGCGATCACCCGCAACTCGATCTGGTTGTAGTCGGCCACCAACAGGCGCGTCCCGTCTGCAGGCACGAACACCCTCCGCAATTGGCGGCCTTCCTCGGTCCGGATGGGGATGTTGTGCAGGTTGGGGGCGTCCGACGACAGCCGGCCGGTGCGGGCCACGGTCTGGTTGAAGGTGGCGTGTATGCGCCCGTCGTCGCCCACCTCGGCCAGGAGGGCGTCGGTGTAAGTGGACCGCAGTTTCTCCACTTCGCGGTAGCGGAGGATGGCCGGGATGATCGGGTGCTCGTCGCGCAGTTTCTCGAGAGTCTGGTTGTCGGTCGAATACCCGGTCTTCTTCGTCGTTTTCTTGCCCGGCGTCAGGCCCAGTTTCTCGAATAGGACCTCGCGCACCTGGGGGACCGAGTTCACGTTGAAAGGGCCGCCGAGTTCGTGGACCTGGCGTTCGAGGTCCCGCGCCTCATCCGCCAGCCGCCGGCCAAGACGGGTGAGTTCGGCAACGTCGACACGCACCCCGACCAGCTCCATGCGGGCCAGGGCCCTGACCAGGGGACGCTCGACCTCGTCGTACAGGCGCCACAGTCCTCGGGACTCCAGAGCCGAGGAGAGAGGGCCAACCAGGCGGGCGACGACCGCCGCCCGCTCGGCAGCCACTGATGCCGGGTCGGCCGTGCCCGACAGGTCAAGCTGGCCGGCGGGGGTCGTCCCCGGTGGCACCAGGGCGATGCCGGCGTACCGGGCAGCAAGATCTTCCAGGATGTACTGGTCGCCTGCCGGGTCAACCAGGTACGCCGCTATGGACGTGTCGACATGAAGATTAGCCAGGTCCACCCCCAGGGCGGCCAGGCTCCTCATCAGCGCCTTGGCGCCGTGGGCTGAGACCTGCACGCCGGCTGGTCCCGCCAGGTCCAACAACGCCTTGAGCACGTCACTGTTGACCAACAGTTCTTCGGGCAACCACCAGGCCGAGGGGCTGTCTGCCTCTGCCCGGGCGGGGACTTCGGCAAAGGCGAGCCCCTGAAGCGCCGAGCGGCCCTCAGCTCCCACCCATGACGCCGCCACGGCGAGCGACGTGCCCACCCGCACCCAATGCTGGAAATGGTGGAGTGCGTCTGGAGTACTGGTCAGGCGCTGCACGGTAACCACCAGTTGTCCCACAGGCGCCGGCACGGCGGCGGTGGGTGCCTTCCCGGTACCCGTGGCTTCCACGAGACGGTCCCAGAGCGTCCGGAACTCGAGGAACTCGAAGAGCCTCTTCAGTTCCGCGACGTCCCAACCCCCTACGAGAGCATGGTCGGGATCAAGGGAGACAGGTACGTCGCGCACAAGCGGCGTCGCCTTCACATTGCTGCGCACGGCAGCTTCCCCGGCAACCAGCGCCTCTCGCAGGCGCGGCGTGAGTTCGTCGAGGTGGGCGTAAACGCCGTCTACACCGCCGTAGGTGGTTATGAGCTTGGCCGCAGTCTTTTCGCCCACTCCAGGGACGCCGGGCAGGTTGTCCGAAGGGTCGCCCCTTAGGGCGGCGAACTCAGGGTACTGGCCGGGTGTGACGCCCGTGCGGTGCACTATGCCAGCCTCGTCGTACAGGACGTAGTCCGACACGCCGCGGCGATTGTAGAGGACCTTGATGTGGGGATCGGCTACGAGCTGGTAGGCGTCTCGATCGCCGGTCACAACGATCACGTCGTCGCCAGCCTCTGCCGCTTTGGTGGCCAGCGTGGCCAGCACATCGTCGGCCTCGTAACCGGCTGCCTCCACAACGGGGATCCGCATCGTCTCGACGAGCTGGCGGACCAGGCCAAGCTGCTGGCGCAGTATGTCGGGAGCGGCTGAACGAGTGGCCTTGTAACCGCTGACCAGCTCGTGCCGGAACGTCGGTTCGGGCCGGTCGAAAGCCACCGCCAGGCGGTCGGGCCGGTGGTCCTTGATGAGGTTGACGAGCATCGCAGTGAAGCCGTAAACCGCGTTTGTCACCTGTCCGGAAGCGGTCGCCAGGTCCGTCGGCAGGGCAAAAAAGGCACGGTAGGTAAGCGAGTGCCCGTCGAGGAGCATCAACTGGGCCATCCCTAGAGTCTGCCACCGCTTCGCACGGCCTCTGGCCGCGCGCCCCTTGAAGTTGCGCGTGAGTACGGATTTCTCTCCCTGCTCTGCGCCTCGCGCTACCGGCTCGCCGAAAACGGCCCCTTTGCCGAGCCATCAAGGGCCATCGCCAGGGCCTTTTGTCACGGTTACGTCGAGCCTAAGGGCCACTACGAGGAGGATCCTTGCAAGAGTATCCTGAGGCCATGTCTACTAACGGCGACCGGCCGGGCGTCCATCCCCCCAACGAGCAGTACCTGGAGGCGATCTACAACCTCGAAGAGGAAGGCAACCAGGTGATCCAGGCGCGCCTGGCCGAGCGCGTGGGCCATTCGGCGCCAACAGTCTCCGAAATGGTCCACCGCCTAAGAGAGGCGGGGTACATAAAGGTGCACGGCCGTTCGCTCTCGCTCACCGCGCCCGGCCGGGAACTGGCAGTCAGCGTTATCCGCAAGCACCGTTTGGCAGAACGACTCCTCACGGACGTCATCGGGCTCGAATGGCACAAGATCCACGCCGAGGCGGACCGCTGGGAGCACGTCATCTCCGACGACGTCGAGGCGCGGCTCGTCGAGATCCTGGGGAACCCAGGCACCTGCCCTCATGGGAACCAGATCCCCGGCTCCGGCATCCCCCTGGTTCCGGCAACGCTTCTCGCCGACGCCCACGTCGGTGACCGTGTCCGCCTGGCGCGCGTCTCCGAATTGGTCGAGTTCGACACGGAAGCACTGATCTACCTCGAGGAGCACAATTTCATACCGGGTTGCGAAGCCACAGTGGCCGCCCAAGGCCCCGACGGCAGCCTCTTCCTCGAGGTGGACGGGAACACCGTAGTGTTAGGAGCATCGTTGGCCAAACTGCTGTGCGTCACGTCAGTTGGCACCGACAAGGAGCCGTCTGTCTAGCTGCCCGTCCAGCCAGGCTTAGCCTGTCCAGCCAGGCTTAGCCTATCCAGCTGGGATCCGGCCCCAGCCAGGTTTAGCCCACCCAGCCGGGATCCGGCCCTCAGCCAGGTTCAGCCCACCCGGCTCGTTTAGGGCCGCAGCTCCCGCGCCAGGACTTTTTGGGCGATCTCCTTCATCGTCGTGCGGTCGTCCATAGCCCGCCGCTGGATCCAGCGGAACGCCTCGCTCTCCTTCATGTCGAGCTCGTCCATCAGAACTCCTTTGGCGTGCTCGACAACGGTCCGGGCGGCCAGGCGTTCTTCGAGATCTTTGTTCTCGTCCTCGAGAGCTTTCATCTCCTCGAAACGTCCCACAGCGAGCTCCATGGCCGGCACCAGGTCGTTGCGCTGGAACGGCTTGACCAGGTACGCCATGGCACCGGCCTCGCGGGCCCGATCCACCAGCTCACGCTGGGAAAAAGCGGTGAGGATCAGCACCGCGGCCAAACGCGCGGAGGTGATCTCCGCCGCCGCCGTCAAACCGTCCATACCGGGCATCTTGATATCGAGGATGGCCAGATCGGGCCGGTGTTCCCGGACCAGGGCGACGACCTCGTCCCCGCGGCCCGTCTCGGCCACGACCTCGTAGCCCTCCTCCTCCAGGGTCTCCCGCAGGTCGAGGCGTATCAGTGCCTCGTCCTCCGCTATCACAACTCTTGCGCCCACTCGGCGTTACCTTGCCCTTCTCCTAGGTACCCGTCTGAGTTCGACAACCGGTCAACCAGCGGCCACCGACGAAAGGCGGCCATTGCCATCACTGTTGGTACGCAGCGCCTCCAGAAGGAGCCTTCTTGGGTGCCCGCGCAAAGACTAGTTGACCGGCCGCCCACGCTGCATCGTAAGCGGGCAGCGTGGGCGGCGACCTCTACCCCGCGTTCCGGGGGACCAGCCTGTCCAGTAGTTGGTCCATCTCAACTTCGAGGCGCTTCACCTGGGCGGCCAGGCTGTCGCGGGCCCCAACCATGGCCTCGGCATGGCGCCGGGCCTCCTGGCTCTCCTTGGCAGCGAGAGGCGTCTCTGAGACAAGAGAACGGATGCGGGCGTCGTCGGCTGCATCTGAGAGCGCCCTAGCCTGCTCGTCGGCCACCGCCAACTCCTCTCTTGCCTTCCTCAGGCGCCTCGAAACCTCCATGAGACGGCGCTCGACGAGGTGCTGGGCCATTGGGCCAAGTTAGCCTCATCCGTGCTGGTCGTGATGTGCACGCAAAAATGCAGAGCGAATTTCAAGCAGTCTTCAGCACGTTCTCATATGGTGAAGCCAAAATGGCTACCTAGGGAGCTGGTGGTGACATGAAAGTCCTGGTCGTGGATGATGAGCCGGCGGTGCGCCAGGCGCTGGAACGCGCCCTACGTTTCGAGGGCTACACAGCAGAGCTGGCTGAGGACGGCATGGCCGGGCTGGCAGCTCACGCCGAGCGGCCAGCCGACGCCATCGTGCTCGACATCGCTATGCCACGCATGGACGGGCTGGAGATGTGCCGTCGCCTTCGAGCGGCCGGCGACCGGACCCCGGTGCTGATGCTGACGGCCAAGACCTCTATCAACGAACGCGTCGACGGGCTCGATGCGGGCGCCGACGACTACCTGGTGAAACCGTTCGCTCTGGAGGAACTGCTGGCTCGCCTGCGGGCACTGATGCGCCGTAGCGCCCCGTCAGCAGAAAACGAAGTGCTCCGCTTCGCCGACCTTTCCCTCGACCCGGGCACCCGGGAGGTCCGCAGGGGAGCCAGGTTGATCGAGCTGACGCGCACCGAGTTCTTGCTGCTGGAGCTGTTCCTACGCAACCCCAAGCAGGTCCTGCCCCGAGAGATCATCTTCGACCGGGTCTGGGGGTACGATTTCGGGCTCAACTCCAACAGCCTGGAGGTCTACATCGGCTACCTCCGGCGCAAGACCGAGGCGGAGGGGGAAACCCGCCTCATCCATACCGTGCGGGGCGTGGGCTACGTGATGCGCCTCCCGGTGGAGATGAGGGGGTGAAGAGCGCAGCCCGCTCTTGCCGATGGAGCTGAACTGGGCTTCCCTCCACAACCGCCGATCGGCCCTGCCGGACGAGCTCGGTCCAGGCGGTCCAGGGCCCGCCGCCCCGTTGTGGCCTTCCGGCCCGCTGCCCGTAGGTCTGCTCGGGCCGCACACCGGGGCGGTCGCCGACGTGGACGCCGAGACCGCGGGGACCGCAGATGAACTCGAGGGCCCCGGGGCCTCTGAGGCCCCTGAGGATGCCGGGACGTCCTCATCCAGTTCCCGTTCGCCGCTCGCCTGGCTGCGCCAGATCAGTTTCCGCAGCCGTATCAGCATCCTCGTCGTCGTGGCCGTGGGCGTCGCCGTGGCCATGGCCGCCCTGGTGTCGTACATCGCGGTCAGCAGGCAGCTCGAACAGCAGGTCACCGCCAACCTCAATAACGCGCTGGCCGAAACGTCGTCATTGCGGATCTTCCCGAGCGGCCCCAATTCCTGGACGCTGCCGCCCGACGAGCTGATCGACTTCGGGGACCGGACCGGGGACGTCGTCCAGGTCATCACGAAAACAGACTTCGTTTCAGACACCAGCAAACGCCTTTTTCGGATGACTCCAGGCGCCGAGCAAGCCCTCAAGGAGAGCCCGAACGACCAGGTCCCGGTGTTCGAGACCCTCACTGCGAGCAACGGGTCTAGGTACCGGGTGGCGAGCGAGACGACTTTGGTCCCGGGGTTGGCTGTCCAGATCGGCTACCCGCTGAACAACATGGATAACACGCTTGCTTTCCTGCGGCTTATGCTCATCCTCGTCGCCCTGGGCGGGGTTGCCTTGGCCACCTGCCTTGGCTGGGCCGTTGGCCGGGCCAGCATGCGGCCGGTGGAGGGCCTGACCCTGGCCGCCGAACACGTCGCCGAAACCCAGGACCTGACGGCCACGATCGACGAAAGTGGCAACGACGAACTGGCACGGTTGGCCCACAGCTTCAATGCCATGCTGACCGCCTTGGCCACTTCCAAACGCCAGCAGGCCCAGCTCGTTTCTGACGCCGGCCACGAACTCCGCACACCCCTCACCAGCCTGCGGACCAACATCGAGGTCCTCATGCGTGCCAAGGACCTCCGCGGCGCCGACCGTGACGAACTGTTGGCCGATGTCGACGCCCAGTTGAAGGAGTTGACCACGCTTGTCGGCGACCTCGTCGACCTCGCCCGTGACGACGAACGACCGGAGGCAGAACCGGTGCCGGTCGCCTTCAACGAGATCGTGGAGAGGGCTGTTGAACGGGCCCAGCGCCGAGCCCTGTCTGTGCGTTTCGACGTGTCCCTGGAGCCGGGGCAGGTGTGCGCCCAGCCGGCGTTGCTGGAGCGAGCGGTGATGAACGTCCTCGACAACGCGGCTAAGTGGAGCCCGCGGGGAGGTCACGTCAGTGTGAACCTCGAGGCGAAGAATGCCTGGCACTTGACTGTCACGGACCAGGGCCCAGGCATCTCTGCGGAACACTTGCCTCACATATTCGACCGTTTCTACCGGGCGCCGTCCGCCCGGTCGATGCCGGGTTCCGGCCTCGGCCTGTCTATCGTCAAGCGAGTCGTGACATCTCACGGCGGGACCGTCGACATCACGACGCCGGCGTCAGGAGGTACCAGGGTCGACATCGTCTTGCCGTTGGAAACGGCTTCAGGGCCGACGAACGGCCAGGTAGAGGAGCCCGGCGAGCCAGAGGTCGATGGCGTTGAGGTCGGGGGAGCTTGACCAGCTGAGCGGCCGTCGCAGCGCCACAGGGGCCAGTCGCTAGGCCTCAGCGCGCTGGTCCGACAGGCCCAGGGCCTCCAGGTCGGCAGGCGTGTCGACGTCAGCGAAGGCTTCCTCGCCTATCCAAACGGGCCAGTCCCCAGGCCCGAACGTCGCGAAGATCGCCCTTCCCAGGAGCGCATTCATCGACCGCTCACCTTCCTCTACCAAACGGCAGGCCAGCGCAAGGTCAGCCGCCGACCACCGGGCGCACAAAGGTTGCAGCTTGCCGTTCACGAGCGGCACGACAGATGCCTCGCCGGGCCGGGAAGCGATGGCCTTCAAGACCGCGGCATCCATCAACGGTAGGTCGCAGGCCAAGGCCAGCACCGGGCCCCTGTGACCGTCGACATCCAAAGCGCGCGCTCCTGCGCACAGGGCGGCCAACGGCCCCGAACCAGGAGGTTGTTCAAGCACCGCAGGCAGCCCGGACCGACCTGGCCCGACCTCGATGACCGGGCCCCCGGCGACCTGGCGCAGCGCAGTGCCCAGGCGTACCGCGTTTGAGACCCCAGCGACCTTCAACAGGGCCTTGTCAAAACCGAGCCGCGCGCTTCCTCCACCTGTGAGCAGGATCCCGGCCACGACGGCTTCGGTCAGGGCACTGCCCTCCAATAAATCAGGGCGTCCCGGCCCGGTCCGGCGCCGCTTGGCACTCTGCCCACCACCTGCCACCCGAACTCCTCGTAGAGGGAACGGGCCGGGTTGTCGGCGAAAACGAAATTGAACTGGACCGCGTCGAAACCGGCGAGTGCGGCCCGAGATATGGAATCTGCCACGAGCATGCGACCTATCCCGAGGCGGCGATGGGAGCGGGAGACCACGTAGCCGGCGTTGGCTATGTGAGAACCCATGCCGGGAAGGTTCGGCTTCAAGTAATAGGCGCCGGCCAATGAGCCGTCGAGGAGCGCGCCGACGACGAGGGTCACCGGATGAACCCAAACGTCTTCGAACACCGGACGAGTCAGGGGGGGCTGCTGGGGAAATCCCTCGCCGCGGGCCACGATCTCGGCGAACAGCCAGAAGAGCGCTTCCGTGTGGCCGGGCCGCAGGGGACCGAGCTCCAGCTCAGTCCCGTTTGCGGCGCGTGCCGTTCTCACCTCGGCCAGGCTTTCCACTTCGTTGCCAAGTTAGCTTCCCGGGCATGCCGGCGCGTCACGGTGTGGCTGCGGCCCTCAATAAGCGGCATGACCAGCGGTGATGGCCGGAGGGCGGTTGCCCGGGCTATCGTGCCACCAATGCTTACGGAGCCTGCCGGTCGGGCAACTCATGCCGTGACCAACGACAACCCCGATAGCCATCGAACCACCACCGGAGACGCGCAGTGATCCCGTTTTATGTCGCCGGTGCGTGCCTGGTGATCGCCCAGCTCTTCGGTATTTATGCGTTTGTGAGCCGCAAGGCAGACCTCATCTTCGCCCTCGTCATGGTGGCGCTGGTCCTGGTCGCGCTCGGCTCAGGTGCCGAAGGGGTCTACCACCAGCTCCACTGAGCGCCACCGGGCCCCACCGGTGGTTGCTCCAACACCGCCTACTTCATAGCGCCGATGACGGTCCCGCCAGCGCCGGCCAGCAGTATGCCCACAAGGACAGTTCGTGCCGCACGCGAGCCTGGCTTTGGCACTTTGAAGACCCATATGCCGATGCTGGCGTTGACCAGCAAGCTCAGCTGGGCGATGGTGAAGCCGACCCCGGTCCCGACCCTCTTGACCAGGCCGAGCAGTGCGATATTGCCTATGCCGAAGAGCACGCCCGCTGCCACCTGGACAGCCATGGCTCTCGGCCCCAGCCTTACGGGCTCGCCTGCAGGCAAGGCAAGCGCCAGCCCGGCGATGACAATGCCCAGGGCGAGAGGGAAATTGCTCACCTGAGACGGCACCTTCGCCCACTGGGCGGGCACGAAGTAGCTCCCCCAGAGCACCCCGGCGGAGCCAGCCCACAAAAGCCCACGGACGTGCACCCCGGCGGCCGCGGTCGCGACGCCAACTGCAGGAGCGGCCGGGCCAGGCCGCGCTTGTTGGCGTGAGGGTGTGGGGGGAGGTGGTTGCCGTGAAGGCGTGCGGGGACCGGACGCGACCGCAGGCCGCGCTTCCTGGGAGCGCACGATGAAAAACACGCCGACGAGGACGAACGCGAGAGCGGCACCAAGCACAGCGAAACGGGCGGCGCTAAAGGCGTCCAACTCGCCGAACAGGAGCGCTCCCCAAACGAAGGCAACAATGATGTTGAGGGGAGTCCACGAACCGGCGGCGCGCGCGAGGCCGATCAGTTCAGAGGCGCGAAAGGCTGAGTAGTTGCCTCCCGTCCACACGAGGCCCCCCGCAAGGGGTAACCAGAACCCACGCCAACCCAACGAAAGGTGGCCCCCGCCGGCCAGTAGCGCCCCAGCGGCCAGGACGACGTTGCCCACCGTGGCGTAAAAGGTGCGCGACCGCTGTGGTACACCCGGGATGACCTGCGCCGCGGGTATCCAGGCACCCCACGCCAGCACGGTGACGAGCGCAAGCAGGGCAGTCACACGCCCCTCCACCCGGGACGGCGGGACCGGCCCGGGCCCTGGCCGGCACCCGGGCGCGCCCGTCCTTTTGAGCTTCCTGGGCGTGGGCCCCTGACCTGGCATTGCGCAAACGGGTCAGGCACAGGCGGCCAGCGGCGGCCTAAAGAGGCCCTGACCTCCTGGGCGCTAGGCTGCCTGTCATGAACCAGCCCACGTTCTCTCTCACGCACGCCGCCGACGTGCTGGGCGTACCGGAGCGTGCCGTGAGCAGCCTCGTGGCCAACCAGGCCCTGTCGACTCTTCATATCGGGCGGCGGGTGGTCGTGAGTCGGCACGAGCTGGAAGCGTGGGTGCTCGCCGACAGCACGGGTCGGGTGGCAACAGTTCCCAACTGACTTACCCACTCAACCGGCGGGGCGTCGCCAGCACGCGCGGGCACAACGGCATTATCGCACCCCCGACGTGGACGTGGGGAAGTCGGCGAGGTGCACGTCGGGCGGCTCCCTGTCTGTCGACCAACAGGTCACCAGCCAACCTTCGAGGCGCGGGCAACCGCCGACAGAGCAGGATGACTGGGTCGCGTTGCGAAGGCTCAAAATGAGCGCGTCCATGCCGGTGCCACCGTTGTGGAGACTGCGACCACCGGCGAGGTCGGTCCCTGTGCACGGCCTAAGGCTGGCGTCATGCGGCCGGGTACAGAACGCACCAGCGTTGTCCCGCCCGTGGTCTTATTGGGAACCGCCCCGCACCATGGCGGGAGCACGGGAGCCACGCTAAGGGCTTCAACGCGGCCCCTGGGGGGGTCGCCTGCCACATCGGGCGCGACAAGGTGTTCTCCCCTCATTTGCGGCACACCGTTGCCGAGTAGTCATCTAGGCGCCAAGAACCGGACGGAGGGGCCCCGTGCTGGGACATTACGTTCCGCTGTACGCCATCGGCTTGGAGTACCTCGTCGCGGGTGTGGCGCTTGTGCTCGGCGTCCAGCACCTGCTCGCGCGTCGCCTGGACCCGACGAACGCCGTCGCTTTGTGGTTCGCCGCTTCAGGCACCACGCTCGCCGCCGCCCTTGGCGCCGACGTGTGGCTGTTCACCGCCCCGGTAAGCCAGGTCGACTTGGCCATGTTGGTGCGGGCAGCCCTGGGCGAGGCGACCCTCCTCGTGCTGGTCCCGACGCTCGCGGCCTTCGCCAGCCGAGGGCGGCCTAAGTGGGGTTTTCGCGCCTTGGTCGCGGTCATAGTGGTCCGGACGGTCTTGTGGCAGGCCACCGGCCTGGTCTACACGCACCGGATCGGCACCAACCATGTCCCCCTCTACGGGCCGCTCAGTTCACCGTTCGACGTGCTGATGATGCTCCTTAGTGCCGGCATCGTCATTTGGATGGCCCGAGGTTGGCAGGACCGCGTCGAACGGGTGACCTTCGTGGTGTGCACAATGTTCGCGATCGGGATCACCGCAGCCTTCGACCTGACGGCAGGGACGCCCACCTCCGACGTACTCAACGCGTTCTGGATCGCCCCGCTGGTGATCGCTCTCCAGGTCCTGTTCGCGCGCCGGACGCTGAAGACAGACGCCGCCGTCCGGGCTGCCCTGGCCCAGGTGGCGCGCACCGAGCGCCGCAGCCGCCTTGCCCTCGAGTCGGGCGGGATGGGCTGGTTCGACTACGACCCCGCCACCCGTGAGGTCCATACGTCACCCGAGCTGGCAGGCATGCTGGGCCTGGCGGTGAGCGCCGGCCCGACGACGATCGACTCCGTGCTGGCGTTCTTTCACCCAACGGACCGTCCCCAAGTACAAAGTGGCCTCGGCTTGACCGAGGCCCAGGGCAGGGGTACCGCTGAGGCCCGCTGGGAACGCCCTGACGGCACGACGCTGTGGCTCGAAATGAGCGCTCTCATGACCGCACTCGGGGGTGCTAAGCGTGAGGTTGTAGGGGTCATGAAGGACATCACTGAGCGCAAGCGGGCCGAAGCAGAGTTGCTCGACAGAGCTCGCCACGACCAGCTCACAGGGCTGCCCAACCGGGCGACGCTCACCCACCACGTCCGGGGCGCCCTCCGGCGCAGGGAGGGTTTTTCCCTGTTGCTGATGGACCTCGACGGGTTCAAGGACATAAACGACACCCTTGGCCACCCCGTCGGTGACCAGGTCCTGGTCGCCGTGGCTAAGCGCCTCGCCTCGGGCCTACGGCGCGACGGCGTCCTGGCCCGCTCCGGTGGGGACGAGTTCGCTTTGCTCGTCCCCGAGACAGGCCGCGCGGCGACCGACATCGCGGGGCGCCTGCTCATGGCCCTCCGTGAGCCTGTGGAGGTGGACGGAGTGGCCATCACCGTGCGGGCCAGCCTCGGGGTCGTCTGTGCCCCCGAGGACGGGGGGGAGCTGGGCACGTTGCTGCGCCGGGCCGAGCTGGCCATGTACATTGCCAAGCGGCACGACAACAGGGTCTACCGCTACCAGGCCGGCGACGACCGGGGGGCGGCCCGGCGGCTCCAACTGGCCGGCCAACTGCCCACCGCGCTCACATCGGAAGAGGTCGAGGTCTATTACCAACCCACCATCGAGCTGGCCAGTGGCCGTTGCGAACTCTTGGAAGCCCTGGTGCGCTGGCGCCACCCCCGCTTCGGGCTGGTCCCACCGGCCGAGTTCGTACCCCTAGCCGAACAGTACGGCCTCGGCTTCCAACTGTTGCGCCGGGTGTTGTCCGAGGCCCTGGCGCAGTGCACGCAGTGGCGGGAGCAAGACCTCGCCCGGTCCGTGGCGGTGAACGTCTCTCCCCGCACACTTCTCGACCCGGCCTTCCTCGCCTTCGTGACCACCGAACTGGCCCGGGCACGGCTGCCATCCGAAGCCCTGGTGATTGAGATAACCGAGGACGCTTTCGCCGGCGACGGCCCCGGGGCGCGCAACCTCCTTGACCGGCTCAACGACATCGGCGTGAGGACCGCCATCGACGATTTCGGGACCGGCTACTCGTCCTTGGCGTACCTCAAGGCGCTCCCCGTGAGCACGCTCAAGCTCGACCGGTCCTTCATCGCCGGCCTCGGCTCGGGCAGCGGCGACGACGCCATCGTCTCCCTGGCCATCGACCTCGGCCACCAGTTCGGCCTCAACGTCGTCGGTGAGGGAGTGGAGACGGCCACTCAGTTCGAAGCCCTCCGCGCCCACGGCTGTGACGCCGCCCAGGGCTACTGGATGTGCCGCCCCGGCCCGGCCAGCACAATTACCGGTTGGCTGGCCGACAACACTGTGGGGGAAGGGCGGCGGTCGTCACGGCACTTACGTGCCGTCAGCCTCAGCCGACCAGACCGGTGAGCCGGCTGCGGTCCCTCGCCCACCCCGGCGGCAAGAGATCCTGAGCTATTGCCACGTTTGGGTCGCACCCACCCATGACGTGGAGGCCCTGGTCTGCGGGGCCCACGCTTTAGGCCCGAACAAGACTGGAACCCGGTCATGGACGGGCGCCATGGTCTGGTTGGCTATCGTCGTGAGGACGGCACAGGTGCGCACGGGGCGGCCCTCCGTGTCCCGCCAAATCTCCCACAGCCCATCGTTATGGTGCGCCCAGCAGGGCACAAGCGCCATGAGGGAGCCGTCGCCACGGGGACGGCAGCGTGGGGCGGTTGGAACGGGCCAACAGGTTGCGCCCGACCTGCTCCCAGTCCACGGCCAGGTTGAACGCCGACGACAGGGCCGCGGCGTGGAGGCGCACGGTCATCGGCTTCAGGCCTGCCCGCAGCTTGGCGTCATAGTATTGGTGGATGTCCCTGGGCGTCACCTCCGTTAGCCTGCGCTTGCCCAGGGCGGGCACGAGGTGGTTCTTGACCAGGAAGCGGAACGTCTCGAAGATGGACGCCTTGCGCCGGCTCTCCAGGTGGGCCAGCCAGTCCTCCAGGAACCCCTCAACCCTCAGCGGCGCATTGGGCGCTGTCCGAGGACTAATGACGGGGGTGTCGTTGACCGGCTTTCGCAGCGCGGCCAACGCCGAGGTCCGGTTGCCCCTGTGGACGCGCTCGACCTGGCGGGACCTGTCCGTCTTGGGGTCGGTGCCCAGCAAGACCCGCAGCCGCCACACGCCCAGCGACCGCTCGTACAGCTGCCCGTCCCCCTTGGCCCGGCGCCTGTCGTCCTGCTTTTTAGCGGCTGCCACGGCCCCTCCAAACATAGGTGATTTATAGGTGACGCCAGCACGACAAGCTGGTCAAAGCCATCTCATGTCAAACCCTGGCAGTCTGCCATGTCATTGCCCTTAAACACACCTGGGGCATCCGCGCCGGGCCTTTCCGCGGCCGTGAACGACGAGGGGTACATCGTTCTTTCCAACGTGACCAAGAAGTTCCCCACCATGACTTGGCCGGCGCTCGACCACGTGGACCTGGCCATCCAAAAGGGCAGTTTCTTCACGGTGATAGGCCCGAGCGGTGCCGGTAAGTCCACTTTGCTGCGAGCCCTGGCCGGCCTGGTACAGCCGGACTCAGGCCAAGTGTCGGTGTTCGGGGAACCGCCCTCGCAGGCCAGCAGGTCCAAACACCTCGGCTGGGTGCCTCAGTCGCCGGCCCTGCTGCCCTGGCGCACGGTGTTGGAAAACGTCCGCCTACCTCTCCAGCTCAACCGGCGAGCCGACTGCGACGCCCGCGACCCCGAGGAAATCTTGGGCCGCCTCGGCCTGGGCCACGCTCAGGACCTGCTGCCGGCGCAGCTATCGGGGGGCATGCGCCAACGAGTGGCGATCGCTAGGGCATTCGCCTTTACGCCGAAGCTGCTGCTTATGGACGAACCGTTCGGCGCCCTGGACGAAATGACGCGCGAGCACGTCGCCCATCTGCTCCTGGAACTGTGGCAGGCCGAGCGCCCCACGGTGGTCTTCGTCACGCACTCGGTCACCGAAGCAGTCGTGCTTTCCGACTGGGTTGCGGTCATGGGTATGGGGAAATTGATGCCTGCCCTCGCAATAGGCTTGGCCCGGCCGCGCCCCGAGGGTATCGAGGACACCGCCGAGTTCCACGAACTCGCTCGCGAGCTACGAGGGCAGCTACGGAAGGCGTTCGGTGGCACGGGCAACTGAAGCCGCCCACCCGCGGACCTGGGTACCTCCGCTGGTCGTCTTCGGCCTCCTCTTGGCCGTCTGGCAGGCAATTGCCCTCCACGACCACTTCTTGCTGCCCACGATCAGTGCGGTCTGGGGCCAGCTCGTCCACCACCCGAGCACGTTCCTTGTCAATGGCGGCGACACCCTGGCCGAAGCGGTGCCCGGGGTAGCAATCAGCTATTGCGTGGCGCTCCTCCTGGCCGTGGCAATGAACCAGTCGCGGCTGGTGACGCGAGCAATCCTGCCCCTGGCAGTGACTCTCAACGTCAGCCCACTGATAGCCATCGCGCCCGCCCTCGTCATTGCGCTCGGCTTCGGCCGTGCCCCCCGGGTCGTCATGACGGCGCTGATCACGTTCTTCCCGGCCCTCATCAACAGCCTGGCCGGGCTCCGATCTGCTGACCCCAAAGCGCTGGAAGTATTCGAAACCCTAAGCGCGTCGCGGTGGGAAACCCTCTGGCGCCTCCAGCTGCCCTCCAGCCTTCCGTACCTCTTCGCCGCCGCTCGGGTCGTCGTGCCGCTTTCTGTCATCGGAGCTGCCATATCCGAGATGGTGGCCCCTGGAGTGAGGAGCGGGCTCGGTTTCTGGATCGACCAGTGGTCGGTCAGCGGACAGCTCGACCTGGCTTGGGCCGGGATCGTCACCCTGGCCACCTTCGGCTTGCTCCTTACTGCCATCGTGGTCCTCGCTGAAGACAGGGTGCTGCGCTGGCGCGGCTTCAGGTGACAGGCAGGTGAACCCGCGATAGTGCTGGTGCCCGCTACTCTTCGGCGTCATATGCGCAAATCACGCACAGCTGCCTTGGTCAATCTCGCCCTCATCACCACCATCACCGCGGGCCTCCTCTGCGCTTGCACCAGCGCCAGCGCCACCACTCCCGATCGCGTCCTGGTGAGCAAGTCCCGGTGCTCGGCCAACAGGGCCGCCGGAACCATCACCTACATGACGGGTTACGGTTGGCAGGCGTCGGTCGGGATCCTGGACCCCATTGCTGCCCAGGCCCAGGGCTTCTACCGCGCCATGTGCCTCAACGTCCAATTGTTGCCCGGTAACGGCGACCCGACCTCGTCCGGCCAGCTGGTGGCCTCGGGCAAAGCGACCTTCACCGAACTTGGCTCGCCATCGGACGCCATCACCGACGTGGCCGGCACCCCGAGCGTCCCGGTCGACGCCGTTGCCACTTATGGCAACACCACCGCGTCCACGCTCCTCACCATGCCCTCGATCACCAACCTGCGCCAACTGGACGGCAAGACGATCGGCTACAAGGGCGCCATGCCACCGATCATCACGGCCATGCTGGAGAAGGCGGGCGTCAACCTCTCCTCGGTGAACGAGGTCTCAGTAGGTTACGACCCGACCATCCTGCCCCGGGGAGAAGTGCAGGGCCTCACGGCCTACAAGTCCAACGAGCCCATCGAGCTGAGGGACGACGGCTACAAGGTACACGAGTGGGACCCGGACAGTTTCGGGTTGCACGGCGCCTTCAACGTCCTCGACGTCAACCGGAAGTGGGCGACAGTGCACACCAGCGCCGCTGAAGACTTCCTGCGGGCCACCTTCGAGGCCTTCCAGTACTGCATCGCGAACGCCAGTACCTGCGTCAACGATGCCGCCAAGTACGAGACCGGCTACCTCGTCCACCAAAACGTCCAGCGCTGGCTGGTGGAGACAGGCGAGGTGGACGCCACCTTGCTCCCGGGTCACGGTGTCGGCTACGAAGACACGGCCCAGTGGCAACCCGAGTACAAACTCCTGCTCAGGTACAAGCTCATCAAGGGCACCGTCGACTTGGCAGACATCATCAACCCCACCTATGCCAACGCCATCTACCACGGCCGGTCACTGATCTGGCCTGGGCCCTAGCCTCGGCAAGGACCGGGACTAGCCAACCACGCGCGAAAGCACTAGCCTCATCTGGATCGTGGCGTGCCACCCCGAAGGGGTAGCTAGGGCGCTGCGGGCAACCAGGAGGCCGTGGGTTGCCCTGGTTGGCCTCGCGGCAACATTCACGGGCCTTGGCGCGCTCGTGACGCCGGCCGCGGCCGGGCCGCTGGGCGCGGCGGGGGGCCGGGTTGCTGCGCTATCCGTTCGAGCCCTCCGCGAAGCGGACCTGGTCCATGCCACAAGTGCTCGGTACCGGGAAGACTCCGCCCGCGCCAGTTTCCTCCAAGCGGAACTGGCCACTTCGGAAGTCACTCTACGATCCCTGGAGCTCAGCTACCGCCGCACCGCTTCGCTCCTCCAGCAAGAAGCCATCCTGTCGTACGCGGACGCCGCTTCAGGGCTCGACTCGAGCCAGCTGTCGGGCAACTTCTTCGTGGTGGCGGACCGCTCCACCGACTTCTCAGTCGTGGTAGGCGACCTGTCCCAGACTCTCGAGCAGTTCCAGACCGAGCAAGTAGCCCTTGCCGCCACCATCGTCGCGCGAGACCGCCAGCTCCACGATGACCTGGTGACCGAGAGGCTGGCCGCTTCAGCCCGCGAGCAGGCCCTGGCTAATGCAGCGTCCTTACAGGTCATGATCTCCCGGGCTCGTGCCCAGCAGGAGTCGCAGGAATCGGTACCCCACGCAAGGACAGGCCCGCCGGTAGGCAACGGCATAGTCGAGGCTGTGGCATCCCAGCTCAACGGCACAACTACCTCTCCCGCCTCACCTGCACCCGCACCCAGCACGACGACGTCTTCTGCTGCCGGGCCGACCACTGCGGCGACATCACCCATCACAGCGACCACGCGGGCGTCCACAACCCAGCCCGGCGTGAGGACGCCGACGACGGTCCGGTCGCCCTTGACCGTGATGGGACCAGCCGTGACGCCTACCACGGCACCGCCTGCCACGGCACCGCCTGCCACGGCACCGCCTACCACGGCACCGCCTACCACGGCACCGCCTACCACGGCACCGCCTACCACGGCACCGCCTGCCACGACAACAACGACGACAACGACGACAACGACAACGACCACGGCGACCGATCCCCCGCTGCCGACGACGGCCGCGGCCCCGTCGGCACAGTTACCCCCGGCTGCCGGGGTCTGGCTGGAGCTGCGCGAATGCGAGTCAGGCGACAATTACCAGGCGGACACAGGTAACGGTTTCTACGGCGCCTACCAGTTTTCGTGGTCGACTTGGGCCGACCTCGGCTACCCCGGCCGCCCGGACGAAGAGCCCTATTGGGTGCAAGACGAGGCGGCGCAGCGCCTTCAGGCCCTGTACGGCTGGGGACAGTGGCCGGCCTGCGGCGCTGCGCTCGGGCTCTGACGCTCAACTCCTGACGCTTAGTTCAGGTCCTCGTGATACGAAGAGCGGAACAGTGGGTATGTCTCTGGTGGATGCGATCTTCAACTCGACAGCGCCCGACGGGGACCACTCCATTTTGGGAGGGCCCCAACCCCGAAGACAACGGCGACCCCGGCTGGTTCGGCGTCAGCGCCGCGGCATGCTGCTTGGTCGCCGGCACCATCCTATTGGCGTTTGGCTTCGCACTGCCGGCCGCGGGATCGATTGGCGCGGGGGCCGCCCTGGCCACCGCGTGGCTCAGGCGGCACCCAGGTCGGGCTTGGCACCGCCCGACGCACCCGATAACACCTGCCTGCACCATCGGGCCCGTCCCAAGGCAGTCGGATCTCTACCTGGACTTGGCTGAAGTCGAGGTAGAGGCCGTATATCTCCTGGGCGCCGAGCTGTTCACCAGCCTGCGGGGTGGCAACGGTAAACGCATCGACCCCGTCACTGGGAACCAGCGGCACATCGAAACCAGCGACGTTTCAGTCATCTGGCATTGTCATGGCCGGCGTATGGCAACCCGGCAGGCCGGCAAGCTGAACGAGTGGCAAGCCAAGAAGACCCCCCTGCGGCTGTTTGCTGCACGCGGGAGTGCCGCCCTGTTAGTAGAAAGCGACATGAGCTGGATTGCCTTGCCCGAAGTCAAGCCGATGCAGAATCCGACCCCGGCATAGGCGGTGCCGGGAAGGCTCGGCGCTGCCCGCCGCACTTGACATCGTTATTAGCTATGTGCCTAACTAACTAGGTGGCTGATAGCAAAGATGAAGCCCTGACAGGGCCGGTATTCAAGGCGCTGGCCGACACGACGAGGCGCCAGATTCTTCAGGACCTGGGCAAGAGCCCCTTACCAGCCGGAGAAGTGGCGTCAAAGTTCCCGATCTCGGGACCGTCCATCTCGCGCCACCTTGCTGTGCTGAAGACGGCGGGGCTCGTCACCGAGCAACGCCAGGCCAACAAGATCATCTACTCGCTCGTGCCAGAGCGGCTGGCTAACTGCGTCTTCCCGTTTGTCTTTTCGTTGTGCCCTGGCCTGGTGGAAGAGCACTTGGCTGACCAGGTTGCGCCGGCGCCAGCGGGCAAGATCCGGCAACAGTCGAGGAAGAAGCCCAAGGGGCCCGACAAGACGGCAACCAAGCAAAAACGCAAGGCGGCCAGCTCCAAGGGCTCTGCGCGGGACAACGACGGCGGGCGCGCCCAGGCAGAACGCAATGTGGCTGCCGGCAATGTGGCTGCCGGCAATGTGGCTGCCGGCAGTGAGGCGGCCGGCAGTGAGGCGGCCGGCAGTTAGGCGGCGGACGATGAAGCCGGGGGCACCGGGCGAGAAGCAGCGAGGCACGCGATATCGGCCCACGCGGTCACGAGGCGATCGGCGCCGGGACCGGGGGCGGGGCGCCAGGAACTCAACTCCAGGGCTTGAGCGGCGGGCACTCCTGGTCCCCGACGACTGAAGCCCGGCCGGTCACCCAGGCGAACAAGGCCGCTGTAGTGCCGGAGATCTCGACCGCTTCACCGCTGCCGGCGACCCAGTGTTGGTCGGTGTCGGTCGCCGCCAGGACAACGGCTGTGTCGGGAGGTAGTCGCGAGGGCAAGCCGAGCATGGCCCGGTCCATTTCCTCGACGACCCATGCGAAGGGCCAGTCCTCTGGCCCATAGGCACAGTTCAGGTCGACGTGGTGCACTTCGACTTCGCGGAGCCGGCCGACAACCAGCCCCGGCCCGACCTTTACCTCGCCGTGGGTGGTCAGCGCCGGCGCGTCCCAAACCTCCTCGCGAGCGGACACCAAGGCGCCCGCCAACTGGTCACAGGCGGTGCATAGGCGCCGCTCGAGCTCCAGCGCCGGTCGGCCCCGGCCGGCCTCGATTTCGGCGTCCCGCGCGGGACGGCCGCCCGGGTATTGTTCTCCAATCTTGCCGCGCCCGGCCGCTTCCACCGCCCGCCGCACGCCATCGGCGTTGGCCGCCAGGTGAGTGATCAGCAGGGCCCGGTCCCAGCCAGGCAGGAGGCTCGGCTCGGCCACAGCCACGTCGTCGAGGCCCGACACAGTGACCAGCAACCTCTCGGTAGCGCTGGCGATACGAGCCAGGTGCGGATTGTTCACAGCTACGGCCTGCGGGGCCCGGGAAGCGTCATAGGCGGACACGCTAGCGCCGGGAGACCGATGGCGGCTTGACTGATTGTCGCCCTCCCGGCGCGGTTCAGGAAGCCCTTGCGACCACCCCGCCGCCAACTAGGCCCAGGGCATCTTCGACGTCGGCAACGCCGACCACCCCCGTTTGCCGGGCGGCAGACCAAGCAGCAAACCCCAGCCGTTGCACCTCCAGCGGTGAGCCTCCCGCCGCCAGGCAGATCAACTCCAGCGCTTCCTCGTCGAAATCGACGCCCCGGTCCGTGGCGGGGACCAGGAGAGCCTCCCTGGCTTCTGCGTCGTCGAACCGGTCCAGCCGAGCAGGCCAAACGGTCGCCGAGAAGTTCCCCACGCGCGTGAACCGCTCCCCCAGTTGCAGGCTTCCGCTCAACAACAGCGCTACGGGCAACCCGGCGCGGCACAGACCACGCGCCAGGTGGCCCAGGGACTCCGCTTCGCCCCCGCCCAAGCGGTCAGCGTCGTCGAACACGAGGAGCAGGCCACGGCGGAGGCCGTCGGCGAAGCGACCGGCAAGCTCGAGCACCTGCTTCAGTTCGGACCACGAGGCCTCGCCGCCGGGGCAAAGCACTTGCGGAATTGGCACGAGCCCTCTTCCCGCCGGGTGCTCCCCGCGCCCTGCGCTCCCGCGAGAGCCGGAGGGCGCGAAGAGGGGCCACGCGGCCTCAACTCGGGGCACAAGCACCTCGCGTGCCAGCCGCGCCCCTTCGGCTGGCCACTGGCGCCGCATGCCCGCAACCACGTCCGCCACGACTGCGCCGAGGGCACGTTCTTTGGGCCGGCAATGGTGGAACGCGACGGCCCAGTCCAGCTGCCTGGAGGCCTGGCGGCCAATGGCCCGCAAGAGTGCCGTCTTGCCCATAGCAGGGCCGGAAACGACGAGCTGATGGAAGCGCGGGTGGTGGGGACCTGCTGTGTAGGCGGCAAGGGCGGCGGCCCGAGTGCCTACGGGCGCGCAATCATCCTCTTCCGAGCGGTCCACGAAATGGGGCGGCTCGGCGCCGCGCAATGGCCGGTACGGGGGAGGGCAGTTTTTCACTTCAGGCCTGCTTTCTAAGGGTTCGGGGCTGTTAGGGCTAGGAGTTCCCAGGGCCGGAGGTTGAGTTGACAAGCGCCGGTGACGGCATGCGGGCACGGTCGTTCGCCTCACGTGCCGACGCCTCTTCCTGGCGGACCGTGGGCCATTCGGGCCGCTCAGAAAGCAGAGGCAGACGGGCCAGGACGGGCGGCAAACGGCCCCACAAGACAAGGGCGGTACCCGAGGGGAGCGTTCGGATCTGGTCGGCCCGCAACACGGCCTCGTTTTCCCAACTGACGGTGCGCGAGCGATCACGGCCGTGCGCGGGGCTCGTCGCATGATGCGTGGATTCCCTGCGAGCCCGCCTTTGGCCACAGATCCTTTCCAGATCAGAAAGGTCCGACGGTGACATCAGCCCGCCGAGCACGGCGGTGATGGACGTGGCGTTGCCCATGGTCTCAGCTTTTTGTGCGCCCCATCTGGTCACCGCCTGCGAGAACGACTGCATGGCATAGACCACGACGATCCCCCGCCCCCTCCCATCGGCCAGCAGTTCGGGCAGGGTGGGCAATGGCGCGATGCTGGGCGCCTCGTCCAGCAGCCCCAGCAGTGGCGGGTCCAGGCGCCGGGCGGGCATACGTGCCGCCAACCTCTCGGCACAGTCAAACAGCTCGTCGGCAAAAGCGGTGATAAGGGGAGCGACGGCACTCAGGCGCGAACCCTTGCCAAGAAGGTAAATAGTCCCGTTGGCGAGGAGCAACTGCTCGATGTCAAGTTCGTCGCCGGGCAGGGGGCAGCACAGCTCGACAACGCTCTCATGACTGAAACAGGAAAGCGCCCGGGCAACGTAACGCAGCACACCTGAAGTTGTTTCCGCCGCACCGCTCGTGTGCAAATTGATCAGGTCGCCCCATCCGGGTGCGGCGAACGGCGAACCCAGCAGGATGTCGGCCGGGGTCGTGTCCTCCGGCCGGCGGGACCACTCGATCACGGCCCTGACATCGAGGCCCTCCAGAGCGGCCGCGTGCAGGTAGGCCTTGAGCAGGTCGCGGGCAGAGTCCCGGAAGAAGGCACCGTTTTGCACGTCCCCGTCGTCGCCGGTGGCTGCCACTAAGGCCGCCGCCCGGCGCTCGGCCACGTCACTGTGCTCACAGCCCGCGACCGGTGACCAGCGCGCCGGCTTGGCCGCAGGCACGAGGCGGTCGGGGTCAACAGCGAGGACCGGCCCCCGGCGCTGGCGGGCCAGAGCAGTCAACTCGTAGAGATCTGCCTTCGTCGAGGTAGCGAGAGCAGGCCCGGGGTGCTGGCGCAGGATAGGGGCGAGGGCCCTGAAGGTCTTGCCTTCCCCCGGGGGCGCCACGAGGCGCAGTGACGCTTCCCAGCTCGGCCACAGCTGGATCCCCCCGGAGTGGGCACGCCCCAGCGGGTAGCCGACCTCTTGGGCAGGCAGGCAGCGCTGAGCCCCGACGAGGGACGGACGAGTCTGGGCAGCCCGCTTGCGGGCGGCAGCCATCGACGCCTCCTCGCGCAACTGCCGGGCGCTGGCGAAGCCAAAACGGTCCCGCTGGTCACACACGGGTGGCCTGCTCAACAGGCCCGAGGTGATCGCCCCCCTCCGGCCCCGGCGCTGTCGGACCGGGCCTCGCCCGCGGCCACCCCGGAGCCTCCTTGGAATGCCGCGCACCAGAGAGTGGCCCCCGTAACGCCGGACTGCCACCCGACACCTGAAAATGGCACCTGCTGCCGCCTCCACGGCCACCAGCAGCCCGAACACCAACCAGTACGCCCATGGGCCAGGCAAGCGAGGCGACATCTGAGGCGGCCAGGCCCGCCCCGGGCGCCCCGGGTGCCCGAGAACGCCCAGGAGCGTTGCGACAAGTGCCGTGGTGGGCGGCCAGCACCACCCGCGGCCGAAGGCCACAGCCGAGACCGCCCCCGCCAGCACGATGTTCGCCGCGCCGACAAGCGCCAGGAGCACCAGCACCGGCGCACGCTGCGCCCGCGTCGGCCATCGGGGGGCACGGCCGATGGCACCGCCGGTCGGCAAGGGGGTCACGCCGCCCCCGCGAGGAGGGCACGTTCGGCGCGGGCCAGCGCGTGATAGACGGCTTTGGGCCTCATGCCCTGGTGGCGGCCAACCTCGCTGGCGGGTAACCCCTTGACGCGCGTGGCATACACCAACTTGGCGTCGCCGGCACTCATGCGGCCCCGGCGGACGGTGTCAAGAAGCACGGCTGTTAGCCACTCGGCTCCCGAACGCGCGGACAGAATGTCGGCGGGGGCCCGACCGGCGTGGTCTGGCAACAGCACCAGGCTGCGGGCCTGGTACCGGCACTGAGCCTGGCGTGCCGTCCGCAACCTCCGCGCCGCCTCTTGGACGATGAGCCGGGTGACGTTGTCCCGGTGCTCGCCTGCATGGTGCCTGATGGCGGCAAATGCCTCTGCCACCAGGTCGGCCACCGTGTCGGCGGGGCACTGCCAGCTCTGCCCGATGCCGTGACCATAGGTGGGCGTCGTCACTCTTTCGGTCTTGAGGCGAGGCAGGAGCGCCTGAAGCAGAGCGCGGGCTGCAGCGTACGCCGCGGCCTGGCGCAGGAGCGCTGACAGCACCAAAGCTCCCGTGGCCGACGGCTGGTAACCGTCCCACGTGACGCCGGCAACGATGGCGCCGGCGTCCGCGAAGCCCGCCAGGGAGGGCTCGGCGGCGGCCCAAGCCCGGACGTGCACCTGCATCGCCCGGGAACGGCAGGCCCGGCGCCATTCCCTCTCGAGACTGTCGAAGATGTCGGCACCGGGCCCAGTGGAGAAGGAAGCCCTCGACCTGGCGGGCGGATTGGCAGGTAATGTCACGGGACCGACATTGCCCGAGCGCCGCCCCAGCAAGTTCCCCAACCCGTTCCCCTGAACAGAGTGGCGGCGGGGAAGTTGACGGGGGCAGGGCCGCTTCGCACGCCTGGCACCAGGCGGCGTACCCCCACATGTAGCAGGCCAGCACCAGGTCGAACTGGCCCCAGTCGACCTCCGGGTCGTCCCAGGGGACCGCATGCACATCGAGTGCCTGGCCCGCCAAGGCCTCCGCCAAAAGGGGCCAGGTGTCGTCGAAGTGGGCGAAATCTTGGTCCGCGGTTGCAGCAATCCTCTTTACTTGCACGCGAGACAATTCCACCCGTTGGCGACGGGCATACGCCAGTGAGACGCAGAACTCTCGACTCTGCTTGGTGAGAGGCCGCTCCCCAGCGAGAGGCTGCTTCGCGACGCCCCTCTAGCCCTGGTCGAGCGCTGCCCTGATGGCGGCGACGTGCTCGCCGATCTGCGCGGGCGTGGCGCCATCCAGAGCCGCCCGCATGAGGGCAGAAGCGACGACCACGCCGTCGGCGTACTCAGCGGCGGCCACTGCCTGGGCGGGCCCGGAAATGCCGAACCCCATGACAACCGGCTTGTCGGTGACGGCCTTCAGGCGTTTGGCGAGCACTGACGAACTGGTGGCCAGGCTCTGCCGCTCCCCCGTGACCCCCATTAGGTTGACGCCGTACACAAAGCCGTGGGAGCGCCTACAGATCTCCGCCAGCCGGTGGTCAGGCGTCACCGGCGCGGCCAAGAGAACAGTCTCGACGCCAACCTGACCAGCGGCCTCCTCCCATTCCCCCGATTCCTCCAGGGGTAGATCCGGCACTATCGCCCCCCTGACGCCCGCCACCGCCAGCTCACTTGCAAACCGCTTGGTCCCCGCCCGCAGCATCAAGTTGGCATAGGTCATCACCACTAATGGCACAGGCGCGTCCAGGTCACGCAACTCCCCCAGCACGGATACAGGCGTGGTCCCTCGCTCCAAGGCACGCAGGGACGCTTCCTGAATGGTGGGCCCGTCCATCATGGGGTCGGAGAAGGGCAGGCCCACTTCGATAGCGTCGGCCCCGGAGTCGGCCATGGCCACCAGTACGGCCGGCCAGTCGGCCCGCAGGCCCCCGGTGACGTAGGGCACCAGCAGTTTGCGGCCCATGTCGCGGGCAGCACGCAACCTCGTCTCCAGTGGCAGGCCTTTCACTGCAGCCCCAGTCACTGCAGCTCCGGGCCTCCGAGGAGCTTCATCACGTGTTCGGCATCTTTGTCGCCGCGACCCGACATGGTGAGCAGTACTGTCGACCCGGCGGGGACCTCACCGGACCTGGCCGCGGCAACCAGCCAAGCCAGGGCATGGGCGGGTTCGAGGGCCGGGATTATCCCCTCGGTGCGGGCCAGTAGCTGCAGGGCGCCAAGGACCTCGGCGTCGGTCGCTGAACCGTAGCGGGCACGGCCGATCTGGGCGAGGTGGGCGTGCTCAGGCCCGATGCCGGGGTAATCCAGGCCGGCAGAAATCGACTCGGCCTCGAGGACCTGGCCGAACTCGTCCTGGAGGATGTGCGACCTCATGCCGTGCAGGACACCGGGGACGCCACTGGGGCCCATGGCGGCACCGCCCGCGGCTTCGACTCCCACCAGCTGGGCGGCTGTGCCGACAAAACCGGCGAAAGTGCCCGCAGCGTTGCTGCCACCGCCCACGCAGGCGACCACAAAGTCGGGATCCTTGCCCAGCAGGCGCAGGCATTGTTGCCTCGCTTCTTCGCCGATGATGCTCTGGAACTCGCGCACCATCCACGGGAACGGGTGCGGGCCCATGACCGACCCGAGGCAGTAGTGCGTCGACTCGACGGTGGTCACCCAATCGCGGAGCGCCTCGTTCACCGCGTCTTTCAGGGTACGGCTCCCTGAGCGCACGCAGCGGACCTCGGCACCCAAAAGGCGCATGCGGAAAACGTTGAGCTCCTGGCGTCCCATGTCCACCTCGCCCATATATACGACGCATTCCAGGCCGAAAAGGGCGGCGGCGGTGGCACTGGCCACTCCGTGCTGGCCCGCTCCCGTCTCGGCCACAAGCCGCTTCTTGCCCATCCGCAGGGTCAGCAGACCCTGGCCTATGACGTTGTTTATTTTGTGGCTGCCGGTGTGGTTGAGGTCCTCACGCTTCAGCAGCACGCGCAGGCCCAAATGGGAGGACAGGCTATGACATTCCGTCAGAGCACTCGGGCGGCCGGCATAATCCCTCAGGATGGCGTGGTAGCGCGCTTTGAAGTCGCTGTCGGCCCAGGCGGCCCTGAAATCGCGTTCGAGATCCTGGCAGGCAGGCACGAGCGCTTCGGGCACGAACCGGCCACCGAACTCGCCGAACCGCCCGCCCGGGCTGGGCTCCCCCATCAGTTGGGCGCTGGCCGTCGCTTCCTCTGCCCTATTCATTCACGGTCTTCATTCGTGGTCTTCACTCGTCGTCCGCCCAGTCATAAGGACCGATGGAGCCGCTTTCAGCTACCTTGGCCCTTGCGAGCCTCACTTCGGCCTCGGCGCGCCGGGCGGCTTGGACGAACGCCTTTACTTTCATGGGGTCTTTCAATCCAGGAGCGGCTTCGACTCCGGAAGTGACGTCGACGCCCCAGGGCCTGACTCGCATAACTGCAGCACCGACATTGCCTGGGTGCAGCCCGCCCGCGATGATGAGGCGCTGACTCTCGGGCAAGTCCCCCGCCAATGCCCAGTCGAAGACCTTGCCGGAGCCGGGGTTGGGAGCGTCGAGCAGAATGACGTCAGCACCGAAGCCTGCCGCGTGCGGCACACGGGGGTCGCCGGCAGGGAACGCCTTTATGACCATCGGGACTCTCGCGCGGACCCAGCTGACCTCGTCCGGCGGCTCGTTGCCGTGTAATTGGGCAGCATGGAGGCCGGCGGCGTAGACGACCTCGACCACCCGCCGGGGAGCGTCGTCGCGAAAGACGCCGACGGTCAGTACGTCCTCGCGAGGCAGGCGCTTTACGATATCGGCCGCCCTTTGGACCGAGATTTGCCGCGGCGATGGTGCGAAGATGAAGCCGACGGCGTTGGCCCCCATGGCCACGGCCAGAAGGGCGTCGTCCTCCGAAGTAGTGCCGCAGATCTTTACCAGCATCTCAGGAATCCCCTCCTGTCATCAGTCGTACCAGGGCAGCTCCAGGGTCTGCATCAGTGACGAGGACCTCGCCCACCAGTACGGCGTCGAAGCCGGCGCCGGCCAGGCGCCCTACGTCTTCGCGACAACGGATCCCTGACTCCGCCACCCGTACCACGCCACCCGGCAAGCTGGCACCTACGCGGACGGCACGTTCGGTGTCGACCTCGAAGGTCACCAGGTCACGCTGGTTGACGCCTATTATTCCGGCACCCACGGACAAGGCCAGGCCCGCCTCGGCCTCGTCGTGCACCTCCACGAGGGCGTCGAGGCTCAGGTGGGACGCCAGGGACAGCAAGTCACCCAGTTCGCCGGGGGAAAGGGCAGCCACGATCAGCAACACGGCGTCGGCGCCCATGAGCCGTGCGTCGCACACGTCGGCCGCACAGACGGTGAAGTCCTTTCGAAGGACCGGCAGGTCCACGGCGCCACGCGCTTGGGCCAGATCCTCGGGCGAGCCACCGAAAAACTCACGATCGGTGAGCACCGACAGGCACGAGGCGCCCGCCCCGGCATAGGCCTTGGCCAGGGCACCGGGCACGAGGTCAGGAGCCAGGGGGCCTTTCGAAGGGCTGCGCCTCTTTATCTCGGCGATGACGGTTATCCCGCCGTCCACCCCCGCTACACCCGGCAGCAGGGCCCCCGCAAAATTCCTCGCCGCAGGGCAGGCCTCGGCCTGCGCCAGCAGGTCGCGAAAGTCGCGCTGGTCGGCCCGGGCCTGCTCACGGTGCGCGGTAAGGATCTTGTCTAGGTACGTGGGCATCCCGCCAACAGCGTAGCCCGAGCCCGCCACCGGGCCGCTCGCAGCGTCTCGTCACCATTCTGGCCCCCCGGAAATGGCATGCTTGGCTACATGGCGACTGACCTGGGGACAATTGTTGTGGTGGAGGACGACACAAACATCGCCGACCTGGTCGACATGTACCTCCGCCGGGAAGGTTTCCGTGTCATTCAGGCAGGCACGGGCGAAGCGGGCCTGGCCGCCATCGAGCGGGAGCGCCCGCGCCTGGTGATCCTCGACATAAGCCTCCCCGGGGGTATGGACGGGCTGGAGGTGTGCCGCCGTGCCAGGTCGCACCACTCGCTGCCGGTGCTCATGCTTACCGCCCGCGACAGTGAGGTCGACCGCATCCTGGGCCTGGAAATGGGTGCGGACGACTACGTGACGAAGCCTTTCTCACCCCGCGAGTTGGTCGCCCGGGTCAAGGCGATACTCCGGCGTTCTGACGGTCCCGGCGCGGGCGAGCGCAGCGAGGTGCTCATGGCTGGCCGGGTCGAGGTGGACGTCCTGCGCCACGAGGCCAGAGTTGACGGCGAGGTCGTGGCACTGGCCTCCAAGGAGTTCCAACTCCTCCAGTTCCTGGCCGAGCGCCCGGGCCGCGCTCTGTCGCGCCAACAACTGCTCGATGGTGTGTGGGGAACGGGCTGGTACGGGGACGACCGCACCGTCGATGCCCACGTGCGCCAGCTGCGAAAGAAGCTGGGGGACGCGCTCCCGCTGAACACTGTATGGGGCACGGGTTACCGGCTCGGCTGAGCGACCGTACCAGGACCAGGGGTTAGGCAGCGGAGTGCGCCGGCGCATCAGCCTCACGATGGTGGCCATGGTCGTGGGAGCCCTCCTGCTGGCCGGTGCCGGCACGCTGGGCCTTACGGCGTTGGACAGCGTGCACCAGACCCAGGCCGAGCTGGTGGTCGAAGCCAGGCAGTTAGCCGACGGGATAGAGCAGGAGTTGTCGACGGGCAGGCACCACGATTCGTTGGCCGTGCTCCGCAGCACCCTGGGCGTGCTGAAGGCCCCCCTGGAACTTCAGGACGAAGCGGTACTGGCCGTGAGGACTGTCAGGGGGGTCTTTTCTCTGTACTACCCTCTGGCCCCCGCGCAGAAAGTGGCACTCCCAGGTGGGTTGTCGTTGAGCCAGGTGGAGACGGCCCAGCTCATCTTCGCCCAGCCCGTCAGCGGCCACCGGGGCCGGCTGGCCTGGGCGGCGAAACTCCTGGACCAGCCGGTGCCCGTCGGGGACGGGAAGGATGCGAACCTCGTCGTGGTCCTGGCCCGGGAGGCACCGGCCGGTGTGGGCAGCGCTGGCGTGTGGTTCGCCCTCGCTTCGGCCGTCACGGTCTTTGTCGCCCTCTTGGCTTCGCTCCGCTTGGGCCGGCGCATCGCTCGGCCGCTCAGTGAGACCGAGGTGGTGACCGGGCGGATCGCCGCCGGTGACCTGGAGGCGCGTGTGCCCGTGCCGGACCAGGAAGGTCGGGAGCTGGTGTCCCTGGCCAACTCCGTCAACCGGATGGCCGCAAGCCTGGCGCGGGCACAGGGCGCCCAGCGCCAGTTCTTGATGTCTGTGTCACACGACTTGCGTACGCCGCTCACGTCCATTCGTGGCTTCGCCGAGGCGCTGTCAGACGGCACGACTGACGATGTCGGTTACGCCGCCGGCATCATCGTGTCCGAGGCTCGCCGCCTGGAACGCCTGGTGGCCGACCTGTTGGATCTGGCCAAACTGGAGGCAGGCGCCTTCGGCCTCCACTGCACGACCGTTGACCTCGGTGCCGTCGTGGCCCAGGCAGCCCAGGCCTTCGAGCCGGCCGCCAGTGCCCTCGGCCTTCGGATAGAGCTGAGCGTTCCCCAGCCAGGAGAAGTCCTCTGTGAGGCGGACCCCGACCGGCTGGGCCAGGTTGTCGGCAACGTGGTCGAAAACGCTCTCAAGTACGCCGCGTCCCGGGTCAGCGTGACCAGCAGCGCTACTGGCGGCACACCGACCCTGGCTGTCGAAGACGACGGGCCGGGCATTCCCCCCGCTGACCTGGACAGGGTGTTCAAGCGCCTTTTCCAGTCAACTTCGGCGGCCTCCCGCAAGCTCGGCTCGGGTTTGGGGCTCGCCATCGTCGACGAACTCGTCAGGGCCATGGGCGGCCACGTACGGGCCGAATCGCCGATCGGCCCCAACGGCGGCACCCGCATGACGATCGAGCTCCGGCCGGCTCCCGCTTAGCCACCAGGCCGCGGCGGGACTTGAAGAGCCAGACGGTTCAGAAGTTGGCCGGAAGGTCCGTGCCCGGGCCGCGCCAGCGGACAGTGGGAGCCAGCCGCCGCTGGGCTTCGCGCTCAGCGTGGCCCGAGCTCCAGTTCCGCGGCGGTGCCGCCTCGCCAGCACCTTCCACAACGAAGCCGGCGTCGGCAATCATCTGCAAGTCGGCCGAACCTGGGGCCCCTTCGGAAGTGAGGTAGTCACCCAGGAAGATCGAGTTTGCGATATGCAGGCCGAAGGGCCGAAGGCAAGGCGGCCCAGGTCACGCTCGGTCGGGCCACGGCCGCTGGCGACCAGGCACACCCTCTTGGCGCTGCTGGCGGCGGCCCGTCCCGACTCGCCCGCCGCCAACTCGGGGCGGATCCAGTTGTACGTGAGCACCCCGGCACCCGCACCGCGGCGTTGCGAGCAGTACGAACAGTCCTCACCGCAGAGACCGCTGCGCATATTGAGGAGGTAATTGAGCTTGACCCGGTTGCCGAAAAAGGCGCGTCGCACCCGGCCGGCGGCAGCCACAACATCGAGCAGTCGGGCGTCATCGGAGCGCAAGACAGCCAGGGCCCGTTCGCGCCGTGGGTACCGCAGTGCCAGGGAGTCATCGACCAGCTCGTCAAACCAGGCGGTCGTCCGGGGACCGTTCATACTGGCACCTTCGTACCGGCACCTTCGTACTTGCACCTTCGTACTGGCACCTTCGTACCGGCATGCTCGAACTGGCATCCTCATGTTGATCACCGTCATTATGACGACCCTAAGCGGTGGTGCCGGGATAAATCATGCGCGGCCATTGCCCTTGGTGCCGCCGAAACCGACAAGCTACCCTGTTCGCCATGAGACCGAGGTTAGGAACAGCACAATGATGCGTGCCGGTCAGCTTTTCGAGATCACCGATGGGAACCGCCAAGCGGTAGTGACGGAGCAGGGGGCCGCGTTGTTCCGGGTCTGCTGGGACGGTGCTGAGCTACTCAATGGCATCACCGACGACGGGTTCGGTGCCTTTGACGGCCACGGTCAGCTCTTAGTGCCCTGGCCAGGGCGCATCCGTGGGGGGAAGTACGAGTACGAAGGTCACCGCTACGAACTGCCAATCAACGACCACGTGACAGGCGCATCGATCCATGGGTGGGCGCGGTGGGCAACGTGGCAGCCAAAGGACCACAATCCGGACAGGATCACTTTGAACTGCCGCCTGTTGGCGATGCCGGGCTACCCGTTCCCGTTCGAGTACGAACAGTCTTACGCGTGGCAAGGCGAGGGCCTTGACATTTCGCTTATTGCCAAGAACATTGGCGACCGCACGGCACCATTTGGCTACGGGGCCCATCCTTACCTGGCTGTCGGGCACCGGCTAATCGACGAAACGACATTGCAAGTCCAAGCCAACCGATATTTCGAGGTCGACGAGCACCTGACGCCGATCGAGCCTGCTTCCTCGGTCGACGGTACCCCATTTGACTTCCGTCAGCCGAGGCCGATCGGTGCCACCAAGCTGGACGTCACCCTGGCCGAACTGGCACGAGACGACGAAGGCCGCATCGTGGTCAATTACCGTTCAGCCGACTCGAGCATTTCGATCACTTGTAGGTACTACGAGCCCATAAAGTTCATCCAGCTCTTCAGTGGCGACACACTACCCATGTACAGGCGGCGCAGCCTGGCCATCGAGCCTTACACGTGCCTGCCGAACGCTTTCAACAACGGCATCGGCCTGATCCACATACCGCCCGGTGGTGCTGTCAGGGTGCACTGGACGCTCGGCGCCTAACTCGGGCCGAGGACCTCGACCAGCTCGAGGGGGTTGGCCACCACAACCAGGTGCCAGCGCTCCACTAACCACTGCTTGTTGGTCAGGTGCAGCTCGTCGGCGGGGTCAAAGCGGTTCAGGTAAACGACGAGCGGGGCCCCGGGGCAACGCCCGGGAGGCGAGGCATACGGGGCTGAGAGCCCCCCGACCGGCCGCGGCTGCCAGGACGACCCTGTCGGGACCGATCAGGCAGACGGAGTCCATGCCATCGCCATCGGGTGCCTGGGGGGCACCCACGCCCCCAGCCTGTTCGATGAGGCCGACATCGGTGCCATGCGGCCATGACAGCTCTGTAACCAGGTCGGCCAGGCCGAAGGGCGCCAGTCCCATGGACTCGGCCGCCATAGGAGGCGTCATCGCTTTGGAGTACCAGCGCTGGCGCGGGCACACGGCGCTCGCCTTTTCCCCGGTGGCTGCCGCCAGGAGCTCGGCGTCAGTAAAGAACCCAGCGGGGGCGGCTTCCAGCGGGGCATACGACTACGCCGGCTTTCGAGCCGCCACCGTGAGGCCGTGGTCGCGCAGCCGGCGAGCAAGCTGACAGGCAACTCACGTCTTGCCAACTTCAGTGCCGGTGCCGGGCTATCACGACGATTTCCATCGAGCGCTGCCCACTAACGAGGTCCTCTCCAGCGCCACCACACCCAGAGCCAGGACAGCGGCCACTGTGACCAGGGCAGGGCCGAAGTCGTGCAAGCCAAAGTGCTGGAAAACGGCGCCGGAGAAGGCAGAAATGATCGACCCGCCCAGGCCGGCGGCACCGATCTGCCAGCCGATCACATGGCGAGCCATATCCTCGCCCACCCGGGCCGGTGTGAGGACGACAAGAGCTGGGAAGATCCCGGCCAGCGCACCGCCGATGACAACCAGCCCGGCAAGGGCAGCGACAGTCGACGGGCACCACCACACCACGCCTGCGCCGGCCAGGGAGATCGCGCAGCCCCAGCGCACGATCGCGGCCGGCGAAAACTGCCGACGCGGTACGGCGAGGGCGAAGCGGACCAGGGTCAGGGCGCCCCAGTACCCAAAGGTGGCCACTCCTGTCACCCCCGCGCCCATGTGCAGTGGCCCGCGGTCAAAACTCGGTTCCCACTGACCGGCCGTCACCTCCAGGCCGGTATAGACAGCGAAAACGGTCAAGCCGAGGGTCACCGCCAGCGCCAGGCGCAATCGGCGACCGACCGCCGGGACCGGCCCAGGAGGGACCGGCGCGTGAGGGACCGGCGCGTGAGAGACCAGCCCGGGAGGGACGGGCGCATGAGGGACCGGAGCAGGAAGGTTGGCGGCAACGGCAACCGCTTCAGACTGGCCTCCCCCGGACATGGCTTGCCCGCGACCAGCGAGCCACCAGCCGCCAACCAGGACCAACTCCACCGCCAGGACCACCCCGTATGCGGGACGCCAGGACCCGATCAACACAGCCGCAGTCACTATCAGGGGTGCGATCGTCGTGCCCACCCCGTAGCACCCGTGGAGCAGATTGAGCAGCCGGTTACGCCCGGCCAGGGCCGCCGAAGTGTTGACGGCGCTGTCGATCAGGCCGGAGGCGACCCCGACGGCGGTCCCGGAGATGAGGAACACCCAGAACGCAGGAGAGAGCACGATCCCGACCGCCCCGGCGGCGCCAGCGGTCCCGGCCACCATGATCGTCGCCCTGACGCCCAGACGACCCAGGACCAGCCCGGATACCGACGAGCTGGCAAGAGCCCCCGCGGTTGCCACCAAGAGCACGAAACCGAGATCTTCGAGCGGGACGTGGAAGCCCCTCCGCAAGGTCGGCCAAGCGGTGCCGATCATCCCGTCGGGTAGCCCCAAGGCTACGAACGAGTACATGGCCAGAGCATCCATAGACATGCTCTGGGCCATGGTCAGCCCCCCTCGCCCGGCCTGGGCACGCCCGGGCTGGAGCTCTGAGGCCTGGGCCTGGCTCACCCCGCCGGAGCGCCTAGCGGGAGGGACTGTACACGTGCCGTTAGCGTTGGATCCCCGGGCCCGCCACCGACCGCCACGCTTTGGCCTACTTCAACCGAGCGGCCGACGAAACCCAGGCCGATCCATCCCAGGCGCGGGGAGAACGCCGCACTGGTGAGCCGGCCGACCTCCTTGGGCCCGTCGAGGTGGTCGCGCCCAGGCGGAGTGCCCTCGGCGGGACCTGCCCCGGCAGCGCCGGATGAGAGCCGCAGAAGGCGGGCGCCGGGCGCCGCCGGGCCCGACAACAGCAAGCCGCGCAAGTGGCGGGGCACGTTGCTACCACGGGAATCAATGCGGGCGATCAGTTCCTGGCCTGTGTAGCAGCCCTTGGTGAAGCTCGCCGACGCGGTCACGAGACCGGCTTCAGCAGGAATGGTCCGGTCGTCCAGCTCGGCCCCATGACGGGGAAAGCCGGCCTCGATCCGGACGGCTTCGTAGGCCCGAGCATCGACGACAGTAGCCGCCGCGGGGGGTAGCGGCCCCGGGCCGAGCAGGTCGTAACCGCTCAGGCCGTTCCATTTGAAACCGACGGCAACGGCGGTGCCGCGACCGGGGGTGCCGCGACCCGGGCTGCCGGCAACGGGGGTTAGCGGGCCCCGGACCGCTACGGTACGCCACGGGAGGTGCTCGACGTCGGCCTTGGTACGTAGGCGGAAGCGGAGTAGCCGGGCCACGAGCGCTTCACCCACTCCAGCGTCTGTGTCCAGCAAGAACTCCTCGTTCCCAACGCGGTACAGACGAACGAATGCGTCCAGCTTGCCCTGCGGCTGCAAGACGAGCGACCAAGCCCAGTCCCCAGGCGCCAGGCTCGCCACGTCCTGGCTCAGCTGACCCTGCAGGTAGCGTTCCGCGTCCGGGCCTGCCACCCTGACTACGTCCCGTGCGATCTCCAACGCGCCGCATCCCTCGCGCAGTACCCGGTAACCCTCGAGCGCTTCTGCGCTGGCCACCTCGGGAAGGGGTGCCTCGGGAAGGGGCATATCAGGCACCGGCGGTCCCAGCGCGTGCGGCAGCGATCCGCCGCGCCCCCGGGACGGCAGCAAGCAAAGCGGCCACTTTGTTGCGGCACTCCAGGTCCTCGGCCTCGGCCACGCTGTCGGCCACGATGCCGGCGCCAGCCTGCACGCTCGCCCTTCCGTCCGCCCCAACGAGCATGGTGCGGATAGCAATGGCGGTGTCGACGTTGCCAGAGAAGTCGATGTAACCGACCACGCCCCCATAGGGCCCCCTCCGAGCAGGCTCCAGCTCGTTTATGATCTCCATAGCCCTCACCTTTGGCGCGCCAGAGACGGTACCGGCCGGGAGCGTGGCCCGCAGCACGTCGACTGGGCCCAGGCCGGGCCGCAGTCGGCCCGACACCTGGGAGGTGAGGTGCATGACGTGGCTGTAGCGCTCCAGGGTCATCAACTCATCCACGGTTTCTGAGCCGTACTCGACAACGCGGCCTACATCGTTGCGGGCCAGGTCGACCAGCATCACGTGCTCCGCCCTCTCTTTGGGGTGCTCCACCAGTTCAGCTGCCAGCCGGCTGTCGTCGATGTCGGTCCTGCCCCGCCGACGGGTGCCGGCGATAGGCCGGGAAATCACGCGGCCGTCACGCACCCGCACCATAGGTTCGGGCGAGGAGCCCACTACCGCGAGTTCGGGGTATTGCAGCAGGTACATGTACGGGCTCGGGTTGACCTGGCGGAGCGAACGGTAGAGGTCCAGTGGTTCGGCTCCTAGTTCCAGATCGAAACGTTGCGCCAGTACGACCTGGAAGATGTCCCCTGCGAATATGTACTCCCGGGCCACCTCGACGGCGGCAGCGTAGAGCTCCGCTGACGTGCAGCGCGTTACCGCCGGGATCTCATCGTCCCGATCAGGGGGTTCGATGACGGGTTCGTCGATCGGCTTGGCACCCTCGGCGGCGAAGTCTTCCAGCCTGCTCACAGCCCCGTCGTACAGGTCACCCAAGTGCCGGGCGCCAGCCCCGGCCGGCACCGGCACAGCCTCAACGAGGGTGACCCGCTGTCGCCAAGCGTCGTAGGCAGCGATCTGGCCCACGACGGAAACCACTGCATCGGGATAACCGAGGTCGTCTGGAGGCGCTTCGGGCAAGCGCTCGATCTCGCGCACGATGTCATACCCGAGGTAGCCGACCAGGCCTCCGTGCAGCGGTGGCAAGCCGGGCAACGAGGGGGACCTGTAGTGAGAAAGGAGCTCCTCAATGGTGGCCAGGATCCCTGTACCGCCGGGCACGTCGATCGGGACCGCGCCCTGGACTGACAACCTGCCGTGCCTGAGTGTCAGGGTGGCCGCGGGCCTCCGGCCGATGAAAGACCAGCGCCCCCAAGTGCCAGCATGCTCAACCGACTCCAGCAGGAAGCCCGGTTGGTTACCAACCAGGCGGGCAAAGGCTGCCACCGGCGTCGTCAGGTCTGCCAACAGCTCTCGCCACACCGGCACGATGTTCCAGTCGCGGGCCAGGGCTACGAACTCGTCCCTGCCCGGGTGCACAGCTTTGCTCACGCCTCTGCTCACCTCCGCCCCTACTCGGTAGCAGACGGGTGGGCGGCAGCGTCGCCGGCGGCAGTGGGGGCGCCCGTCGCCGGTCCAAAGCTCCGGAAGAAGCAACTGCGGCTGCCCGTATGACAAGCGCCGGCGCCCTCCTGTTCGACCACGAAGAGGAGGGTGTCGCCGTCGCAGTCGTAATAGGCAGCCCGAACCCACTGTCGGTCGCCCGAAGAATCGCCTTTGCGCCAGCGGGACTGTCGGCTCCGCGACCAAAACACGGTGCGCCCGGACTCGAGCGTTTCGCGCAAAGTCCCTTCGTTCATCCAGGCCATCATCAGCACCTCGCCGGTGGATTGTTGTTGCACTATGGCAGGCACGAGGCCGTCGGCGTTGTAGTTGACTGCGGCAAGCTGTTCGGGGCTCGGCACAATGGGCGTCGGCACGATGGGCGTCGGCACAATTGGCGCCCGCCCGACAGGTGCCGTGACGACGGGAGTCGGCAACGCTGGAGTCGGCAACGCTGGAGTCGGCAACGCTGGAGTCGGCAACGCTGGAGTTGGCAACGCGGGCACGGCGGATGACATGCGCCCCATGCTAAGCGACCACCTGAAAACCGGCCCCGACATGTGCCCATCCGGGCCACGACCGACCGGTCAACCGCCAGCCATGGCACCGACGACGACGAACGGCTCATTGCCCGCGGCCACGGCCACCGGCAACGGGTCATCGGGCGAGGTGTTGGACAGGTCCGTCTCTCCGACAAAGAACCTTATGAAGGCACGCCGGCACCCGGTACCCCGGTCACGGACGGTCCCTTTCAGCGTCGGGTGCAGTTGTTCCAGGGCGTCGAGCACCGCGTTTTGCGTCACCGTGCCGGCCACTTCCACTACCACCTCCCCGCGCAACTTCGCCAGCTCACGCAGCTGAGCTGGAAGGCGCACCCTAACCTGCACTGGGTTCGCGGGATCACCCCGGAGGTTCACGGGAGCACCTCTGGGGTTCACGGGAGCGTCTGAGCCTCGACCGAAAGGACGGCCGGCAGGTCCCGTGCCAGCGCCACCCAGCTGTCCCCGGAGTCGGCAGAAGCGTACACTTGCCCCCCCGTGGTGCCGAAGTAGACCCCGCAGGGATCCAGCAAGTCAACCGTCAGCGCGTCACGTAGGACGTCGACGTAGCAATGTTCCTGGGGGAGGCCCCTTGTCAGCGGCTCCCATTCACCCCCTCCGGTCCGGGAACGGTAAACGCGCAGCTTCCCTTCGGGCGGGTAGTGCTCGGAGTCGCTCTTGATCGGGACGACGTAGACGGTCTCCGGCTCATGGGCGTTGACGTCGATGGCAAAACCGAAGTCGCTCGGCAAGTTGCCACTCACCTCGTACCACGTACCACCCCCGTCGTCACTGCGCATCACGTCCCAGTGCTTCTGCATGAACAGCACGTCGGGACGCGAGGGGTGCATGGCAATTTTGTGGACGCAGTGGCCCACCTCTGCGGCGGGATCGGGGAGGACCCCCTCGGAATGCAGCCCCCGGTTGGACGGCTGCCACGTCTCGCCACCGTCGTCGCTGCGGAACACTCCAGCGGCGGAGATGGCAACAACTATCCGGCCCGGGGTGCCGGGCGTCAGGACGATGGTGTGAAGGCAGAGCCCGCCGGCACCGGGAGCCCACGTCGGGCCGGTGCGGTGGCCACGCAGGCCAACCAGTTCGTGCCAGCTCTCGCCGCCGTCGGCAGAACGGAACAATGCGGCGTCCTGCGCGCCCGCGTACACTGTCCCGGGGTCGTCCAACGACGGTTCCAAGTGCCAGATCCGCGTGAACTCCCATGGCCTGGGCGTCCCGTCGTACCAGGGGTGCGTCCCCGCCTCCCCCTGGTAACGAAAATCGTTCCCCACCGCCGACCAGGTCTTCGCACCGTCGTCTGAACGCTGCACCACCTGACCGAACCAGCCGTTCGACTGAGATGCGTAGACGCGGTCGGGATCTGCCGGCGACCCTTTCATGTGGTAGATCTCCCAACCGGCGAAGTGAGGCCCTTCCAGCTCCCAGCGCCCCCGCCTCCCGTCCGAGGTGAGTACGAACGCCCCCTTGCGGGTCCCGACAAGCAACCTGACTCCGCTCACGGCTCACGCCCCCTGCTAAATCGGCGGGCCGGCAATCGCGGGCCCTTCCTCAAGAGCCTACGTGACAGTTTGGCAACCCGAAAGGTTCAGGTCAGGGTCTTCGCACAAATTCGTGCGGGTCGCGGCCAGTGCAGTGGCCGCATGACGCCGTGCCCATCACCGGCCCGCAGGTTGTTGCTGGGTGATGCAGTGCACGTTGCCCCCACCCAGGAGGATCTCCCGCCCAGCAACTTTAGCGATTTGCCGGTCAGGGAACAGCCGTCGATAGGTCTCGGCCGCGGCATCGTCATGGGGGTCGTCGAACGTGGGCAGCACGATCATGCCGTTGGCAAAGTACGAGTTCACATAGGAACCAGCCAGGCGTTCCCCCGCTGTCCGTGGCTGGCTGCCGGGGACCACGTCCACACCAGAAGCTTCCGCCTCGGTGATGAAGATAGGGTCGGGCTGATGGAGGCGCACTACGTCCAGGTGCCGCCCGGCCGCGTCCGTTGCTTGTTGCAGCACCCGCAACGCCGACGACGACCGCTCGTACTGAGGGTCGGCGGTGTCGTCGGTCCACGTCAGGACCACGGTGCCCGGCGCCACGAACCGGCAGAAGTTGTCCACGTGCCCGTTCGTTTCGTCGAGATAGACCCCTTTGGGAAGCCAGATCACCTTCGAAGCACCCAGGTGCTCCATGAGCATCCGCTCGATCTCTTCGCGGTTGAGCCCCGGGTTGCGGCCCGGGGAAAGCAGGCACTCTTCGGTGGTGAGAACCGTACCTTCACCGTCCACATCTATCGACCCGCCTTCCAGGACAAAGCCCTCTGTCCTGTAGCGATCGATGCGTTCGATCTCGCACACCTTTTGGGCCACAAGGTCGTCGGAATCCCAGGGGAAGTACAACCCGTCGACGAGCCCACCCCATGCGTTGAAGGTCCAATCGACGCCGCGGACTTCACGGCCCGGTCCCACGACAAAAGTGGGGCCCATGTCGCGCATCCAGGCGTCATCGGTTGCCATCTCGGCCACGCGAACCCTGCCCGAGAGCCGGCCGCGCGCATTGACGAACTGATCACGAGGAACAACCACGGTCACCGGTTCCGTCGTCGCGATGGCCTCCACAACCGCTGTGAACGCCGCCTGGGCGGGTTTGCCGCCCAGCCGCCAATTGTCGGGGCGCTCGGGCCACGCGACCCAGGTACCGGCGTGCCGTTCCCACTCCGCTGGCATCCGGAAACCGTCTTGGCGCGGCGTCCCAGTCAATAATCGGCTCATCAGGACCTCACCTCGCTCGGATGATGCCCAAGCACCTCGCCTGGGCGCTCGGGCGCAAGCCCGGGCAATTCGTCGTCTGCTGCGGCAGCAAGACCACCCACAACGGCGCGGGCGGACCGGTGCGCGAACGGGCGGGCAAAAACGACCCCCAGGATCCCGACAACTGCCAGGCCGCAAACCATCTCGCCGATGAACGACCAATCAGGCGGCCCGGAGGGGTCCCAGGTAAAGAACAGTATCCCGGCGGCCACAAAAGCCACGACGAGGACGGCCACGACAACGGCGCCTGAACTTCCGCCCGGGACCCTGTACGGTCTGGGCGTCATCGGGTACTTCCGGCGCAGCTTCAGGAACGCAGCTGTCATCACGAGGTAGCAGAACAGGAACACGACCGAGCTGAAAGCGAAAAGGTTCCAGAAGAGCGTTTCGGTGTTGGACCCCTTGCCGGACGTGGCCACGATTATGCCCCACACGAGGGTGAAGGCCGTGCCGACGACAGACGTCAGCAGGGCTGCGCTTACCGGTGTCCCGAACCGGCGATTGGTCCGGCCGAACACCCGGGGCAAGTCACCCCGCTGGGCCGCTTCAGCAGCACCCCGGTTGGCGCCGATGGTCCAGGGGATCAACAGGGCGAAGAAGCAGTAGAGCGCACCCAGACCGAGCACGAACGCCACGGCGTGACCGAGGCCTGCCGAACCCAGGCCGACCTTCAGGGCGCTGTACAGCCCGGTGGTGGCTTGGATCGAGGAAAGCGGCCGCAAGAGCAGCATGCCAACCGTCGACGCCAGGTAAAGGACGCCGATGAGCAGGCCGGCGGTAAGGATCGTGCGTGGGACATCGCGCTTGGGATCGCGCATCTCCTGGCTCGCGCTGCTCATCAGTTCGAACCCGAGGAAGTTGTAGACGAGCACGCCGAGAAAGCCGATCGTCGTCCAGCTTGGCAGGAGGGTACTGCTGGTCCAGGCGTTGGCTGAGCCGTGCCGGGCAGCGAAGATGCCACCGGACACACCAAGGGTGACCATCACGGCGACCGTGATCACCGCGGCCGTGTTCGCAACCCACTTGCTCGTGTCGAGCCGGACGACGTTGATCACAAAATTCACCCAAATGAGCGCGACGGCAATGAACACGGACGGCCAGTAGCCGACCTTCCAGCCGAACAGCTGGCCCATCAGAGTGGAGAACTGAAGGTAGACGGAAGGTAACCAGATGCCGACGTTGACCCAGTACCACCACGACACCTGCGTACCCCAGAAACTGCCGAAAGCCCGCGCCACCCAAGCGTAGATGCCACCCGCGTCGGGGTAAGTCGACCCGAGCTCAGCGGTTATTAGGCCATAAGGGATGAAGAACAGGAAAATAACGACTGCAGTCCAGACAACGACCGACTGCCCCAGCTGCGCAGTGACCGGCACTTGCGACAACAGGAGGATCGCGGTGACGCTGAACAGGATCATGTCGAAACGACGAAGGGCACCAGCCTTTGCCGGAGCTCCTACGCCTACCAAGCTCTCAGTGGCTGTCATGGCCGGTGCCCCTCCGGGCCGACGGCACCAGGACCAACTTCCCATGGAGAGGCTCGGAGGAAAGCTTCGGCCCTTTGCTCGTGGAACGCCTTCGTGGCCGGAGACGGTCGCAACAGGCGGGGGTACGTGTACCAGACAAGAAGGGCTTTCTCCGTGTGGAGGCGGTTCTCGCTTTGCGGGTAAATAATCGATCTTGGCCCGTCCATTACCTCGTCGGTCACCTCGGCACCGCGCGAGGCCGGCAGGCAGTGCATGAAACGCGCGTGCCTGGGCGCCAGCGCGAGCAACTCGTCGGTGACCTGGTAGCGGGGCTTGAAAGCCTTTACTCGGTCGGGTATCTCGTCTTCCTGACCGAACCACCACCACAGGTCCGTGTAGATAAAATCCGCGTCACGAACCGCGTCCTCGACTTCCTCCGTTTCGACGTAACGACCACCAAACCGTGAAGCGTTGCCAGCGAGCCCATCGAGGACCGCCGGCCACTGCGCTTTGATGCTGTACCGGTCCGGCCTGGCGTGCACGAAAGTACCGCCGAGCATGGTCACGATCAACGCCGTGGACGTGCACACGTTGGTGGCATCCCCGACGAAGACGACCGTCAGGTCCCGCCACGACTTCTCCGCAAGCTTGTGCTCGCCCATCGTGAACACATCGCACAGGGCCTGGGTCGGGTGGTTGTAGTCGGTCAACCCGTTGATGACTGGTACCGTTGCGTGTTCGGCGAACGCGGTGACCGTCTCGTGCTTGAGGGCGCGAATCTCGATCACGTCGACCATGCGTGACAGGACCTTGGCCGTGTCCTTGATACTCTCCTGCTGCCCCAGGTGGATTTCTCCCGGCTTCAGGTAGAGGGCATGCCCGCCCAGCTTGGTCATGGCGACTTCGAAGGACACCCGAGTGCGGGTAGAGGGCTCCTCGAAAATCATGCCAAGAGAGGCATTAGGCAACAGCGCCGGGCAAGCGCGCTCGGCATCGGCCTTCTTCAGCAACTCGATGAGCTCCATTTGCCGGGTAATGACATGAGGAGAAAGCTGCTGCGTGTCAATGAAATGCTCCGCCCTTGGCTGGCGCGGCATAGTGGTAACCTCCTGGGAGTAATGCACTGTCGCGGGACGGCCGCTATTGCAGAGCTCGTGGGCCGCTGACTTGGACGCGTGCCCAGGTTAGCAGCGCCCCCTCCCGGCGGGTTTAGAGGCTAAAGTCCCATGGTGCTACAAGCCCGCTTCCCTGCGAGCAGCTTCATGTACCCACCCAGTTACCGCGGCCCGACTGATGTCGGTTTGACGGGCGAGGACTTGGATGGCCAGCCCGTCGAGCAAGGCCAACATCCGCAAGGCTGCGGCGCGAGGTTCGGGGCAGGTGAAGGTGCCGTCCCGTACGCCGTCGGCAAAAGTGTGCTCGAACAGCTCCACCCAGCGCAGGCTGATTGCCCGGGAGCAGGAGCGGACCAACTTGTGTCGCCCGGCCGCGGCCCACGCGTCGATCCAGAACAGGAACGGCCATTCGGCATCTGGCGGTGTGAAGGCGTCGATCAGCGTGCCCAGCCGGGCGGCCGCGCCAGACGAGGCGCTGACCGCAATGCTGACGCGCGTCAGGTCGTCGTCGGCGACTTTGCCGAAGGCCTCGGCCACCAGGTCCTCCTGAGATCTGAAGTAATGGTGGACAAGTCCGGGGCTCACCCCCGCCTCTGCAGCGACATCACGAGTGGTGGTCTCCAAAAGCCCCTGGCGGCGCATTACCCGGATTGCGGCGGATACGAGCTCTGATCGGCGCTCGTCACCCGGCATGTGCTGCTGAGGGCCCGTGCCCCCAGTCCCGTTAGCCACGGCCCAACTGTAGGTCACTACCGGGCGGGGACCGCAACAACGATAGGGGTATCGGGACGTCCCGACTTCGCTCGACCGGGCTTGACCAGACCGGTTGGAGGCCGGACCGGCTGGAGGCCGGACCGGCTGGAGGCCTAGAGGTACAGGCCGGTGCTGTCGGTCACTCGTTCGGCGGCTACGGCATGGATGTCGCGCTCACGCAGGATCAGGTAGTTCTCGCCTTGGACTTCCACTTCGAAACGGTCCTCCGGGTTGAACAACACCTGGTCGCCGGCCTTGATCGAGCGCACCTGCGGGCCGGTGGCGACGACCTCAGCCCAGCTCAGGCGCCGGGGGATCTCGGCCGTAGCGGGTATCAGGATGCCCGACTTGGACCTGCGCTCTCCCTCGGAACGCGGGACCTGCACGAGGACCCTGTCGGTGAGCATCTGGATCGCCTGTTTGGGCGACGGGACTGGGTCATCGAGAGCCACTCCCCGCAAGCTAGTGCGCTTCGCGAACGCGCGTGAGACGCTCGCTGGCGACAGGGGTACCGAGCCGGCGCAAGATCCGCGGGCAACATGCCCCGGGCAGGCCGAAGAGGCCGGGCGGCGGGACCGCGTGCACGGGACCTCCAAACGCGTTCCGCTAAGGGGCGCATCTGCGGGTTCCGAGCGCGAAGACGGCCTCGAATGTTACGGATGCGGCTTTTCGAGAATCGCGTCTGTCAGTACCGTGCGCGTCGGTCAACTCCCGACGACAAATGCGGGGACTGGGGCGGCTCACCCGCGCACGCCGGGGGACCGCACGGGCCGGACCGTGACGCCGGCAGCCACCAGCGCCGCCTTGGCCTCGGCGATGCTCGACTCGCCGAAGTGGAATATCGACGCCGCCAGGACGGCGTCGGCCAACCCGATCACAGCCCCGTCAACCAGGTGTTGAAGACACCCAACGCCGCCACTTGCCACCACCGGGATACCTGTCGCGCCCACGACCCGCCGCGTCAGCTCGAGGTCGTAGCCTTGGCGCGTCCCGTCACGGTCCATCGAGTTGAGCACCAACTCGCCAGCACCAAGCCTCTCGCACCGTGTTACCCACTCCATCAGGTCCATCCCCGTCGGCACTCTGCCCCCGTGGGTAAAGACCTCCCAGGCCACCTGGTCGCCTGGCGTGCGGCGCATGTCCACTCCGACGACCGCGCACTGCGCGCCAAAAGTCGCCGAAATCTCCCGTACCAGCTCGGGCCTGGCCACGGCTGCCGAGTTGACGCTCACCTTGTCCGCCCCCAGTCGGAGAAGCCGGCGGGCGTCTTCCAGGCTGCGGACGCCCCCGCCGACCGTCAGGGGGATGAAGACCTGCTCCGCCGTGCGGGCGACGACGTCGAACATCGTCTGGCGTTCATCAGCCGACGCAGTGATGTCATAGAAGACGACCTCGTCGGCCCCCTCGGCGTCATAGCGAGCGGCGAGCTCGACTGGGTCGCCGGCATCCCGCAGGCCCTCGAAGCGCACGCCTTTGACCACCCGGCCGGCGTCGACATCGAGGCAGGGGACCACCCGCACAACCCTCATGCGGGCATCGTGCGGGCGGGCATCATGCCTTCTGGGATCATCCCGGCACCCCGCGGCAGGCTGCAACCGCTTCGGGCAGAGTGAAACGGCCCTCGTAGATCGCCCGCCCGACGATCACCCCGGCCAGGTGCCGGCCGCTGACCTTGAGCCAGGTCAGGCGGCGGAGATCGTCCAAGCTGCCAACGCCACCCGAAGCGATCAGCGGCACTTCGGTGGCCTCGAGCAGGGACCGGTAGCCGGACAGGTCGGGACCGAGCATGAGGCCGTCCCTCGATATCTCGGTGACCACTACCGCGCAGGCGCCGGCATCGGCAAGGGCGCGGACGACATCCGCCGCGTGGCGGCCCGAACGCTCCTGCCATCCCTTGACCCGCACCTCGCCTTCAAAATGGTCGACACCGGCGGCAACCTTCCCAGGCCAACGCTCGGCCAGGTCGGTGAGGAAGCCGGGCTCGGACACGGCGGCGGTCCCGACGACGACCCGGGCGACACCGGCCGAGAACAGTTCCTCGGCGTCGGCCGCGCTGCGCACACCCCCGCCGACCTGGACCGGTATGTGCAGGGCAGCGGCAATGTCTCTCACGACAGCACGGTTGTTGCCGAGCCCCGTCCGGACAGCATCGAGGTCCACGACGTGCAGCCAGGCGGCGCCCGAGGCTTCGAAAGCCAGCGCGCGGGCCACCGGTTCCGCGCCGTAGACGGTCTCCCGTCCGAAGTCGCCCTGCGCCAGTCGCACGCAGCGGCCACGCCGCAGGTCGATGGCCGGGTAAACATCCATGGTCACTGGCCCGTCTTGGTCGCGCGACCGTCCTCGCCGCGGCAAGCCCTCACGAAATTCGCCAGCACCCCGAGACCGACCGTCGAAGACTTCTCCGGGTGGAATTGAGTGGCCCAAATGGGGCCACGTTCCACCGCGGCCACGACCGGGCCGCCGTAGTCACAGGTGGCGGCCGTCTCCTCGCCGACCGGAGCGGCATAGGAGTGGACGAAATAGGCCCAGGCGCCGCTTTCAACGCCAACCAGGAGCCGGCTCCCGGGCCTGACGTCGAGCAAGTTCCACTGCATTTGCGGTCGCCTCACCCCCTCAGGCAAGAGGGCGACTGTCCCTTCAAAGATACCTAGGCCGGGCACCCCGGGTGATTCGTCGGAGGCCTCGTACAGCAGCTGCAGGCCCACACAGATACCCAGGAAGGGCCGTCCGTCACGAGCCGCGGCCACCGTGGCGGGCCACAGGGCGCTGGCTGCCAGCGCCTCACTACAGCGGCCGAAATTGCCCACCCCGGGCAGGACTACACCATCCGCCGCTTCCACGTCGCCAGCGCTCGTCACCAGGCGGGCGTCGGCCCCCACCTTGCAGAGCGCCTTCTCTGCCGAGCGTAGGTTACCGATCTCGTAATCGATCACCGCAATGAACGGCCCCACCTCAGGCGAGCGTCCCTTTTGTCGAGGGCACGTCGCCGCCCTCGAGCCGGACGGCGTCCCGGAGTGCCCGGGCCACTGCCTTGAACGACGCCTCCAGGATGTGGTGAGCATTGCGGCCACTGCGCATACGGATGTGCAGGGTGACGGCCGCCGACGTGCAGAACGCCCGCCAGAACTCCTCGCCGAGCTGGGGGTCGAAAGGAGGGTCCCCGAGCGGATAGGCTTCACCACCCGCCCCGGGATCGACCTCGTAGACAAGGAACGGGCGCCCGGACAGGTCCAGGGCTGCTTCGATTAGCGCCTCGTCAAGGGGCACGGCGACGGAGCCGAACCGCCGGGCCCCGGCTTTGTCGCCAAGCGCGTCGCGCACAGCTTCACCGAGCACGATGCCAACGTCTTCTACGGTGTGGTGGGCGTCAACAGCCAGGTCCCCTTCGGCTTTCAGGGCGAGGTCGAAACCGCCATGGCGACCGAGCTGGCAGAGCATATGGTCAAAGAAGGGAAGGCCGGTGGCCACTTCCACCTGCCCGTGGCCATCGATCGCCAGTAGAACGGATATAGAAGTTTCCTTCGTGACACGCTTCTTGGACGCGCAACGTTCGCTCACACGAGCACCTCGGGCCCCAGCACTTCGGAAAGTGCGGAAAGGAATATATCGTTTTCTCTTTCGGTCCCGACCGTCGTCCGCAGGCATCCCTCCAGGCCGGGCCAGCTGGAGGTGTCCCGCACCAGCACTGACCGCTGCAGCAGTCCTTGCCAGACTTCGGCACCGCTGCGGCGAAGGGGTCGCCACAGCACGAAGTTTGCCTGCGACGGCCAAACCTTTAGAGGCATCCGGGAAAGCTCGACCACGAGGCGTTCACGTTCTGCGACGACAGCCGCCACGCGCGCTTCCATCTGGTCGGAGAACTGGAGGGCCAAGCGGCCGGCAGCCTGTTTCAGCGCATCCAAATGGTAAGGCAGGGCCACGCGTTCCAGGGTCTTCACGACCTCTGATGGGCCGATGAGGTAGCCGAGGCGTAACCCGGCCATGGACCAGGTCTTCGAGTACGTGCGCACAACGACTATGGGGACGTCCTCGGCCACCAGATCGAGGGCTGACCACGAGGCGAACTGACCATATGCCTCGTCGACGACCACCAAGCCGGGGGCGGCGGCGACAACCGCGGAGACGGTGGCCGCGTCCTCGGCCAGTCCTGTCGGGTTATTGGGGGAGCACAGGAAGACAATGGAAGGGCAGGCCTCAATGACCACCCGGGCGGCGACCTCGGGGTCAAGCGTATAATCCGCTCGGCGCTGCGCCTGCACAATTCCCGTGCCCGTTAAGTGGGCGATGTGCGAGTGGAGCGCGTATGTCGGTTCGAACATCGCCGCTTTCCGGCCCGGCCCTCCATAGGCGAGGCAAAGCGACTGCAGCACCTCGTTGGACCCGTTGGCAGCAAAGACCTGCTCGGGCCTCACCCTGTGCAGCTCGGCCAGGGCCTCGCGCAGGGCAGTGGCAGAGCGGTCCGGGTACCGGTTGTAGGCGATGTCGCTGGCCGCCGCCACCAGGGCTGCGAACCACTCAGGCGGGGGCGGGTACGGCGACTCGTTGGTATTGAGCCTGACCTCGACCGGGACCTGAGTTGAGTGGTACCCCTCGCGGAGCCCAAGGTCGGCACGGGGTTCGGGCAGGGGCCGGGCCAGGCAGCGCGGTGCGCTCACGGGACCACCGGTGCGGTAGCTCCCATGCGGCACAGGACCGAGCCGGCATGAGCAGCGAGCCCTTCGGCGCGGGCTATGGCAGCCACGTGCGGTGCCACCCGGACGAGGGCATCGCGACCCAGGGTTACGACGTGGACACGCTTCAGGAAATCCTGGGTCCCGAGGGCACTGGAAAAGCGGGCGCTCCGAGCGGTCGGCAGCACGTGGCTGGGCCCGGCTACGTAGTCGCCCACGCTCGCTGGCGCCCACGGGCCGCAGAACACTGCCCCCGCCGATTTGATCAGGGGCACGAGCGCCTCGGGGTTGGCGGTCATGAGTTCGAGGTGCTCAGGGGCGACTGCGTTGCACACGGCCATGGCCTGCGCAGGCCCATCGACTAGAACAGACCAGCCCCCCTGCTCCAGTGTGGCGGTTACCTCCTGGCGGCGGGGGGACTCGGCCACGAAGCGCTCGATCACCCGCCCGACAGCCGTCGCCACCTCGTCCGACCAGCACACTAGCCAGGCAAGCCCATCTGGCCCGTGCTCGGCCTGTACAACGAGGTCCAAAGCGGCGTACTCCGAGGGAGCGCTGCCGTCGGCCACTACCACCACCTCGGACGGCCCGGCGAACGCAGACGGCACGCCGACCACCCCCTCTTCGGCGACGAGCCGTTGGGCGGTGGCGACGTAGAAGTTGCCAGGGCCGACGATGACGTCTACCGCGCCCACGCTTTCGGTGCCGTAAGCCATGGCGGCGATGGCCTGTGCGCCTCCCACGGCATAAACCTCGTCAACCCCGGCCACCGCGGCTGCAGCCAGAACAGGGGTCGAGACCCGGCCGTCGGGCCCTGGAGGCGAGCACACGGCGATCTCGGGAACGCCGGCCACGCGGGCGAGGATCGCGGTCATGAGCACGGTGGAACCGAGCGGCGCCCGGCCGCCGGGCGCATAGCAGCCGGCCCGGTCCACGGGCACGAGCATTTCACGGGTCACGATCCCGTCGGCGCCCGTGTGCTCAAAGCCGTGGTGGGCGGCACGCTCGGCCTCGTGGAAGTCCCTTATCGACCCGGCCGCCTGCTCGAGCGCCTGGCGCAGCTCGGAGGAGATCTCGTCGCGAGCGGCCTGTATTTCCCTTGGGGAGGCACGCAGGCAAGCGGGCTGGGCACCGTCGAAGCGCCTGGTCAGTTCGGCGACGGCCGAGTCACCGCCCATCTTTACCGCCGCCAGGATCTCCCGCACCGCCTGGACCGGGCCCTGCCCCACTGCTTTGGGCGCTGGCAGCAACCCTCGCAGATCTCCCGTGACGCCGCGCAGGTCGAGGCGCGTGAGCAATTGTGACATTGCACTGATGCTAGCCAGGGCCGGCGCCGGCCCCTGGCGGAATTGGCCGGGCACCAAAATTCACCGGCGCCGAAACTCACCGGGTAGCGCGGGACGCGCGGGCCGGCTCAGCACGCGGGCGCGCCCTGCGGGCCGTGCAGGGCGCGTGCGGCTGCTCAGCCGGGAGGCGTCCCCCGTTGGCTGCGGTCTGCCATAGTGAGGCACCATGAGCGTCGGCGCCGAACTAACAGCCGTTTCCACCGCACTCGGAGAACTGACCCGCCGGGTAGGCCGCATCGTCTCCGAGCTAACCCCGGCTGAAGAAGAGCGTTACGGGACTGACCTGGCCGAGGTGGAACGCACCCTGGGCGTGGCGAACCGGCGCCTGGAACGGCTCATCAACACCCGGGGCCCCCGTCACTGACCCCGTCCCGTCACCGGCTCCATCCCGGCATCCCGGCATTGACGTAATCCGGGGGTGCGCCACGAGGGCCAGCCAGCTCAGGGCGCGGCAGTAACGGGGGAAGCCTTGAGGGGGGCAGGACGGAAAGGCACCGCGGCGGACGGGCAGAAGTCCGCAAGCACGCACTCCGGGCACCGGGGCCGGCGGGCGATGCAGATCCGGCGACCGTGCAGGATCATCCGCAGGCTGAGCGGCCCCCACTCCTTGGCGGGCAGGGCGGCACACAGATCGGCCTCGACCTTTTCCGGATCGCTCTCAGTGGTAAGGACCAGCAACCGGCTGAGGCGGCCCACATGGGTGTCGACGGGCAGGCCGGGCCGGTCGAAGGCGACACTACGCAACACATTGGCCGTCTTGCGCCCCACTCCGGGCAGGGTGACGAGGTCCTCCATGGCGATGGGCACTTCGCCGCCGAACCGGTCGAGCACCGCTTGGGCAAGAGCGGTAATGTTCTTCGCCTTCACGCGGAAGAACCCGGTTGGACGGACGATGTCCTCAACGACTGCGGGGTCGGCGGCGGCTAGATCCTCAGGCCCGGGGAACCGCGAGAACAGTACCCCGGTCACCGAATTCACGCGCTCGTCAGTTGTCTGTGCCGAAAGGACCGTGGCCACCAAAAGCTGCCAGGGCGTCTCGAAATGCAGCTCGCAGAGTTGTGGCGCGCTGCCGGGGTACTCGGCAGCCAGGCGCTGAGCGGCTAATCTGGTGCGCCCGGCCGGGGTCCGCGGACGATGGGTGCGCGCTTGGCTCCCGCGTTGCGAACTGCTCTCGCCGCCGGCCGACGACAGGCCCGTCACCACCACCGAGCACGCTACTGCGCCGCTGGGCTGAGGTCGACGCGGAGGGCATACCAGGCCCCGTGATGACGAGCGCATCCTCCCGAGCCCGCCGGTGGCCTGACCCGCCGGTGGCGCCCATTGACATGCGAGCGCCCGGTAGCGTCGAGATGTGCACGACATCTCCGTCAAGCGTCACCTCGACGAGGACGACATCGCCGCCGTCAGCGAGCTGCTGTCCGCGGCGAGCGAAGCCGATGCCCACCCCGCGCTCGGTGAGCACGCTTGGCTTGACCTGGTCCAGGGCGGCCGCGCCGGTTTCGCCGGCCTGGTCGCCTGGGAACCCGGCCACTCCCACCCGGTCGGTTACGCCCAGGTCAGCAGGGGCCCCAACGGTGGTCACCATGCAGACGACACCAGCTGGGCCCTGGAGGTGGTAGTCGACCCCCACCACCGCACGCCGGGGAACACTGTGGCAATCGACCTCGTCCGCGGTGCCACCGAACTGATCGCCTCCGAGGGAGGTGGCCATCTGCACTTGTGGGTGAGCCAGCCCGGCCCCTCTCACGACCGGATGGCGGCCGCCGTGGGCCTGTCGCCCGGCCGTGCCCTTTACCAGATGCGGCGGCCCCTTCCACCCGAGGAGCGTTCGACCCTCGAGACCCGGCCGTTCCAGCCCGGCCAGGACGAGGTCGCCTGGCTAGAGGTCAACAACCGCGCCTTTGCCAAGCACCCCGAACAGGGAGGGTGGACCGAGGCGACTCTCAAAGCGCGCGAGGCACAGCCCTGGTTCGACCCAGATGGCTTCCTGCTGCACGAACGTAACGGCCGTCTCGCTGGTTTTTGTTGGACCAAAGTCCACGAGTCGCGCTCCGAGCATTCCGGAGAGATCTATGTGATCGCGGTGGATCCTGACTTTTCCGGGCAGGGGCTCGGGCGCCAACTTACTCTGTCCGGCCTGGGCCACTTGTCTGCGAGAGGCGTGGCCAACGCCATGCTCTACGTCGACGCGACCAACAAGCCGGCCGTAAAGCTGTATGTCGACCTCGGCTTCACCGTGAACCACATCGACCGCGCCTACACGGGAGACGTGGCCCCCGCTGGCGGCGGCCGAAGTGACGGCCCGTAACGGCGGGCGGCCACCACAGCGACGCCCGCCTCGGACCAGCGGCCGGGGAAGCTTGCTAAGGCCGCGGCTCGCGCTTGCCTGTCGTGCCAGGGGTCGGGCGTGCAACAAAGCCATCGACGCTGTCAGCCACGTCTAGGACCTCGATTTCGGGAGCGTCGTCAGCGATGCTGACCTGGAGGTCGGGAGCGACTTCCATACCCTTGCGCCACACGGACCGGCATATGATCTTCGAGGGGTCCACCCGGTGCCTGTACTTGCTGGCGATCAGGGTGACCTCTTCGAGCAGGCCCTCCGAGAGCGTCGTCGGGTTGAGGCCCAAAGCGAGGAAACGGTCGTTGCGGACCACGAGGTCGTTCTCCGCCGCCTCCTTGCGAGGGTTGGGCAGCATGACGACCTCGGCGCCGGTCAGCTTGGACACCAGCTCCGCCAGGTCCCGCACCTTGTGCACCTCGGTTGTCTGGTTGAAGACCGACACCCGTTCCCCGGCTCCCGGCGGGTTGTTGATGGCAATCTCGATGCAGCGGACCGTGTCCCGGATGTGGATGAAGGCCCTGGTCTGACCACCCGTGCCATGGACCGTCAGGGGATGGCCGATGGCAGCCTGCATCAGGAACCGGTTGAGCACGGTGCCGTAGTCGCCGTCGTAGTCAAAGCGGTTTACAAGCCGCTCGTCCAACCCCGTTTGAGCAGTCTGGGTCCCCCACACGATGCCCTGATGGAGATCGGTGATACGCACACCGTCGTTCTTGGCATAGAAAGCGAACAGCAGCTGGTCGAGAGTCTTGGTCATGTGGTACACAGAGCCGGGGTTGGCCGGGTGCAGGATCTCCCGCACCAGCTCGCCCTCCGGAGTCGGCACCTTGACGGCCAGGTAACCCTCAGGGATCGGGGCGGAGCCTGACCACCCGTAACCGTAAACACCCATGGTCCCAAGGTGGACCACGGCCGCGTCCACGCCGGAGTCGACCAGGGCGCAGAGCAGGTTGTGAGTGCCCCTGACGTTGTTGTCGACCGTATAGCGCTTTGCCTTGGGCGAACGCATCGAGTACGGTGCCGCCCGCTGTTCGGCGAAGTGGACGATGGCGTCGGGCCGGAACTCCTGCAGGATGGTGGACAACCGCTGGTACTGCAGGGCCAGGTCCATGTTGACGAAGTTGATCTCCTTGCCTGACACCGCCTTCCAGGCTCGCAGCCGCTCACCGATCGGCCTTATGGGGGTTAGGGACTCGACTTCGAGCTCGATGTCAATAGCGCGGCGCGAAAGGTTGTCCACTATGAGGATGTCGTGGCCCTTCGCCGAAAGGTGGAGCGAGGTCGGCCATCCGCAAAAGCCGTCCCCTCCGAGGATCATGATCTTCATCGTCCACCCAGGATAGTTTGGTGGGCTGGCCGGCGCTAAACCCGAGGTAAGAAATTCCACAACTCTTCAGTCGGGCACCTACGCTGAGTGGCCGTGACGGGAGCAACAGGAGCGTTCGACATGAGCCGCGAGGAGCTGGCCGAAGAGCTGGCCGAGGTGCTGGCGGCTGAGCCCAGCTTCCGTGCCGACCAGGTCTGGCGGGGCCTCTGGGAACGAGGGGCCTGGCCCGCCGACATGACGGACCTGCCAAAAGGCCTGCGTGTTAGGCTTGAAGGTGTACTCGTCCCCGCTCTCGTGGAGGTTTCCCGGGCAGTTTCCGCGGACGGCCTGACCACCAAGTGGCTGTGGCAACTGGCTGACGGCTCCAGGGTGGAGACGGTCCTCATGCTCTACCCTGACCGCGCCACCGTCTGCATTTCCAGCCAGGCCGGTTGTGCCATGGGTTGCAGCTTCTGCGCCACCGGCCAGGGCGGCTTCGCCCGCCATCTCTCCGTGGGGGAGATCATCGAGCAGGTTGTCAACGCTCGTCGGGCCGCGTTGCCCCGCCGCCTGGGCAACGTCGTGTTCATGGGGATGGGGGAGCCACTCGCCAACTACGAGCGGACCTGGCCGGCGGTGGAGCGCATCCACGACAACCTCGGCATCTCGGCTCGCCACATCACCGTCTCCACCGTTGGCGTCGTGCCAGGCATCCGCCGCCTGGCGGGTGAAGGCCTGCCGGTGAACCTGGCTGTTTCCCTGCATGCCGCCCGCGACGAACTGCGTAATCAGATCGTCCCCCTCAACCGCCGGTACCCGCTGTCAGTCCTGATGGGGGCATGCGCCGACTACCTGGCCGCCAACAACCGCCGGCTGTCTTTCGAGTGGGCTCTCATCGACGGGGTCAACGACACCGCACGGGACGCCGCTGAGCTGGCAGAACTGGCGCTGCCACTGGGGGCACATGTCAACGTCATACCGCTCAACCCCACGCCGGGTTACGCGGGCCGCGGCACACGCGAAGCGGGCGTGGCCGCCTTTTGTGCCGATCTGCTCCGCCACGGGGTCAATGCAACGGTCCGCGCCAACCGGGGCACGGACATCGGCGCTGCTTGCGGCCAGCTGGCGGCCCGCGGCGCGGCCCGCGACGCGGCCAGCGGCGGGCCAGGGGACAGCCTGGCCCGGCGGGTGTAGCGCTCCGCCGGGTGCCACACTGGGAGCAGTGCCTAACACGCAATGGCTGGACCGCAGCCAGCCTCAGACGCTCCTGATGGCCAACATCCTGCTCTACGTCAACGCGGCCATTTGGTTGCTCTGGGTGCTGGCATTCGGCCTGAGCGGCTTCACGGGCCTCTTCGCAGTCCTGGCCATCGGGGCGATCTTCGCCGGCCTGGGCATCGCAAACGAGAAGAAGCCGGGCTACCTCGGCGCTGTCGCGGTCGCGCTACTCAACGTCGTCCTGTTGTTCAAGGTGGGGGCATCGTCGGTCAGTTTGTTCATAAACCTCGTTTTTGCCGTTGCCCTCTTGGTCCTGCTGCTCCACCCGATGAGCAGGAACTACCAGCGCATCTGGTTCAAGAAGATCGGCCGGCGGTAATACCGAGGCTGAAAGAGCACGTCACAGCCACTTTCTACAACGAGCGGGGGCTCAGCCCCCTGCAGGGATCTTCCCGCAAAGGTCCACCAGCCGGCCAAGCGCGGCACGCAGCCGGTCCAGGATTATGGTCGCGAAGCGTTCCATCACCGCATAACCGAACGCCGGGTCGGCCTCCATCTTGGTCCGGAAACATTCTGCGTCCACCGCGATCGCGCCGACCGGCTCGATGGCGTGGACGTCGAAGCGCCACCGGTAGGGCGGGAAGAGCCACGACCAACCGACAGCCGATCCGGGGCCCAGGACGTCGATGACGAGGGGTTCCCGGTTGGGCGTACGCAGCTCCAGGCTCACCCGGCCCCTCCGGATCAGATAGATGGTGTTGGCCGGTTCGCCCTCCACCACGAAGTGCTCCCCGGTCTCCAGGGCTATATTGCGGGCGCAACCCGCCACCAAGGAGGCGGTTTCGCCCGGCAGGCCCTCCAGGACCGGGTGGTGGGCAACCAGTTGGCCAATGTCTTCAGCCCGCACTGATCCTCCTAGGGAAATAAGAAAGAGGGTTTCCTTTCGCCTTCACCGATCGTAGCCCCGTACTCTTGTGCGGTCCGGTCGCAAACGGTGCCCTCATGATCGTGAGGATAACCGAACAATGATCTGGAGGGATACCCGATTGCAAAAGTGCGGCTGACCGCCCGCCTTAGGGCCGCTTGTTGGTATTTACAAGGTCGTTCGGCCCTAAGCGTCCTCCTAGCCCCGGTGGTAGAGATTGACAAGTACTTCACAATCAACCGCAAATGGGCGAAAAGAGGGCTCCATGCCTACAACCGTGGGGCTGGTTGCTCCGGGGCACGTGCCAGATGAGCGGCTCAGTGCAGCTGAGACGGAGTTGCGAACGTGCCACCAGTGCGGGACATGCAGCGGCATCTGCCCGATGGTCGAGTACATGGACTACTCGCCCCGGGCGCTCAACGACCTGCAACTCTCGGGCCATTACGAAGAGGCCATGCGTAGCAAAGCCATCTGGGTCTGCACGTCGTGCTATGCCTGCACCCTGAACTGCCCGAAGCAGATCCCGGTCACCGATGTCATCTACGGCCTCAAACGGGCGGCGTTGCAGGCCGGCGTCTACCCGCGGCGGTTCACGATCCCCGTCATGGCCAAGGAGTTCATCCATTTCGTGGGCCGGCGGGGACGAAGCAGCGAATCGTGGCTGTCGGTGCAGTTGTACCTGCGGACCCGGCCCATGGAACTGGTACGCCACATGCCTCTGGGCTGGCGGCTGATGAAAGCCGGGAGAATGAGGCTGCGGCGCGAGCGGGTCCGCCAACCCGAGCAGATCCAACGGATGCTCAAGATGCTCGCCACCCCTCCGGGAGAACGCCCATGAGGTACTCATATTTTCCCGGCTGCGGTGCGGAGGGGACGGGCCGGCCCTATGAAGAATCATTGCTGGCGGTGTTCGAAACCCTTGGATCGGGCCTCGACGTTCTTGACGACTGGAACTGCTGCGGGGCCACCGCCTACCCCTCCATCAACCTGGACCAGGCGGCGGCCCTGTCCTCCCGCAACCTTGCCCTGGCCGAGGCGGCACACCCGGGCCCCGGACCGGTGGACGTCGTCGCCCCGTGCGCCGGCTGCTACAGGGCGCTGGTGAGGACGCAGAAGACGATGGCGGACGGCGGCAAGACGGCCAAGCGCGTCCGCAACGCCCTGGGCAGTCTGGGCTTGTCATACGAGGGGCACGCCCGGGCGCGCCATCCCCTCGATCTGCTCGTCAACGACATCGGGCTGGAGCGGATCGCCGCCGCCGTGGTGCGCCCCCTCAGAGGGCTGCGGGTGGCCTGCTACTACGGCTGCCTCCTCGTGCGGCCTTACGCGCTTTTTGACGACTCCCGTGAGCCCACGTCGATGGAGCGCCTATTCCGGGCATTGGGGGCCGAGACGGTTGACTGGCCGTTAAGGACCCGCTGCTGTGGAGGCTCCTGCTATTGCGGCGGCGCCTTGCTCGGAGCGCTACCCGAGGCGACCCTGGAGCTGAGCCATGAGCTTCTCAAGGACGCCAAGCAGCGCGGCGCCAACGTCGTTGTCACGACCTGCCCTCTGTGCCAGTTCAATCTCGAGGGCTTCCAGGGTCAGATGGCGCGGACCTTCGGGGGCAGTCACGAGCTGACGGTCGGGTTTTTCACCCAGCTGCTCGGCGTCGCACTGGGGATCGAACCACGCAAGCTGGGGATCCAGCGGATGCTCCAGTGGGAGCTCCCCGATCTGGCCCAAGCAGGACCAAGGGCCGAGGCAAAGGAGAGGGCCGGTGCAACTGCCTGAGAATGATCGCCTTCCGGCTGGACCGAGTACCAACGGCTCGGGAATGAATGGTTCGGACAGTGGTCCGGCCAAGATCGGTGTTTACGTCTGCCATTGTGGCCTCAACATCGCCAGCAAGGTCGACGTGTCCCGGGTCGTAGCCTTCGCGGGCATGTTGCCCGGGGTGAGCGTCGCCCGGGAGTACAAGTTCATGTGCGCCGACCCGGGCCAGGAACTGATACAGCAGGACATCAGGGACGGGTTGATAAACCGGGTGGTGGTTGCTTCCTGCTCGCCGCTCATGCACGAGGCGACCTTCCGGCGGGCAACCGCAGCAGGTGGCATCAACCCATTCCTGTTCCAGATGGCCAATATCCGCGAGGACGTGGCCTGGGTGACCGACAACGGGGATGCCGCCACAGAGAAGGCTCAGGCGCTGGTGGCAGCGGCCGTCAGGCGGGTCGCCGACCACGAGCCGATCGAACGCCGGGAGGTCCCGGTGCACCCCGAGGTCCTTGTCGTCGGGGGCGGCATCGCCGGCATCCACGCCGCTCTCACCATGGCGGAAGCGGGCAAGCACGTCTACCTCGTCGAGCGGCAGGCCACCATCGGCGGGCACATGGCCCGCTTTGACAAGACTTTCCCGACCCTGGACTGCTCGGCCTGCATCCTCACACCCAAGATGTCCTCGGTCCGGGCGCACCCCAACATCACCCTGTGGGCCTATTCCGACGTCGAGAGCGTGTCCGGTTTCTCCGGCGATTTCAAAGTCCGGGTGCGCCGGCGCCCGCGTTACATCAACGAAGACCTGTGCACCGGCTGTCTCAGTTGCATCGATGCCTGCATCTACAAGCGGCCCCGGTGGGACGACGAATGGAACGAGGGCCTCAGCCAGCGGCGCCCCATCTACATGCCCTTCCCCCAGGCGACGCCGCCCTTGGTGGTTGTCGACCCGGACGCTTGCGTCGACTTCAAGACCCACAAATGCCCCCGCCCGTGCGAGGCGGCTTGCGAGCGCCAGGCAATGGACTTCTCCCAGCAGGTCCGCATCGAAGAGATCAACGTGGGCGCCATCATCCTGGCCACGGGTTTCCGGACCTTCGATGCCAGGCGAATCCCGGCGTACGGCTACGGCCGCTACCCCGGCGTCTACACCAGCCTCGAAGTCGAGCGCCTGCTCAACGCCTCCGGTCCGACCGGCGGGGAGCTGGTCATGCGGGACGGGTCCCGGCCGGAACGGGTGGCCATCGTGCACTGCGTCGGCTCCCGCGACGCGAACACCAACGTCTACTGCTCACGCGTGTGCTGCATGTACTCCCTCAAGCTGGCCCATCTGGTCCGGGAACGCTCCGGTGCGGAAGTCACGGAGTTCTATATCGACATGCGCACCCCCGGGAAGGGTTACGAGGAGTTCTATGAACGGGTCCAGAAAGAGGGGACCCGCTTCATCCGGGGGCGGGTGGCAGAGATCACCGACCACGAGGGCGCACTCGTCGTCCATGCCGAAGACACCCTCGTCGGCAAGGTACGCAGCCTTGAAGTGGACATGGTGGTGCTGGCAGTCGGCATGGAGGCTCAGCCCGACGCGGATGACGTCCGCCGCCTGTTCAACATTGGCTGCGGCCACGAAGGGTTCTTCACTGAACGCCATCCCAAGTTGGCCCCCGTTTCCACCTTCACCGACGGCATCTTCCTGGCGGGCGCCTGCCAGGGCCCCAGGGACATCCCCGACACGGTGGCACAGGCGGGAGCGGCGGCGGCCGAAGTCCTGGCCATGGTCGACCGTGGCTCGGTCGAGATCGAGCCGGCGACCGCTTTCATAGAGGCCGGCGCCTGCTCGGGCTGCCGCACGTGTGTCGGGATGTGCCCGTTCAGCGCCATTTCCTTCGACCCGGTGGCCAACGTCGCATCGGTCAATGCGGTGCTTTGCAAGGGCTGCGGCACCTGCGTGGCGGCCTGCCCGTCCGCTGCTGCCCAGCAGCACCTGTTCACCGATCGGCAAATCTTCGCCGAACTGGAGGGGATGCTCAATGCCGTCTGAAACGAAAGTCAGGCCAGAGGCGGCAGCGGTCGGTAACGTGGCCACAGGCGAGGGCCGGTTTGAGCCGACGATCGTTGCCTTCTTCTGCAACTGGTGCACGTACACGGCAGCGGACATGGCCGGTCTTTCCCGGATGGCCTACTCGCCCGCAGTCCGGGTGGTCCGGCTTATGTGCTCGGGAAGGCTCGACCCGCAGTTCGTCCTGGCGGCCTTCCGCCAGGGGGCTGATGGGGTCCTCATCGGCGGTTGCCACCCGGGCGACTGCCATTACCAGGAGGGCAACTACAAAGCCCTCCGGCGGGTGACGCTATTGCGGTCGATGCTCAGGCAACTGGGTATCGAGGACGAACGACTGCGCCTCGAGTGGATCTCCGCTTCGGAGGGCGAGAAAGTCCAGCGAGTATGCAACGAGATGGCCGAGGATCTTCGCCGGCTGGGCCCGTTGCACGTCGTCCTGTCGAAACTGGGGCCCGAAGATCTCGACGGGCTTCTGGCTGTGGGGCAGAACGGCTCGCCGGCCATCGCTTACGAGCCCGCTGAGGGGGAGGTGCCATGACCAAGCCGAAGGTGGCCTTCTACTGGTGTGCCGCTTGCGGCGGGTGCGAGGAGGCGGTCGTCGATCTCAACGATGACCTGCTCGCAGCCGTGGAACTCGTGGATGTGGTTTTTTGGCCTGTGGCCATGGACTTCAAGCGCGAGGACGTCGAGGCTTTCGCCGACGGCGAGCTGGCGGCGGCCTTCATCAACGGCGCCGTTCGCACCTCCGAACAGGAGGAAATGGTTGCCCTCCTGCGCCGCAAGTCCCAGGCTGTAGTGGCCTTCGGGAGCTGCGCTGTGCTCGGTGGGATCCCCGGCCTGGCCAACCTGTATGACCGCGAGTCCATTCTCAGGGAGGTTTACCATGAGTGCCCGAGCCTGGAGGGCTCCGGGACGCGCCCTGCCGCAGGGACGACCAGCGTCGAGGAAGGCGATTTACGCCTGCCGGTCTTCGGCGCTGACGTGCGGACGCTCGACCAGGTCATAGATGTCGACTATTACCTTCCCGGCTGCGCCCCGCCGGCGCCGCTGATCTGGGCGGCCCTGTCGGCGCTCGTCGAAGGGAAGCTGCCCGAAAAGGGAACCGTACTGGCTCCTGACGTGGCGCTCTGCTCGGAGTGCCCCCGCAGCGCCACGAAACCGGACAAGTTGTCCGTGGACCACTTCCGCCGCCCCCACGAGTTCGTGGCCGACCCTGAACAGTGCCTGCTGGCGCAGGGCCTGGTCTGCCTCGGCCCCGCCACAAGGGCCGGCTGCCAGGCGGTCTGCACGGTAGCGAACATGCCCTGCACGGGCTGCATGGGGCCTACCACCCGGGTGGCCGACTACGGGGCCAAGGCGCTGTCTGCGATCGCTTCCCTCATCGACGCCAACGAAGACGACGAGATCCTCGCCCGCACCGCTGAGATCGTTGACCCCGTGGGCACTTTCTACCGCTACAGTCTGCCGGCCTCACTACTGCACCGCCGCGTGGCCGAGCCGGCGGGGAACGGAGCAAGGCAATGAGCACCCACGTCGTCATCGACCCGATCACCCGGCTCGAGGGCCACGGCAAGATCGAGATCTTCCTAGGTGAAGACGGGGACGTGGACAGGGCCTATCTGCAAATCCCAGAGCTGCGCGGCTTCGAGAAGTTCGCCCAGGGACGCCGGGCCGAGGACATGCCCCAGATCACCTCTCGCATTTGTGGTGTCTGCCCGATGGCCCACCACATGGCCGCGACCAAGGCCCTCGACGACCTCTACCACGTGGAGCCACCTCCGGCTGCCCGCAAGATCCGCGAGCTTGCCTACTCGACCTTCATCGTCGAGGACCACGCCCTTCATTTCTTCTTCTTGGGTGGGCCGGATTTCGTCGTCGGCCCTGACGCTCCCAAGGCGCGGCGCAACATCCTGGGTGTCGTCGATGCCGTTGGCCTGGAGGTTGGAAAAGAAGTTATCGGCGCCCGCCACCAGCTGCGGGAACTGATGAACGCCATCGCCGGCAAAGCCCTCCACCCTGTTTTCGGGCTCCCGGGCGGTGTTTCGCGTTTTCTGACCCCGGAAATCCAGCAGGACGCGAACAAAGCGGCGGCCCGGGCCCTAAACCTCGGCCTGTTCGCTCTGGACGCCTTCCGCAAGATCGTGCTCGCAGAGCCGGCAAACGTGGAGATGATCACCTCCGAGGCTTACACCCACCGCACCTATGCCATGGGCATGGTCGACGGAGCCAATAAGGTGGCCTTCTACGACGGCAGGCTCAGGGTGGTGGCCCCCGATGGGGCCGAGTTGCTGACCTTTGCGGCCCGTGACTACCTCGACCACGTCACCGAACATGTCGAGCCCTGGACCTACATGAAGTTTGCCTACCTGAAAGACGTGGGCTGGAACGGCTTTACCGACGGGGCTGGAAGCGGCATCTACAGCGTCGCCCCGCTGGCACGCCTGAACGCGTCCGAGGGCATGGCCACCCCCCGTGCCCAGGAAGCCTACGAGGAACTGGTTTCCACCCTTGGCGGTAAGCCGGTCCACCACACCCTTGCCAACCATTGGGCACGCCTCGTCGAGCTTGTTTATGCCGCCGAGCGGATGGCCGAGCTGGCCGCCGACCCCGAGATCCTGGATCCGAACGTCCGGACGGTCCCGATCGCGGTGCCTACGGAAGGCATCGGAGTCGTCGAGGCCCCACGGGGGACCCTTATTCACCACTACCGCTCCGACGAGGCCGGGCTCATCACCTCTGCCAACCTGATCGTGGCGACCCAGAACAATGCGGCCAGGATCGCCTTGTCGGTGGACAAGGCGGCTCGTGCTCTCATCCACGACGGCAAGGCTGACGACGGTCTGCTCAACCGGATCGAGATGGCCTTCCGGGCCTACGACCCCTGTATGGGGTGCGCTACTCATAACCTGCCCGGACATATGCCGCTGGTGGCCGAAATCCGGGACCTCGGGGGCGCGCTGCTCCGCGAGGTCCGCAGGGACTAGCGCCGGCCGTCCCTAAGTACGGTCGGTCCTCGGTAGTGTGTGGCCGGCATGCGGACGTTGGTGCTTGGCCTGGGCAACGAGTACGCCGGGGATGACGCGGTCGGCGTCCTAGCGGCAAGGGCATTGCGGGAGCAGCTCGCAGGGGAGGCCGACGTCGCCGAAAGCGCCGCTTCGGGCCTGGCCCTACTGGAGGAGTTCGCCGGCTACGACCGGGCCATCGTGATCGATGCCATCCTCACCGGCCGCCATCCCCCGGGCACCATTGTCGAACTCGGGCTGGCCGAACTCGGCCCGGCCGCCGCGCCCAGCCTCCATCAAGCGGGCATACCTGAACTTGCGGCCGTGGCCAGCCGTCTCGGCCTGCGGTTCCCGAGGGAGACGAAGGTGCTAGCCGTTGAAGTGGCCGACCCGCCCGTCTTCGGCGCCCCGCTCAACGAAGTGGTGGCCGCGGCCATCAGGCCCCTCGCAGAGCGCGTGCACGCGCAACTCCAGTGCTGGGCGACAGAAGACGCTCTGTCGAGTTGAACTGGGCGCAGGCCCGGTCCGGCGACCTTACGAGGCGACGGTCCCCAGACGCTGCTGCTTCAAGTCCGTTTCGCGCCTCGTTGCCTCCCAGCGCCAGAGCCGTGCGTCTCCCCTATTGCCAGCGGCTTGAAGCCAGTCCGCCCGGCGTCTCATGGCGGCTATCTGCTCCTCGGCGGAACCGTTCTTCCACACCTCGTTCCAGTGCATCGCCTGCAACGCTTTTTCGAACAGAGGGCATGCTTGTTCGAGCACATTCTCCAGGTTGCTGAATTGTTCGAGGAGGTCCTCGGCGTCGAAAAGGTCAGGGGCCTCGGGGCACTCGACCATGTGCCATTCCATTTGCTCGAGGGTCTCCCTCAGCGGGGTGCACGCCTCTTTGAGCGTCCCCACCAACGCTTCGAGCCTTCCGACGACCTCATCGGCAAACTGCGCACCGGACTCGCCGACACTCACCAGCATCACAATCGCCTCCTCGGACAGCTACAAAACCCGGCTCCTCAGAACCAGGCTCGCTGTCCTCTTCTCGGGCGAGACGCCCGGGAAGTAATTAATCAAGGATACAACCCGAATTATGTGAAGTCAATCACAAGCTGGGCTCCGGAGTTCGTCAGCAAATTGTTCGTCTCCCCGCGACTTCGGGGTGAGGCTTGCCTGTCAGCCCGGTCATGGACCGGGTGCCGAGGCATGGGGTTCTCGGTGCACTTCTAGCTTCTGGTTGCGCAACCATGCTCCAAAGCGCGCCCACGACAACCCGGAAGGCGCTATTGCACCCGGAAAGCGACTTTCTCGGATAGCCGGCAGCTGCGGGCGCCCCGGAGCTGGTCAGGTGGAGAGAGGCCCATCACGACGAGGGTCAGTCCGACGGCAGGAGGGCGTCCACAAACTCCTGGGCGTCAAAAGACACCAGGTCCTCCGGCCCCTCACCGAGGCCCACGAGCTTGATTGGGATCCCCAGTTCGCTCGTGATGGCCACGGCGATGCCGCCCTTGGCCGTGCCGTCCAACTTGGTCAGTACCACGCCGGTCACGTTCACCGCCTCGGTGAACTGGCGCGCCTGGACGAGGCCGTTTTGGCCCGTCGTGGCGTCTATGACCAGCAGCACCTCGGTAACCGACCCGGGTGACCGGTCAGCCACGCGGCGGACCTTCTTGAGCTCTTCCATCAAGTTGACCTTCGTGTGAAGCCGGCCGGCGGTATCGGCCAGCACGAGGGGTACCCCCCGAGCTGCGGCATGCTGGACGGCATCGAACACGACCGCACCGGGGTCGCTGCCTTCGTTGCCCCGCACGAAACCAGCGCCCACCCGCTCCGACCACAGTTGAAGCTGGTCGGCTGCCGCTGCCCGGAACGTGTCGCCCGCGGCCATGACCACATGGCCACCCTCGGCCCGCTCGCGCATTGCCACCTTGCCGATCGTCGTTGTCTTGCCCACCCCGTTGACGCCGACGAAAAGCCACACGGAGGTCAGACCAGGTTCGGCCCGGTGCAGTTGCCGGTCCCCTGCCAGACGGTTGACAAGTTCCTCGCGCAGAGCACCGACCAGCTGGTCAGGGCGGGTAAAACCGCCATTGCGGGCCCTTTCCTTCAGTCCCTGGAGCAGCGCTTCGACGGTCACGACCCCGACGTCTGCCAGGATCAGCGCTTCCTCCAGTTCGTCCCATGCTTCCCGGTCAAGCTTCGTGCGAGCCCGCAGACCGGCTAGCTGAGCGGTCAGCAACGCGCGTGCTTTGCCCAACCGGTCCCGGAACCGCGGTCTCTGCAGTACCTGGGGGCCCCCCGGCGGAACTTCGACGTCCGGTCCCTCCGGGGGGGCTTCCGCAGGGCTTTCCGGAGGGGCTTCGGGGACAGTCCCGGGCGGGGCCCCGGGACTGGGAACGGCAAGTGTGGCGCGGTCCGGCCCGGCGAGCGTCGGCATACCTGGCGCCGGACCAGTTGACGGACGTGGCGGAGGTGCGCCGACGGCACGGGACGGGGCGGTCCCCCCGGCGAGGGGCTCCCCCTGGGCTCGGTCGACAGCTCGCGGTCCCCGCCTCCGGGAGACGACCACATAACTGCTAAAACCGACGAGAATCACGAACGCGACGCAGACGACACCCAGCACGAAGAACATGACCGGTCGAGACTACCGGCGGCGGGGGGTGACCACCACACTGGCAGCTCACCTGCGACAGGGAGACGCCTTCGGCCTTGGCTGGGTCGCCCTTGTGGTTTGCGCCTACCTGTCGCCGGCCCTGAAGGACGGCCTGTCGTTCGGGCCAGCCGACATTGGTGCGCAGCTCTCGTACCTCACCTACGTCCCCCAGGTGATCTTCCACAACCACCTGAACGGTGACATCATCACCCAGAGCGTCGCCTGGAACACCCTCGACTGGTTGGCTGTCCACCACGGCCAACTGCCTCTTTGGAACGACTACTCCGCGGCGGGGATGCCGCTGATGCTCAACTTCGAGTCGGCGCCGTTCTCGCTCCCCGCACTCGTGGGCTACCTTTTCCCTCTCTCCGCTTCGTACCTAGTGGTTGTGGCTGTCAAGCTCTTGGTCGCGGGCACCGGCACCTACCTTGCCGCCCGGCTGGTCGGTGTGCACCCTCTGGGAGCCGCACTGGCGGCCACTACGTTCATGCTCTCGGGCTCACTGAGCGGGTGGCTGGGCTGGTCTGTGAGCGGGCCACTGGTGTGGTCGGGATGGCTAGCGGTGGGCGCCCTGCTTTGCTGGCGGCCGCGCCGGCGTGGTTCGACCGGCGTCGTCGTCCTCGCGCTCGCCACCGCCTTCGCCGTCTACGGGGGGTTCCCGGAAACCCTGGTGCTGCTGGCCATTGGCATGACGTCGCTGGTCGTGATAGGAGGTGCCCTGGGGGCGCTCACTGGTCAGGTTGACCTCCGAGGAACAGGCCGCCTGGTGGCCGGCGTCGTTGCCGGCATAGCCCTGTCCGCGCCCTTGTGGTTGCCAGGACTGGAGGTGCTCAGGCAATCGGCGCGCGCCCACGAAAACGGGACGGGAGGTCTGGCCGTGCACGGCCTTGCCCTGCTGTTGGCCCAGGGCTATTACGGCTTGCCGACCGCCGGCAGCACCTGGACGGGGCCGGCCAACTACTACGAGGCCACCACCTACGTCGGCATCGTGGCGCTCGTCCTTGCCCTCGTCGCCGTCCTCGTCGCTTGGCGCCGGCCGATAGTGGTCGCGCTGACCGGGACCGCCCTGGTGTGCGTGGTCGTGGTGTACGGCGCCCCGGTACAGGGGTTGTTCACCGACCTGGGCGCAGGGGCGGTCGCCACCCAGCGGATGCTCCCAGTCCTTGCTTTCTGCATCGCCATGCTCGCCGGGCTGGGCATGGAAGGCCTGAGCCGGCGTTGGCACGAGCGCTCTGTACAAGCGAAGCTGCTGGCCAGCATCGTCGGCTTAGCCGGCGCGCTTGGCTACCTGCTGTTTTCGGCTGGCAGCGTGGGCATCACCCCGGCAGAGCTGTCAGCCCGGCGCCACGCGTTGTTCTGGCCGGCAGCGACCTTGGCCGCGATGGCGGCCGGGCTCGCTCTGGCGGTGGCCCGGACGGGCCGGACGAACCGGGCCAACGGCCCTGTCGCCCAGGTCAGCACCACAACCCGCAGCGCCTGCTTGTTGCTGCTTGCGGCCCAGTCGGCGTACCTCATCTTCTCGGGCGTGGGGATCAACAGCTATTCGTCCAAGCCGTACCCGGTCGACGCCGCGGTGGCCATGCTCAAGCACATCGTCGGGGACAACTTGGTGGCGCTGGACGGGCCCAATCCCGCGGACGTGACCCGCTGGACAGGAACGGGCATCTACCCCGAGGCCAACATCGGCTACGGCATCCGCGAGCTGGCCATCCACGACCCCATCCTGCCTCCCGCTTACCTGCGGACCTGGCCCGACCAGGCCGCCACGACGAGGGCAGGGCTCGGCAACAACGTCTTGGTCCCGTCAGTAGGGTCGGCTGCGCTGGCCCGGTTCTACGGAGCCTCGTTCATACTGGCTTCGCCCGGGCGCGTGCCGACCGGCGCCGTGCTGGTGACGAGGCTCAGGGTGGCCCTGGTCACGTACCTGTGGCTCTATCGGGTACCCGGCGCGACCCGGTTCAGTTTCGCCGCCGGCAGCAGCGCAAATGTGATCTCAGCAACGCACCCGGGCAACAGCACCTGGCAACTCTTGGTCCGGGTACCGAAGCCGTCCTCCCTGACCCTGAGGGTCACCTACTTCCCGGGTTGGCATGCCGAGGCGGACGGGCGGAGCCTGGCCGTCCACAGCGTGGACGGGCTCTTCGTCGGGGTGACCGTGCCCGCCGGCACCCACAGGATCGTGCTGAGCTATTGGCCCGGCGGCCTGGGCACCGGGTTTGTCATGGCCGTCGTCGCCCTTGTGGCCCTCGCGTTAGGAACGGGTGCCGGAACCGCCCGCCGGCGCCGGCAACGGCGGCCACCCCTCCCCTAGCGAAGGTGCTTTTCTGGGTGCACCTGACTGACCCGCAGTCTGGTGTTCAGGGGACCGAGGCGACGGGTGACGGGGCAGCCGCGAGCGGGCGAGGGCCCCGCTCAATCCTTTCGCTGACAACCAGCGAAGAGCCGCCTGGAGGCATGCTCACGCCGTAAAGGCAATCGGCTGCTTCCATCGTGCGTTTTTGGTGGCTGACGATCAACAACTGCGCCTCGTCGCGGAACTCGTTCACGAGGTCCAGGAAGCGGTGCAGGTTCACGTCATCGAGGGCCGACTCGACCTCGTCCATCATGTAAAACGGCGACGGCCGGCTCCGGAACACGGCGAAGAGGAACGCGAGGGCGACAAGGCTGCGCTCGCCGCCCGACAGCAGGGAAAGGCGTTTGATGTTCTTGCCTGCCGGGCGGACTTCCAGCTCGACGCCGGACTCCAGGATGTTGGAAGGGTCGGTCAAGGAAAGAGACCCATAGCCACCTGGGAAAAGAGTGGCGACCAGTTTGGTGAAGTTTTCGGCGACATCGTCGAAGGCAGCCTTGAAGACGGTGATGATCTCTCCGTCAACTGCCTTTATCACCTTTGCGAGTTCTCTCCTGGCGGCCGCGACGTCGTGGAGCTGGCCCCCCAGGAACTTGTGGCGCTCTTCGAGCGCGGCGTACTCCTCCAGTGCCAGCGGGTTGACCGGGCCCATGAGGCGCAGTTCCCGTTCGAGCTCTCGGGCACGGTTGGAGGCGCTCGTCCCCGGCGGCAGCGGAGGACATTCGGCATTACCCAGCGACTCCGGCTCACAATCGAGCTCGCGCCGGACCGTCTCGGTCAGCGCCTCCAGGCGGGCCTTCAACTGAGCCTCCTCCAGCTCCGCACGGGACACTTGCTCCCGGGTCACGGAAACCTGGCGTTCCACGCCCGCACGTTCGCGCCGGAGCGTCTCGAGACCTTCGGCGGCGGCACGCAAGGCCTCGTTCTCGGCCCGGCGGAGATCACGCAACCTTTCCAGGGCCACCTCCAGGTCCACCAACCGGGCCTGCACGAACGTGCGCAAGCGGCCTACGGCGGTCGCCATTGCGCCAAGGTGAGCACGGCGCCGGGCGGCCTGCTCCCGTTCGGCCAGGTTGCCGGCCAAACGCCGCTCTACCTCGGCCAGTCGCCGGCTCAAAAGGCCCCGGCGCTCCTCAATACCCGTGGCACGGACCTCGAAGTCCCGGCGCAGAGTCGCCACAGCCGCGCCGCGCTCGGCCAAGCGGTGGCGAGCAGCCCTCTCGGACGCGGCCAGTCGGGCCTCCTCGTCGGCGGCGGATTCCAGTGCTGGAAGTAGCTCTTCCAGCTCGCTCACGCGTGCACTGTCCCGGGAACGGCGCTGGAGGAGTTCCCGGTGTTGGCTGGCAAGGGCGTCTACCTCGGCCTTCGTCTCGGCAATGTCCGAGCTGGCGCGCCTGTAGGCCTCCAACGCCGCCCGGCGAGCGGCCGCGTTGTCCGCCACCGCCCGGCGCGCACCCGCGGCGCCGGCGCGAGCCTGCTCCAGGGCGGCCTTGGCCTCGCTCTCGAGCAGTGCCGCCTGTTCGGCCACACCAGTGGCGTCGCGAACCGCCCCACGGGCCTCCTCCAGAGCGGCGCCGGTGGCACCAGTGCCATGCGCGCCCGTCCGCCAGATACCCCCGGAGCAGCGGTCGCCGGCGCGGGTGACCACCACCAGCTCGGGCCGGGCCACGGACACGTCCACTGCCACCGACCAGTCGCCATCAACGGCGACGGCGGGAGCGAGCAACCGGTCGAGCAGCAATATCACAGCCGGACGCGTAGAACGTACCCGCGTCCGCAGCCACGTCGCTCCCTCGGGCAGCGGGCCGCCCGTGAACGGCCCCGCCGGCTGCTCACCCACCCCGAGGGCGATCACAGCGCCCGGGGTCTTTTGGTCGGCCAGATAAGCCAGACCGCGGCGAGCCGCCTCCTCGCCGTTCATAAGGACAGCAGATAGAGCTTCGCCGGCAGCTGCCTCGAACGCCGCTTCAAGGCCCTCGTCGACGTCCACCAGTTCCACAAGGGCGCCGAGCACCCCCTCGACACTGGCCAGCCGCCGGGCACCGGCACGGGCACGGGCCTCATCCAGCGCCTGCGCCAACGCCTCGGCCCGGGCTGACCAGCGGTGCCTCGCCGCATCCGCGGCACGCCGGGACTCCTCAACGGCGACCACATTGGCCTCGGTCGCAGTCAACTGCCGGTCAGCTTCCTCCAGCGCCTGAGCCAGGAGCCGACAGCCGGCTTCGGCCTGGCGTGAGGCTGCGTCGGACTGGCCGGCCTCGTCTGCCAGCCGCGCCCTGCGGGCCTCGAGAGCCTCGATGCGAGCGTTCACGCGTCGCATCTCGGCATCCGTCTGCTCGGTCTCCCGGCGCAACGCCAGAAGCTCAGCCCTGACCTCACCGGCGCGCTGGGCCGGGGTGGCAGCGGGCCGGCCACAGGCCACCCCGTCCAGCCCAACCGGAACGGGACCGCCCTGTCCGCTAAAGGCTCCCTCCAGCTCGGCGGTCTCGCGGGCCAACGCCTCCTCAGCAGCCTCCAGCTCCGCCTCCGCGGGAAGGAGCCCTAGCGCGTCCCGGTCGGTCTGGGCCAGTTGGTCAGAAAGCGAAGCAGATTCTGCCTCCAAGCTCGACACTACGTCCCGGTCGATCGTGGCAGCCCGGTCGCGCTCGATGCTCCGGGCCCGCTCAGCCAACAACGCAACAAGACCGGACGCCCGTGCGCGTAAGCCCTCGGCGGACGAAACCAGCTCGGCCAGGTCGGTGACCTCCGCCCTTTGCCGACGGGCGTCCAGGGCGGCCTCGGAAGCGACGACAGCGGCGTCGAGCCGCGCCAGCGTGGACAGAGCGGACCCCTCTGCCCGGCCCAAGTCGACCTTTGTGCCCGCTACGGTAGTCATGCGCGCACCCAGGACGCTGAGTTCCCGGCCATGCAGGTGGCGGCGAAGGGCTGTCAGTTCGGCCATCACGTCGGCGTAACGGCGGGCTGCGTCAGCCTGGCGCTCCAGGGGGCGCAGTTGCCGGCGAACCTCCTTCAGGAGGTCCTGCGCCCGTAGCAGGGCGCCCTCTGTGGCCTCCAGGCGGCGTTCGGCCTTCTCCTTACGCCGGCGGTGCTTGGAGACGCCGGCCGCCTCCTCGATCACTGCCCGGCGGTCCTCGGCCCGGGCGGACAGGATCGTGTCAAGCTGTGCCTGGGAAATGATGGTGTGCTGCTGGCGGCCCACCCCGGTGTCCGAAAGGAGTTCCTGGACATCGAGCAGCCGGCAAGGAGCTCCGTTTATCGAGTACTCGGACTCGCCGCTGCGCCACAGCGTCCTGGTTACCCTCACCTCCGAAAAGTCGATAGGTAAGAGGCCGGCCGAGTTGTCGATGGTAAGGGATACCTCAGCCCGCCCGAGGCCGGAACGCTTGGTGGTGCCGGCGAAGATGACGTCCTCCATCTTGGCCGACCGCAGCGTTCGTGGCCCCTGGGCTCCGAGGACCCAAGCCACGGCGTCGACGATGTTGGACTTGCCCGATCCGTTGGGGCCCACGACAACCGTTACCCCGGGCTCGAACTCCAGGGTGGAGGTGTCGGCAAAGGACTTGAAGCCCTTCAGTGTCAGCGACTTCAGGAACACGCTTCGCCAAAGCTAGCGGGCGGCGGGACAACACGGGGGGACCTACCCCCCGAACAGCCCCGCTGTCAGGCTTCGCCTCTCCCCCTGCAGAGCCGGGACCTGACGTCGGCACCCGGCACCGCCGCCCGCCGCAAGACCTCCAGGGGACCTGTCACGGTCGAGCTCCCCCACACCGTCGAAGACACTCGTCCACCCCGTCGAAGACACTCGTCCACCCCGCCGAAGACAATGGTGCCTACGAGCACACGGCAAACCGTGGCAGTCGCGCCGGCGGCCGGGGCCCAGAGGCGGTTCGTTCTAGCGCTGGCAGCCCGGGCACCAGAAGGCGCTCCTGGCACCCCACCGCAACCGCTCGATGCTCCGCCCGCAAGACACGCAAGGCATGGCCAGCCGGCCGTACACCTTGTGCTGGAGCTGATAACGGCCGGCGTTGCCAAGAAGGTCACGGTACTGCTGGTCACCCAGAGTCGAGCCCCGTGCCGCGATGGCAGCCGCCAGGACGGACCGGGCCGACTGCGCCAGGCTCACCACCTCGTCGTGGCCGAGCGAGCCTCCAGCTCGGTCAGGGCGCAGTCCGGCCTCAGAACAGATCTCGTCGGCATAAATGTTGCCGATCCCGGCCAGGACCCGCTGGTCGACCAGCAGAGACTTGAGAGGCGCCCGCCGGCCGGCCAGGACAACCTCCAAGTAAGCCGGCTCCGCCCCGGCGGCGTCGGGCCCCAGATGGCCCAGTTCGGCCAAGCGCTCGGGAAGGGCCTCGTCACGGCGGCTGCCGGCCCTCACGTCAGCCAGGAACAACTCGCCGAAGGTCCGAGGATCAACGAAGCGGAGCTCCCGTCCGCCGTCGAAGGAAATGACGGCGTGGGTGTGGGCAACCGTGGGGTCGCCAGCCGTGGCGACGAGGAGTTGACCGCTCATACCTAAGTGAGCCACCAGCACCTGACCGTCGCTCCACTCGAGGCACAGGTATTTGCCATGGCGCCCGACGTTCGTCAACTCCTGGCGCTCGATGCGGACGAACAACTCCGGGGCGTGCCGACGGACAGTGCGCCGGCCGGTAACCACCAGCCTTTGCAGCTTCCGGCCTACGAACAGCCTGGAGACATCTCTCCTCACTGTTTCGACTTCGGGGAGTTCTGGCACGCTCTGGGCGAGGCCGGGGCCTTACCGTTCGGCCGGCAGCGGCCGTTGGATGCCCACTGCCTCAGGCCGCGGTTGCTCTGCCGGCCCCCCCAGCGGCGCCTGGGGCACTGGGGCGTGGGCGGCAACCGCCCCAGGTTGCTCGACCTGCAGGGCGTGCCAGGCGTCGCGTGCGGCCATCTGCTCGGCCTGCTTTTTGGAACGCCCCTCGCCTCGGCCTCTGACCCGGCCCCCGACGGTTACGTCGGCCTCGAACACCTTCGCGTGGTCAGGCCCTGTGTCGGTTACGCGGTAGATGGGGAGTTCGTCGTACGTCTGTGCGCACAATTCCTGTAACCGCGTCTTGTAGTCCTCCTCGCCTGGGCCCCTGGCCGCCGCTCGGAGGCGTTGGCCCAGCAGGCGGACCACGATCTCGTCGGCCGCGGCGTAGCCGGCATCGAGGTAGATGGCCCCGATCAGGGCTTCCATGGCATCGGCCAGGATTGACGGCTTCAACCTGCCCCCCGAGGAGTCCTCTCCTTTGCCGAGCAACAAGTCGTCGCCCAGGTGGACCTCCCCGGCCGCACTGGCAAGTGACGCGGAGTTGACCACCGCTGCCCGTGCCTTGGCCAGCTCACCTTCCGGCAGGTCGGGATAACGGCGGTACAGGTAGTCGGTGACAATCAGCCCGAGCACGGCATCGCCCAGGAACTCGAGGCGCTCGTTCGGCTCTTGCCCGGGATGTTCAGAGCACCAGGAACGGTGCGCCAGCGCCTGCATGAACAGCTCGCGGTTGCGCACCTGCCATCCCAGGTGCTCGCTGAGACCAGCCCGGTCAGCGGCGCTTTGGTCTCCGCCAGGCTCAGGGTCTAGATGCACCGCCGCCTCAGGAACCGCTCCCCAGCCTGGCGACGACATAGTCGACGGCATCGCGCACCGTTTTGAGGTCCTCCAGGTCCTCGTCGTCGATCCTGAAGCCGACATGCTGCGCCCCGAGCTCTTTCTCCAAGGCCTCAACGAGCTCTATGAGGGCCAACGAGTCAGCTCCCAGGTCTCCGAACGAGGCACCCTCAGCAATGCTGTCAGGGCTCACCTCCAGGATGTCCGCCAGCGAGCCACGTACAAGCTCGAGCACCTGCTGGCGCCCGGGCCCTGCGCGTTCCAAACCAGTCTCCGAAGGCACAACCGGCAAGGCTAGCACCCGTAGTGCCCCGAGCCGTACACCAGGGCGAGCACGAACCGAGGAATGGTGAGCGCTGGAAAAGGGGACGCTGCGACGGGACTGCCGCGGTGGCGGGCCCCGGAGCCGCGCCGGCCCGGGCCTGAAGCTACAAGGGCTCTGACCTCGAGGCGATGACAGCCTCGATCCGGGCCACCAACCTGTCGGCGGCAGCGTGGTGAGCCACCTTGACAGCGTTGAAAATCGCCCTGGCACCCGAAGAGCCATGACTTATTACGCAAACACCGTTGACACCCAACAGCACGGCCCCTCCATAGGTGTCGGGGTCGAGCTCGTTGGCGAGCGGCATCAGGGCACCCATCAGTGCCTTGGCCGCTTGCTTGGCTTCGTCGTTGCTCGTCAAGGCGCGCAGCACCGCTCCGACGACCGCCTTCACGCCGCCTTCCAGGGTCTTCAGTACAACGTTCCCGGTGAACCCGTCAGTCACAACCACGTCTACGTGGTCCGTCATGACATCGCGGCCCTCGACATTGCCGATGAAGCTGACGCCCGGCCCGGCGGCACCGCCAGCAAGCAGTTCGTGGGCCTCCTTTATCACGGCCTTGCCCTTGGTCGCCTCCTCGCCTATCGACAGGATCCCGACCCGGGGGTGCGCGATCCCAAAACGCTCTGCGGCCATGGCCCACCCCATCTGGGCAAACTGCACCAGCTGGTGCGCAGTGCAATCCACGTTGGCGCCCGAGTCAATGAGCACCGTGGGCACCGAGCCGGGGACCGGTATGACTGTGGCGATGGCGGGACGCGAGACACCTGGCAGCCGTCCTATCCGCAGTAGGGCACTGGCCATGACTGCCCCCGTATTGCCTGCGCTCACCATGGCGCAGGCACGCCCATCACGAACGGCTTCGGCACAGCGCACCAGGGAGGAGTCCTGCTTCACCCGTATAGCGCGACCAGGATCCTCGTCCATTTCGACCATCTGGCTGGCAGCCTGGAACTCGACCCCTGGACGCTGGCCTACGCCGTCCAGGTAAGCCGGGTCACCCACCAGGAGCACCGGTATGCCCAGCTCCTCTGCCGCCTGGCAGGCACCGGACACCACTTCGCCGGGGGCACGGTCACCCCCCATGGCGTCAACAGCTACAGGCAGGCCGTCGAACTCAGCCATGTGGGCCACGCGGCGGGTGATTAACTGACGTCGATGGCTTGGCGGCCCTTGTACCAGCCACAGTTAGGGCAGACGGTATGGGGCACCTTGGCCTGGCGGCACTGGGGGCAGACGCTGCGAGCCGGGACCGACAGCTTCCAGGCGCCAGCTCGCCGGCTGCGCGACTTCGACTTGGAGGTTTTCTTCTTCGGTACGGCCACGAATAGGAGAGCATACACGCTCGACCGCCCGCGCCGTTCACGCTCGACCGATGGCTCGAAGGCCTAGGCCTCCTGGCCGTCGTCGAAGTCGGCCCCTCCGTCGATGTCGTACTCAGGGACAACGGTCGCCGTTCTCAACACGTTGAGCGCGGACCAACGGGGGTCGACGCGCACCTCCTCGCAGTCGCAGGGGGCAACGTTGAGCTCGGCGCCACATCGGGGGCATATCCCCCGGCAGTCGGCTCGGCACAGCGGCAATAACGGCAGAGCAGCGAACAGGGCGTCCAGGACCATCTCGCGAAGGCTGACGTGGTCCGTTCCAAGCGGGTAAGTGCCCTCCTCGGGCCCGCCTCCACGCCGGAAGATCTCCTTCACGTCGGCCACGACCTCGCCGTCGATGGGGCACAGGCAGCGCCGGCACTCGCCTTCCCACCGGGTGGACACCGTCCCTCTGACGGCCACGCCCCCGTCGAAAGCCTCCAGTACTACGTCGGCTACGGCTTCAGCCCCGGTCGGCACACGGCTGTCGACGTCGGCCACCAGGGCTTCCAAGATTGCACCCCGGCTCACGACGCGGCGGGCGCCTCTCTGCTCGCGCAGATCCCCCAGCGGCACATTGAAGGGGTCGACTGCCACAAGTCACATTCTGGCCTCTCCGGGCCATGCCTTCAGGCCCACCCCAGCTGTCCAGTCGCCAGGACCGTGGACTGCTAGAGAGAGTCCTGGTCGAAGAAGCTCTCGTCACCCCCGGGGCCGTCGACGGCCCCTTCGCCCGGCGCCCCTGTCCCCAAGGGGCCACGACGGCCGGGGCTACCGAGGCCTGCGCTAGAAGCGCCAGGACGGCCGGCAGCGGGACTGCCTGCTATAGGACGCCCGCGAGCAGGGCCGCTGGGGCTGCCTCGGCCGGTACCTCCGGCACCGCGCTCGGTGCCGCCCGCAGCCCCTTCGGCGTAGCGGCCCGGCGGGCGCGAACCGATCCGCCTCTTGTCCGTCCCGGCGGTGCCGACCAGACCGGCGGTGCCGCTGGCACCGGCGAGACCCGAGGCGCGGTTGCCCGGGCTGGCCGGGCGCCCGAGGCCCTCGAAGGGGTTGACCGGGACCTCGTCCTCCTTGTCAGGGAGCCCCGACAACTTCTGGCGCCCTGACGCGACCGTCTTCAGGGTGCGCTCAAGGACTATCTCGAACTGGGCCAGCTTCTGGTCGGCATAGTCCTCCGCTTCCAGACGCAGCCTCCGGGCCTCCTCGCGAGCTTCCTCGACGGCCCGACGAGCCTGGGCCTGCGCTTCCTTCAGGATTTCGGTGCGCTGCACCAGCCGCTGAGCCTCGGAGCGGGCCGACTCGACCAGCTCCTCTGCCTTGCGCTGAGTGGCGGCAAGGTACTCCTCGCGCTCTTTGAGCATCCAGCGCGCCTGGCGCAATTCTTCGGGCAGGCGTTCGCTTGCTTCCCTCAACAGCTCCAGGATCTCCTCCTTGTTGTCGAGCTTGACCGAGGACGACAGCGGCAGGGCCCTGGCGCCAGCGATCATCCCGACAACCCGCTGGAGGAGTGCATCTGTCTCGGGCACAGAAACCCCGGCCCCCCCCGTATTGCTCATAGCGCGAACTTCTCCTTCATGGCTGCGAAAACGGGCGCCGGGACCATGGACCCGACCCTGTCGGCTCCTCCACCGCGCATGAAGTCACGTAGCCATCTGGACGCTATGAAGGAATAGACCGACGAACAAGGCACGAAGATCGTCTCCATGCCGGACACGGCTTTGTTGATCTGCGCTTGCTGTAGCTCTGATTCGGCGTCAGAGGCGACCCGGAGGCCCTTCACGATCACATCGGCCCCAACGGCCCGCGCGACATCGACAACAAGGGACGGCGTATCGTCCCCGGTGACCTCCACATTGTGCAGGTGCACGACCGAGGCGGCGACCATCGACCGGCGCTCTTCGAGGCTGAACAGGGCGGCCGATTTTTGGTGGTTGCGCACCGGCGCGATCACGATGCGCTCGAACAGGAGGCTCGCCGTCTCCACGATCTCCAGGTGCCCGTTGTGGAACGGGTCAAAGGATCCCGGGAACAGCGCTGTCGTCATATCTCCCCTCCGTCGTGCGAACCGCCCTCCCCTGGGGTGGCGGACCGCTGTCTCAGGCAGGCCAACGTAACGAGGGTACTGCCATAGCGCCTTGACTTGACCACGTCCCACCCCGGTGGCAGCTCAGGTCCCTGGGCGGTCTCGATCAGGACAAGGGGTTCGTGGGGCGCGAGGCCGGCCAGCAACGCCGGCCAGCTCTCCCACGCGTAGGGCGGGTCGGCCAGCACAAGGTTCACCTTTTCCCCCTCACCAGAGCTATGCGGCGGTCCGCCCTCGAGCCCGTGCACCCATTTGAGCACGTCCGCGCACACGACGGTCGCCCGGTCCGCGCCGTAGCCCAACTTGGCCAGATTGGCCTTGGTGGCGGAGACGGCACCGCGGGCCTGGTCAACGAACGTGGCGCAAGCGGCCCCGCGCGAAAGAGCTTCGATACCGAGCGCCCCGCTGCCAGCGAACAGGTCCCAGACCCGGGCGCCAGGCAGCACGCCCTGGCTTTCCAGCATCGAGAAGGCCGCCTCCCGCACCCGGTCGCTGGTGGGCCTGGTCCCGCGGCCAGGTGGGGCCAGGAGCCTCCGGCCGCCCTTTTCCCCGGCTATCACCCGCACAGCGGCGCGCCTCCCCACAGCAGGGTAACTCCGGACGGCACCGGCTCAGCTCTTGAACAGGTACTCACGGTCCTCGTCATCCACGAGTGCTCGCAACTCCCGCGCAAGCGCGGGGTGATCAGACAGACTGGGGTCCTGGCCCACTATCTCAAAAGCGACCTCCCGGGCTAGCGTTACGTATTTGCGGTGGCGGCGCAGCGAGGCCAGTTTCAGGTCGTTGACGCCTTTTTGGCGCGTCCCCAATATGGTGCCCTCCCCTCGAAGGTCAAGGTCCACTTCGGCCAGCTCGAACCCATCATTGGTGCGCTCCAGTGCCGCCAACCGCTCGGCCCCATCGGGGGTCGGCGCCTCGCTCAGCAAGTAGCACCACGAACGGGCCGCCCCGCGCCCCACCCGCCCTCGCAGTTGGTGCAATTGCGCGATGCCAAAACGGTCCGCGTCTTCGATCACCATGACGGTCGCGTTCGGCACGTCCACACCCACCTCTATCACGGTGGTCGCCACGAGCACCTGGAGCCGGCCGGCGCGGAACTCGCCCATGACTTCCTCCTTGTCGCCCGCCGGCAACTGGCCGTGCAACAGGCCCAGCCTCAACCCCGCCAGGTCGCCCTGCGAGAGGCGGGTGAGCTCCTCGCTGGCCGAAGCGGCCTGCACCCGCTCGGACTCTTCGACCAACGGGCAAACCACGTAGGCCTGGTGGCCCTTGGCGACCTCGTCCCTGACCGTCTTCCAGGCCACCTCCACGTCCAGAGGCCCGCGCGCCCAAACCGTCTTGACCGGCGTCCGCCCGGGTGGTAGCTCATCCAGGACAGTCGTATCGAGGTCGCCATAGACCGTCATGGCCGCCGTGCGGGGGATAGGAGTAGCCGTCATCACCAGCACGTCAGGGACCGGGCCCTCGGCTTTCTCGCGCAGAGCAGAACGCTGTTCGACCCCGAAGCGGTGCTGCTCGTCTATGACGACGACGCCGAGGTGGGCAAAACGCACCGACTCGGTCAACAAGGCATGCGTACCGACAACCAGGTCGACGTCGCCCGAGGCCAGCCCACTCAGGAGCCGTACCCGCTCGGAGGCGGTCGTGCGGTTGGTCAGCAGGTCGACCCGCACCTGCCTCTGCCCCCACAGCGAGGCGCCATCGGGCACCACCAAGCCCGACAGCATGGCCGCCAACGACATGTGGTGCTGCTCAGCCAGCACTTCGGTGGGTGCCATGAGGGCTCCCTGGTGGCCGCCAGCCACAGCCGTGAGGAGGCACCACAGGGCTACCAACGTCTTGCCGGCGCCCACGTCCCCCTGCAGCAGCCTGTGCATCGGCACCGGCTTGGCCAGGTCCGCCTCCAGCTCAGCGATGGCGCGTTCCTGAGCCGCGGTGAGGCGAAAGGGAAGGCTTTCCCGGAAGTGCGCGACCAGCGGGGAGCCCACGTTGTGTGCGATACCCCGGCAGGCGCGCTCCACGGCGAGCTTGCGCATCACCAGCACGAGCTGCAAACGGAGCAATTCGTCGAAACCGAGCCGCCGCCGGGCCGCGGTCTTGGCGCCCATCGACCGCGGTTGGTGGACCTGCAGGAACGACCAGCCCCGGCTGGCGAAATCGTGGCGTCTCAGCGCCGCACCCGGCACCGGGTCCTCGAGCTCACCCACCCACTGCAACGCCTCGGAAATGCACGACCATATCTCCATAGAAGAAATGCCGGCCTTTTCCGACTGCGGGTATATGGGCACAACCTTGCCCTGCCACTCCCCCTCGACAATTTCCACCGACGGGTTGGACATCTGGCGCCGGCCCCTGAACGTCGTCACCTTGCCCGAAACGGCCACCTCCATGCCCTCCCGGAGCTGCTGGGCGCGCCAGGACTGGTTGAAGAAGGAAAGACTGAGGTAGCTGCGTTCGTCCCACACGTCAACCACCACCACGGACTTGGCGCCCCGGCGTGAAGGCAGCCTGTGCACCCTGCGCACCAACGCCAGGACGGTCGCCTCGTCACCGTCTTTGAGCTCGGAAATAGGGACCTGGGTGGTGCGGTCAAGGTAGCGGCGGGGATAATGGGTGAGCAGGCCGATGAGGTCGGAAATGCCCATTTCCTCAAGGGCCGCCGCACGGGTTTTGGCGCGTCTGCCGGCGCCCGGCACCCGGACCGGCCGCTGGGCTGTTCGCAGCACGTCCAAGGGCACGCCCGCCAGTTCGGCCAGGCTCTTCAAGGCGTCGCGCTCATTCGATGCTGAACACGTAAGCGTAAAGGGGTTGGCCCCCGTGGTGGACCTCCGCGGTGACGCCGGGGCGGTTCTCCGATAGCCACTCGACGATGCGCCGGGTGTCGGCGGCATGCGACCCCTCTCCTTCGATGACCGTGACTATGTCGTGCTCTCCGGCATCGGAAACCAGGAGGTCAAGCAAGGCAACGGCGGCGTCGGCGGCCGTGGCCGGGGCAGGGGCGACAACCTTGATGCCACGGCGGCTGACGCCGAGCCAATCGCCCTCCTTGACCGGCCCAGCGTCGGTCTGCGCGTCGCGCGACGCCTGAGCCACCTCGCCGGCTATTACCCGGTCGGCGGCGGTGGCCATGTTGTCGGCGTTGGTGTCGACATCGGCTTCGGGGTCGTAAGCCAGCAACGCGGCAAAGCCCTCGGGGATGCCGGCGGTGGGGACAACCCTGACTTTCTTGGGCGAGTGATCAGCCGCCTGCTCGGCCACTGGGACGACATTGGGGTTGTTGGGCAGGACCACCACCTGCTCGGCGGCGGCCAGGGCAATAGCGTCCAGGATCTCCGCCGTCGAGGGGTTGGCAGACTGGCCCCCGGCCACGATCTGGCGAGCTCCCAGGGAACGGAATATACGCTTAACGCCCTCGCCAGCGCACACAGCCACAACAGCGCACGTCACAGGCTCCGCCGGAGGTTCTCCCTGCTGGCCCGACGCAGTCGCTTCCCGGACCCAACGTTCCTCCTCGACCTGCTCGAGGAGGTCGGTCACCCGGATTTGGCGGGGCCGCCCGATCTCGATGGCTGCCTCTATGGCGGTGCCGATGTCGTCGGTGTGGATATGACAGTTGTAAAGCCCGTCCCCGCCGACGATGACGATAGAGCCACCGCAACCGGCCCAAACCGACCGGAAGGCCGGCACGGCCTCGTCCGGTGCCTCCAGGAAGAACATGACCTCGTACCGAAGGTCGGCGGAGGCACCGGCCTCGGCAGCAGCGCCGGCGACCAGGACCTCGGCCGCGCTCGCAACGCCGTCGGCACCGACGCTCGCCTCATCGCCACGCCCGTTGCCCGGCGCCTCGGCCCAGGGCGCCGACTGGGCCACCGCCGGCGCCGGTGGTGGGGGCACTTCACGTCCATCGACGACATGGAGGAAACTGTCGAACAGCAGCAGCAGTCCCGCACCGCCGGCGTCGACGACCCCTGCCGCCTTCAGCGCCGGCAATTGCTCGGTCGTGCCCGCCAACGCCCTGGCCGCAGCGTCTCGGGCCGCCTCCAGCACCGTGGTCACGTCGGCGCCACCGGCTTCGTCCTCCGGCTTCCGTGCCCCGAGGGCTTCCTCAGCACCCCGGGCTGCCGCCCTAGCCACCGTGAGTATCGTCCCTTCGACCGGGTTGCTGACGGCCGCATATGCGCTGTCGCTCGACCGGGACAACGCCTCCACCAGGTCGGCAGGCCCGACCCGAGGCTCCGGCCCGTCGCTGCCTGGGCCATCGGCGTCGGGGCAGGGGGGGGCATCGCTGAAGGCGCTCGCCATTCCTCGCAGGATCTGGGAAAGGATCACCCCGGAGTTGCCCCGTGCCCCCATGAGCGAACCGTGGCTGAGGCACCTGGCCAAAGTCTTCATGTCCAGCCTGGCCCGGCCATCTCCTTGTCCCGGCGGCACCGGCCCCGCCGCTGTTGCGCTCGTCTCGGCTTCGTCGACCTCGGCCAGTACAGCTTCCAGCGTGAGCGCCATGTTTGTCCCGGTATCACCGTCGGGAACGGGATAGACGTTGAGGCGGTTCAACGCGGCGCGGTACTCACCGAGGGCATCCCGGTAGGCGCGCACAACACGAACGAGCTCAGTGGTGGAGATGCGCTGGGTTGACATTCTCCGGGACATTTCTCCGGGACATTTCTCGGGTGGGCTCCTGAACAGGGCAGTGATCGTACCCCTGCGTGGTTCAGGGTACTCGCTGGGGCCGGGGCGGGTGCTGCTTGGACGCCGGCAACACCGGCTCGCCGGCGAACACCTCGCGCCACCTGCGTGTTCCCGGCTGTTCTCCGAGCCATGCTAACCTTTTGCCCCTATGGCAGGCGTCTGCGAAGTTTGTGGTCGGCACCCTTCGGTCGGCATGAGCATCAGCCACTCACACCGGCGGACGAAGAGGCGCTGGTACCCCAACATCCAGCGCATCCGGGCCGTCGTAAGTGGCACGTCAAAGCGGCTGAACGTCTGCACGTCCTGCATCCGCGCCGGCAGGGTCAACAAAGCGGCCCACTAGCCGCCAGGCACCTCGCCCGGCCCACTGCGAGCCGGGCACCTCGCCCGGCTCACTGCGAGCCGGGCACCCCAAGGGCCCGGGACGCCCTCCCGATCGTGCTAGCGGGGGGCGTGTGGTGTGTACCGGTCGCGTGCCGGCGTCCATGGGCTGCCACTCGTCCCCGGGTCGGCCGGATGACCACGCCCACGTCGTCCAAGGGGCCTGACTGGGCGGGAGTTGGGTACCTCCCGCCCAGGTGAACGGGAGCTAGATGGCGCCCTGGGGGCGGCGGAGCGAATTTGCCTCGAGCAAAGACATGACGTCTTCGCTGCGGAAGCGCAGGTGGCCGCCCACTGTGCGCAGGCATGCGAGCTTGCCCGAGGCGGCCCAGTTGATGACAGTCCTTTCAGTCACGTCGAACAACGCCGCAACCTCGTGACTGCGCAACAGAGAATGGCCGTCGGCGGTCTGCCTGGTGCCGGTGGGGTGCTCGGTCGGGCCCGGAGTGGCAGCGAGATGGTCCGACGCCCTGTGCGCAGACAGCGCACTGGCTATGAGGCGGCCGATCGCGACCATAGCGGCCCGCTCTCGGCGCGACAGCTCCCGGGGCTCGGTGTCCAGAACGGCAAAGACGGCAGTGACCTCGCCCGTCGGGCCCAAGAGAGGCACTCCGAGGAGCCAACGGATGCCGAGGCTGGAGCGGGCCAGGCGGCTGTGGGCCAGGGCCGGGTTGCTGCCAGGGTCAGTGACTTCGACGGGCTCCCGGCGGCCGGCGATGATGGAGAACAGTTCCGGGTCTTCGAGAGCCTCGTGCTCAGCACCGAACGACAGGGTGCTCCAGGTTTCTCCCCTCACGACCGTGAGAAGAGCCAGGGGGCAACGCGACGCTGTTGAACCCACGAGCAGCAGATCGGCGAAGGCCTGGCCGGCCTGGGCCGCACCGTTACCCTCCTCGCGGCGGCCGGGACGGGCCGCAAAGTGGTCAGCTGCCTGACCTCCGAGATTGACTACGCCCGGGCCAAGAGGTCGGCGGGCCATGCCCAGCGCCGGCCCCCGCGGGAGAGCCCGTTCAGCCCCTCGCTCTACTTGCGAGTTCGACTGCAACACTGTAGGGGTTGCCTCGCGCACGGTGCCGGTCTCCTCCTTGTTCCCGGGCAGTCCCTAGGACTACTCAAAGCAAACGTCGGTCAGTCACACGAGCCTCTTGAGTAAGGACGGAGAAATCGGAAGAACCATACGTCCTCCAGCTGTTCCTCTGCCACCCGGCGGGCCCCGGCCGCGGCTCACATCGCGTGTTCCCAACCAGTGAGGGGCAGCGTTTTCCCTGCTAGAAGGTGCTGAGTTGGATCGTCCAGGCAGGTCCCGACCCGGACGGGGCAATCAAGGCCGGCCACGGAGAAAACCCGGGCGGGGTCGACCCCCGCGGGCAAGGTGAAGATCAAGACGTAGTCGTCGCCGCCGCCAAGAGCCTCAGGGAGGGTCGCCCCGGCGGCAACGGGCACGTCGTGGAGCTCAAAACCGACGCCTGAACGCTCGGCGATGTGACCGAGGTCGGCCGCCAGGCCGTCAGAGACGTCGATCATGGCCGTGGCACCTGCTCTGTTTGCCGCTGCTCCTTCCGCCAGAGCGGGCCTCGGCCGGGCGTGCGCCTGCACGAGAGCCTCGTGGGTCGCAGTCGTGGTCGTCGGCGCCGACTTTCCCGCCTCCTTCGCGGCGCGGAGCCAGCGCAAACCGGCCGCCGCCGCCCCGAGCGGCCCTGTGACCCATATCGTGTCACCCGGGCGGGCCCCGCTACGCAGCACGGGTGGGCCGTCAAGCCAACCGGTGACGGCCACGCTCACGACCACTTGGTTGCCACCGCTCAAGTCGCCACCTACCACTGGGCAGGAGTACCTGGTGGCAGCTTCCCGGATCCCTGTGTAGAGCTCGTCGATCCCGTCCGGGCCCAGCCCGACGACACTCGCCACACCATAAGCCGGGTTGCCACCCATGGCAGCAATATCGCTCAGGTTGACGACCAGCGCCTTCCAGCCGAGATCTGCCAGGGTCGTCAGTGACAGGTCGGCGTCCAGGCCGGCGACCAGCGTGTCGGTGGTCAAGAGGAGCAGCCCGTTCGCCGCGGGCACCTTCAGGACCGCGGCGTCGTCGCCGAACCAGACCTCGCCAGGCGGAGCAGGTGGCAAGAGCCGCCCCAAACGAGCCAACGCCTCCCGCTCGCCCCGAGCGGGCTCGTTGGTGCCGTTGGCAGCTCCCGGTCCCAAGGGAATTGGCTACTTCACAGCGGTAGACCCGCTCGCCCGTGCCTCTGCGGCTCGTCGCCCGGCTGGGCCGGGCCCTCCAGAGCGATCAGCAGGGTCCGTAGGTCGTTGTTGAGCCGGTCCTGAGTGGCGCGGTCGAGCCGCCCGAAGACGGCTTCCTCAGTCTGGGTCTTAGTGGCGAGCAGCTGGTCGGCCCGGGCGAAGCCTTCAGGAGTCAGCGTGACGAGCACCTGGCGGCGGTCGGTTGGGTCGACGTCACGATGGGCCCAGCCCCGCCGCTCAAGGCGAGCAAGCCGGTTGGTGATGGCGCCCGAAGTCACCTGCGATTCCCTCAACAGGTCGCCGGCACTGCAGCAGTTCTCGTTGCACCTACGCAGCGCAAGCAACACCTCGAACTCCCAAACGTCGATCCCGCTGGCCGCCAATTCGTGCCGGAGGGCCCTCTCCAGGTAGTGGGCGGCGCGGCGTAGGCGTATCGCCAACGTCTTGACCCGCGGGTCGAAGTCGGGGTTCTCCTGGAGCCAAAAAGCGACTACGCCGTCGACCCGGTCCCTTTCGCGCACTGTGCCTCCCACTGCGCCCACGGGGTCAAGGGTAGCGCGGAATTTCTCCCCATCCGAGAACGTTGTGTAGCTTGATATTGAATCATTCAACGTTGAGAGGAGTTGGCGGATGAGCCTGCCCGCGGCCGCGCCGGAGACGTCGGCGTCGTCCCCCCACAAGGTCGTGAACCGAGGTTCCCACGCTTCGGCCGTTCTGGCGGTGTGTTGCCTCGCCCAGTTGATGGTCGTCCTAGACGTGTCCGTGGTGATGGTGGCGCTGCCTCAGATGCGCCACGACCTGCACCTTTCGGTCACCGGCCAACAGTGGGTGGTGAACGCCTACACACTCACGTTCGCCGGCTTCTTGATGCTGGGTGGGCGGGCGGCTGACCTCTTCGGCCGCAGGCGGATCTTCCTTCTGGGCCTCGGCCTGTTCACCCTGTGCAGCCTTATCGGCGGCCTGGCCCAAAACGGCGACTGGCTCATCGCGGCCCGAGCAGCCCAGGGCTTGGGTGGGGCCGTGCTGGCCCCCGCCACCCTCAGTCTCCTCACCACCAACTTCCCCGATGCCGACGAGCGTCGCCGGGCGCTCGGTGCCTGGTCTGCCACGGCCGCCAGCGGCGCCGCAATCGGCGTGCTGCTGGGTGGCCTCCTGACGAGTGCCCTCGACTGGAGATGGGTGTTGTTCGTCAACGTGCCCATCGGCGCCGTTTTGATGGTGGTAACAGCCCTGGCCATCAACGAGTCGAAGGGCGCAGCCGCGGCACGGTCGTTGGACCTGGCCGGCGCGCTCACCGTGACCGGTGGCCTGGCCGTGCTCGTCTACGGCATCGTCGGCACCGACAGCCACGCGTGGGGGTCCGCTCCCACGGTCCTCGCCCTTGGCATCGGGGCCGCACTCCTCGTGGCGTCCGTGGTAATCGAGACCCGGGTGGCAGCTCCGCTCGTCCCCATGAGCGTTTTCCGCCGCCGCAGCCTCTCGACGGCGAACGTCATTGCCATGGCGCTCGGCACGGCGCTTTTCGGGCTCTACTTCTTCCTCTCGCTGTATATCCAGCAGGTGAACGGCTTCAGCCCCCTACGGGGCGGGCTTGCCTATCTCCCCGCCGGGCTGGCGACCCTGAGCGGTGCGCTGGCGGGCACGCGGTTGGTAACCCGGCTGGGCCCTCGCCGCCAGCTCGTGCTGGGCCCGACGCTGGCCGCCGTTGGCCTGCTGTGGCTGACCACACTCACGCCCGGTGACAGTTACTGGGCTCACATCTTCGGACCTCTGGTCCTTGCCGGGGCCGGCTTTGGTCTTTCCTTCGTGCCGATGACCATGGTGGCGACAGCTGGGCTGCCTCCCAACCAGGCCGGCCTGGCCGCGGGGCTGATCAACACCACCCGCCAGATCGGCGGAGCAGTGGGGCTCGCGGCGATGGCCACCGTCGCCGCCAACGCCGTCGTCCACCACACGACCAACGCCAAAGTGATGGCTTCACAACTGACAACCGGCTACGACCGGGCTTTCCTCATCGGCGCCTGCGCCTTGGGCGCCGCCGCCCTTTTCGCCCTCCTGCTACCCAGGCTCAGGCCGGCGGCACTGGGAACGGCGGTCGCCGCGGTCACGGCTCGCGCAACAGGCGCCGGCACACCCGAGACCATCGACCTCCGGGACGGCCGCGACGCTCGGCTGAGCCCTTCGGGCGCTTGATCCCGGCGATCGGCAAGCCACGATTGGGGCACTTGCTGACATAAGCCGCCTACATGCGGGAGAGGAGCTCGGCCTTTTTGGCTGCGAATTCGCGCCGGCTGATGATGCCGCGCTTGCGCAAGTCGTCCAACTGGTTCAATTGCTCGGCTACAGACGGCTCCCCCCCGGCGCCAGTACCGGTCCCCGGGCTACCAGCGCCAGCACCGAAAGCGGCCGCACTGGCAGCCGGGCCACCAGCGCCGCCACCCGGCACTGTCCCCGGAGGGCCCAGGGGCACGGCACCAGCGGGACCGGGACGGGGCGTCCGGTCACCGGTACCGCCCCAAGTGCCTCCCCGGCGCTGCTCGATCAGCCGGTAAATCTCGTTCTGGATGGTTGTGGGATGAGGCAGATCGGGAAACAGCTCGGGGCTGTCACGCCCGGGTGACTCGATCAGGACGTCACCACAGCGCAAGAGCCGGTCGGCCAGGCTCTGGTTGTAAGAGATGTCGGTGAGGCGGTCGAGCAGGATTTCCCGGCCCGAGCGCCTCAAGATCCCCTTGCGCATGATCAGGCGCTCAGTGGTGACGACGAACGACGTCGTGGTCCAGCGCACATAGCGCGCCGCCAGCCAGATCAGGCTCACGACCAGCACGGCAGCCACTGCCAGTTCGGCCCACTGAGGGATCTCGGCCACCAGGGCTGCGATAGAGCCCGCCAGGACCACGACCACGACGAATATGGGGCCGAACAAGTACTTCCAGTGTGGACGGACGTCGACCGCCACCTCTTCGCCGGGATTGAGGAGCTTCGCCGGAAAACCCATAGCCAGTACCCCCGTGCCGTTTCGTTTCGTTATCCCAGCTTGCTGGCAATGGAAGCCGCCGAACGAAGGGCAGACCCGTCCGCCCCCATCGAGCCCCATTGCGCGCTCGGGCGGCGCAGCGCTTCTTCGACCATGTCGGCCAGCAAGGTGTGGAATTCGACGGCCGCTTCGCCGGCCCACAGGTACTTGGAGAGCGAGCCGGGGATCGTGTTGACCTCGTTCACCCACCACTCCCCGGTGCCGGCCTCGACCAGGAAATCGATCCGCCACACGCCCCTCACGCCCACCAGCCCCGCCACCAGGGCAGTGGCGTCGCTCAGCTCCTTTTCCAGTCCCGGGTCGAGTTTCGCGGGCAGCTCCCTGGGCGCGCTCACCATCCCCTCCCCACCCAGGTACTTGTCCGAGTACGACAGGATGGGGCTAGAGCCGCCTGTGCGCAAGGCCCGCTCGAAGAGCGACAGCGCCAGCGTCGGGTAAGCGCGCACGGCGACGTTCACGTCGTAGGCGTCAGGGTGGAACGGCTCAGCAACGACACCGCGGGCGGTGTGCGGGTTACCCAGCTCGGCGTACCGCACCACGTCGGCCCACTCGTTGATGACCTCGATGCCGATGGACGACCCGCCAAAGCGAGGCTTCACAATATAGGGCCCGCTGAAAGGGCCCCAGGTGGGCGCATCCGACCCAGGCAGCACCAGCTTGCGGGGCAACGTCGGGAGCCCGGCGGCCTGGACGACGCCTCCGAAGGCGAGCTTGTCCATCCCCAGCGCGGCGCCCGCCGCGTTGGGCCCGGTGTAGGGGATCTCGGCCATGTCCAGTGCAGCCTGCAGCGTGCCGTCCTCGCCGGGGCCGCCATGGCAGCAGTTGATGACGGCATCGAGTTCCAGCTTGCGCTCCTTGCCACCTCCCAGCACCCCAGTTTTGGCGCTGAAGAAACCACCACCGGGTTGGGCGACGAAACGCAGCTCCCGAGCCCCCTTCGGTGCCCCCTCCAGGAAAGCGGAGGCTTCGAGAGCGGGGCCAACGGAAACAAAACGTTCGCCCTTGGTCCAGTAGAGCACCTCCACGCCGCCTACGCTCCGGCCGGTCGTCGTCAGGGCGCGCGCCGCCTGCAGCCCTGTCAGGATGCTTACGTCATGCTCAGGCGACGGGCCCCCAAAGATGACCCCTACTGTGTTCGCTGCAACCGTCACGGTGCTCAAGGGTAGTGGTCGGGCAAGTCGTTCTCATAGAGCACCGCGTCGCCCGGCCCCAGGTTGGCCGAGACCCAGGCCACGGCGCCGGCCCGGTTGCGGACGTGGCGGGCCGGCAGGCCAGCCGCTCGCGCCCCGGCCATCAGAGCCCGGGCATTGGTGCGGCCCACTACGACCAGCTGGGTGGCAACTGCCCCGGCGCTGGCGGCAAAGTACGTGTTCTCCCGGGATTGCAGGGTGCCCAGCTCGACCATCCCGGGGGTCACGACCACCTTCTTTCCTCCTTCGGACCCGCTTACAGCGAGGAGGCCGAGGGCCGCCCGAGCCCCGTCGGGATTGGCGTTGTAGGTGTCGTCGATGATGTCAGCGCCGTTCGCACCGTGCTGGCGGCTGCGACGGTGGGGAGCACCGGGCAAGCTGGTCAGGCGGGCAGCCACCACCTGGACCGGGACACCGAGAGAAAGTGCAGCCGCCACTGCACAAGCGACGTTGCCCGGTTCTGCCTCGGGCAGAGTCGCAACCGACACGTCCATCTGGCCCGTGAAATGTGAGGCCCTGACGCGCAAATTGCCGTCCTCGGCGGTGACTGCCACGTCGGCTCGCGGGCCCAGGGACGAACAGCGCCACACCGTCTTGCCTTCTTCCTCTGCTTTCTGGGCCAGTTGTTCGAGTAACGGGTAATCGACGTTCAAAACAACGGTGCCGGCTTTCTCAATGATTTCCGCCTTGGCCTCGGCAATCCGCTCAAGGGTTTTCATGCGCTCGATGTGGACAGGGCCAATCGCTGTTATCACGGCAACCTCCGGGGCAGCCCATTCGCACATGGCGGCAATTTCTCCCGGCCCATAGGTGCCCATTTCGGCCACGAAGACGCTCGTGCCCGTGGCCAGGTGCTCGTTTACGGCCCTGGCAAGGCCGGCGGTGTTGTTGAAGCTGGCCGGCGTGGCGACAACCGACCTGGCCCCGGAGACCAGGTGGGCTACGTAGCCCTTGGTGGTCGTCTTGCCATAAGAGCCGGTAATGGCCACGATATGGGGCGCCACCGCCCGCAACCTCCTCCGGGCCTTTTCGACGTAGGCCCGGAGGAGCCGCGCTTCCAGCGGCCGGACCACCAGAAGGGCAACGTCCACCAGGGCGGGCGCAGCCATCGCGCAGATCGCCGCAGCGGTGAACGCGGGGTGCAACCCGGCCACGCCAGCCCCGCCCACGACCACGGCGGCCAGGGCAACACTCAAGATGGCGAGCCGCCTGAGCCGGCCCGTCCACGCCACTTTCGAGGTCCGGCCCCGGAGGCTCAGGCCGATGGGAGCTGTTCCGCCAGCCAGAACGGCAGCAAAGCCGGCAGGCGGGTACCACACCGAGACCAGCGCACCGGCGGAACCGATCAAGCCGACGACCAGGTTGAGGCTGCCCGAGCCCCACCAGCGACGGCCGAACAGCGTGGTGGCGCCGGGCAGGTAGTGCTCCCGTTGAGCCACTCTCAGCCAGCGCACCCCGGCCACCGACAGCGCGGCAACGGCCAGGACCAGGCCGAGGGAGTTGACAAGTTGGGCACTCATCGCCCGGCCCACCTCATCGTTGTGGCCGGCTGCGCAACAGCGCTGCCCGAAGCTGTACCGCCAGAGCGGGCGTGATCAGGTGCCCCGCCCCTGGGACCAGCGTGAGCGCGGCATGCACCACAGGCGGTCCGGTCAGCTGGGCCTGCAACCCGGGGAGGGAGGCAACCTGGTCACGGTCGCCCCAGACCAGTTCGAGCGAACCACCGGCCGACACCCACTGCCGGAGCGCGGGCATGTACGTACCGTTCGCCGTTTCCTGCACAGCCTTGACCAGCACTCCTCGCATAACCTCGCTCGCCTGACGGTAATCCTCGGAGCCGTGCTTGCGCCGCAGGCCTTCCATACGCTCACTGGAGAGCAGCCCGGCCCGGTGCAGGGCGCGCCCGGCCCGGTATGCCAGGGCGGGACGGGACGGGGCGCTTCCCGGTGCCAGCGCCAGGGGGGCACCGGTGAGAACAAGGGCCGCGATCTTCCTTTCAGAAGCAGGCTCGGCGGAGGTCGGCTCGGCGGGGGCGGGCCCGGTGACCAAGTGCACGGCCACCCTGGCCCCAAAGCTGTGGCCGACCGCCACTACCGGGCCATCAGCCAGGTCGTCGAGGACGGGGGCGATGAAGCGGGCGTATTCACGGGTGGACCACGCCGCCGGCGGCTCGGGCGCCACCCCGAAGCCGGGCAGGTCGAGGGCTACGGCGTCCAGGCCCTCCAGGACAGCGTCGAAGTCGCGGTGGTCACGGCCCCAGCCCGGCAAGGCCAGGGCCCAGGGCCGACCGGCCCCGTAACGTGCGCCCCACAGGCGCCCGCCGGCGAACGTGCTGAGCGCCATGAGCGCTGCCAGGTTAGCCGGTGGGGCAGGCGACGGTCATCAGGGGCCCGGGGCATCCCTATTACGGTCCCACCCCGCCGGTAGCCTGAATTACATGCCTGTCACTTCTGCAGGGTCGTCGCAGCTGCTGGCGGACCTCACGCCCTCCCAAAGCCGGGCGGTCACCGCCTCGTGTGCCACGGTATGTGTCCTGGCATCGGCCGGTGCGGGCAAGACCCGGGTGTTGACCCGCCGGGTGGCGTACCGCGTGGCGACCGGGACGGCCCAGGCAGAGCACGTGCTGGCCATTACCTTCACCCGCAAGGCGGCCGGTGAGTTACGCGAGCGCTTGATGGGCTTGGGCCTGGGCCAGGCAGTGACGGCAGGGACCTTCCACTCCCTGGCCCTGAGCCAGCTACGGCGTTGGTGGGCGGACCGGCGCACTCCCGAACCGGCTCTGGTGCTACGCAAGGGCAGGCTCCTGGCTGAGCTTGCCTGCGGTCGCCCTGGTCTCGCCGACGTCAGCGCCGGCGATCTGGCCAGCCACGTGGAATGGGCCAAAGCGCGCCTGGTGAGCCCGGCCACGTTTGCCGCCGCCGCCATCCAGGCGCAGCGCGAACTGCCCGCTGACGCTGAGGTCATCGCCTCCGTTTATGCGCGCTACGAGGACGAGAAGCGTCGGCGGCGGCTGGTCGACTTTGACGACCTTCTCGTTCGTTACGCCGACGCCCTTGAGTCAGACAGCCGCTTTGCCGCCGCCCAGCGCTGGAGATGGCAGCATCTCTTCGTCGACGAACTCCAGGACGTCAACCCTCTCCAATGCCGGCTCCTGCTTGCGCTGCTGGGGGGCAACGACGACCTGTTCGTGGTCGGCGACCCAAACCAGGCCATCTATGGCTGGAACGGGGCTGACCCGGGCTTCCTGGCCGATTTCCCCCAGCGCTGGCCCCAGGCCGAGGTAGTCCAGCTCGATGACAACCACCGGTCCAGCCCTCAGGTCGTGGCGGCGGCCTCTGCCGTCCTGGGCCGTCAAGCCATCGGGGCGGTGCGTTCGAGCCAGCCAGACGGCCCCCTCCCGCACCTCCGCTCGTACGCATCGGAGGACACCGAAGCTGACGGCGTCGCCTCCCAGCTCCGGGAGGCTCATGGCCGGGGCTTGTCCTGGGACAAGATGGCCGTGCTGGCGCGGACGAACTCACAGCTGGACGTGGTCGGCCAGGCATTGGGCAGAGCCGGCATCCCATTTGTGGCGGTTGCGCCGGTCGAAGACGCTGACGGGGACGACGAGTACGCACAGCGCGGGCCGGGCCCCGGCGGCGAGCACGTGACCATCTGCAGCTTCCATAGGGCGAAGGGACTTCAGTGGACCGCTGTATGGGTGTGTGGCCTGGAAGCCGGTTTTGTGCCCATCGCGTACGCGTCGAGCCCTGCCGCCCTCTCCGAAGAAAGGCGGCTCCTCTACGTCGCCCTGACCAGAGCGGAGCGTGAGCTCCACTGTTCGTGGGCGCGCGAACGGCGATCGACTAGTCGAGTACCGCTGCGGCGCGAACCGAGCCCCTGGTTAGCCGCCCTCGCGTCTCACTGCGCCGGGACCGGCGCCGAAACGGCCGCCGGCGGCGCGGGTGGTGGCGCAGACGCGGGCGCGGTACCGAGAGGCTCTTCAGGCGCCGCCGTGGCCCAGTTCCTGGCCTCCGCCAGGAACCGTCTTTCGGTCCCTAGGGGCGGGCCGGCCCCGCATGGTGAGTCCTCAGGCCCGGACAGCACCGTTGTGGCCGGCCGCCTGCGAGAATGGCGCCAACGCCTGGCGCGCGCATCGGGGGTGCCCCCACACGTCTTGTTGCACGACTCGACTGTCTTGGCGATCGCGGCCCGCCGGCCGACCACCACCGACGATCTCCTGGCTGTGCCGGGCCTGGGACCGGTCAAGGTCGCCCGCTTCGGCCCAGCCATCCTCGAGGTCGTCCGCGAAGCTGAGCTGGCAACAGCAGCGGAAGCACGTCATGCCCTCGTCCTCACTGAGTTGTGACCGCCACAGGTCAGGGACGAGCCCGGGGTGACACCAGATTTGGGGCCAAGGCCACCGCAGTGGCCTAACTGCGTTGAGGTCGTGAACCTGCCCTCGCCGGCAAGGGCGGCACGGCTCCAGGGGACCGGCAACAACGAACCTGCGACCGTCCCGGCCACTGGAGGTGGGCGAGCTGGTGCGAAGTGGGCCCAAATGTGAAAAGTGCGTCTCACCAAAGTTGTGATGGACGCGCCCAGCGTGAGGAGGTAAACTGGACGCGCACATGTCCGAGTGGTTCTCAATCGAGGTATTCGACGGCGCTTCCTCCGCGTCCATGTGGGCGAGCGCACACGGCGACCCTCTCTTGGAGTCTGCCCTTCTGATGGGCGCCAAAGACTGGTCCTGGAACCACCACAGCTGGGGAGTCGTCCTGGAGCTCGAGTTCCCGGACACCAAATCATGGGATGCGTGGCGGGCGGCCGTCCACGTCCAGGCTGCACTGGACGCGGTCCCGGACCCGATCAGCGGGTTGATCGTCTACCGCGGCCGTGGCGGCACGAGCGGGACGTCCCGTCCTCGCCGGCCCCGGCCGCTGCTCGGCAGCGGTTCAGCTGCGCTGCCACTCCCATGGGAGTGGTACAACGAGGGGCCCGCCCTTCTGCCGACCGTGCAGCGACGCTTCCTGATGGCTTCCAGGGGCGGCAGGTTGGGCGGCGGCAGTCTCCTGACCGCTTAGGGACCGCCGCCCGTTCAGGGCTCGACGTCCACGAACAAAGGGGCATGGTCAGAGGGTTGTTGGCCCTTGCGAGCATTGCGGTCCACCAGAGCCCACGTCAGCTTGTCAGCCAATGCTCTTGTCACAAGGACCAGGTCGATCCGCATGCCTCGGTGCTCATGGAAATCACCGGCGCGATAGTCCCAGTACGTGTAAAGCCTTTCCTCCGGCCATTTGGCGCGGAAGCCGTCCACGAGCCCCCAGGACTCCAGATCGGCAAGGGCCTGGCGTTCCTCGGCGGTCACGTGGGTGGAACCCACGAAAGCGCCCGGGTCCCACACGTCGATGTCCTGCGGCGCAATGTTGAAGTCCCCGCAGACGGCGACGCCGTCCTCGGGACGCGCCACAGCCCCCAGGTGCCGGCGCAGGCGGGCCAACCACTCCAGCTTGTAGGCGTAGTGCTCAGAGCCGATGCTGCGCCCGTTGGGGACGTAGACGCTGCACACTGTTACACCACGACAGCGCGCCGTGACCAGCCGGGTGTCCCGGTCGGGCTCGCCGTCGTCAGCAAACCCCGCCACGGGGCCATCGAGGCCGACCCGGGACAGAATGGCTACCCCGTTCCACTGGCCCGAGCCGTGGTGCACCGATTCATAACCCAATGCTGCGAACGCCATGTGGGGAAAGGCGGCGTCGGAGAGCTTCGTTTCCTGGAGGCAGAGCACGTCCGGCCTAGCGTAAGCGAGCCATTCGGGTACCCGCTCCATCCGCGCCTTGAGTGAGTTGACGTTCCAGGTGGCTATCCGCATGGCCACGGCGACCCGTTCAGGCCGACCCGGAGGCGGGCATCGCCACAACCTGGAACAGTTCGGCCAGCCGTCCTTCGGCCAACCCGGCCGCCTGCGCTGCGGCGGTGGCCCACTCGCGGAGGCGTCCTTCGAGGTCTGCCTCTTGAGCCACCTGGCTCTCGTGCTGGCGCAGAGCGAGCACTTTGCGCTCGAAAGTGCCCGTTATGTCGACAGCACGGTTCGGTCGAGGAGAGGCCATGACCCACACCTCGGCTACGGCATAGGGCTCAAGGCCCTCCTCGAGCAGTTCAGGGTGGGCGAAGGGGTTGCGTGCGTCCGGGTAGGCAGCACAAAGGGCAGCCTCGCCGGCGGCCAGGTGATCAGGGTGGCTGGCGCCAATCCGGTCCCAGTTGCGATCGGGGGACTGGCATACGAGCCGGTCCGGCCGTGCCAGGCGCACGACGCGGCTAATGTCGCGCCGGAGTTCCGTGGTCGGGGCGAGCCGGCCGTCGGGGTAGCCGAGGAACGTGACCTCGGTGACGCCCAATTGAGCGGCCGCCGCTCGCTGCTCAACCTGGCGCAGGCGAGCCATTGCCACCCGGGAGATGGAGCGGTCAGTGCCGCCGGCGTCGCCGTTAGTGACTACGCAGTAGGAAACTTCGAGGCCTGTCTTCACCCATGTCGCCACCGTCCCTGCGGCACCGAAATCCACGTCGTCGGGATGGGCGGTAACGATCAGAACCCGGTGCACGCCGGTCGGGTCGTCCAATTGCATCGGGGGGGCACAGTGACTTTCTGGCATCGCGCAACTCTACCGAACGAGGTTGGCAACCCACCCCGTGGGGCCCCGCAACCGAGCGCTTACTCCACGGTCCAGGTCGTGCCCGATCGAAGCAGCGCGGCAAGGTCGCCCGGTCCTTTGCGGGCGGCGGCCACGGCTAACTGGCCCTCGACAAGGGAGCCGTAGTCCGGCCTCTCGACGGCGCGGAACACGCCGATCGGAGTGGGCCAGTACGGCCCAGTAGCCAACCGGGAAAGCGCAAAAGCCAGGCTCGGGTCAGGGCACGACTCATCATGGACGACCAGGCGCTGCTCGCCCACGTCGGCCACGTCGACGATCGCCGCGCACCCGTGGTCGTCGATAATCACGCCCTTTTCTCCGTCAGCGCCGAAACGCACCGGCTTTCCATGCTCGAGGGGGACGAGCATCGAGGCGCGGTTGTCCTTCGAGTTAATGGCCTGGAAAGCCCCGTCGTTGAAGACGTTACAGTTCTGGTAGACCTCGACGAAGGCAGCACCTTTGTGCTCGTAGGCACGCCTAAAAATCTCCGTCATGTGCTTGCGGTCCATGTCGTGCGTCCGGGCCACAAAGGACGCCTCGGCACCGAGAACCAGGGACACGGGGTTGTACGGGTAGTCCAGTGAACCAAAAGGCGTCGACTTGGTAACCTTCCCGGCTTCAGAGGTCGGCGAATACTGGCCCTTTGTAAGGCCATAGATCTGGTTATTGAAGAGAAGGATCGTGATGTTCACGTTGCGCCTGAAGGCGTGCAGGAGGTGGTTACCGCCGATCGACAGCGCGTCGCCGTCACCGGTTATGACCCACACGTGGAGGTCAGGCCTGGCCACGGCCAAGCCTGTGGCCAGGGCCGGCGCCCGACCGTGGATCGAGTGGACACCATACGTATTCATGTAGTAAGGGAAGCGGCTGGAGCACCCGATCCCCGATACGAAAACGGTGTCCTCGCGCCTGGCCCCGAGCTCGGGCATGAGCAATTGGACAGCGGTCAGGATCGAGTAATCACCGCAACCCGGGCACCAGCGCACCTCCTGGTCGCTGGCCCAGTCCTTCCTGGTGGTGGCGGGGACCACCGAATCGGTCATGTTCACTCCTCGCTTGCTACGGGAGCATCGTTCCCGTGATAGCGGCCCAACCTGTCGAGCTCCGAATTGATGGCGAACTCTATATCGGCGCGCCGGAAAGGCATGCCATTTGGTTTGTTGAGACCTCGGGCGTCGACGAGGAACTCGGCGCGGACCAGTTTCGTGAGCTGGCCGAGGTTCACCTCGGGGATGAGGACACCCTCGTAAGCGGCTAGGACGTCACCCAGGTTGGACGGGAAGGGGTTGAGGTAGCGCAGATGAGCATGGGCCACCCGCCGCCCCTCAGCGCGCACGTTCCTGGCCGCGGCCTGGATGGCGCCATAGGTCGAACCCCATCCGAGCACGAGCAGCCCGCCTCCGGCCAGGCCATCGGGGTCGTCGACCTCGACATGGGGGATGTCATGGGCGACGCCGGCCACTTTTTGTGCCCTCAGGCGGACCATCAGCTCGTGGTTCGCGGGGTCGTAGGAAACGTTGCCGTGACCGTCGGCCTTTTCCAGGCCCCCGATGCGGTGCATGAGCCCGGGAGTCCCCGGCAGGGCCCACGGCCGGGCCAGAGTCTCGGGATCCCGGAGGTAGGGCCAGAACGCCTCGGTCCCATCGGGCAGGACATTGTTGGGGGCGGTGGCGAACTCGAACACCGTTGACAGGTCTGGCAACTGCCCCACGTCGGGGATCGGCCACGGTTCGGCGCCGTTGGCCAGGTACCCGTCGGAAAGCAATATCACCGGTGTCCGGTACTTGAGCGCGATGCGGACCGCTTCAATGGCCATGTAGAAACAGTCGCCCGGCGTCCTCGGCGCCAGCACCGGGAGGGGCGCCTCCCCGTGGCGGCCGTAGACCGCCTGGAGAAGGTCGGCCTGCTCGGTCTTAGTCGGCAAGCCGGTAGACGGCCCGCCGCGCTGGACATCGATGATGAGCAGTGGCAGCTCGAGGGAGATAGCCAGGCCGATCGCCTCGGCCTTCAGGTCGAGGCCGGGGCCGCTGGTCGTCGTGACACCCAGGGATCCGCCGTACGAAGCGCCCAGAGCGGCACTCACGCCCGCGATCTCGTCCTCTGCCTGGAAGGTGCGCACCCCGAAGTTCTTGTGCTTGGACAGCTCGTGCAGAACGTCAGAGGCCGGCGTTATGGGGTAGCTGCCGAGGAAAACCGGCAACTTGGCCAGGTGCCCAGCGGCCACGATCCCCCACGCCAGAGCAGTGTTGCCCGAGACGTTCGTGTAAGTGCCGCTAGGCAGGTTCGCCGGCTTAACCGCGTAGTTCACTTCGAAGATCTCCGCCGTTTCACCAAAGTTCATGCCCGCCTTGAAAGCCAGCATGTTGGCCTCGAGCACCATCTCCATGTTGGCGAAGCGCTCCCCCACCCAGTCGAGGGTGGGACCGACGGGCCGGCTGTACATCCAACTGACGAGGCCCAGGGCGAAAAAGTTCTTGGACCGCTCGGCATCCCTGGCCTTGGTCCCGCTAGGTTTGACCGCCTCCATGGTCAGAGAAGTCATAGGCACTTCGTAGACCTTGAACCCGTCAAGGCTGCCGTCGGTGCGAGGGTCCGCGTCGTAGCCGGCTTTCTGCAACGACCGCTCGTCGAAAGCGTCGCTGTTCAGCAATATCGCCGCCCCGCGCTCCAGGTCGGCCAGGTTGGCTCTGAGCGCCGCGGGGTTCATGGCAACCAGGACGTCAGGGTGGTCACCCGGCGTAAATATGTCGTGGTCGGAAATGTGCACCTGGAAAGCGGACACGCCGGCCACCGTCCCCGTCGGTGCCCGTATCTCGGCCGGGAAGTCGGGCAGCGTCACCAGGTCGTTGCCGAAGATCGCCGAGCTGGCCGTGAAACGGTCACCAGCAAGCTGCATCCCGTCGCCGGAATCACCCGCAAAGCGGATGACCACCCGGTCCAAGGTCTTCGTCTGGTTCGCCGATGCGTGTGAATCAGCCAAAGCTGCGCCCCCTGATGAGTTGTACCCGACGGGCAAGTTTACCTGGTGAGGTCCCCTCAGCCTGGGCAAATGTCACCGTGAGGAGACGCCGGTGGGAGCAACAGGCGGTGGGGCCAGCCGGAAGAAGCGCAGGGCGAACGGGCCTGAGCGCGCCAAACTGACCAGCCGGGAAGGCCCGGACCGGTCAGCTGCGTGACGCGGCGTCAGCCTGTTAGCGAGGGACGGGTGCCGCTCTAGGCGATGGTGACAGCCGGGTCGGCGTAGATATCCTGGACGGCGTTGATGAGGGCGACGCCCTCGTCCATGGGCCTCTGGAAAGCTTTGCGGCCCATGATGAGGCCGGTCCCACCGGCACGCTTGTTGATGACCGCCGTACGTACGGCAGCGGCCATGTCCCCGGCGCCCTTGGATTCGCCACCACTGTTGATCAGAGGGACGCGGCCCATGAAGTTGTTGACGAGCTGCCAACGGGTAAGGTCGATCGGGTTGTCAGTGGTGTAGTCGCTGTAGACGAGTTTGGAGGTCTTGCCAAAGCCGATGGTGTTGTACCCGCCGTTGCAGTCGGGCAGCTTCTGCTTGACGATATCGGCGTGGATCGTCACTCCGAGGTGGTTGGCCTGGCCGGTCAGGTCGGCAGAACCCTCGTAGTTGACGCCGTCCTTCTTGAAGGCGCCGTTGCGCACGTAGCACCACAGGACGGTGAACATCCCTAGGGAATGCGCCTCTTGGAACGCATCAGCGACCTCTTGCATTTCACGGCGCGACTCTTCGGCACCCCAGTAGACCGTGGCCCCGACGCCGACGGCGCCCGTGTCGAATGCCTCCTGCACCGTCCCGAACATCACCTGGTCCGAGGTATTGGGGTAGCTCAGCATCTCGTTATGGTTGATCTTGGCAATGAAGGGGATCTTGTGCGCGTAGCGCCGGGCCACCATGCCAAGGACGCCGAGCGTCGTGGCAACCGCGTTGCAACCGGCCTCGATTGCGAGCTCGCAAATGTTCTTGGGGTCGAAGTAGATCGGGTTGGGCGCGAAACTGGCCGCCGCGGAATGTTCAATGCCCTGGTCAACGGGAAGGATAGAAATGTACCCGGTGCCACCCAGGCGGCCCGTGTTGAGCAGCAAGCCGAGGTTGCGGAGCACCGGCACGGGCCGGTCGCTCAATGAAACGACCCTGTCGATGAAATCCGGGCCCGGCAATATGAGGCTGTCGCGAGGCACGCCCTTGCACTCGTAGGTGAGCAGGGGCTCGGTTTCGTCGCCAAGCAACTGATGAAGATCCATGTCGGAGATCGCTCCTAACTCGCTAGTGCCATCCAGAGCAGGCGGGCAGCGCCTCTGCCACTCGGGAGAGCCCGAAAGAGCTCGCTGCCAAGGCCTCGTACTACCCCGAGTTTAGCGGCAACCCACCGCCGCCTGGCCAGGGCCAAAGGTCACGCCTCTTGGGGTAACCTCGGTCAAGTGGCTGGAAGACAGCGGGCAGCCCGCGAACCTATGGAGTTCCCGCCCGTGCGGCTGGTGGCCACCGACCTCGATGGCACGCTGCTCCAGCCGGACGGCACCGTCAGCGAGCGCACGGCCGCCGCAGCCCGAGCGGCATGCCAGGCCGGCATTTACGTAGTGCCCTTTACCGGCAGGCCGCCCCGTTCGACCTGGGACATAGCCAAACAAGCAGGCCTGGGGCCCCTCGGGGTGTGCTCCAACGGCGCCGCCATCGTCGAGATCGCCACGATGGAGGTCCTCGAGGTCTCCACGATTGCCGCCGAAGTCGCTTGCGGCCTGGTGAAAACGCTGCGGGAAAGCCTGCCCGGTTGCATTTTCGCGGCCGAAGAAATGGACCGCCTTTCCTACGAAGCCGGGTTCATGGGCCCCCAGTGGAGTTGGGGGGATCTAGCTGAACAAGTCGATGACCTCGTCCAGGCCATTAGTTCGAGCTGCATAAAGCTGATCGTGCGCCGGCCCGGTTGGAGCGCAGCAACCCTACTCATCGAACTCGAGGAGGCGGTGGCCGAAGAGGGGCACGTGACCTCGTCTGGCCTGGACTGGGTTGAAATAGGCGCTCCCGGGATATCAAAGGCGTACGCCGCGGGGAGGGTGTGCGACCGCCTGGGCGTGGGGGTTGCCGAGGTCTTGGCCGTCGGCGACAACCACAACGACCTGACCCTCTTGGCTTGGGCGGGCCGGGCCGCGGCCCCCGCCAACGCCATCCCCGAGGTGCTGGCCACCGCACAAAAGGTCATCCCCTCCAACGGGCAGGACGGTGTCGCGCAGCTGCTGGAGTCGCTCTGCGCCGGGAGCGAACCCCATCAAAGCTGGTGGGAGGGCCTGCCGCCGACAGTGCCAGGCGCCTGATCAGCCGGCAGCCCCAGTCTGTTCGATCGCGCCCACCACTTTTTTCCTCTCGACGCTCCCGTCACCGCCTCACGCACGCTGTCGGTCTGGTCGAGCGGGATTGTTCGCTCGGTAATGACTTCGGTGCGGCCCTGGTTGCTGCTGCCCCCGGGGCCCGGAGGTCGATCAGGCCAGAGCCACCAGCCGCTGCCTTACGTCATAAGCGTCAGGATCCACAGCGGCGACCCGGCCAAAGAGATCGCGGGCCCTGGCCAGTTCGCCCGCTCTTTCGTAGAGATCGGCCAGGGCGTACCACTGGCGCAGGTTGGGCGACTTCGGCTTCGAGCGGCGGAGTGCCGCTTCCAGGAGAGCGATCGCACCGCTCAGGTCACCCTGGTCAGCAAGGCACCCGGCGGCCACAAGACGGCCCTCGCCAAGCACGTCGGGGCTGGGCGACGCTTGACGAAGTTCCAGCCAGATGGCATCGGCCTCTGCGTAACGGCGCATCGCCCGGTAGCAGTCGGCGATGACGGGGTACTGGTCATAGCTGCCCGACAGCTGGCGATGCGCCTCGAGCTCGCGCAGGGCCAAGGGCCACCGCCCGAGGCGGTACAGAGTGAGCCCGAGCAGTTCCTTGACGCCGTCTGACGTGGGGGCCTGAGTGGAGAGCTTCCGCAGTATCCTCAATGCGTCCTGGTACCGGTCAGCGGCGTAAGCCCTAGCCGCGTCGGCCAGTTTGGCGGCGACGCGCGGCTCGTCGGCGTTCTCGCCCGGACCGGCACCGCGTCTGGCGGCACCGCTTCTGGCAGCACCGCTTCTGGCAGCACCGCTTCTGGCAGTACCGCCTTGATAGCTGCCGGTCCGCTCCGGTGGCGCCGCTCCGACAGCACCGGCCCGTTCGCCTATGACGGCTCGTTCGCCTGTGACGGCTCGTTCGCCCGCGCCGGCCCGGAAAGCACCACGCGACCCGGTTGTCCCCAGGCCGCCTTTGTTCCTGGGCGAACGGCGCTGGCCGTCCGGCGCGCCCCCGGAACGCCGCGGACCGGACCGCCCCTGGGGGCGGGGAGCCGGGCGTACGACGGTCTCGACGATCGTTACTTCCTTTTCACTGGGCAGTTCGCCGCCCAGCAGGTCTTTCCCGGAACGGCGTTGTTCAGGGGAGCGCCTCGGTCGGGCACTACCCCACGGCGTGCGCTCGTTGGTGGTGCGTATCGGGGCCCCCCGGTTAGGCACTTTGCTGGCGGGGACGCCGTCGCTCTTTGCCCGCTGGCTCACACCGCTCCAAATGGCAGAGGCTGACCTGTCGCGGTGGTCAAGGCCTCTGCCGTCGTGCTCGAGCTCCCTGGCGCCGTTGCGAGTAACGCTGCCCCATGCCCCTGGGAGCACCCGCCGCACAGGACGCTCCGTGCCCGCGGAACGGTCGGGACCAGGACGGCCGGCGAAGGAGCTGCGGCCGGACCAACCGGTGCGCGGGCGGTCGCCATCCTGAGATGGCCGGGAGCCGGTGCCCCTGCCAAAGCCGCGCCCGGGTTGGCGGTCCCGGTCGGTGGCGGCACTGCCGCCGTAGCCCCTGTTCACCCCGCTACCACTGCGACCGCGACCGTCGCCGTCGCCGTAACGGCCGCCAGATGGCCTGCCTGCCCTCCCTGCCCATCCGCTTGACGGAGGCCCGAAGGACTTCCGGGGCGCGGTGTGGGTACCCAGGCTGCCAGTGCCGGGGTCCCGACGAGTTGCGCCCGGGACTACGGAGCGACCCCAGCGAGGGCCATCACCAGGTCCACGGGCGTAGCGGTCGCGCCCCGTCCGGTCGTGCCACCCGCGCTCGTCCCGCTCAGTTCTCGGCCGATCTTCGGATCCGCCTCCGCCCGGCCCACCACCGGCGGTCCTGGCCCGCGGTGCGACGGGCGTGGCACCGCCACCGGTAAAACCGCCGGAACGTGCTGCGGGCCTTCGTCCCGCCGTGCCGCCGGCACCCCGCCCGGACGGGAACCTGCCCGAGCCAGAGCCAGCTCTGCCAGGCTGGGCCCCTCGGGCGGCCGTCCCGCGGGCGGCTGCCCCGCGGCTCTGTCCGAAACCTTGCCCGCCGCGCGTACCAGCCCCGCCGTCTCGGCTTTGCCGCGCGCCACCACCGCGTCCATTGGTCAGGGGCATGCACCAAGCATACCGGCCCCGCGAGATCCCACGTCGCCGCCCACCGACGCGGGCCGCCAACTCACAGGTCCTTGCCCGTCGGGAACAAGACCGGGCGGGGGGCTGGCATCCCTTCGACGGCAAGTGACTCCAGACCATCGCGCGTCCTCGTCCCCTTGATGGCACCTCGATGACGCCGTTCGGCCCGGATGGCGGCATCGACTTCGATCGCGGTTGTCTGCCGGGACCTCCAAGCCGTCCTCGTGGTCGACCGCCACCCGGACGGTGACCTGACCCCTCGCCGCCAGTACGCCGAGGCCCTCCTGCGCCTGGTGCTGGTGCCGTCCGCCCAGCCCAGGCCAGCGCCGCCATCAAACATGCCCCGGCACGTCATCCCGGCCTGGGACCAGCACCCACTCCTACCAGGGCCACACCGGCACCAACGGCCTGACGCGCAAGGGCTCGTGCCATCCTGATGGCACGAGCCCTCCGACGATTATCCCGGCAACGTCCTACTCTCCCAGGGGGCTGCCCCCCAAGTACCATCGGCGCTGGTGGTCTTAACTTCCGTGTTCGGGATGGGAACGGGTGTGGCCCCACCGCTATGGTCACCGGGAACCCTGCTCTGTTATTCAGGCCACCGCGGGCGGCCTTCTCCTTGAGCGTTCCATAGCGAGCACGAGTAATTTTGTACTTCAAGCCCTCGGCCGATTAGTACCGGTCGGCACACGCATTACTGCGATTACACCTCCGGCCTATCAACCTGGTCATCTACCAGGGGCCTCTCCAGGTCGAACCTGATGGAGACTTCATCTTGGAACGAGCTTCGCGCTTATATGCTTTCAGCGCTTATCCCTTCCGCAGGTCGCCAACCAGCCGTGCCCTTGGCAGGACAACTGGCACACGAGAGCTGCGTCCGTCCCGGTCCTCTCGTACTAGGGACAGCCTTCCTCAGGTCTCCAACGGCTGCACCAGATAGGGACCGAACTGTCTCGCGACGTTCTAAACCCAGCTCGCGTACCGCTTTAATGGGCGAACAGCCCAACCCTTGGGACCTACTTCAGCCCCAGGATGCGACGAGCCGA
>Ga0326728_10000401_pt1 | contig 170287 bp, 156 predicted proteins | sample MB3enrmetagenome_FD_207602 | JGI IMG/M metagenome (GOLD analysis project Ga0326728, IMG submission 207602) | Lab enriched peat soil microbial communities from McLean, Ithaca, NY, United States - MB31MN | ecosystem: Environmental > Terrestrial > Soil > Wetlands > Peat | place: USA: New York... | reverse complement strand
CAACCCGGCCGCCGGAGAGCTGATCGCCGCCTCCTGCGCTGAAGTCGTCCTTGGGAACAACAATCCCTTCGTCGTCGAATACACATCCAGCAGCGCAGAGGCGTTGGGTGACGTCGTCCCGATCCCCACGTCGCCGTATTTGTCTATCCTGGCTGCTTCAAAACCATTTTGCGTTGCGTTGCGAACATGAAAGGCCAACGCGCCTTCGGCAACCCCTGTGCTGCCTTGCGTGATGGTTATGCCTGAAATTCCGCCGATGGTAGCTCCTGACGCGTCGTAAAAATAGACCCCCGAATAGTTTCCAGCCGTCGTATCGTAGTTTTGCAACTGGAGCGAGGTTCCAGCGCCATTTCCCATATAGGCAAGACTTGTTTGATTGCTGTACCCCGTAACCCACACCTCCGCCGAGCCATTGGTTGTGGCAGTGTTTCTCATGATAGCTATTGGCTGCACAGTGCTCGCGACACTGTCATCAATTTCAAGCTTTGCACCGGGGTTTGTCGTCCCGATGCCGACTCGCGCTATGTTGCCGACTTCCGACGTAATCCGCATGGCTTCCGTCATGGTGCTCGTGCTGTTTTGGGGGACGCGGAATAATATCCGTCCGTTGTTGGTTGCCGCATACGAAGCATAAATATCCCCCGTTTCCTGTCCCTGCCCCGTTCCGGAATAGAAGCGAAGCACATTACCAACGGAGTCTGCGATCGCGGTATTGTTATGCAGAGTTAACCCCGTATTCCCGTAAGTTGCCGTGCCTAATATTTCCAAATTGGCGTCTGGCGTCGTCGTCCCGATGGCGACGTATCCTGTATTCGACGGATTGATAAGCACATAATCGGTTGTTGAGCTCGCGCCAGATGTGCCGTTAAGCGTCAGAGTCGATCCTGTTGACGCACCGCCGTAAATAATTGGAGATGTGAGAGACGTTCCTATTGTGGGCGATGCCGTAATGCTGGGAACGCCTGAACCGTTTGTATTCAAGACCCCGTAATTAACTGTCGAGAGAAAACTGGTGGTCCCGGACGCCGTTTGATAGACCAGCTGGTTCGCCGCACCACCGGCGATATTCGTCGCCGTTGTGGCCGTATTCGCCGCGATACTCGTGTTGCAGCTGAACCCCGCTCCCGTCGTCCACAGCAATGCCGATCCCGATGTCGAGCACGATCCCACCGCTAACGCCGTCGGCGTCCCCGTCGCCGTCGCTCCCAATACCGTGTTCGCCGCCTGTGACGGTAAGTTTGTTAGCGGGATCGTTGATGTGTTCGTCATCAACGCCGTGCCACTCCAGGTGAGCGTACCGCCGTTGTTGTAGAGCGTATTGCTCGTCGCCGACGGCGTCGCGCTGTTCAGGTATATCCCCGCGTTCCCTCCGGCCGTCCCCTGCACATGCAGCATGTTCGTCGGCACCGCGGTTCCGATCCCCACCGCGCTCCCGCTGTCGTATATAACTGTCGACGACGCAACCGCCCCCGTCCCGCTCCCTTTCAGCAGATAGTTCGACGTGAACGTCGCCGCTCCCGTACCGCCGCTCGCCACCGGCAATGGCGTGCTCAACCCGGTGATCGTGCCGCCCGTGATCGCTACGCTGCTCGCCGCCTGCGTCGCGATGCTCCCTAGCCCAAGATCGCTCCGCGCCGTTGCCGTGTTCGCCAGCGTCGTCACGAAGCTGTTCGCCGACGCCGTCACGTCCCCCGTCAGCGCCGCCGTCTGCAAGGCCGAGCCAGAAAAGGCCAGCGTCGATCCCAGCGTAATGCCCTGCGCGTTCGCCAGCGATCCCGTCGGGTTCCCCACAAGGCTCGATGCCGCGACCTGCTGGAACTTCGCATAAGTCACCGCGTTCGCCGCCACCGTCAGCGCCAGCGATCCCGCCGTGTTCGTCACGTCGCCCGTGTGCGCCGGTTGCTGCGCGGCAGAGTAGTATTGCTCGAAGGCCGTCGTTCCGCTTGCGCTTTGGTAAACAAGATAGTTCGCCGTCCCGCCCGCGATATTCGTCGCCGTGTTCGCCGCGATGCTCGTGTTGCAGCTGAACCCGGCTCCCGTCGTCCACAGCAATGCCGACCCGAACGTGCTGCACGATCCCACGGCCAGCGCTGTCGGCGTCCCCGTCGCCGTCGCTCCCAATACCGTGTTCGCCGCCTGTGACGGTAAATTTGATAATGCTATCGTCGATGTGCTCGTCACCAAGGCCGAGCCGCTCCAGGTGAGCGTACCGCCATTGTTGTAAAGCGTGTTGCTCGTCGCCGACGGCGTTGCGCTGTTCAGGTAAATCCCCGCCGAGCCTCCCGCCGTCCCTTGCACCTGCAACGTGTTCATTGGCGTCGATGTGCCAATCCCCAACCGGCTGTTCGTATTGTCCCAGAACAGGTTCGCGCTCGCGCCGAGGTCGTTGTTGCTATTCAGATTGAACTGAACCTGACCTGTGCTGCCAGCAGCATCTGCCGCGTTCGCGCCCACCGCTTCCCACGCCGAGCCTGTATAGACATCAAGCTCGGACGCCGTCGTGTTGAACACCGTCAACCCGGCCGCCGGAGAACTGATCGCCCCCTCCTGCGCCGAGGTCATCCGTGGCGGCAGCAATCCTTGCGTTGTCGAAGTGATGTCCAGCAGCGCGGATGCCTTGGGTGACGTTGTGCCGATGCCGACGTTGTTTCCTACAATTCTCGCTACTTGCCCAGAAACGCCATTATTCAGTGTAACAAAATCTATAGCGCCAGTTTCAGATCCAGCAGTGTTGCTAGAAATTGAGCCTTGAATGTATGAATATCTTGTGTCTGCGCTACTGCTATTTTCAGCGTCCCATTGAATTCTCCCTATACCAACAATGCTCGATGTATTGCGATATAATTTCAAACTCGGATCATAAGCTCCGGTCGGGGCTACCTGTATATACGATGAGCCATCGCTTTGTTGTACCTGTAACATGGCACCCGGCGACGCGGTTCCGATGCCGACGCTGCCGGCAGGCGTTGACGTCGATCCTGTTAACCCCGTCGCAAAGATCGCGTTACCAATATTGAGAAAGTTATTCGTGCCTGAGGCAGGCGTGTCGACGCTGGCGGTCGTGCCGATCAGAATGTTGTTGGAGCCGCTTGTTAATGTCGTCGTGGCCACGCTCGCGCCAATAATCGTATTATTAGAGCCCGTCAGGGTTGCCGTCTGGCCAAAGGCGCTGTTTCCTATCAAGGTGTTGTAGTTACCGGTCGTCAGGCCGCTTCCTGCCGCCATGCCTACAGCCGTGTTATGGATTCCGGTCGTTAGATACTCAAGAGCTTCATAGCCCATGGCGGTGTTGTAGTAACCGGTCGTTGTGTAATAAAGAGCCCAAGCGCCAACGGCGCTATTACTGATACCGGTCGTGTTGTTAGCAAGAGCAGAATCGCCAACGGCGCTATTACTGTACCCGGTCGTTGTTAACGCGAGCGCGCTGTTCCCAATAGCGGTGTTGGAATAACCGCTTGTATTGACATTTAAGGACTGATTGCCAAAAGCGGAGTTGCTATAGCCGCTTGAGTTTGTCTCAAGGGCCTCCTGCCCCACGGCCGTGTTTTCATGCCCGATTGTGTTGGCCTGAAGGGCATAAAAACCAACGCCTGTGTTGTTGGCGCCTGTTGAAGTGTTGCGAAGCGCCCAGTAGCCCATGGCAGTGTTGTGAAGGCCCGTCGCCGATTGCGCAGCAAGAGTGCTAGGACCCACCGCAATGCTTGACGTATCGCTCGCGGGTTCAAACAGGATTTTGGTGTTCGCAATGTAATAACCGTTCGTGATTGCGCTGACGTTGATATTGCCATTCACGTCCAGCAACTGCGCGGGCGTTGCGCTGCCGATGCCGACGCTACCCGTCGATGTCATGTGGATGACTTCCGCGCCGCTCGTCACCAGCGCCATGGCCCCGGTGCTGGGACTGTAAAGGCCCGTGTTGCTGGCGCTTGTGAAATAAAGGCTCGGCGAGCTAACCGTTCCATTAGGCAAGCCAATCCCGGTGGTGACGGTGATGTTGCCAGAGACGTTGCCAGTAACGTTGCCTGTCAAATTACCATTGAAATTCGACGCCGTTACGGTGCTAGAGAAAACCGCGCTGCTGCCGCCAAGCGCGCCCGTAACAGTCAAGCCATCCGCGAATGTCGCATTCCCCGTCGACCGCGTAATGATCAGCGGCGTGCCGAGAACCGTCGTGCCATTATCGGCATAATTTGTAATCGCAAAATCGCTGCCGGCGTTGCTGCCGCCTTCAGCCGTTGCGTTGCTCGATATCGTCCAGCGCTCGGCGGATGTTCCCGTGCCGGTTGCGAACTGCAATTCGCGGCTCGTTCCCGCGGCATTCGAAATACGGATATTGCCCGCGTTGACGTGCAACTTGGTTTGCGGCGTCGCGGTGCCGAGTCCGAGCCAGCCCGTAGGCGTCAGAACCATCGTGACATTGCTGCCCGTCGTGAACACCAAACCCGAAGCCGTCGATGGTACAATCGAATCGCCGCTACTATCGGTCAGCCCGCTCAAAGATACGTTTTGCCCCGAAACCACGCGGCCCGCCGAGTCGATCGACCCCCAGTTGTAGGTTGCCGCCGCGCCGGAAGGCGTGGACATCATGGCACTGGTGATTGTGGGAATGCGGATAGGATTCAAAACCCCCGACGCCCCGCCGTCGCCGTTAAATAAATTCGTCAACGCTCCGGACGCCGTATTAGCGTTCGTGCCGCCATGCGGAATGTCCACGCAACAACCGGTGACGCCCGATGCCGCTACGCTGGTCGCGCTGGCCGCAACGCCGGAGATGCTGACGTTCAACGTCGGGTTGGACGTGCCGGTAAGACCGAGAGTGCTCCACGCACTCCCCTGACTCGTCGCGGTGAAAAGAAGATCGCCAATCGCCCCCGATCCCAGCGTTGTCCGTGCAGTAGCGCTTGATGTCGCTGTGAACACCGCATCGCCGACCGTCGTCGATCCTAACAGCGTGCCGCGCACGCTGGAGGCCGTCGTCGTATTGATAGCGTTCGAACCGAACAGATAGCTGCCCATCGTCGTGGCGCCTAAAGCCGCTTGCGCGGTGCTTGTCGATGTCGCCGTGAACACCGCGTCGCCGACCGGCATCGATCCCAGCGCGGCGCGTCCCGCTGGCGCACCGGACGTAAAGACGGCATCACCAACGCCGCTTGATCCCAAAAGCGTCTGCCGCACGCTGGAGGCCGTAGCCGCGACCAGCGTGGCGCTGCTGAGCAAATACTGGCCCATCGCCGTAGCGCCGAGCGCCGTTTGCGCGGCAGCAGTTGTGCCTGCGGAAAAGATGCTTATTCCGACGGTTCCGCCGCCGAGATTCGTAAGCGCCTGAGCCGCGGTGGTAGCCCCCGTGCCGCCGCTTGAAAGCCCCAAGGAAGTGCCGAGATTCAATGTGCCAATAACGTTTGTGCCCGTGCCGGTTAATTGCAGGCTCACCGCTGAAATTTGACCGTTGTTGTTGACCGTAACCTGCGTGCCGTTAACAGCGGAACCATATTGAGCGCCGCTCGTTCCCTGCTGCCATACGGAGGCGCTTTGAATGGCTTGAGCGACGTTGTAAACTTGTAACTGGTTGTCGCCTTGGGCAACGGTGCTGTTGCAAGTTGTTTGGAGTTGGCCGCTCTGTCCAGCGGAAATCAATTTGAAGGCGGTACTGCTTCCGTTAGCTCTCGTATTTTCCCATCGGCAATAAATGTAATAATGGCCCCAGGGATCGAGTTGTTTCATGCCGGCGCCGGCGGCAAAAACACCTGCTTCGGTAGGTGTCGCTCCGCCCTGAACGTCGGTAAGACTCACGGGCTGGTTTGTTGAGGGATTCCGGGGTAGTTGCGTGGCCGTGGCGGCGCCAAGACTCATTAATTTGACGGGAGGAGCCGGATTCGCCGTTGAGCATTCCGTGCCAGGACTTGAACCCGACGGCGGGCAAAGCGTGAGTCCGTCGGCGCCAAGAATGGATGTGGCTGCCAACGTCACCGCCGCGCCGCTCAAGTCGTTCTTGACGGTCATGTTGTTGGTGACTTGCATGTTGCCGCGCAACAACTGGCTGTAGCCGCTGAACAGAACGCCTGCCGCAACGCCGGACAACATGAGTAAATAAAGGATTGGTGCGACAGCGAAGCCTGCGCGGCGTGGGCGCGCGAAAAACTTTTCGCGCGATGCGATTGATCCTGGCGATGACGGCGGACGCAAAGCGCTCGGCTCCGATTCCTCGCTCATCCAAACTCCCTGAACCGAGCGCTTTAACCGCGCGGCATAACTGCAGATGCAACGCCCCGTCCCGCACCCCCAGATGCCGGACGCTGCATTGCACCTAAACAACACTTTAATTGTCTCTCAAAAAGGTTAATATTTGGTTCAATGTGGTTGTTTTTCTTGGTTTTTTTGCATCAGAAAAATAGACGATAGAAACAGAAGACAGACGTAAATTTCGATAAAATGTCAGCTTCGCCTTTTCCCTTCCGCTCTCCGTCATCCGTTTTTTGTTGTCTGTTTTCCGTCATATATTTCAGCAAGTTATAATCTCTTTTGTTCCTGGTTCACCCTAGCGCGCACCTCTTGCGAAAACCGAATCGGTGGCTCATAGTTATCCACAGTCATTCATAAGTTAATGATTTTTCATCATTCCGGGATTGAAACGACATGACGATACAGATCACGACACTCGACAACGGCCTTCGCGTTGCGACGGACACCATGCTGGAAGCTGAAAGCATGGTTGTCGGCGCGTGGGTTGGTGTTGGCACGCGGCATGAGCCGTGGCCTGCGAACGGCGTCGCGCATCTGACCGAGCATATGATGTTCAAAGGAACGAAGCGCCGTTCGGCTTATGCTCTTTCCACGGCCATCGAGAAAAACGGCGGCGCCATGAACGCGCACACGACGCGCGAAGAGACGGCCTATTACGCGCGCGTGTTGCCGGAAGACGCCGAGCTGGCGGCGGATATCATCGCCGACATGCTGCAGCGCTCGGTGTTCGATCCCAAAGAACTCGACCGCGAGCGTCAGGTGATCATTCAGGAAATCGGGCGCGATCACGATACGCCCGAAGATCATGTGTTCGATCTTTTACACAGCGCCGCGTTCCCGAAACAGAAAATCGGACGTTCGATTCTCGGCACGGCGGACGTGATCGCCAATCTGCCACGCGCGCGCATTACGAATTACGTCAAGCAGCATTATCACGCAGGCAATATGGTGATCGTCGGCGCGGGCAAGATTACGCATGAGGCTCTTGTGCAATTGGCCAAGCGTCTTTTCGGGCGGCTTTCGCGCGGCAAAACGCCTAAAACGGAAACAGCAAAAATCAAAAGCGGCGCGTTGCGCCAAGAAAAAGACAGCGAGCAATTGCATTTGATGCTCGCGTTTCCGGGGCCGGGATTGCACAATCGTTCGACATATGTGGCGTCGCTTCTGGGAATTTTGCTTGGCGGCAGCGCGTCGTCGCGTTTGTTTCAGAAGGTGCGCGAAAAACGCGGCCTTGTGTACAACATCAGCGCCAGCCATATGCCGTTTCAGGACACAGGATTATTCGGAATTTACGCCGGCACCGATCCCGCGCGCGTGCATGAGCTGATCCCCGTCGTCTGCCGCGAATTGCGCGACGTAACGGAACGCGTCACGCCTTCGGAGTTAAAACGCGCCAAGGCGCAGGTCCGCGCGGATATCCTGATGGGGCAGGAAAGCGTGATGCGCCGCGCCGAAGTCCTCGGCCACCAGATGCTGACGTATGGCAAACCCATTCCGTTGCAGGACATACTCGACAAAATCATGGCCGTAACGGAAGACGACGCGCAAGCGATGGCGGCAAAACTTTTGTCGCGCAGGCCTGTGTTGGCGGCATTAGGGCCGCTTGCCGGGCTGGAAGATTATCGCAAGTTGGCGGAGAGATTGGCGGAGTAGAACTCAGCCCCCCGCTCCGGGAACAAGTTGCGGAAACGGACTAGGTTGACGCCCCTTCGGGTGAGCCCCCCCGGACAAGCCGTCACCTACCGCCTTCTTCTGCCCAGACGCGTGATAATCATCGGTAGCGATTGCCCCATAACCATCGGCGGCGGCGAAGGCAGGAATTCCATGCGGGTTTGTCAAAATCGACCTGTAGGGCGGGTTGTGGGCTTCGTACCCGCTCATTGGATCATTCGCCGCCGTGCGAATGCTCGTTGAGGGTTTCGGTTCTGAGTCATTGTGCAACTGAGCAAGATTGCCACTTTTATGATGCAGCGCTTTTGGAATCTTTTTTGGGTCTGCAGCTTGCGGAACGACAGGGTCGGGCTCTCCGTCAGTGCGGCTTTGAAGTTTCATCTTATCTTTGCTCTTGCCGTTGAATTCGCCCTTTCCCTTGCCCTTCTCCCCATCGCCGCTGCGTCCTCCTTCGGCGGTAGCCTTTTCTGTGTCGCCGTTCGTTAGGGTAACACCAGCGTTCAAAACTTCACGTGTTGAATTAAACGTCTCTATTCTTGTCTCAATTTCAGCCACCGGATCAGCTTTGGCTTTTACTTTCTGAGCAGCCGCATGTTTTGCGTCTAACTGACGTGAGTATTCTTTCTGCTCTTCAAGATCTTTCGCCATTTGCGCGTCAATCCGAGCAGCGGATTCTTTGCCTTTTTGTTCCGCCTTAGCAGCTAAATATTCGCTACCCCCAAATGTCATAAAATCAGTGAGCATTCGCGTATCATTTTTGAATGCTTCAACAAAAGCATCTGAGCCAGCATTGTGAAGCTCGCGTTCTGTTGCGTTGGGATTTTTTGCACTGATTTCCTGCCGCTTTTTAATAAGGTTATACAATCCATGACCAAACGATAATGATAAACCAGCAGACACAACGAATGGTATGCTAATACATTTACCTAAAACGCGACCTAAAATGCTGCCACATCTTCCTACAAATCGGCCAGCGGCACCAATTCCTTTGAGGGCCTCACCGAGATAGGGTGTCTCTAATGCACGCGCCCCCCACGCTGCAACGCGTTCGCTCATATCTATAACTCGACTAGCGCCTGGCAAGCTCTTAAGAAAAGAGGTAGTTTTAGCAACTGCTTTTGCGCGCACACCGGCGCCCCAAGCAGCAATGCCTGCGCGGGTTTTAGCGTACCATTCTCTCGCGCGGATGGCGCCCCTCACGACCTTTGTGTTCTTCATCCATTCGACGGTGCGCCCTAATCTGCTAGCCTGCCACTCCGCTTCGCGAAGTTGCTGCGCAGTCCTGAATATATGTCCCTCTCCGAATTTTACCGCTCCTTTAGGAATCTTTTGCGCCTCTGAGACAGCAGCTTTAACGGCAGTTTTTGTGGAGGCTTTAGCCGCATCTTCAGCAGCGGCTTTAGCCGCATCTCCACCAACACCCTCGGCAGCTTCCCCAAGCTTGGGATTTTCTGCAGATTCGGCTGACGGCTTTCCATCGTTGCCTTCGCCAGGTTTGTTTTTCTCGGCGTTTTCTCGCGCCTTTTCCTCTCGCGCCTTCTTCTCCTCTTCTTCCTTTGCTTTCTTTTCCTCTTCTTTGGCTTTTTCTTCCTCTGTGGGACGACGGCGGCGATGGTGATGACCAGAACCAGAAGAAGCCATCATGTCATCATCATCTTCGCGGGGAAACCATTCAGGATCATCTTCCTTAGGCTTCTGCGTGCCGACGGGTTTTTCAATTGTGTTCAACAGGCCAAGTTTATTACGGCCTGACACTATATTTGTCGGGTGGTAGGCGTCGGATTCGAAGGCGCTTGCGGTTTCCACACTCGGAGCTGCGCTGCCGCCGCCTGTATCGGGGGAGCTTCCGCCGCTTGCGCCAAGTGATGGTGTGTCATCCATGGAAAATCTCTTTATAAAATCCAGTGCTTTTTACACAAAACAGTCTGACATTTTTCAATTAAGAAGGGCTTAATTATGGAGCGGCGAACCATGATTAAGAAAAGGTAACTTCCTATGAAGAGCCGGGCCCCTGCATTAATCGCGTTTTGACTTTTTCACTGAACTTCCCGCCCAGCTTTTTGATTTCTCCCAACGCCGGTTTACCGCTCTCGATTTCACGCCTGGCTTCTTGCAAGGTCTCCCTACCGCTTTGCAGAATGATGAACGTGTTTTTTATAACCGGGTCTAAATTATTAGTAGCCATCGTCTTCAGCGCCACATAACAACGCTCGCGTCGAGATAGCGGGGATTTAACTTTTTTTAATATTGCGTCTATTTTTTTTCCTGTTGCGTCTATTTTCTCAGCTGTCAGCGGTTTGTCACTTTTAAGTTTTTCGATTTCATGGTTCCACTCTTTTGCGAAGATTTCATCTTTTTCCAACTCTCTTTCAAGTTTCGTATCCCAAACAAGTTTGCCCTCTTTAATAAGCTTAATTGCATCGCACATAGGCCCAAGGTTTGTCGCCATATCCCAATTGCCCCAGTAGTCAACGACGACCCCAACATGAGCGTTTGGGTATTTTTTTTGAATTTCCTTAAGATCCTTTATAGCATCCCTAATTTTCTTGGCATTTGCTTTGCTCAATGGAACAGCGCGATGGCTTTGGTAGAGTTTTTTTAGGCCAATTGTGCTGTTTAAAAAAGAAAGAATACGCCTACGCCAAGGAATTTTCTTCAGCGACATTTCCGTCTCGGCTGGAAGTGCCCTATTGAGCACTTTAAGCGCGTCATTAATCTGGTTTTCTTGCCACTTATAGTTCTCATCGGAAATCTCAGCGTCCGGCCTTTTGTCAGGCTCTTTTTCTCCTGGCGGCGTCAAAACAATTCGCTTCTTTTTTGGTTCCTCTTCTTTTTGTTCAGGAACCATTTCATCAACTAGAAACTTAGTTGTGTGTTGTGTATCTTTGTAATCCGCCATATCCGTTCTCCTAAAAATTCATTCTATGTTTGGTTTACATTATTACTGGGCCGATTTCTACACAGGTTTATTGGTTTCACGCGGATTGTTAGCAGCAGTTTGGTTGCTGCTCCCTGTAGACTGCTGCCCTTGGGAAGCATCCTCTAACTGCTGTGTGCCCCCACCACCGCCAGATGACGCTAACTGCGTTGTGCCCTCACCACCGCCAGATGCAATATTCTCTGGCGCCGGGGTGAATGATCTTTCGGGAAGCAGGGTAGCGATTTGCCCCCCCCCTGTATTGGGCAACTTTCCTGTAGACAGCCGCCCTTGAGTTGTGCCCCCACCACCGCCAGATGACGCATCAGCAATATTCACCGGCGCCGGGGTGGGTGATCTTTCTGCGGGGAGCAGGGCAGAGGTCTTGTCAGTACCACCCCCACCTCCCTGGACCGCAGAATGAGGCGTAGAAGGAGGGGGGCCACTTACTATACCCGCCTTACTCGCCAATTTATACAATCCCCCCGTCACGAGCATACTTCCAGGCGATTTGCTGACAGCCGCTCCTACAGTTTCCTTGAAGCCGTAGGCCGTCATAAACTCCGCGGTCTTGCTCATAAGTTGCTTGTCGCCCATCTTCTCCGTCTGCACGCCTTGCGCGGTCATCCAGCGCATGGCGTGTTCGGGGAAGAAATTGATCGTCTTGAAGCAGGTGTTGGCGCAGATGTAACAGAACATGGCGTAGATCACGGAAAAAATAATGTTCGACAACGTTTGAAAAGAGCCTGTGCCGACCCAGTTTCCCGACCCTATCGATGCCAGATCAAATGTCTGATTAAGAAAGATGATGGCGATGTTAAAGATTAGAAGACCGGCCGTAAGACCGAAAACCATCAACACAGGGCGCAGGAAAATGGAGAAAATGAAAAAGTAGCCTTGCTTCGCCATGTCGCCGTGTATGCCCTCGCCCTTCGTCGTCAGATGCGCGAGAGCGAACAAAGGCATGGACACGACGGCTTCGAAAAGGGAAACAATCCAGGCCAATATGTTGAAGAAGAAAAGCGTGAAAGGCAGAAGGGGCAAAATAAACGCAAGCATGATGCCGACAGTAAATAAAAGCGTCGCTATCAAAACAGCTATGCTTATCAAAACTTGTACAAAGCTTCTCTCGGCATCAGCCGCTTTTCCAAGAGCGCCCGTTACAAAAGATTTAGTGTATTTTCTTTCCAGCTCCGCCCGCTCTGCGACTGCGCCTAATCTGGAGCTCATTCCTGTAGCTGACATTTTAGCCACCGCTCCCCAGAGGGCCGCATCTCCAAGAAGCTGAAAAGCCGCGTTTAAACTTATTTGCCCTATATGGGCCAGCTCAGCAAAGGGATTTCCCGTTTTGCCTATTATGAAATTTAGCCTGCCGTTGCCATCGGTCATGCCTAAATTTTGCATCCGCCCGCCAACAATCCACATGAGAACATCTAAAATAGAAGTCGGCTTAACAGTAATCTGTTTGCCCGCGAAGGCATCCGTCCCCATTAGATTGATATTGCCCTGATCTACATTCGCGTTAGTGACATTATATCCGTCTGCTACCCATGTATTGAATTTTTCTACCGCATCTTCTGTTTGCGTTCTGACGCCACTAAGACCATCGTTTGCATCATTCGACAAATCAGGCCCTTCAATTATGGGCAGGGCATCATTCAGGGCAGCGCTATCGATGGACACTTGAAATCTGGCAAGGCTATTAAACATGGCGCCTGCCGCAACCCACCCCAACTTTGACCAATTATTAACAAGCGTGTCGTTATCACTGTTTGTAACAGGTGAGCCGTTTGTGTTTGTGCCAGTGGTGGATGCACTTTGGTACATATTTTGGTTATAGGAATAAACAAGTTGTGTTACTGTAGAATTATCAGAAGAACCTGACAGGCCAAGTGAGTTCAGGGTTTGAGGATCCTCAGTGATACCCCGGAAGACGTTCCATGCTAAAGCCTGTGCTTGGGGAAGCATAGTCCCAAATGCACCAGCATTAGTAGTATATATAGTACTCATGGTGCTTTGATAGCCCGTGTCGAAATTGTTTGTATTGGTTTGGTTAGGATCAGCATTCCGAGCAAATTGATTTACGGTGTATTTTCCGCAAACAGCCTGATCTCCCGGCATTGTGTTTCCTAAAGTTATTGTCGCCTGGTTTGAGCCTATTTGATTGCCGCTATTAGCCCCCCCCCATGGACCAGGCCTTTCTTTCACAACGCCATCGTCGTCTGTCAAGGCGCTGGTATCCACTCCCTTCGCTTGGCTCAAATAATAGTTAAAGGCATATTCACAAGCATAGTCGGTCATAAGCTGCATGACCTTATCCGCAACCTGTGGCTTCGGTGGCGTAATAAATGTCTTTTGGCCTCCCGCGACGGCTGTCGAAACCGTGCTCCACACATGGCTAGCGAGGCCCGATCCCCAATCAGCCATTTTGACCATCATGTACTGGCCGGTATTCAGGCCGCCTCCGCTGCTTGTCCCTATCGGCACAAGAAGCCCTATGGCGAACACAAGCCGTATGGGCGCCCAGATCTGATTGGCGTTCTTGCCCATCGGCGTGCCGCTGTGCGCGGTTTCTGCGATCATATGCACAAGATGATAAAGCAAAATAACGCCCGCAAAAACCAGAATGGCACCGCTGTAGAGAGCAAGGGCCGTCTTGAAGGCATTCTGGATATTTTGACTTTGCGCAATAGTTTGCGCAATCTTCGTTCCATCGGGCAAAGTGTAAGTACTTGGCAGTTGTTGTCCCAAGAATAAATACTGAATCCAGTTGTGCGCAAGGTCTTGGGAGCTGGTGGTTCCATCGCACGGCTGGAACATGGGAGTCCCACAGTTTCCCGTTCCCGCTGCGGCCGCAGCCGCCGCATGCGCATGACCCACGAGGAGTGAAAACATAAATGTAATAACGAACAATGCCGCTAGCCCAAGACAGCCCACCACAGCAAGAAACAAGAGGATTTGCGGTATGCCCTCGCGTGTAAACGACAGACTGCGCCAGGCAACTGTTATGATATAACCCAGCGTCAACTGGACAGGCGGTTGTCCGGCTTCGAGATTGCTCAAAAGCGCGGGGTGGTTTTTCGGAAACAATCCGTTCGCGGCGAAAATCATCGCGATAAGTTTCACGAAAACACCGAAGCTCTCGCCAATGGGGCGAATGCTGCCGCCGATGTCCGGCTTGAACAGAAAGCCCATCAACGAGGGCTGTTTCTGTCCGCCATTTTGGCTGTCCTTTTTATCGTCGCGAAAAAACGGCATTAGGTGTCTCCCCGCTTGGGTCGCGTCGAAGCTGCGGAGCAGCGAAGACGGACGTGCATTTTACGCAGGGAATGGTTGACAAATGGCTTCGAAAACATGACTCAATCCTTTAAACGCTTAAAATATTCGTCAACCAATGCGCCGGGGCACAGGCCCATTTCTAGCGCACTACCTATTTTTATCCCGAATGATTAAGGAGATTTTAATTAAGAGGCTAGAGGTCAGAGGCTAGAGGCTAGAGGCTAGTGTAGAAGTTGGTTAACAATTTCCGTGATGCAACCCTAGCCTCTAATCCCTACATCACAAAAAGAAACCCTGCCCCGGCGCAGGTTTGCCCGACGGCAAAGTAAGTACTGATTATATTTGTGGGACTTAAGCCCGTCACGTCCTGCCAGCTGCCGTTACTCACATACACGTTCGTCGGCGCCTTGCCTTGGGTCGTATCCAAAGGCAGCGGTAAAACCGACGGCGCAGTGGGACTTCCGCCCGCCACCAGCGTTCCCGTCCCCGGCAAGCGCGAGATGATATCCATGCAAACTTGAACGGAATTCGAAGGAGGGATCGTGGGCATGTTTGACATAATATAAAAGGTATTAGACGTGGAGAAACCGCGATAGAAAACAAACCCCGCCGTTATCGTTCCGCCCCACGGGTTGTAAGGCGTTTGGGCCTGACAAGCAGTGCCGGTTGTCGACGGCTGTAAAGTATCCGTCGGAAAAACGCCGGAACAGACCAAAGATGGAGGGCCACCGGTAACGGGGGGCGCCGCCGTCACTTGCTGCCCCGTATAAAGATTGCGGATGTTCTGCGAAATGATCCAGACCTGATCGACGCCTTGCTCCACGCGCTGCCGGGCAATAACGGCGCTCGCCGCCGCCCAAACGGCGGCAAGAACAAGACCAAGGACGCAAAGAACAATCGCCATTTCAGTCAGGGTGAAGCCGCGGCGTTTCATCGTGCCCCTTCTGTCATCCGACCACCATGCCGATATCTTTCAGCTGCATGAAGAGCTCGCTGGGAGTCCGCGGCAGCTTGCCGCGCACAAGAGCGTTGACGCGCGCATCCAGCGTAGCGAAGCATTTGCGGAATTTCCATTCGCGCACATCGGCGCGCTCAGCGCCCAAGGGGTCATCGACCGTCCAATGCACTCTCACGGGATCGCCGGGCCACGACGGACAATTTACCTTCGCTTCTTCGGACAGCGTCACGATCACATCCACTTTAAGAACATGCGCCGACGCCAGAAATTCGCTCCAACCTTTGGTGTGCAGGCTCGCAACCTCGAACCCTTCCGCCTCAAGAAGCGCCAGCGCCTCCGGATGCGGTTCGGGCAATGGCTTGAATCCAGCGCTGCGCGCGCAAAAGCGGTCGCTGCCTTTGACATTCACGAGCGCCTCGGCCAGAAGGCTGCGCGCGGCGTTGCCGGTGGACAGGAAAAGGATCAATAACGGCTTGACGCTCATGCAAAGACCCCGGTGATTCGAAACTCTGGTCTCGTGTTAGACTCTCGCGATTCCGGGGGCAATCACTGAGATTAACTATATAGTAACTATTTTTCCGGGTGAGTCTTTTGTGCCATACCCGGTGCAGATGTTTCTTTTTCGAAACGGTCTCGCACAAAGAGAAGACCTCTTTGATTTCGGGTCAGAAAACGAGTCCTGTTGCGCCGCACGCGCGGCTTCGTTAAAAGTCGAATATGAAACAAACAGCCTCCTCCGTCCTTCGCCTCACCCTGCCCGACGGCAGCGTGAAGGAAATGAAAACCCCCGTCACCGGCGCCGATCTGGCGGCCAGCATCGGCGCGGGTCTCGCCAAAGCCGCGCTTGCCGTCAAGGTGAACGGCGAACTGCGCGATCTGCTGCGCCCCATCGAAGAAGATGCGAAAGTCGAAATCATCACGCGCAAATCGCCCGAAGCGTTAGAGCTTATCCGCCACGACACGGCGCACGTGATGGCCGAAGCTGTGCAGGAATTGTTTCCCGGCACGCAAGTTACCATCGGCCCCAGCATCGAGAACGGATTTTATTACGACTTCGCGCGTAACGAGCCTTTCTCGCTGGATGACTTTCCGATTATCGAAGAAAAAATGCGCGAGATTATCGCGCGCGATAAGCCTCTGGTTCGCGAAGTTATGCCGCGCGATGAAGCCATCAAATTTTTTGAAAGCAAGCGCGAGCATTATAAGGTGGAGCTCATCCGGGATCTTCCCGCCGATCAGGAAATTTCGATCTACAGCCAAGGCGATTGGAAAGACCTGTGCCGCGGCCCGCATTTGCCCTCGACAGGCAAAATCGGCAATGCTTTCAAGCTGACGAAACTGGCAGGCGCTTACTGGCACGGCGACCACACCAAAGCCCAGCTTCAACGCATTTACGGAACGGCGTGGCGCGACGACAAGGAGCTGACCGCATATCTCACGATGATTGAGGAAGCCGAAAAGCGCGATCATCGCAAAATCGGCCGCGAACTCGACCTGTTTCATTTTCAGGACGAAGCGCCGGGCAGCGTGTTTTGGCATCCAAAGGGCTGGACGGTTTACCGGCTTTTGGAAAATTACATACGCCGCCGGATTCAGAAGGCTAGCTATGTCGAGGTGCACACGCCGCAACTATACGACAGCTCGCTGTTCAAGGCGTCAGGGCATTGGGACATCTACGGCGACAACATGTTCAAGCTCGCCGCGCGCGCCAGCGAAAACGTCGAGGGCGAAGAGCCGAAGATGCTCGGCATCAAGCCAATGAATTGCCCGGCTCATGTGCTGATTTTCAAGCAAGGCATCAAAAGCTATCGCGATCTGCCGTTACGCATGGCGGAGTTCGGTTGCTGTCACCGCAACGAAGCGCACGGCGCTTTGCACGGCCTTATTCGCGTGCGGCAGTTCGTGCAGGACGACGCGCATATTTTTTGCACCGAAGACCAGATTCAAAGCGAAACCCTCGCGTTCTGCAAATTGCTTCGTTCGGTTTACACCGAATTAGGATTCGAGATCGCGCGCGTGCGTCTGGCTGACCGGCCAGCCGAACGCATCGGCTCCGACGCGGCGTGGGACAAAGCTGAACAAGCGTTGCATAACGCCTTGAAGGCTGCCGGCATCGCCTATGACATGAACAAGGGCGACGGCGCGTTCTATGGACCCAAAATCGAGTTTTATCTGCGCGACGCCATCGGCCGGGAATGGCAATGCGGCACGATCCAGGTCGATCCCAACATGCCGGAACGCCTCGATGCGGTGTATATCGGCGAAGACGGGCAAAAGCATCATCCCGTCATGCTCCATCGCGCCATCTTGGGCGCGATGCACCGCTTCCTCGGCATCATGATCGAGGATTGTTCGGGCAAATTCCCGTTCTGGCTCGCGCCGACGCAAGCGGTTGTGGCGACGATCACCAACGACGCTGAAGATTACGCGAAGGAAGTCTTGCGCGTTTTGGAACAAGCTGGAATCCGCGCGGAACTCGACGCGCGGCCCGAAAAAATCAACGCCAAAATCCGCGACCACAGCCTGCAAAAAGTCCCCGCCATCCTCGTCGTTGGCAAAAAAGAATCCGAAGCCCGCACCGTCGCCATCCGCCGCCTCGACGGCGAAACTCAGGAAATACTGCCGCTCATTGAGGCCGCGCAAAGGCTGGCGAAGGAAGGCTTGCCGCCGGATTTGAGGGGTTAACCAACCCAGCAATCTGCATTAGGGCTTGTTTCCGGGGCTGTTTTCCGCCAACATGCCTCCTAAGCTTAACTTTTACAGGAGATGTTTCCATACCTCGTCCACCCTTAAGCCGGGATCACAATGAAAGCCCCCGGCGTGAAAAAGATGACGGCCCCCGCACCAATGGCGCCATCATCGCCCGTCAAATCCGTGTCATCGATGCCAGTGGAGAAATGCGCGGCGTTATGTCCGTAGCCGAAGGCCTTGCCCTTGCCGAGGAGGCCGGTCTCGATCTTGTCGAGATTTCGCCGGGCGCCGAACCACCGGTCTGCAAGATTCTCGACGCGGGCAAATACAAATACGAACTGCAGAAAAAAGCCGCCGAGGCGCGCAAAAAGCAGAAGGTCATCGAGATCAAGGAGATCAAGCTCCGCCCGATGATCGGCGATCACGATTTCAACATCAAAATGCAGAACGCGAAGTCCTTCCTTTCGGACGGCGACAAGGTGAAGATCACCCTGCGCTTCCGCGGCCGCGAAATGGCGCATCAGGACATCGCGCAAGCCGTTCTGCGGCGCGTGCGCGCGGAACTGGAGCCGGTCGGCAAAATCGAATCCGAACCCAGCTTCGAAGGCCGGCAGATCGTGATGGTTCTCTCCGCAAGATAACCTCTGCTCTCCAATGCTCACAACCGTCACCACCGCCCACGATTTGCGCTTTGTGATAAACGCGTGGCGCAAAAAGAATAAAACGATCGGCTTCGTGCCGACGATGGGCGCTTTGCACGACGGCCATATGGCTTTGGTGAAACGGGCGCAAAGTCTGGCCGATCACACGATTGCATCGATTTTCGTCAATCCTTTACAATTCGGGCCCACCGAAGACTTGAGCCGCTATCCGCGCCCTCTGGAAGCCGATCAAAAACGGCTGGAATCCGCAGGTTGCGACGTGCTGTTCACGCCTTCCGTCGAAGAAATGTATCCCGAAGGCTTTGCCACCCAAATCGATCCCGGCCCGCTGGCGACCGTTCTGGAAGGCGCCATTCGCCCTAGCCACTTTGCTGGCGTGGCGACCGTCGTGACAAAGTTCCTGATGATGGTGAGGCCGGATTACGCTTGTTTCGGCGAAAAAGATTATCAGCAACTTCAGGTCATTCATCAGATCGTGCGCGATCTTGCTATTCCTGTTTCCATCGTGCCCGTTCCTATTGTGCGCGAGGCGGACGGCCTTGCTCTCTCCAGCCGTAATGCCTACTTGTCGCCCGACGAACGCGTGAAAGCGCCGTTATTGTCGAAAACGTTGTTTGATGTCGCGGAAAAATTGCGCGCAGGAGCAGACATCGACGCAACGCTTGAATCGGCGCGAAAGCGCCTGACGGATTCTGGCTTCACGCCTGATTATCTGGTTTTGGCGGATAGCCACACGCTTGCTCCGCTGAATAAAGTTATGAAAGACGCGCGCTTGCTCGTGGCCGCGCGACTCGGCACGACGCGATTGATCGATAACATTGCGGTGAATGAAACTGAGAAATAGCCAGCCGTGTTGCTACGCGCTTATTTCTTTTTTCCGCCACGTTCTTTCTTGATCGTCCAGTGAATGGCCAGCGCGGGCGTCAAAAGTATGAACAACAGGAAAAACCTGATATTCGTGAAAAAATTCAACACGATTGGGGTGATTGTAGCCTCGCTGGTGTGAAGCCATGCCGTTGCCAGCTTCATTCCGGCATCCCATTCCATTATGGTCACCGCACACAGCACGATGGCAATAACAAGGCCCACAACAAAACTTCTCAACAGGATATTGCGTGTTACGCGTAAGGCGTCATGGGTCATGGGTTGCTCCCTTTTCTAAAGTGGTACGACAGAAGGGTAACACAGCACGCCACTAATGACAATTAGGCTGGCGGAAGGGATGAGATTCGAACTCACGATGCAGTTTGACCCGCATACCCGCTTTCCAGGCGAGCGCCTTCAACCACTCGGCCACCCTTCCGTATTCTTTCAGACCCACTTCCTTAGCGTTTCTGCGGCGTCTTGGAAACCCTGATTTTCTCTGGGAAATTCCCTGATTTTGGGTCATTCTGCCGGGCATGGGATTTCTCCGCAACCACTTATTGCAATTTTACCGGTTTCTTTTTGTCATGCCGGCGCATGGCGTTTTTTACAACATTTTGCGAAAATATCTGCCCGCATTGAAAACCGAACCGCCCCTGCCCCACCCCATCGATAAGTTTTACGGCATCGATACCAGCGGCTCGCTGTTCGGCCCTGCTTTGCAATCGGGAAAACTGTCAGCCGATGCCTACATCACCGGCTATGCCGGATCGCAACCCAGCATCGTTCGCAAGATTCTGCAGCTCATTCCAAATCTTGAAAACACCACGTTTCTCGATCTCGGTTGCGGCAAGGGGCGTGCGTTGGCGATCGCTTCCGAATATCCTTTTCGCGACATCATCGGCATCGAGATTTCCCGCAAGCTGGCCGAAACGGCCCGCGCCAACGCACAGATTATAGGCAGCCGGTTTCCGGAGCGGACTCCGATCACTGTTTTGGAAGGCGATGCCGCAAATATCATGCTGCCAGAAGGGCGTGTGATCGTTTTTCTCTACAACCCATTTTACAAGCCTTTGATGAAAAAGCTCGTCGCCAATATTCATCGCGCTCTAACCGCAAACCCCAAAAAGAAGATTTTTATCGTTTACGCTAATCCGCTTTATGCCGCGTTGTTTGACAAGTCGCCTTTCTTTCGCCGTTTCTTCGCGGCCGACATCGCCTACGACGCAAGCGAACAAGGAACGGGAACCACGCGCAGCGATAAGGATGACACGATCGTCATCTGGGAAAGCGTCGGCGATGACATGCTTCCGCCGCATCCGGGAGCCGATGCATCTGTGTTTTTGACGGAAGCCGGATGGCGGGCGCGCGTTTCACGACCAACGAATAATCAAAAAAGCGACTGAACCGCCTGCCACAGCAACGCCAAATCTTCCGGGCGGCTGAGGCGATGATCGGCGTCCTTGACGAGCGTAACGCGCACGTTCTGGCCTGTCAGACGGTCGGCTATCCGCAGCACATACTGCCACGGCACTTCTTTATCCATTTGCCCCTGCAGCAAATGCGCGGGCGCGTTCAGAGGGATAGGTTCTCCCAGTAAAAGATGCTGGCGCGATTCTTCGATAAAGCGCTGCGTGATCGGCACACGAAAATCAGGCGGCGCGTTTTCGTCATACGTCAAACCTTCCCGCGCAAGCTGCTCGCGCTGGGAAGGAGTCAAAACCGGCACAACGATTTCATCCGTAAAATCCGGTGCGGCGGCGATGCCGACAAATCCCGCTACACGTTCGGGCCGCGCTCGCGCAAGCAAAAGCGCGATCCAGCCGCCCATCGACGATCCCACGAGAATCTGCGGCCCCTTCGTCAAACGATCGAATACCGTTAGCGCGTCATCAAACCACGCGCCGATCGTGCCATCAGTAAACGCGCCGCTGGACTGGCCGTGCCCGCGATAATCAAAACGCAGGTAATCATGTCGCGCTTCGGCGCAGCGCTCCGCCAGAAAGCAAGCCTTGGTTCCCGTCATATCGGAGGCATACCCGCTGAGGAATATTACGGCTTTTTTCTGGCTTGCATTCGCGGAATCACACCACTGTTGATACGCAAGCTTCCGATCCGGTAGAGTAAGAAAAGACGTCTCAAAGTTCATGTTTTTTCCAGGCCCCTTCGCATGCAGCAATCCACCGTGTCCCACTCTAGCAGAAAAGGTCCGCATACCAACATCGCGCGTTCCGGCATGCGCCCTGCGCGTACGACGATTCTTCACTTGACGGCCGATCTGGAAGTCGGCGTCGGCGGACGCGAAGTCGTGGATCTGGCCATCCAGAGTCATCGCGCGGGCTGGCGCCCCATCATAGCGTCGGCAGGCGGGCCATTGGTTCTTGAGGCCGAGCGCGCGGCCGTGCGACACACGCGCATGCCGATCAACCGGCAGAATCTTTTTGCCCGATGGCGCAGCCGCGTGCAACTGGAAGCGCTGGTTCAACGCGAACGGCCTGCTCTCATTCACGCGCATGGCTTCGAGTCGCTGGCGGTGGCGCTGAGCGTGAACAAAATCCATCGGCAGCCGTTACTTGTCGATCTAACCGAGCCCGCCGTCGTCACACGGCCTTTGCAGAAACTTCTGCAGGCGTTAGCGATGCGAGGCGCGCGATTCCGCGTGCCGTCCGACTATATGGTGCAACACTTGCAACGGGAATTTCGGCTGCAAAGCGATTTCATCTACCGCATTTTTCCCGGCATCGACTTGCACTGGTTCGATGCCGCGCGCGTCACGCCTGAGCGCTTGCAAAAACTAAGCCACGAATGGCGGCTGCCGGAACAAGCTACCATCATCGTGATGGGGACGCCGCTGGCTCCCGGCTATGGGCATCAACAGCTTTTGGAGGCTTTGGCGAAAGTGCAACGCCCCGATACGTTTGCCGTCATGATCGGCGATGACCGGACGGCGCCGGGAACCCGCGAGGAAATCGAGCATCTGGTGACGGTTCACAGCCTTGAAGGCAAGGTCATCATGCCGGAGAATTGCGCCGATTGGCCTGCGGCCTGCTGGCTCGCCAGCGTCGTCGTAGCCGCCAACACCGCGCCGCGCGGTCAAGCGATGGAACTGCTGGCCGCGCAAGCTGTTGGCCGCCCGGTCATCGTAACCGACTGCGGCGCCAACAACGAATTGGTGCAGTCGGGAGAAACAGCTTGGGTCGTCCCGCAGGACGACAAAGAGGCGCTGACGCAAGCGCTGGCGGAAGCGCTTCAAATGACCGAGGCGCAACGCATCGATCTCGCCATGCGTACGCGCGATTTTATCGACGCCATGTTCCCGCAGGAAATCTGGCGCGATTCTTTGTTCGATGTTTACAGCGCCATGCTGGAGCAGCCGATGACGGGCCAATGAAACGAACAAAACTTTCGAATCCCGAATCCTCCTGGTTCGGATTCACGCGCGTGAATCCCTCGGAAAAAACATCACGAGTGCGTGAAGTCTTTGATTCAGTCGCATCGCGCTACGACCTGATGAACGACCTGATGTCAGGCGGATTGCATCGCCTTTGGAAAAACGAGCTGGTCAGCCTCATGCGGCCCCGCGCGGGGCAAACCATTCTGGACGTGGCAGGCGGCACCGGCGATATCGCCTTGCGCTGCGCTGAACGGACGAATAGTAAAGCCCGCATCATCGTCTGCGACATCAACCCCGCCATGCTGCGCGTAGGGCAAGACAAGGCAGTGGATCGCGGCGTGCTGAACATTGAATGGATAGTAGGCAACGCCGAGGCCCTGCCCTTTCCCAATCGCTGCGCCGACACCGTTTGCATCGCGTTTGGCTTACGCAACGTCACGCACATCGACAAAGCGTTGGCCGAATTCGCGCGCGTCTTGAAACCCGGCGGAAGATTTTTCTGCCTTGAGTTTACCCCCGGCGTTTCGCCGTGGCTGAAAGAACTTTATGATATTTATTCCTTCAACGTTCTGCCCTGGCTGGGCGAACATGTCGCAAAAGACTGCCAATCTTACCAATATCTCGCCGAAAGCATCCGCCAATTCCCGGATCAACAAACGCTGGCGAAGCGCATGGAAAAGGCAGGTCTGTCACAAGTGAAATGGACAAACCTTCTCGGCGGGATTGCGGTGATACATGAGGGATGGAAGGTTTAGGACGCTTTATGTCAAGCTTTCCCCGGAAATTTCTGCGCATACCCTTCATGAATGTCGCCGCCGGTTTTGAAACGGTTCTGGTTATCGGGCACGCCTTCGTGAATTTTCTTTAGAGCCGCTGCATGCAAAGCTGGCGCTGCGGCAAGAATGCGATATTCGCTTTTAATGGCGCCTTCGGGAAACGTTAGTTTTTGGCCTTTGTCATCTGTTGCCGTCAGGCCTGCGCCGACAAGGATCGGAACGAGCGCCGCGACGTCGTGATAGCCAAGATCGCCTTCGAACGCGAGGCTGATCGTGCTAACAGGGTCAAGAAGACGCATAAAGCCGACACAGTTCTGATCTGTGACACAGGGTTTTTCGGTGGCATCAAGCAACGCCTGAAATCCACTCCATTTTTCCTTCGTGTTGAACATGATCTCCGGCACGGTGCAGGCTAACGTCGCTTCGGCTAACGTCGCCGGAGCTGCTGGCGCATGAATAACCACATCATTGCACGTCACAGGCTGGCCTTTACCTCCTGCCCATGTGTTGACGGCAACCAGCGTTCCGTTAAGTGGCCGCAGTTCCACCACGACGCCAAGAATGGCTTCATCGCCTTCCGTCACGCCGACAGTCACGCCAAAAGATGGCGCAGGCTTACCAAGCTTCACCCCAAACGCCTCCGCCATCGCGGTGCGTATCATGGCGCTGGTGCCATCGATGGGATCGAACACCCAGCGCATCGAGCTTCCGGGCCTGTACCCATGTTCCTCGCCAACGATGGCATGAGTTGGATAACGCGCGAGCACTTTTGAGGCCATCAGGCTTTCGGCTTCTTTTTCCGCCGCCGTCACCAGTTCCTTGTTGTTTTTTCGAAGTTCCGCAAGATCGCCGCTATCGAGAATGGCCGACAGGCCTTCTTGCCTTGCACGCCGCGCCAAGGCTTCGTTCTGCCGCAAGCTCTGCACAAGTTTCGTATAACCGGCCGCCAGCACGGGCAAAGCATGGTCGTGAACCAGACTTTTCGCGAAGCCCAAGAGGCCAGCTATGTCGTTTTGAGGGGGCATAAAAAACTCTGAGGCGAAGAAAAGCCGCGCTATTCGTCCGCCGTGCCTTCGATCCCGTTGAGACGGTCGCGCAACTGCTTGCCGGTTTTGAAGAACGGCACGCATTTTTCGGCAACGAAAACGGTCTGACCCGTGCGCGGGTTGCGGCCTTGGCGCGCATCGCGACGCTTAATGGAAAACGCGCCGAAACCGCGCAATTCCACGCGGTTGCCGCGCGCCAGAGCGTTGGAAACCTCGTCAAACACCGTGTTAACGATGCGTTCGATATCCTTTTGCAATAGGTGCGGATATTTCTCCGCAAGACGCAAGATGAGATCAGATTTTGTCATTGGCGAGCTCTTCCGCGAGCGGTTGAGGAAAGGCGAGTCGTCATTCAACCTGCCAAAGCCGAGACCATGAGTCAAGGGCGGGTAAACTTAACCCCTTGGGCGGCAATGCGTTTTAGCTTTCGTGTCACAGAGGGTTTGGGGGACAAGCATTCGCGGCTCTTTCTTGTGGCTTTGCCGCTTCCTGGTTTTAACATCCATCAAAGCCATTGTGCAGCGCAGTATTTGTGATGCTATATTATTGTGCATCGCAGAATAATGTGCGCTGCACACATAAATAACCATGAAAAAGAAATAATTATATTACTAATTTTCTTTTTCTTTAGAAATGATTCATTTATGGTGAGCGACACTTCACGCCTGATGAATCACCCACGCCACCAACAACAAAGCATAGGGAGAAACGCGCCATGACAAGCCGTACGACCTCACCCATCGTCTCAACCTTGTTCGGCCTGCCTGTTGGCTTGGGCCGATGGGTTTTTGTTCTCGCCGGCTTGATCATGAATATCTGTCTCGGCACCGTTTACGCGTGGAGCGTCTTCAGATCGCCGGTCGCAAAATTGTTTTCCACGGGCGATGTAAAGATCACGGCAATGCAGACTATGTGGCCTTTCATGTTGTTTCTGGGTCTCTTCACGATCTTCATGCCGATTTCAGGAAGGCTCGTGCAAAAACACAGTCCGCGGGTCCTTAGCCTCATCGGCAGCGTCATCGTAGGCGCGGGGTGGATCTTGTCCAGTTACGCCACCAGCATAGGTTTTCTTTACATCACCTATGGCGTCATCGCGGGAATCGGCGTCGGCATTATGTATGGTTTGCCGATTGCCGTCGTCGCACGCTGGTTTCCCGATCGCAAGGGGCTGGCTGTAGGCTTAACCGTTCTCGGTTTCGGCGTGTCGGCGCTTGTCACAGCCCCGATTGCACAGTCCCTCATCCAGAGCAGCGGCGTGCTGCAGACTTTTCAAACATTGGGCATTGTTTTCTCGCTTGTGTTGATCGTGCTGTCTTTGACCCTCAAATTTCCTCCGGCGGGCTGGCATCCGGCGAGCTGGCAGGGCGTGGCAGCGGCAAGTAAGGTTGATTACTCCCCCGCCGCCATGGCGAAAACATCGTCCGGCGTCGGCTTGTGGTTGTGCTTCATCATCGGCTCGGTCGCCGGCCTGATGGCCATCGGCATTGCCAGCAACGTCGCGCAAGAGATCATCAAGCTCGACGCGGCAACAGCAACCGCCCTTGTGTCGCTCTTCGCCGTGTTTAACGGCGGCGGCAGGCCGCTCTTCGGATGGCTGACGGATGTGCTGCGCCCCGCAAAGGCGGCCGCGCTGTCGTTGCTGCTCGTGCTCATGGCATCGACAGGCATGCTGCTCTTTGCCGGCGAAGGCACGGTCGGCATTTATGTGATCTGTTTCTGCGCGTTCTGGATGGCGTTGGGATCGTGGCTCGCTATCGCGCCCACGGCAACGTTGACCTTCTTCGGCACCAAAAATTATGCGCCGAACTACGGCTGGATGTTCTCGGCTTATGGCATCGGGGCCATCGTGTCGGGCCTCGTCGCCGGTAACGCCAAGGATGTGTTCGGCAGCTATCTCTATGCGTTCTGGGTTTCAGGGGGCCTAGCCGCCATTGGCATCGTCATCGCCCTCGTCATGATGAAAGAGCCGGGGAAAGCCGCCGATACCACAGCGCAATCGGCGATGCTGAAAAAAGCCCACGCGGCGTAATGTTCGAGGTTCTGTGAGTACAGACCCTAGGCCTATAAGAAGTCTTGGTATTTAATACAAGCCTAAGTGTGTCGTTAAGTGCCGGGGTTCCAAAACCGGTTCGCTTCTGATGGGCCCTAAATAGCTCCTTAAGATGATGCTTGCAACAGCGCAGGGTTTTGCAAGTTTGTGTATTTTTGTTTTTAGAACTTCATTGAGTTCCACAAGATCGGGGTGTCCGTCCGGCTCATTGGCAAATCGGTGTTGGGCAACGTAGATCGCCCTTTGCATTCTGGATAATCCATTGTCCGAAGCGAGACACCCTTCTGCTTCTTTGATAGACCCCATCGCTCTCGTAATGATTAGATCGAAAAGCAATCTATCAGGGATGTTTTTATATTGTTCTATAATCTCTTGACGCGATCTGTGGTCGAATTCTTCAGGCATCACCTTATATCCCCGATCATCTTCGCTCAAAACGGCCAGATACAGCTGCCCCCTCAACATCATAGTGGCGATGTCCGCAGCCACGAAGTGAAGATAAAGCGGATCATAATCGAAGGTATGCTCCCGAAAATACTTGTCGATATTAGCAATTTCGGCGAGGGCGGGGTGAGCTTCAATGCCCCCTTCATACTGAATCGTATCGCGCATTTCCTGAAGCAAAAGATCAAGCTGAATGTATCCCCGTTTCTTATTCTCTCCCTTCAGGTTCGCATAAAGTCCCGCTAACGCATCGGCAACACATAGAATGTCGTTGGAAAGCTCTAAGTCCGGGTCTTGCGGAAAATTGGGGGCTGTTTCCATTTATTTCCCCATAAAATAAATGTTATTATTTATTTACTATACTAATACATTCATTGGATTGCGTCTAGTCATTTCAAATTATCTTTATTATTGATTTTATTGCTTTTCTCCAAACAATAAATCCACACAGCTATAATTGTTATTCACAAAAAAACCGCCGGAGCCATCGCTGGCCCCGGCGGTCGTTGTTACGAAAGAGCGTTTGAACTTAAGTCTTTTCGCCCTCGCCTTTCTGTTTCGCACGCTTGATGGCAGCGCCGAGAATATCGCCAAGCGACGCGCCGGAGTCAGACGAGCCGTATTCGGCCATCGCCTGTTTCTCTTCGTCCGCTTCACGCGCCTTGATCGACAACGTGACCTTATGGTTCGCCTTGTCGATGTTGGTGATCTTGGCGTCCACCTTTTCACCAACGGCGAAACGGTCAGGCCGTTGCTCGGAGCGGTCTCGCGCCAGATCGTTGCGCTTGATGAAGCCGATGAATCCGCCGGACTGCTCGCCCAAGCTGACCTCGATGCCGCCTTCGGTGATCGCGCTGACCGTGCAGGTTACAACTTCGCCTTTCTTGAATTTGACGACGACATTTTCGAACGGATCGGCCGTCAATTGCTTGATGCCGAGCGACACGCGTTCTTTCTCGACATCGATGTCGAGGACCTTGACTTCCACGGTCTGGCCCTTCTGGAAACCGGTGATCGCCTCCTCGCCCGGCTTGTCCCATGCGATGTCGGACATGTGAACCATGCCGTCGATATCGCCCGGCAGGCCGACGAACAGGCCGAACTCGGTGATGTTGCGAATCTCGCCGGATAGCGTCGCGCCGATCTTGTGGTTGGCGCGAAACTGCTCCCACGGATTCTCGATGCACTGCTTGATGCCGAGGCTGATGCGGCGCTTGGCTAAATCGACATCCAGCACAACAACCTCGATTTCCTGGCTGGTGGAGACGATCTTGCCCGGATGGACGTTCTTCTTCGTCCAGGACATTTCGGACACGTGGACAAGACCTTCGATGCCCGGCTCCAGTTCGACGAACGCGCCGTAGTCGGTGATGTTGGTGACGCGGCCCTTGAGTTTCGTTTGCGCCGGATAGCGCGCGACAACGCCTTCCCACGGATCGGCTTCAAGCTGTTTCATACCCAAACTGATGCGCTGCGTTTCGGCGTTGAAGCGGATCACCTGCACGGTGACTTGCATGCCGATCTGCAGCACTTCGGATGGATGGTTGACGCGCTTCCACGCGATGTCGGTGACGTGCAGAAGGCCGTCAACGCCGCCCAGATCGACGAACGCGCCGTAATCGGTGATGTTCTTGACGACGCCTTGCAGCACTTGGCCCTCCTTGAGATTGGCCACCAGTTCAGTGCGCGCTTCGGCGCGGCTTTCTTCAAGCACGGCGCGGCGCGAGACGACGATATTGCCGCGCGCGCGGTCCATCTTCAGAATCTGGAACGGTTGCGGCGTACCCATAAGCGGCGTGATGTCGCGCACGGGGCGAATATCCACCTGACTGCCCGGCAAGAACGCGACGGCTCCGTTCAAATCGACCGTGAAGCCGCCCTTGACGCGGCCGAAGATTACGCCCGTGACACGCTCGGTGTTGGTGAAGGATTTTTCGAGGATCGTCCAGCTTTCCTCGCGCTTCGCCTTTTCGCGCGATAGGGATGCTTCGCCGTTACGATCCTCCATGTGTTCCAGGAACACTTCGACGATATCGCCGATGTTGACTTCGGTCGTCTGGCCGGGGATTGCGAATTCCTTGAGCGGAACGCGGCCTTCGGATTTGAGGCCGACATCGATAACGGCAAAATCGTTTTCCTTTGCGACGACTTTTCCTTTGATGACGCGGCCTTCGAGGCTTCCGCCCTTGCCGAAGGAGTCTTCGAGCATGGCGGCGAAACTTTCGCCGGATGTGTTCGCGGGAATATTCATGTCTTCGCGCATAGAGCGCTTCTTGGATGCACTGCGTGCCATGGTGGGGTTTCTCTTTCAGACCGTCGAGCCGGCCAGGAACCTTCCGTCTTCGCTGCACCGCAGCTTCGCCGGACTCCGGTTCCGTCGCAGGGATTTCCTGCCGCTTTCGTTTTCAGCCCCGAAGGACTTTCGTATTACCGGAAAAACGTGAGAACCGAGGCTGAAAGCAAGGCCCGATGATCCTTCAACGCCTTTCCGTTGCCAGCACCACGCCGGCTTGCTCAAAGTTATTTGAGCCTGTCCTGAACAATCGCCAAAGCCGCCGCAAACGCCTCATCCGCCGTCAAACTCGTGGTATCGAGCATGACCGCATCGTCAGCCGGTTTTGCCGGGGCCGTGGCGCGGCGGGTATCGCGCTCATCGCGCGCCCGCATATCCGCCAGAACAGCCGCTTCAGTAACATTTTCACCCCGCTCCCGCAACTCCTTAAACCGGCGCTGCGCGCGAGCTGCCACACTCGCCGTAATATAGATTTTGACAGGCGCCTGAGGGGCGATGACTGTGCCGATGTCCCGGCCATCCAGCACCGCGCCCTTTTTGCCGCCGGGCGGATGCGCTGCGAAATCTTGCTGAAATTTCAAGAGCGCCGCGCGCACGGCCCGAATAGCGCCGACTTTAGAAGCAGCTACGGATGCCCGATCTGATCTGATTTCAGGATCGTCGCCAAAGGCCGCGATGGAAGAAGGATTGAGCGCCAGCGCCGCCCGTTCGGCCGCCTTCGGATCATCAAGATCGCCCCCCGCACGCAAAACGCCAACCCCAACCGCGCGATACAACAAGCCCGTATCCAGAAACGCGAAATTAAAATGCGCCGCCAGCCGCCGAGCAACCGTGCCCTTCCCGCTGGCCGACGGGCCGTCGATGGCGATGATGATGGCGGTGGATGGGTTCATGCCGCCTTTATAGGGCGGACATAAAAAAGAGCAAATGGGGAAAATCTTAGCCTGCGCTTTTGCCGGTTTGCTTCTTCTGCAGTTGCTTGCGGATTTTGAGAGCGACGCCGGACAGGCGCGAGGGGCGCGTGCCCAAAAGCCACGCGTCGAGTCCGCCATTGTGCTCGATCGTGCGAATGCCGTTGGCCGTCAGGCGCAAGGACACGCGCTTTCCCAAAATCTCGGACGGGAACGAGCAGACCTGCAGGTTCGGCTGCCAGCGGTGGCGGGTTTTATTGTTGGCGTGACTAACCTTGTTGCCGAAATGCGGCTTCTTGCCGGTCACTGAACATACACGAGCCATATTCTTACCCTCCGCCGCGTGGCGCGACTGTCTTTACATGAATTGTCACAAACGGAACCATGCGCTTATAAAGCGCTGTCTTGTTCCAAGCCGGGCTTTATAGGCAGGCGGATGCTTTTAAGTCAAGGAATTCGAGGGGAAAACCAATGAAGGTTATTTTGACGCCTGAGTAAACTTGCTTGCGCCGTTTTTATCGTTTTCGGATTTTTCATATTGGTCATAAGCATAACCGGCGCCGGAGCCAACGAGACTGCCTATCGCGCCGCCGCAAGGAATGCACCCGCCCGTCAGGACGGTCGCGGCGATACCAGTCGCCGACCCGATGGAACCGCCCGAAAGAACGCGTTGCTGGGTCACGCTTAAATCGCTGCAACCCCCAAGCGCAATAAGGCAGAGCCCCGCAAAAGCTGCGCGCGCATACGTGATGCCCTTAACCATGAAAGCCCCCGCTCCGGAGCCATAAAACGCCCCAGATCAACGAGTTAAGCACAGAAAGGTTATGATTTGGTTTAACGGGGGGGCTCTTCTCCGGAACCTTCAATTATTGGTTTCGTTCATTATAAAAGGTTGATTGAAAAGCATTTATACCCCTCAGACACATCCAAGCGTACGAACAATATAGTTCGATAATGGTTTCTGATGGGCTGCTACTTGCCCAAATCGCCTTTCATACCAGTACCAAGGACCTGCAGGGTTATTTTTATGATGGGGCCTTAATGGTTCTGTATAAACATGCTCAGCGCCTTTGTTTTCGTGAATCTCTCTGCATCTTTGGTTTCTCTCACGAATATAAAAGACAGAACGCTTAAATCGTGGGTGTTCCCTTGTCCATTTTTCTCTAACCTCGTACATTAACCGTCCTAATTTTCGACCATAGTATGGTGATAAAGGGTTGTTGCTCCGGTATTCGGGATGAATATAAGCGCTTCCCCAAAGAGCCGTTTGCCCCGTATCGTCTCCTTCCCATTTGGTTGCCAACATCATGCCAATTAAACGACCATTATCGAATAAGCCAAAATAACAGTGATCTTCTTTTGGCGTACAAAGGGTTCGCCATTGATCATCGCGGAAATCGACTTCAGTCTCATACGCCGGGCGAAAATAGTTTCTTTCCTCTCTAAGGGCCTTCAATCGTAATTCTTTCAAGGCAGGAGTATCTTTTCCCGTAAGTGCTCTTGCCACAAACTTAGCGACGATTTGAAGATTGGGCGCTTGTAAAGCTGTTAAGCCCTCAAAAGATTCTTGATAACGTGCCGGGGCAAAGGAAAGAGCATGTCTCATGCTTTTGCCTCCGTTTTAGGAGGCTCTTTTGCATTTTCCCATGCAATCTCAAACGCGTGTTTATAAGCTTCAGCAAAGGGGCCTGATTTGTGCAAGACGACATAAGGTGGGGGTTCTTGTGCAAAAGAAATAAGGGCTAGACATTTACCGAAAGCATAAAACGAGGTTGGCGTAACGCCCTGTTGTTGCGGTTGCCATTTAAACTGTGCAAAAGAAGAAGTAAACTTGCTCCATGTGGCCAAAATACGAACTCGGACATTGCCACTGTCAACAAGTTCCTTCATGCGCTTTCGATAGTTTTCCGGATCTTTTCTATGTTTAGCAAATTGTCCTTCATCAACAGCACTAATACAAACATCGCCCCCATATTGTTTCATGTGATCGCAAACGAAATCCGTAAAGTCTTCGAAACGATCCGGCCCCTCAAAAACCTCTATATCATTTGGCTTGAACCGCACACCTTGGTTATCGATAAACTCCAGCCCATTTTGATCGAAGGCACGGATGATTTTGGCGATCGATCCTTCCCGCGGTTGAACAGAGCCATCTTCCATCCGTGTAATGGCTTCGCGGGTGAGGCCAGCTTTTTTAGCCAGGTCCTCAACTCTCCATCTCATTAGGCCGCGTGCTGCGCGAATTTGACGTCCGGTGATCATAAAAGTCACTATACATGATTTACGGTTAATGAAAAGACCCTATTTTAAGAACCAATTAATGGTAACAAATTGCCTATAGCTGGTATGCTGATCACTTTTCAAGACAATAATTTGCTTTCTTGTGATTTTTTTCGACCGTGTGGTGATTTTTCAATTGCTTTCACCCAATTCAAAAAGTACTATCCATTATCGAAAGGGCGGTTTCACGCCTAAAAGCATATTTTTAAAGGCATTTCCAATGACCACATTTGAAATATTCCTTGGCCGTCACGGTGAAGTTGCCGCCCAAGCTCTCGTGGAAAACCTTGAGCGCTATGAGGGCGTTCGCACGAATGTCGTTACACCTCTTGAGCAACGCTGGGAGCGGTTGATGCAACGCTGGCCGCAGACACAAAAAGCGGCGGCCTAAATTAAAAACGGATATGGAGATTTTATTGTGACAAAAATTATCAACCTTCTGACGAATAAAAACGCCCGCGATGTTTCGGCCAACGCCCCGGAACAGAAGCCTACAACGCAAGCTTGCGCCTCAAAAAACCATCTCAATCATAATGAATTGAAGTCCGTTCGCTCCCTTCTCGCCTACATCGCGCATACGCAAGCCGCGAGCGAGGAAACCGTGCGCGCTATTCTTGAAACGACTTTTGGCGTTGATGATTTCAACTCCCTCCCGCAGAAAAGTTACGAAGATGCGATCCGTTTCCTTGTCGATCTTCGGCTTGAAGAAATTATGAATTAACGCAACCCCACGTCACCACGCCCCTAATTCCCTTCACCAATTCGCCCTTTTGCCAAGATCCTGAGAACGGATTTTTGGCCGCGCGTTCCGTTTAAACGCCCCTCCATAAACGCCCACGCCTAAAGCGATGTAACCCTCTGTTACAAAACGCCTTTTCTATCATTTTTCCTTTGGCCTCCCCGGCCTTAAGTGCTAGGGTCTCCCTCATGCTTTAACCCTCCGATTCAAACCAGAATAACAGGTTCAGCTTTGCCAGAAATCACCGAACAAACGCCGCCGCCCGCTAACATTACGCCGGTCACAATCGAAGACGAGATGCGCCGCTCCTATCTTGATTACGCGATGAGCGTGATCATTTCGCGCGCACTTCCAGATGTGCGTGACGGCCTCAAGCCCGTGCACCGCCGCATCCTCTATGCGATGAAGGAAGGCGGCTACGACAGCAGCAAGCCCTACAAGAAATCGGCGCGCATCGTCGGCGACGTCATGGGTAAATATCACCCGCACGGCGACGCTGCGATTTACGACGCGATGGTGCGCATGGCGCAAGATTTTTCCATGCGCCTGCCTCTCATCGACGGGCAAGGCAACTTCGGCTCGATGGACGGCGATCCGCCCGCCGCCATGCGTTACACCGAGGCGCGTCTGGCCAAGGCTGCCGAAACCGCTCTCGAAGACATCGATAAAGAGACGGTCGATTGGCAACCGAATTACGACGAATATACGGTCGAGCCGGTCGTGCTCCCGGCCCGTTTTCCCAATCTTCTGGTCAACGGCGCAGGCGGCATCGCAGTCGGCATGGCGACCAACATCGCGCCGCATAATCTGGGCGAAGTCATCGACGCGTGCATCGCCTTCATCAAAAACCCCAACATCACGATCGACGAGCTAATCGAGATCATGCCCGGTCCCGATTTTCCGACCGGCGCTATTATCATCGGGCGCATGGGATGCCGCGCGGCTTTCCATACGGGACGCGGCAGCATCATCATGCGTTCCCGCACGGAAATCGAGGACATCCGCAAGGATCGCCAGGCCATCGTCGTCAGCGAGATACCGTATCAGGTCAACAAGAAAAAGCTGATCGAACACATCAGCGAATGCGTCCGCGACAAGGTCATCGAAGGCATTTCCGATCTACGCGATGAATCCGACCGCGACGGCGTGCGCATCGTCATCGAGGTCAAGCGCGACGCGATGCCCGACATCGTCCTCAACCAGCTTTTCAAGCATACGGACTTACAGACGAACTTCAGCGTCAATATGCTGGCGCTGAACGGCGGCCGGCCTGAATTGATGAACCTGCGCGACGTCATTGCGGCCTTCATCACCTTCCGCGAGCAGGTCATCACCCGCCGCACCGAATTCGAACTTGGCCAGGCGAGAGACCGCGCCCACATCCTGCTCGGCCTTGCCGTCGCCGTCGCCAATATCGACGACGTGATCGCGCTTATTCGCAAGGCGGCCGATCCCGCCATCGCCAAACAGGAATTGCTGGCCCGTGCATGGCCCGCCCGCGATGTAGCGCCCTTGATCGCGCTTGTGGACGATTCCGGCGCCGTCAAGGACGGCACCTATAAAATGTCGGAGGCGCAAGCGAAAGCCATCCTCGATCTGCGCCTGCATCGTCTCACGGGCCTTGAGCGCGACAAGATCAGCGAAGACCTGAAAGCCGTCGCGGCGCAAATTGTCGATTATCTCGACATCCTCGCGAACCGCGCGCGCATTTTTAAGATCATGACCGAAGAGATGACGGCCATCCGGGCGAAGTTCGCAACGCCGCGCAAGACAACTATCGAAGAGCAAGAGTTCGAGGCCGACATCGAAGACTTGATCCAGCGCGAAGACATGGTCGTCACGGTCAGCAACGCGGGTTACATCAAGCGCGTTCCGCTGTCCGCCTATCGCGTCCAGAATCGCGGCGGCAAGGGCCGCGTGGGCATGAGCACGAAGGACGAGGATTTCGTGAACGATATCTTCGTAGCGTCGACACATACGCCGATGCTGTTCTTCTCCACGCTTGGCAAAGTTTACAAACTGAAAGTTTACAAGCTGCCGCTAGGCACCCATCAGTCGCGCGGCAAAGCGCTTGTCAACCTGTTGCCGCTCGAACAAGGCGAGACGATCTCGACCGTCATGCACCTTCCCGAAGACGAGACGATGTGGGAGAAACTCAACGTCGTGTTCGCCACATCGGCAGGCACCGTGCGGCGCAACCAGCTGTCGGATTTCAGCAATGTGCGCGCCATGGGATTGATCGCCATGAAGCTCGACGAGGGCGACCGCCTCATCGCCGTCCGCACTTGCACCGAAAACGACGACATCCTGCTCGCCACGCGTGCAGGTAAAGCCATCCGCTTCCCGCTCGATGCTTTGCGCGTTTTTGCCAGCCGTTCGTCGATGGGCGTGCGCGGCATCAAGCTGGCAGGCGACGATATCGTTATTTCCATGTCGATCATCGCGCACGTCGAAGCTTCAACGGATGAACGCGCGGCCTACCTCAAGCAAGCCCTTGCTCAACGCCGCGCTGCGGGTGAACCCAGCGAAACTAACGGCAACGAGGAAGATAATGGAAGCGCTGAAAACGGCGACAACGGCGACGAAGAAGTCGTTTCGACTGATCTGACGCTGACGCCTGAACGTTTCGCCGAGTTGGCGGCACAAGAGGAGTTCCTGCTCACAGTGTCGGAACGCGGCTTCGGCAAGCGCACCTCGTCCTATGACTACCGCATCACCAACCGCGGTGGCCAAGGCCTCTGGAACACCAGGAAAACCGAACTGCCGCGCATCGGCCCGATTGTCGCCAGCTTCCCCGTCAAAGCCCAGCAGGAAATCATGCTGGTGAGCGACGGCGGCCAGGTAATCCGTATGCCCGTCAACGACATCCGCATCTGCGGGCGCCTATCCAAAGGCGTCGTCGTCTTCCGCGTGGACGAAAGCGAGAAAGTTGTGTCCGTCGCGGCGCTGGAAGATCAGGCGAATGGCGACAACGGTTCAAATGGCAATCAAGAGGATGCACCGGACAATGAAAATGAGGAAGGTGCGACGTGAAACCGAACAAACCCAAACACCGCATCGGCGTTTATCCCGGCACCTTCGATCCCATCACGCTGGGGCATCTGGAGTTGATCTACCGCGCCGTCAAAGTGGTCGACCGGCTCATCATTGGCGTGGCCAAAAACGCCGGTAAGGTGCCTTTGTTCGATTGCAAGACGCGCTTGCGCATGGTCAAGCATGAAATAGCGCCTCTGGTTAAGCGCGGCAATAACGTCGAAGTCATGCCGTTTGACAATCTCTTGATGCACTTTGCGGTCGATCTAAACGCCAACGTCATCATCCGCGGCCTGCGCGCCGTCAGCGATTTCGAATACGAGATCCAGATGGCGGCAATGAACCACCGTATGAACAACGACGTTGAAACCGTTTTCCTGATGGCCTCCGACCGGCATCAGTTCATTTCCTCAAGCATGGTGAAGGAAATCGCGCGGCTCGGCGGCGATGTGCATCCCTTCGTCAGCGCCTATGTCGCCAAGGAAATGAAGCGCCGTTTTTCGCAGGAAAGCGGCCGCCGCCGGGTCAGGCCGGAGGTCAGGGATTAACCAATCAGAGAACAGAAAATCCCTTCTTTTTGAACCATAATTCATCTCAATTCATTGCAGTTCGCCGCGATATCTGGTACCTGATACCTGCCTTCTGTCATAAAAATGACCTCGTAGCTCAGTTGGTAGAGCATCTGACTTTTAATCAGAGGGCCGCGGGTTCAAGTCCCGCCGGGGTCACCAGCCTCCGCTCGCTGCGCGAGCTTCGGCTTGGCAAACGAAGTGGAAACCGAAAGACGCAGGCGAACACACAACAAAGGAACGATGTTTGCCGGTTCAGACGCGGCACGCGTCTGATGCCTCTACAGCCGCTGGCGCAGGCTGCTTTCCATGCTGAACTTTTCCGCGGATGATATCTGATTCGCGGCTTGATGATGACTTGAAGGTTGAGGCTGTTGCCCCCATATCGTCATAAACGACCCGCCTGGCCCATGCCCTGCCTTGCTATGGCCGTCTTCGGTGGCGGCGGCGCGAAAGTAGGCCATGACAAAAACGCGGATCGCAGCCGTCAGCGATGAGTTGGGCGGTTTTCGCATGGCCACGGCCGTGCTGATTTCATGCAAAGAGAGATTCTCGCGGCGGCAAATTTCGCGCAAGCCATTCCACATATCGGGTTCAAGGCGAACGCTGGTGCGATGATCGGCAATCGTGAGATTGCGGCTGACAAGACTGCTGCGTTCTTCGGAAGATGCCGTCCTGACGGCGCGCAAGGATGCCAAAGGACTGTTGTAGGGGGAATGCATGAGTTTCTCCATTTGCGTGTGGATAATGGATGTATGCACGACATGGTTGTGTATGATGATCTACACGCAGAAGTATATCAAGCAAAAAATTTAACCCTACATGATATTGTTATATATCAGATACATACAAACGTATTCCAAATTACGATGGTGTGTTATTGTTAATGAATATATCTACCTATGGTTGTAATTTCGTGTTGAAGCCCGCCCGTTAAAGAAGGAAACGCACGATGATCCTCAAAAAATCGTAGCAATGGAATTTTCGCATCCGCAAGCGCATAATTTGCGGTTACATGTCGTGAAAAACGGAAAAATAGAGTGCGCTCATCACATTATCAGGACCTGCTTTTGGCAACGCTTGACCGTCCCGTCAAGGTGCGCGGATGCGATTGTCCCGGCTGCGGACAGGCGGGCGATTTCCGCGCGCCGAAAAGCCGCGACAGGCTAACGGAATACTACTGGTTCTGCTTCGATCACGTGCGTGACTACAATGCGCGCTGGGATTACCTCGCAGGCTTATCGGCGACGGCTATCGAAAACCACATCCGCAATGCCGCCGTTTGGGAACGCCCGACATGGCCCCTGGGCGAGTGGCAACGGCGCGAACGGGAATTGCGCGATAAGGTGAACCGCGCGTTTTTCGAAGATTGCCCGGATGATTTTGAGTTGCATGAAGCAAAGCAACCGTCGCTTGCCGAGCGCGAGGCTCTGGCAATACTAGAGCTTACGCCGCCTGTCGATTTTCCGGCCATCAAGGCGCAGTATCGCCTGCTGGTGAAAAAGCATCATCCCGACGCCAACGGCGGCAGCCGCAAGGCCGAGGAAAAATTCAAGACCATCACAAAAGCGTTTGCTACCTTGCGGGCGTTTTATGAGGATAGCCTCTAAACTTCGGTAACCTTCAGTTGGAAAAAACCATGACCAAAGTTTCTGCCGTTAAGTCTGTTGTACCCGATGAAACCGGATTGCCCGATATCAAAGTTTCGGTGAAAAAGGTTTTCGGCCTCGATATCGATTGGCAAGTGCCCGCTTTTTCGGTCGCGGGCAACCACGTGCCCGTTATCGACGCTGCCTATCGCTTCGATCGTGACACCACGCTCGCGATCCTCGCGGGGTTCGCGCACAACCGCCGCGTGATCATTCAGGGCTATCATGGCACCGGCAAATCGACGCACATCGAGCAAGTCGCGGCGCGTCTTAACTGGCCATGCATTCGCATCAATCTCGACAGCCACATCAGCCGCATCGACCTCATCGGCAAGGACGCCATCGTCCTGAAGGACGGCCAGCAGGTCACCGAATACCGCGAGGGTATTTTACCTTGGGCGCTGCAGCACGCCGCAGCCCTCGTGTTCGACGAATACGACGCCGGGCGTCCCGATGTAATGTTCGTCATCCAACGCGTGCTTGAGGTGGAGGGCAAACTTACGCTGCTCGATCAGAATCGCGTCATCCATCCGCATCCGGCTTTTCGGCTTTTCGCAACCGCCAACACTGTGGGCCTCGGCGATACCACCGGGCTTTATCACGGCACGCAGCAGATCAATCAAGGCCAGATGGATCGCTGGAACATCGTCGCGACACTCAACTATCTGCCGGAGGCCGAAGAAGAAGCGATCGTGCTCGCCAAGGTGCCGTCGTTCGCGACGCCTGAAGGGCGCGAGAACATCCGCAAGATGGTGGCTCTGGCCAATCTCACGCGGCAGAGCTTTATCAACGGCGATCTTTCCACCGTCATGTCGCCGCGTACTGTGATCATCTGGGCCGAAAACACCAAAATATTCGGCGACATCGGCACGGCCTTCAACCTCAGCTTCCTCAACAAATGCGACGAAGCCGAACGCGCGGCTATCGGGGAATTTTATCAGCGGTGTTTCGATGTCGAGTTGCCGTGAACGACGGCATTTAACGCCATGACCGCCGACGAAGCCCCGGTTGAAATCTTTAAGCGCGCTACAGCCGTCGCGATCAAGGCGATGGGGCATAAGCCCGCGCTGGAGGTTGCTTTCAGTGACGACGAACCGGGTGTTTTTGGTGCTCGCGTCAAAGTGCCGTTGCCGGATGCCGCTATGCCTGCGGATGACGTGGCATTGGCGCGCGGCGCGGCAGACGCTGCGGCACTGCGTTTGCGATATCACGATCCGAAAATTCCCTCGCCATCTTTGTCCGGCGGACGCGCGGCGAAAAACGCCTTCGACGCGTTAGAGCAATCCCGCTGCGAAGCGTTGGGCGCGCGGCGGATGATAGGCGTCGGCAGCAATATCACGGCGCTGCTTCACAAACTCTGCCGGAAAAAAGCGTTTGCCGAAGCGCACGAACGGCATGATGTGCCGCTGGCGGATGCCCTTCATCTATTGGCGCATGAAAAGTTGGGCGGCCAGAAAATTCCCGCCGACGCCGCGCCTGCCGTGGCGCTCTGGCGGCCTTATATCGAGGAACGCATAGGGCCGCATTTGGGGCGTCTGGCGGAGTTGCTTGAAGATCAACGCGCATTCGGCGATGAGGTAAAGCGTTTACTCACCGCAATGGATATCGGCAAACTTGGCGACGACGAAACCGAAGAGGAACAAACAGCCGAAAAAGAAAAGCCCCCGGAATCCGAAGAGAAGCCGCCGATTGAAAAGACGGCGGAAGGCGAAGCCCCCACTGACGAACAAGCCACGCTGGAAGGTCAAGCGGCGGCGGAATCAGAAGGCCTGAACGACGGTGACCAGCAGGACGAAACGCTTGAGGTGGAAGGCGCATCCGTTTCTGGAGAAGATCAGGCATTCACGCTTGGCCCCCGCACGACCTACCGCGCATTTACGACGGAATACGATGAAATCGTCCGCGCAGAGAACTTATGTCAGGGCGAAGAATTGGCTCGCTTGCGGGAATTGCTCGACGAGCAGGTGCGGCCCGCGCAAAACACGATCGTGCGCCTTGCAAACCGCCTGCAGCGCCTTTTGATGGCGCAACAAACCCGCGCGTGGGAGTTCGATCTGGAAGAAGGGATTCTGGACGCCGCGCGATTGGCGCGCGTCATCGTTAATCCCTTGCAGCCGTTGTCCTTCAAGTTCGAAAAGGAAATGGACTTCCGCGATACGGTCGTCACGCTGCTTCTCGACAACTCCGGCTCCATGCGCGGAAGGCCGATCACGCTCGCCGCTCTCAGCACCGATATTCTGGCGCGCACGCTGGAACGCTGCGGCGTGAAGGTGGAGATTCTCGGCTTTACGACACGCACATGGAAAGGCGGAAAGGCGCGCGAAGACTGGATTAAAGCAGGCAAGCCGCCCCTGCCGGGACGCCTGAACGATCTGCGCCACATCATCTATAAAGCCGCCGATGCGCCGTGGCGCCGTACGCGGCGCAACCTCGGCCTCATGTTGCGCGAAGGATTACTCAAGGAAAACATCGACGGCGAAGCGTTGCTTTGGGCGCATACAAGGCTTTTGGCGCGCCCCGAACAGCGGCGAATTCTGATGGTGATTTCAGACGGCGCGCCCGTGGACGATTCCACGCTCTCTCTCAATCCGGGAAATTATCTCGAAGAGCATTTACGTGCGGTGATCAACTGGATCGAGAGAACATCGGAAATCGAGCTTGTCGCCATCGGCATCGGCCACGACGTCACGCGTTACTACAAACGCGCCGTTACAATCACGGACGTGGACCAACTCGGCGGCACAATGACGGAGCAACTGGCGGGGTTGTTTAAGGAACCGTGACGCCGCGTTAAATTACCCAAATTCCCCCGGCGGCGGGTCGATTGGTACGTTTAAATCTTCGAGCAGCAAATCTTCATTGGTGAGCTTCATCTGGCCGATGGTGAAATGCTCAGGCGCGCCGAGTTCTGGGTCGTAAACGTCCATCTCGTACGGCGCGACTTTGATGTCGGTCTTGAACAGCGCGTTCTTGAACACGACCGTGCAGGTCATCGTGAACAGATTATCGCGGCCGATGCCTTTGTAGGTGACGGGCATAAGACGCGAAGCCACTTCGGCTTTTTCCTTGTCGTTCGCGTTATCCAGCCAGACGACTTCCTCCGGTTTTTCAACAATGATGAAGCGGCCCAACTGGCCGCGCACATAGTGGAAGAAGAATTTGGCGTACGGCACAAGCGTCTTGCGATCCAGTTTGATGGGCGCGCGTTCGTTCACGCTGTAGATTGGCTCGTTGGTCCAGTTCATCAGGCTGACGTCGCCCGGCTTATAGAGCATGTAGCGCACGTTGGGCGGCGGCAAAGACATGTCCGTAAGCGCATAGAATTTGTGCTCCGGATAGAACGGCAGAGCCGTCACTTGCACCAGCGTCTTATCGGCAGGCAGCTTGACGGGCAAAATCTCCGGCGCAATTGTGGTGAGAATTTCAGCCGCCGCATCGGGGGTCAGCGCCTCAAATGTCAAGTCAATCATCGAACCAGCTCCACAAAAGAAACAAAGGACTGCAAGGGTAGGGCGAAAACATTAGCGAATAGTTAGAATCCTGTCACGAAATCTTCGTAATTCATCCCTTCACGATTGTCGCCAGTTCGCTGGCGACGTCGCTGGCGCTTAGGGCAATCCTGGCGTCCAGCATACGAACGACGAGATCGCGCAAGCCGTCGTTATTGGCTTTCGCGCGCAGTTGCTCGCCCTCGGCCACCATGGCTTTAAATTCGTCGTGATCCGGGAACAAATAGGGCTCCTTGGACAGGCGCCGGAACCACGTCAGCACATAATCCGGATCGCGCCACGCGATGGCGAAGAACAGGCGGCGCATGTCGGCAAGCCGCGTAGCCGCATCCGCGAAGGCTTCCGCCTCGCCGGCCTCGATAATCGCCTGCACGGCTTTTTCATCCTCGTCGAAGCGTTCGTTTTCAGGCTTGGTCGCGCGCGCGCGCACGACGCGGTTGTACACGGCAACCAGTTTGCCTAACTGCCGTTGCAGCATGGGGGCGCCGTATTTCTTGCCGAGCCGGACGATGTCCTGGCGAATGAAGCGGGCTTCTTCCACGACGCGGCGGATCGCTTCGGCGTCGTCCGTCGCTTCCTCCAGCATTTCGCGCTGTTCGGTGAGGCGCGTTTTCAGCAGTTGCACTTCCGGGCCGCCTTCAGGGCCAATTGCCGCCGCCAGATCGCCCCATTCCTCATCGCCCCGTTTCAGAACCACGTCGGCGAAAGGCGCGCCATTTTCGAGATTGAAGGAAAGCTGTCCAGCCTGCGGCGCGTAGAAACGCGGCACGCGCAGTTCAATATTGTTGTCCGGCAATCGCACCGTCGCCTGGAGAATCCCGCCGTCGCTCATGCGCCAGTCGAAGACGATCGGATCGCCGGGCTTGATTTCCTTGCTCGAAGGCAAGTCGTTGCCCTCGACGCGAAACAGGCCGACGCAGAGATTGAGATCGATGCGTTCGGGATATTCCACCTGAAACAACTCGAAACTGATTGAACCCGCCTCGCCCGCTTTCAGCGCGCGGCCGCTTTTGAATTTTGCTTGCCCGGACGTGGGCAGCGTCGTGCCTTTGTTGATGAGAGGCAGCAGAATGTTTTCCTTCGCGTCGGCATGCTCAAGCGCCTTGACGGCAATGGTCTGAGCGGCGGGAATGCTCCCGGCAGCGGCTACGACGCGCGTGATGGTCAGTATTTGATCGTGTTGCGGCAGAGACTTTCCGTTCTCGTCCAGAACGCGCGCCGTAAAGCGGTTCACGCCTGTTGCTTTAAGCGGCACGCTGATCGTCAGATTGTTCGTCAACGGCAGAATGCCTGAATCCCATCCTTCCGTCGTCACCTGAACCTGCCGTTTTGCTTCCAACGGCTTGCCCGCGCGCACGGTGATGACGGTTTTTTCGTCAGGCGTGCGTTCGGCATAATCAAACGTCAAATCAGGTTCTTCCGGCGCGGGCACAGAAACTTTTACAGGCTTGGGAAGGCTTCCGCCTGCCACGGCGCCGAGATCAACCATATCCCAACGGCGGCTTTCGCAATAATAGGCCGCGCCCACAGCCACGGCCGTCATGGGATCGGTTTTCAGATCGGCGGCAATACCCAGCTCGTCGGACACCATCTGACGGATGAGCGGCGTGCGGCTTGGCCCGCCAATGAACACGATACGGTCGATGTCTTCGTAGCCGGTGTTGTTTTCCTCCAGCAGAGTCCGGATCAAGCCGATCGTCTGCATGACCGGCTCGCGGATCAGATCTTCAAAACGCGCGCGCGTGATGGGCGCGTCGAGGAAAATTTCCGTTTCGCTGTTGTCCATCATCCGCACTTCGTCGTCTGAAGCGAAAATGGAGGCTTCTTCTAGCGAAGATAAATCAATCTTGGCTTTTTCCGCAGCCAGCTGCGCGATGCGGATCAGGCGGCGGTATTGCGGATCGCGCTGAAAATTATCCGGCAAGTCAAAATTGGCGATAATCCAGGGGCGGATAACTTCATTCACGATCATGCGGTCGAAATCGCGGCCGCCCAGCATGTTGATGCCTTGCTGCGCGATGATACTGACCTCGCCGTTGATCGCCTGAGCCAGCGCCACATCGAACGTGCCGCCGCCCAGATCGTAAATCAGAAACTGGCCCGAACGTTTCGCGCCCGCCATGGCGGCCAGCGCCGCTGCAATCGGTTCCTGCAACAGATCGACATGCTCAAGCCCGGCCATCTTGGCGGCGCGCAGCGTCGCTTCCGATTGCATCTGGTTGAAAGCAGCGGGAACGGTGATGATGGCGCCGGAGATATCGACGCTTCCGGCTTCCGTTGTGGCTTGCCCCAGCAATTGGCGAATGATTTCTGCCGAGCATTCTTCGGGCGTTAACGTCAGCCCTGCGCCTTTGATCTCAATAGGCGTCGACGTGCCCATCAGGCGCTTGAATCCCGCCGCGACGTTTTCCGGCGCGATCAAAACCTGATCGTAGGCGCGGCGGCCATAAAGCCGATGATTGCGTTTATCGATGTAAATGACGGAAGGCAGCACGTCGCCGCCGTCGGCGGGACGAAAAACGCGCGCCTCGCCGTCAATGATGCCGGCGACAGCGCTGTTGGAAGTGCCTAGATCGATGCCAATATACATTTGCTCTATAATGCCTTGTAATGCTTAAGGAAGCTTTGCCTAATCATTGCAATTGGGTAAAGTTAATACAAGAGGGTTTGTTGGTTAATCTTGGTTGATAAAGTTTTTCTAAAACATGAATATTTCGTTTCAATTAGCCGCACTAAACTGTCCCCCATCGCGGTAACAGGCCAGATATGTCGGTAAAATCGCCTCCAGCGGCTGAGGCGTAATACCAAGATCGCGCAACGTGAGAGCTCCAAACGGACAGACAACGTTGTTGGTTTTCAGCATTTCGACCATATCGCGCGAAAGCAATGGCCGCGGCATCCGTTCAAGAAACACGGCCAGAAATTTCGCAAGCGCCCATGGCAAATTGATAAAAGGCCGTGAACGGCGCGTCTCACAAAGCACCGCTTCCATGAGTTGGCGCACAGTATAAACGCTGGGCCCGCCAAGCTCGTACGTTTGCCCGCGCGCGTTCGTTTTACCCAAGGCCTTCATCACAGCTTCCGCAACATCGCCGGCATAAACCGGCTGAAACTTCGTTGCGCCGCCGACCAGAGGTATAACTGGCGAAAAGCGCGCAAGATACGCAAACCGGTTGAAGAATCTGTCGTTCGCGCCGAAGACAAGAGAAGGGCGCAAGATCACCGCTTCGGGGAAAAACGCGCGCACAGCAGCCTCACCTGCAGCCTTACTGCGGTTGAGTTTTGATTTTGATTGGCCATCAGCAGTCAAAAATGACAGATGAACGAAATTCTTCGCGCCTTGTTCCTTGGCGATACGCGCGATACGCGCCGCCGTTTCCACATGCAAGCTTTGAAATGTTTTGTGGCCCTTTTCATAAATAATACCAATCAGATTGATGACGGTATCCGAATCCGCAATCGCGCGCGCCACGTCGGAATCGCTGTGCGCGAAACTCAAGAAAGGCATGATCTGCCCGGCATCGCCTGAGGGTTGAAGTGCTCGCGCTTTTTCCAAGTCGCGCGTCGGCACACGGATGATCACGCCTTTTTTTGCCAGACGCGGAACGATCGCGCGGCCTAAAAATCCCGTGCCGCCGAAAAGAGTCGCTTGGTGACAAGAAAACATGTTTCAGCTTGAGATAATTATACCGGGACGAACCTTCACTTTTGCCTGATAAGTGTTAATAATATGATTATGCGCCGTCATCATGGCAAAAACAGGCTGCCGTCCCTCCTGCTGACATCAGGCATTCGCCCGACCCGGCAGCGCTTGGCGTTGGCCGCGCTGCTGTTCGACGGCGTCAAAAAGCATATGACAGCGGAACAGGTTCACGCCTTGGCTCGCCGCAATCGCGCGCACATCTCGCTGGCGACTGTTTATAACAACCTGCATCAATTCACGGCCGCGGGCCTGCTGCGCGAAGTGCCGGTGGGCCATAATCGCAGCGTTTTCGATACCAACACCGAAGCCCACTGTCACACGTTTGACGAAGTGACGGGCCTCCTGCACGACATCCCATCAGACGCCGTCCATCTGTCCCGCGTGCCAAAGCCGCCCATGGGGCGAAAAGTCGCGCGCGTCGATATCGTTATTCGGTTGGCGGCTGTTTAATATTATCGGGAGATATTTTCCAGTTTCTGGATGACGTCTTTCTGAATTTTCTGGATGTCGTTGACCGCTTTGCGGATGACTTTGGCGCCTGACAATCCCCGTTCACGCGCGATCCGCAAGTTGTCCTGCATTTTGGACGAGACGGCCAGCCAAGCAATATTAGCGGCGCTGGGGCGGCGCTGTATGGCTGCCTCCGCTTCTGTAATAAGGGCAGCCAGAATTTCGGCGGCGGGTTTCTCGGACGTCACCATACCCACGCTCTGCCCGGCCATGACGGAGCCATTCTCCACGTCGCCGTCGATCACCGCGCGACGAAGCGCACCGGCCCAGAAATGCTCGATTTCCAGTTGTGCCGTCTCTTTCGTCAGCTCGCCCTTATCGAAGCGGACGATCACATCGCGCTGCTTGTCGAGAAAAGCGCGCGTGCCCTCGTTGGCGATGGCGCGTACGGGGATAACGGGAAAACGCGGATCGAGTTGCACGCAAGGCACGGCATCGCGCGCCGATGCCCGAATGAAAGCTTTTTTGAAATTCGGATGCGCCACGCATTCGGACGCGCAGACAAAACGCGTGCCGAGCTGAACGCCGGCCGCGCCCATTTCGAGATAGCAAAGAACGGCATCGCCACGCCCGATGCCTCCGGCCACAAATATAGGCACTTCTTGCAGAACGGGGAGAATCTCTTGCGCCAGCACAGAGATGCTGACGGGGCCGATGTGGCCGCCAGCCTCCATGCCTTCGATCACCAGCGCGTCGGCGCCCATGCGGATAAGCCGCTTGCCCAGCGCTACGGAGGGCGTGAAACAGATGAGTTTCGCGCCGCCGTTTTTGATTTTTTTAACAGCCGGCGCGCCGGGTACGCCGCCCGCCAACACGATATGGCCAACCTTTTCTTCGAGGCAAACGCCGATCAGCTCTTCCATCTGTGGATGCAGCGTGATGATGTTGACGCCGAACGGACGGGATGTAAGCGCGCGCGTGCCGCGGATCTCCGCGCGCAGAAGATCGGGCGTCATCGAACCGCTCGCCAGCACGCCAAAGCCGCCGCCGTTCGAGATTGCCGATACCAGATTGCGCTCGCTGACCCACGTCATGGCGCCGCCCATGATCGCAAGCTGCGTGCCGAGAAAATCGCAGCCGCGTTTCATGAGGTGTTGCAATTGAAGGGGTAATTCCCTCGTCATCGCTTGTTATCCAAATGACTCACTTCGCATCCAATCCATAAGCCGCGTGAAGGGCGCGTAACGCCAGTTCAGCGTATTCTTCGGCGATTAAAACGCTGATGCTGATTTCTGACGTATCGATGGCCTGAATATTGATATTCTTTTCGGCCATCGTTTCAAACATCTTCGCGGCGACGCCAAGATGGCTACGCATGCCGAGGCCTACCACAGAGATTTTCGCCACGTCCTTGCCGACTATGAATTTTTCAAAGCCGATTTTTTCACGCTCGGATTCCAAAACTTGCTGCGCGCGTTCCAAATCGCTTCGCGCCACCGTAAACGTGATATTGGTCGTTTTTCCGCCGTTGGAGGACGTTTGCACGATCATATCGACGCTGAGGCCGGCAGCCGCCAGCGCGCCGAACACAGCCGCTGCCACGCCCGGACGGTCGGTAATGTTCAGAAGCGTGATTTTGGCTTCTTTCAGCGAATAGGTAACGCCGGTTACGGATTGCTGTTCCATGGCTTCATCCTCGTTTGTCACAAGAGTTCCGGGCAACGAACTGCCGATCGCGTTTTCGAAAGTGGACAAGACCTGCACAGGCACCTTGTAGCGCATCGCCATCTCGACAGAGCGGGTCTGAAGAACCTTGGCGCCAAGGGACGCCAATTCCAGCATTTCCTCGTACGAAACGCGCCCCAGTTTATGCGCCTTGCTCACGAGGCGCGGATCGGAAGTATAAACGCCGTCAACGTCCGTGTAGATGTCGCAACGATCGGCCTTCAACGCGGCGGCAAGCGCTACGGCCGATGTGTCCGATCCGCCGCGGCCCAGCGTCGTGATGCTACCGTTTTCCGTCACGCCTTGAAAGCCCGCAAGGACGGCCACCTCGCCTTGACTGAGGCGTTCGCGCAACGCGGTCGTGTCGATGTTGACGATGCGCGCCTTGTTGTGCGCGGAATCGGTGCGAAGCGGCACCTGCCAGCCCTGCCACGAGCGCGCATTCAGGCCACGCTGTTCGAGCGCCAGCGTCATCAGCCCGGCGGTGACCTGCTCTCCCGTCGCTACAACGACGTCGTGCTCACGGGGATTGGGGTGAGGCGTAACGCTCCTGCAATACGTGATAAGCTGATCCGTTACGCCAGCCATGGCCGACACCACGACAGCAACTTTGTGGCCAAGCTTGACTTCCGCGGCAACCTTGCTGGCCGCGTTTTTGATGCGCTCCACGTCGCCGACCGACGTGCCGCCGAATTTAAGAACAAGAAGAGCCATAATCCACCATCCGCCTGTTAACCGCGGTCCCTAATAAACCTGTTTTGCAGTTAACCTTGAGAAGCACCCATGCTATTCATATCGAAGCCGTTCGCCAACTACCATTTTTGACCCTAGGACTTACCCATGATGAGTAACGCCCCTAGCATCGACAACGAAGCCGTGGCCCGTTTTTCGGCCCAGGCTGCGGCTTGGTGGGATATTGAGGGTCCTTTCCGGTTGTTGCATCGCCTGAATCCGTTGCGCGTCGGTTATATTCGCGACAGAGTTTGCGCCACTTTCAACCGCAATCCCGTCGAGCAGCGCCCTTTGCATGGGCTTCGGCTGCTGGATGTCGGCTGCGGCGGCGGTTTGCTGGCGGAGCCTCTTACCCTTTTGGGGGCTGATGTTACGGGTCTTGACGCTTCACAGGAGGTTATTGCGATCGCGCAACGCCATGCAAAAGCATCCGGCCTGAAAATCGACTATCGGTTGGGTGATGTTGAGACTCTCGCCAAAAGCAAGGAGCGTTTCGATGTTATCACCGCCCTTGAGATCATCGAGCATGTAGCCGACAGGAAATCGTTTCTGGAATCGCTGGCGCATCTGCTGAAACCGGGAGGCATGCTTATTTTTTCCACACTGAACCGGACGCGCGCCAGTTTTCTCTTCGGCATCGTGGCGGCGGAATATCTACTGGCCTGGATGCCCCCCGGCACGCACGACTGGGAAAAATTCCTGCAGCCTTCCGAGTTGGCGCGTTTGGTGGCGGCGCAGAGCATAGATGCCATGGATATCACCGGCATGGTATTTCATCCGCTAACAGGCCGTTTCAGCCTTTCCAAATCCAATTTGCGGATCAACTATTTTCTGACGGGAATCAAAAAGGAATGAGGATCATTTGGGTATTTGCAAGCCATTCTCTCTCGCTCGATTAACGACGGCTTGAGCCGCTTTCTGAACGGCAATCCGGCCGGCGGCTTCCGAAAGGCTGGAAATTTTCCCTTCCAGCGTTTCGTTGAAAGCTTTTACTTTTTTCCCCAAAGAAGAATTCTGATAAGCCACCATCTGGCTAAGCTCTTCAGTGGAAAAATTCTGTGCATACATTGAGGCTATATGCATCACGATGTTTCGAATAGCTTCATCAACGACCGGCGGGACTTCATTATCGACAATATTTGCAATAAGTTTTTCCTTGCCGGGATTCTCCTTCAGTAAAAGATTGGTAAACATTTCCGAAAACGTACCCAACATTTGTTCCTTCATCTGCGCTTTCGGGACATCAAAATCAGCCACCTGCACGGCGAGTTGTAGGGATATTTCTGCATTATTGGCCGCCTGTTGCGCGCGCGCCGCGGGCGCTAAAATAATAAGACAAAAAAACAGCGCGAAAAAATGCGAGATGATTTTATTCATGGCCTTTTTCCCAATAAAACGAAGGTTGTGAAGGTTAAAATTTATTTGTTAAAAAATAATAAAAGTTTTTTCTGGACAGACTCTAGCGAATGATATTATTTTAAACTTACACGTATTTGTTTTCCTGAAATTCAGAGGAACCATGACCAAGCCATTTTTCCCCTTCCTGCGCGCAGGCGTTGCTCTGTTAAGCCTTTTTTCGCTCGGCGCTTGCGGTACAACCACCGGAGCGGCATCGGCAAGAAACATCTTGATCCCGACCGCTGTAGGCGCGGCCACCGGAACGGTCGTGACGGTTGCGACGGCTGGCTGTATTCCTTGCGGCGCCGCAATAGGCGGCGCGGCCGGCGCTGGCGTCGGCCTCATCTACGACCGGCTCGACAACCGGACGCCGGGGCGATAGGAAAATAGTTTCACGTGAAACGTATTGTTTTAGTCACAAAATAAATAAGTGTGACATTTTTCCTATAGCGTTTTAAAGCCGAATAAGCCCCCTGGAGGGCCGTGTTCCGTTTTCGGGTGTGGATAGCCCAGGCAAGCAAATAATCGCTCCAGCACCCCTCTAAGCCTCTTAAAAGGGCCTTCTGTTTCAAAGGCGCCCCACGCAATAGCATCATATCCAAAAAATGAAAGTTTATTCCCTGTTGAACACATAAGCTCCGATACTGCCGCAGCGTCCCACGAAAGCCGAAAGAAGACCGATGACCCCCGCCGTCAGCACAACGGCGGGGCCTGCAGGTATTTTGCCGTAATAGGAAACAAGCAGCCCCGCCACGGAAGCGAACAGCGCGAACACACAGCTTAAGGGAATGGCTATATCGATATTGCGCGTCCAAAAACGCGCTGCAATGGCCGGCAAAATCATCAACCCCAGCGCCATCAATGTTCCCAGCGCCTGAAAAGCGGCCACAAGGTTAATCATCAAGAGGCCGAAAAATGCCAGGTTGGTCCAGCCGCTGCGCGGCGCGACAGCCCTTAGATAATCCGGATCGAAACACGCAATAACGAGCCGCCTGTATAGCGCAGCGATAACAAAAAGGGACAGGCAGGAAACGGCTGTGATGAGCAGAAGCGCGTTTTTGTCGATGGCGAGGATGTTGCCGAACAACAGATGCATAAGATCGATGCTGTTGCCCTTCAGCGCAACAAGCGTAACGCCGCCCGCCAGTGACAACAGATAAAGCAAAGTGAAGGCCGCGTCCTCCTTCAGTTGCGTGAAGCGCGTCAAAAGAACGGCGGCAAGCGCCACGATAACGCCGGCAATCAGCGCGCCCGCCGTCATCGGCCAAACGGAAAGACCCGCGGCCAGAAACGCCAGCGCTACGCCGGGCAGAATGGCGTGGCTCATGGCGTCGCCCACCAACGTCATGCGGCGCAGCGTCATGAAAACGCCCAACGGCGCGCCCCCCAGCGCAAGGACGACGCACGCCGCCAGCGCCCGGCGCATGAAGGCGTATTGCGTGAAAGGATCGGTGAGCAGTTCAAGCGTCATGGTTATGCTCATGTTCATCGGTGGTGTCGTCCGGGCCGCGCAATTCGGCCATATCGAGATCGAAGGAAAGCAGCTTTTGTTCGAACAGCGCATGCGTATGACCGCGCCCAAGGCATTTGCCCGCCAGAAGGAAAGATTCCGGGAAATATTTCCGGATCAGCAGCAAATCGTGCAACACGCAGATGATCGTGCGGCCTTCCTGATGCCAGTTGAGAAGAATTTGAATGAGCTTCGCCGTCGTCGCGGCGTCAACAGCCGTAAACGGCTCGTCGAGCAAAAGGATCCGCGCGTTTTGCAGAATCACGCGCGCAAACAGCAGACGCTGAAACTGGCCGCCAGAAAGTTGAGCAATCTGCCGATCCTCAAACCCGGCCAATCCGACGTCGGCAAGCGCCTTTCGGGCGCGATTTTTCAGGGTGCGCGTAATGCCGCCAGTCCCGCCCTTCTCCAGCCAGAAACCCGTGCACACGGCCTGGAGGACAGAAAGCGGAAAATCCCGCTGAATGGATGACGCTTGCGGCAGATAAGCGATCTTGCGCGCGCATGTCGGACACAAAACGACGCGGCCCTGTTGCGGCTTGATGATGCCTGCGATGACTTTCAACAGCGTGCTTTTTCCCGCGCCGTTCGGCCCGGCGACTGCCGTCAGTGAACCCACGCTAAAGACGCCCGAAACATTTTCCAACGCCTTATGCCGTCCATAGCGCGCCGTGACGTTTTCAAGCGTGATGACAGGCTGCATGATGCGTTCCTCAAACCAACGCCCAAAGAGAAACGAAAACCGCAAATGCAGACAACACGCCGGCCAGCGCCAAACGTTGCGGAAGGCTCATATAAAACATTTCATATTTCCTTTTGCTTCATGTTATGTTATATCATCACAAAAATCACGACGCGTCCAGACTGTTAAACGGTTTAGCCATGTTGCCTCTTCTTTTGGAGTTTTCCTATGAAAAAACTTCTGCTCGCTTTTTTCGCCCTTTCGCTGTTTATCCCCGGCCTCACGCACGCCGCAGAGCCGCCTTTACGAATTGTGGCTAGTTTCAGCATCCTCGGCGATATGGTCAAACAAATCGGTGGTGATGCGGTCGACGTGCGGGTTCTTGTGCCGGTGAATGGAGACGCCCACACTTATCAGCCCACGCCGGACGACGCCAAGGCTCTGGCCGCTGCCAACATAATCGCCATCAATGGCCTTGGCCTTGAAAGCTGGATGGACCGCATCATCGAAGCTTCCGGCACAAAGGCGAAGCTTCTTGTGGCATCCGCCGGAGTCAAGCCTCGCATATTGACGAAAACAAGCACCGGCAAGGAGGTCGCGGATCCGCACGCCTGGCAGGACCTGAGAAACGGGCGTCTTTATATCAGGAACATCGCCAGCGCGCTGATGGCGGCAAAACCGGATGAGGCGAAAAAAATCCGTGAACGCGCCATCGCCTATGACAATGCACTGGTCAAGATGGATGATTACGTCAAGCAGCAATTCGCCGATATTCCGGCGGCGCAACGCAAAATCGTCACCAGCCACGATGCGTTCGGCTATTTCGGCGCAGCTTACGATGTGACATTTCTGGCGCCTGTCGGCATGAGCACGGAGGATGAGCCTTCCGCCGCGAATGTGGCTGGCCTGATCGAGCAAATTAAGGCGGAAGGCGTCAAGCAAGTCTTCATCGAAAACATGACCGATCCGCGCCTGATCGCGCAGATTGCGAAAGACTCCGGCGCAAAGATGGGCGGCACGCTCTTTTCCGACGCGCTGTCGCCGCCGGACGGCCCGGCTCCAACCTATCTCGACATGTTCCGCAACAACGTGCCTAAGTTACGAGAGGCAATGTTGCAGAATGGGCGTTAGGGCGTTTTAACCCGCAAACTTCAGGTTGTGCACCTTGATAACGCCGGGAACGGCCTTGATTTTTTCAAGCACAGCGGCCGGCACGTCCTCATCCACCGCGAGGAACGAGAGGTTCTTTTTGCCCTTGCCGGTGCGGCCCATATAGAAACCGGCGATGTTGATTTTGGCGTCGCCTAATATGGTCGTGAACTTGGCGATGTGACCCGGCCTGTCCTCGTTACGCAGGAACAGCATACGCGGCGACAATTCAACCTCCAGCGTCACGCCGTCGATAGAGACGATGCGCGGCTGCGCGGTAAACAAGCTGCCTGCAAGCTCCAGAGATCCATTGTCCGTCTCGATCTTGAGGCGCATAAGCGTGTGGTAATCGCTTTCGCGTTCGCGCCGCATTTCGCTGAAGGAAATGTTGCGCTCGCGCGCGACCGCAGGCGCGCTCACCATGTTTACGCTTTCCAGAATGGGGCGCAGCAGGCCCAAAAGTACGGTGTTGGACAGCGGCTTGGTATTCAGCATTGCTACGCGGCCCTCGTATTCGATTGTGACGGCTTTCACGCTGCCTTCGACGATCTGCCCCGCGAGATTGCCCAGCTGCTCGGCAAGTTTCAGATAAGGACGCAGCTTGGGCGCGTCTTCCGCCGATACGGACGGCATGTTGAGTGCGTTGGTCACGGCACCGGTCAGCAGAAAATCGCTCATCTGCTCAGCCACCTGCAACGCCACGTTTTCTTGCGCTTCGGCCGTCGATGCGCCGAGGTGCGGCGTTAGCACGACGTTTTCCATGCCGAACAGCACATGCTCCTTGGCAGGTTCCACCGAAAGAACGTCCAGCGCCGCGCCGGCAACTTGGCCGCTTTTCAGCGCGGCTACAAGATCGGCTTCGACGATAAGGCCGCCGCGCGCGCAGTTGATAAGGCGCACGCCCTTTTTGCATTTCGCAAGATTGGCGGCATTGATCATGCCGCGCGTCTGGTCGGTGATCGGCGTGTGGAGCGTGATGAAATCGGCACGCGCAAAAACCGCATCCATATCCACTTTCTCGACGCCGATTTCCTCGGCTCTCGCTACGGACAGGAAGGGATCGTGTGCGATAACGCGCATTTTCAGCCCAATCGCGCGATCGGCGACGATGGAACCGATGTTGCCACAGCCGATGATGCCCAAAACCTTGCCCGTCAACTCTACGCCCATGAATTTCGATTTTTCCCACTTGCCCGCGTGCGTCGACGCGTTGGCGGCTGGCAGCTGCCTCGCCAGAGCGAACATCATGGCGATGGCGTGTTCCGCCGTGGTGATGGAATTGCCGAACGGCGTGTTCATCACGCAGACGCCGTGTGCCGTGGCGGCCTCTTTGTCGATGTTATCCGTACCGATCCCGGCGCGGCCCACGACCTTGAGGCGCTTGGCCTTGGCGAGAATGTCTTTCGTCACCTTCGTGGCGGAACGGATGGCGAGGCCGTCATAGTCGCCGATGATGGATGCTAATTCTTCGGGTTTCAGGCCGACTTTTTGATCCACGTCAATGCCGCGCTGCTTGAAAATCTCAACGGCGCTCGGTGACAGCTTGTCGGAAATGAGAACTTTGGGGGCCATGGGAATCTCGAAGGTTAGGGGTTAGGGGTTAGGGGTTAGGGAGATCAGGGATTAGAAACCAAGAAAAGACGGAAAAACTCTTTCCCTGACCCCTAACCCCTAATCCCTAGCCCCTCATTTGCGCGTACGCCCAGTCGATCCAGACGGTCAGAGCCGTGACGTCGCTGGCTTCCACGGTCGAGCCGCACCAGATACGCAAGCCCGGAGGAGCGTCGCGGTAGCCGTTGAAGTCATAGCCAGCGCCTTCTTTTTCAACCAAGCCGACCAGCTTTTTGCAGAACGCAGCTTGATCTTCGGGGCTGAGTTTCTGGAAAGCGGGATCGACGATTTTCAGGCACACGGATGTCGTCGAGCGCGTGGCTGGGTCCTTGGCCAGAAAATCGATCCACGGCGTTTTTTCGACCCACTTAGCCACGGCGGCAAAGTTCGCATCCGTGCGAGCGATCGTGGCTTTCTGGCCGCCGATTTTCTGCACCCACGCCATCGCCTCAAGAATGTCCTCGACGCAAAGCATGGAAGGCGTGTTGATGGTCGCGCCTTCGAAAATGCCTTTGTTGAGCTTGCCCGCCTTCGTCATGCGGAACAATTTCGGCATCGGCCATGTTGGCGTATAGCTCTCCAGCCGTTCGACGGCGCGCGGCGACAGGATGAGAACGCCGTGCGCGCCCTCGCCGCCCAAAGCCTTCTGCCAGCTGTAGGTGATGACATCCAGTTTTTGCCACGGGATCGGCATCGCAAACACGGCGGATGTCGCGTCGCAAATGGTCAGGCCCTTGCGGTCATTGGGAATCCAGTCGCCGTTCGGCACGCGTACGCCGGAGGTCGTGCCGTTCCATGTGAAGACGACATCGTGATCGAAATTCGCCTGTTTGAAGTCGGGCAACTCGCCGAAGGGAGCCACGAACGAGCGGGCATCGGCAACCTTCAACTGCTTGACAACATCCGTCACCCAGTCCTTGCCGAAAGCCTCCCATGCGAACACATCGACGGGGCGTGGGCCGAGCAGACTCCACAACGCCGCCTCGACCGCGCCGGTGTCCGAACCGGCCATGATGCCGACGACGTAATCCTTGGGCAGATCGAGAAGCAGCTTCGTGTCCTCGATCGCTTTTTTCAGCTTTTCCTTGCCGATTTTGGCGCGATGCGACCGCCCCAGCGTATCCACAGGCAGCGTCGCGACGGACCATCCGGGATGTTTGGTGCAAGGGCCGCTGGAGAAGTTGGGGGAACGGGGACGAATGGCGGGTTTCGCCGGAAGTGAACTGTCAGGCATTGCAATACCCTTCTAAAAACGCGATTCGGCGGGGAACCGCTACCCGGACGGAGATTATTAAGAACGTGGGGGGGAGTCAACGGGGGCACAAAGGAAATCTCTTTTACGCCGCTTCGGCCCCAATCACGCCGACCAGTTCATCCACCAGCGCGCGAACCAACGTCTCGTCGTCGCCTTCGGCCATCACGCGGATGAGCGGCTCGGTGCCGGATTTGCGGATCAAAAGACGGCCAGCGCCGTTCAGGCGTTTTTCGGCGGCCGTAATGGCGGATTGGATTTTCTTATTTTCCAAAACAGCCCCATCGGCTTTGACGTTGCTGAGAATCTGCGGCAACGGCTCGAACAAACGGCAGACTTTGCTGGCCGGTTGCCCTTGCTCGCGGATGACGGCGAGGATTTGCAAGGCAGCGATCAGCGCGTCGCCCGTGGGGCCGAAATCGCTGAGAACAATATGGCCCGATTGCTCGCCGCCGAGATTAAAACCGCCCGCGCGCATCGCCTCGACGACGTAACGGTCGCCCACCTGCGTGCGAATGAGATTAATGTTTTTCGATTTCAAAAACCGTTCCATGCCGAGGTTCGACATGACGGTCGCAACAACCGTGTCGTTCTTCAGCCGTCCGGCCTTGACCCACGCTGAAGCTATCAGCGCCATCAGCTGGTCGCCGTCGATGCGCTGGCCTTTTTCGTCGGCCATGATGAGGCGGTCGGCATCGCCGTCGAGCGCCAGCCCCACGTCGGCCTGATGCAAAAGCACGGCTTCCTGCATGAGCCGGGGATACGTGGCGCCGCATTTGTCGTTGATGTTGCGCCCATCGGGCTGCACGGCGACGGGAATAACCTCGGCGCCAAGCTCCCACAAAATCGTCGGCGCAACCTTGTAGGCCGCGCCGTTCGCGCAATCGACGACGATCTTCAGCCCGTCGAGGCGCAAGCCGTTCGGCGACGTGCCTTTGACGAATTCGACGTAGCGCCCGATGGCGTCGTCGAGGCGGCTGGCTTTGCCAAGATCTGACGGCGCGACAAGATCGTCCGCGCAGCCGTTTTCCATGCGCGCTTCGATTTGGGATTCCAGATCGTCCGAAAGTTTATACCCGTCGGGGCCGAACAATTTGATGCCATTGTCCTCAAACGGATTGTGCGAGGCGGAAATCATCACGCCCAGATCCGCGCGCAGGCTTTTCGTCAGCATCGCCACGGCGGGCGTCGGCAAAGGCCCCAGCAAAATAACGTCCATGCCCTGCGCGATGAAGCCCGATGTGAGCGCCGTTTCGATCAGGTAGCCCGACAGGCGCGTGTCCTTGCCGATAACGACGCGATGCCGGTGATCGCCGCGCCGGAACAGGCTGGCCGCCGCCATGGCGACGCCAAGCGCCGTCACCGCTGTCATGGGCTCCTGATTGGCGCGCCCGCGAATGCCGTCTGTACCGAAAAGTTTGCGAGTCATGAAGAGTCCAATACCAACTAAAGGGCTAAATAGGCAAACGTGTTCCTCTCCCGCAAGGGGAGAGGAAAAATCTCAAACCACCACGCCGCGCGGCGATTGCGGGGCTGGCGTCAAAGGTTTGTCGGACACCGGCGTCGAAGACGGCACAGAACCGCGTTTGCCATCGACAGGTGCGGGTTTAACGGCGGCAGCCTCATCGGGGCGGCTGAGCGGCTCGCCGCGCAGCAACATAGCCACGTCTTCGCCCGAAAGCGTCTCGTATTCCAGCAGCGCCTTGGCGATTTTGTGCAGATCGTCCAGATGTTCGGTCAGAATCTTCCGCGCGGCGCCCTCGCCTTCCTCGATCAAGCGGCGGACTTCTTCGTCGATGATCTGCGCCGTCTTCTCGGAAACGTTCTGCTGCTGGGCGACGGAATGGCCAAGGAAAATTTCCTGCTCGTTCGCGTTGTAGCGCACGCGGCCCAATTTGTCCGACATGCCGAATTCCATGACCATGCGCCGCGCCAAGGCCGTCGCCTGCAAAATGTCGTTGCCTGCGCCGGTCGTGACGTTGTCCTTGCCGAAAATGAGTTCCTCCGCCACGCGGCCGCCGTACAGAAGCGCGAGCCGCGATTCAAGCTCGACCTTCGTCTGGCTGTACTTGTCGCGTTCCGGCAGGTTCATCGTAATGCCAAGCGCGCGCCCTCTAGGTATGATCGTGACCTTGTGCAGCGGATCGCTTTGCGGCATGTGCAGACCAACGAGCGCGTGGCCGGATTCGTGATAGGCGGTGAGTTTTTTCTCAAGTTCCGTCATCACCATCGAGCGGCGTTCCGCACCCATCATCACCTTATCTTTTGCAGACTCAAGCTCGGCCATGCTGACTGCGGTTTTGTTGTTGCGCGCCGCGAGCAACGCCGCCTCGTTCACAAGGTTGGCGAGATCGGCGCCGGAGAATCCCGGCGTGCCGCGCGCGATTGTTTTGGCGTCCACGTCCGGCGCCAAGGGAACTTTACGCATGTGCACTTTCAGAATCTTCTCGCGGCCCAGAATATCGGGGTTCGGCACGACGACCTGACGGTCGAAGCGGCCCGGACGCATCAGCGCGGGATCAAGCACATCGGGCCGGTTGGTGGCGGCGATGAGGATCACGCCTTCGTTGGCGTCGAAGCCGTCCATCTCGACAAGCAATTGATTCAATGTCTGCTCGCGCTCGTCGTTGCCGCCGCCGAGGCCCGCGCCGCGGTGCCGTCCGACGGCGTCGATTTCGTCGATGAAGATGATGCAGGGCGCGTTTTTCTTGCCCTGCTCGAACATGTCGCGCACGCGGCTTGCGCCGACGCCCACAAACATCTCGACGAAATCGGAGCCGGAGATCGTGAAAAACGGCACGTTGGCCTCGCCCGCTACGGCGCGCGCGATCAGCGTTTTGCCGGTGCCGGGAGGCCCGACCAACAGCAAGCCTTTTGGAATCTTGCCGCCGAGTTTCTGGAATTTCTGCGGATCGCGCAGAAATTCGACGACTTCCTGCAATTCCTGCTTGGCTTCCTCGACGCCCGCGACGTCGTCAAATGTCACCTTGCCGGTTTTTTCCGTGAGCAGCCGCGCGCGGCTGCGGCCAAAGCCCATCGCCTTGCCACCCGCGCCGCCGCTTTGCATCTGGCGCATGAAGAAGATGTACACGCTCACCAGAAGGATCATTGGAAACCAGGACAGCACGATGCCCCAGAATGTCGGATTCCCCGACTCGTCCGGCTGGGCGCTGATTTTCACTTTTTTGGCCAGCAGCTTGTCCACGACCGTGGCGTCGGCGGGCAAATAGGTGGCGAACGCCGTGCCGCCGTCGGTCAGATGGCCATTGACGACGTTGCCCTTGATGGTGACGTCGGCGACTTTGCCTTCGTCGACGCGTGTCATGAATTCGCTAAACGGCATCATGGACTGCATCGGCATCGCGCCGGAGTTCTGGAACGTGTTCCACAGAAACGCCAGCAGAATGCCGATCACAATCAGCAACGCAATATTTTTGCCGGTATTGTTGTTCAAAGCTTTCAGCCTTTCCAAGGGGATCAAAGCGGCGATCCCGCGCCGAAACGGCGGTTACCGCACGGCCTTATAAGGATATAGTAAAGGGTTGATGGAATGCAACCATGGGTGCGGCTACCATCCGGCAGACACAAGATGGCAGAAAGCAAGGGCTTTTTCGCCCTTTTCCAAAACGGGGATTAAAACAAGCTTTTCTCCCTGCCACACACCCGGCAATGCGGCACGGGCACGGCCTTGTGGGACATCGTGGCGCAAACCAGGTGCGAGTTTATCGATGATTTCATGGGATTGAACGCCCAACGCACGAATGACCAGATCGCGCTGTTTGCATTCCGGCGACAACGTAACCTGCCACCGCCCGTCCCACAGCACCGTTTCGCCCGGCGCAATCGGTTTGATGTCGGTGATCGCAGATGGTTCCCTGAGCACGGTCGCTTTTGATGCCGTTTTGCTGACAACGCATCCGTGGACCGTGCGCGCGCTCGTCGGCGCATCATTGCATAACGCTTCAAGCAACGGCAAAAGCACCGCGCGTTCCGGCTGATAATCCGTGGGATGCACGGCGCAAAGACACGCGCCCAGCGCGCGCAACGCGACAGCTTTCGGCGCGGAACGAAGCTGCTCAAGATTAAGGCGGATCACGCCCGCACTATCCATTTGCGCCGCCACGCGCAGCAGATTTTGCGTGTAATGATCGAGCGCTTCTTTGGCTTCGCGCGCGCGATCGCCGAGATCGATCAAACGCTCAGACGTCAATCCTTCGTCCGCCAGCAACGGCAAAACCTTCCGCAGCCGTCCGCGCGCGTATTTCGCTGCGGCGTTGCTGGGGTCGGTGACAAAGGCGATCCCATTCGCCTTGCAAGTCGCAATCAGGCGTTCTTTGGGCAGGAAAAGAAAAGGCCGCAACAGACGCACGCCCTCGACGCTGTTCACGGGCGCGATGCCCGCCAACCCATCGATGCCGCTGCCTTTGGCGAGCCGCATGAGAATAGTTTCCGCCTGATCCTCTCGCTGGTGAGCAAGCAACAAGTTATCGATACCGTGTTTTTTGCAAGCCTCCAACAACAACGCGTAACGCGCCTTGCGCGCCGCGACGTGAATTTTTGAAGCGATCGGCGGATGCTCCCAGCGCAAAATTTCGGTTTTAATACCCAGCGCGGCAAGGCGTTGTTTCGTCTGTTTCGCTTCAGCGCTTGATTCAAGGCGCAACTGATGATCGACGATGAATGCCATAAAGGAACCGTCATTCCCGCGAAAGCGGGAATCCAGCGGCGCGCGTCTGCGCGCCGTATGACGCAAATGATCATCTAAAATTTTTACTGGCTGTTTGAATTGGAATTTTTGTTGACTCATGCGCTCGCTATCGCTCGCGCTGGATTCCCGCTTTTGCGGGAATGACGGTTCCTTTTCTTCAACCCATCTCTTCACGCACCATGCCAAAGCCATGCTGTCCGGGCCGCCGGAAACGGCGATGGCAATATGCGGCGCTTTCGACAACGCAAACGGCATCATAAGATCGGCGAACTCCTCAGCCGAAAGCGGCGGCGCGGGAGTCTCCGGCACGGCTGTAACTGGCGTTGGATTCATGTGACGGCGTTGCGGCATGTTGCTCTTCATTTGTTTTAGCAGTAAATTGTGAGCCTGTTTTCGTGAAAGCGCAAACCCTGTTCCCTGCCCCACACCCTCGAAACGGAGGCCCTCATGAACATGGATGACGAACACGCGTCCCTTGGCTCCCCCAGCACGGGGCGTGTCGCTGCGGCCTGCGTTTTGGCTCTAGGCCTTGGCATCGGAAGCTTTCTCATGAGTCAGGCGCTTGAGGTGGGGTTAGGGCGGTTTCATGCGCCGCATACCGTTTCCGTCAAAGGGCTTTCGGAACGGCAAGTCAAGGCCGATCTGGCGCTCTGGCCGTTGCGTTTTGTAGAAACAAACAACGATCTATCGGCGGCGCAAGCAAAAATAGAGGTCGATCTGAAAACCGTGGTTGATTTTCTGAAAGCTCAGGGCCTGAACGACAACGAGATCGCGGTGGGACGAATGGATGTTGTCGATCTTATGGCGCGCCAGTATCGCAATCAGACCACCGGCGACAATCGTTTCATTTTGTATGCGAACGTCATGATCCTCTCCACCAACGTCGATTTGGTGCAAGCCCTCAGCCGCAAAATAAGCGATCTTGTGAAATCCGGCGTGATCTTCACGGTCGAGGGCGCGCGTCAGGGCGAAGACGGCACGCCCGCTTCGCTGTCGCCGTATTATTTGTTTACGAAGCTGAACGACGTGAAGCTGGAGATGCTGGCCGAAGCCACGCGCAACGCCCGCGCTGCCGCCGTGCAATTCGCGCATGATGCCGATGTGCCGTTGGGCGGACTGGTTCAGGCCAATCAGGGTGTTTTTAGCATTCTTCCTGGCGACCGTCTTCCCGGCGCCAGCGAAACCGCGCAGATCAATAAAATCGTCCGCGTGGTCTCGACGGTGGAGTTTGCATTAGCAAATTGAGACTTTTCTTATTGAGCGAAGCGAAGTTAGAAAAGCCTCATCCCCGCGTAGGCGGGGATCCATCTCCAGAACGAGACGTAAGGGAAATTTTGAAAAAGCTGCGCTTATGAGCAGATGAGGAGATGGCTGCCCGCCTTCGCGGGCATGACGCGTGCAAAAAACTTACGCGCTCTCGGCCTCGCCTGTTTCGGCTGGCGTCGCTACGGCGTAATCCGTGCGTTCCGTGATGCGGGCTTTTTTGCCGCGCAGGCCGCGCAGGTAATACAGCTTGGCGCGACGCACATCGCCGCGGCGCACGCGTTCGATGGAATCGAGACGCGGGCTGTAGAGCGGGAAAACGCGCTCCACGCCTTCGCCATAGCTGATCTTGCGAACAGTGAACGACGAGTTGAATCCGGCGTTCTTGCGTGCGATGCAGACGCCTTCATAGGCCTGAACGCGCTCGCGCGTGCCTTCGATCACTTTCACATTGACGCGCACGGTGTCGCCCGGTTCGAATTCGGGGATTTTGGCGTCCCGCTTTTCAAGCTGCTGCTGTTCGAATTTCTGTAACAAGTTCATGACTTCTTCTCCTTTGGGTGCGTCCCTATACACCGGTTTTTCGCCGGGTTCAATTTTTTCCGGCCTTTGGCTTCCCATAAATCAGGGCGGCGTTCTTTCGTGATTTTCTCGGCTTCTGCCCGCCGCCATTCGTTAACCTTTTCGTGGTGGCCGGAAATAAGCACTTCCGGCACCTTGCGCCCTGCCCATTCGGCGGGACGGGTGTAGTGCGGATACTCCAAAAGCCCCGCCGTAAAGCTTTCTTCATCCGTTGTGGCCGCGTTGCCCATAACCCCCGGCAATAGCCTTACACACGCCTCTACAAGCGCCATGGCCGCCACTTCGCCGCCAGCGAGTACGTAATCGCCAAGGCTTACTTCCTCAAGCTCCTGAGCTTCGATCACACGCTCATCGAGACCTTCATAACGGCCACACACCAGAAGTACGGAGCCGGCATTAACTAAGTCATGCACCAACGCCTGATCGAGAGGCCGACCGCGCGGCGAAAGATAAATTTTCCGCGCCGGCTTACCAAACTGTTTCTCCGCACCACGAATGGCGGCATCCACCACGTCGGGCCGCAACACCATTCCCGCGCCGCCGCCGTAGGGCGTATCGTCTACGGTGCGGTGCTTGTCTTCAGCAAAATCGCGAATGTTCAGCACATCAAAACGCCACAAATTGTCAGCCAGCGCCTTGCCGGACAGGCTATGCCCCAAAGGCCCCGGAAACATTTCGGGAAACAGGGTCAGGATTTGAGCTTGCCAGATCACTTCTTCGCCTTTGCTTTCTTTTTGTCCTCCGCCAGCCATCCTTCCGGCACGACGATTTGGATAAAGCCTTTTGCCAAGTTCACATCAGGCACGAAGGCGTCCGTGAAGGGCAGCATAAAACTTTTTCCTTTCACGGGTTCGATTTCCAGAAACGTGCCAGCGCCGTAGTCGTGCAGCGCCAAAACTTTGCCTAATGTTTTCCCATCTTCCGTTTTTGCCGCAAGGCCGACGAGATCCGCTTCGTAGTATTCTCCCTTTCCCGCAGGCGGCAGGATCGCACGTTCCACAAAAAGTTCCGTGCCGCGTAAGGCTTCGGCGGCGTTGCGATCCGTTACGCCTTTAAGCGAGACGATGAAATGATCTTTCATCATCCCCTTGCGCTTCAACGTAAACGCGCGTTTTCCTTCCTCGTCCGTCACCGGCTTGTAAGCGAAGATGGATTCGGGATCGTCCGTAAAACTGCGCAAACGCACCTCGCCGCGCACGCCGTGCGCGCCCATGATGACGCCGACGCAGATTTTGCGGTTCATGCTTGCGCCGGAGCTTCTGCTGCCGGAGCTGCTTCAGCTTTTGCCTTTGCTTCCGCTTCCGCCTTCAGGCGTTCCTGCGTTTTGGCGCGGGGCGCTGATTTCTTCGGCGTTTCGCGAATTTCAATTTTCGGGCCGAGATCAGCGGCGTGCAGAAAACGCGCGACGCGTTCGCTCGGCTGCGCGCCGACTTTCAGCCAATGCTTGATGCGCTCGGCGTTCAGCTTCACGCGCTCAGGATTTTCACGCGCCAGCATCGGATTGTACGATCCGATCTTTTCGATAAACCGGCCATCGCGAGGGCTGCGGCTGTCTGCCACGACGATGTGGTAATAGGGCCGTTTCTTCGCGCCGTGGCGCGTCATGCGAATTGATAACACTGTTGTTCTCCTTCTCTGGTTAAAAAAGTTAGATACTACTTTCCGTTTAGTCCCGTCATGTCCCCGCCCATCATGCGCGGCATCATCGAACGCATAAAACCGCTTTTGCCGAGCTTCTGGACGCGTTTCATCATCTTCTGCATTTCCATGAACTGTTTGATGAGGCGATTGACATCCGACACTTCGACGCCCGCGCCTTTGGCAATGCGCCGTTTGCGCGACGCGCCGAGAAGATCGACGTTTTTGCGTTCGGCGGGCGTCATGGATTGAATGATAGCTTCCTGCCGCTTGATGGCCTTGTCGTCGACGTTCGCGTTTTTAAGCTGTTCCTTGATCTTGCCCACGCCGGGCAGAAGATTCATCAAGCCGCCAAGGCCGCCCATGCGGCGCATTTGCTGCAATTGCTTGGCGAGGTCGGTGAAATCGAACTTCTTGCCGGAAAGAAATTTCTCCGCCATCGCTTCTGCGTCGTCCTGATCGATCGTTGCTGCCGCTTTTTCCACCAACGACACGACGTCGCCCATGCCTAAGATTCGGCTGGCCAGACGGTCGGGATGATAAACTTCAAGCGCGCTCGTTTTTTCGCCCGTTCCCAGAAACTTGATCGGCTTGCCCGTAACGGCGCGCATGGACAAAGCCGCGCCGCCGCGTGCATCGCCGTCGATGCGTGTCAGCACAAGGCCCGTCAGGCCGATTTTCTGCTCGAATTGCGTCGCGGTGTTTACGGCGTCCTGTCCCGTCATCGCATCGACGACGAGCAAGCTTTCATGCGGCACTGCGGCATCGCGTACCGCGGCAGCTTCGGCCATCAATTCTTCGTCGATAGCAAGACGGCCTGCCGTATCGAGAATGACGACGTCAAAAACTTCCTGCCGCGCTGTGGTCAGCGCGCGTTTCGTGATTTCCACGGGCGTCTGCCCGGCGATAACGGGAAGGCAAGCCACACCGATTTGCGAGGCTAATGTCGCCAATTGCTCCTGCGCGGCGGGGCGACGCACATCGAGCGAGGCAAGCAGAACTTTCTTTCGTTCCTTTTCGCCCAAATGCTTCGCCAACTTTGCCGACGTCGTGGTTTTGCCGGAGCCTTGCAGGCCCAACATCATGATAACAATGGGCGGCGTGACATTGAGATTCAACGGCTCCGCCGTCGTGCCCAAAAGCTCGACCAGATTGTCATGCACGATCTTGATGACTTGCTGGCCCGGCGTAACGGAACGCATGACCTCCTGGCCAATCGCGCGTTCCTTGATCCGGCCCACAAAATCCTTAACCACGCCCAGCGCAACATCGGCTTCCAGCAGCGCCACACGCACTTCGCGCATCGCTTCGCCGACGTCGTCTTCGGAGAGGCTGCCGCGCCGCGTGAGACGGTCGAATATGCCGTTCAGTTTGCTGCTTAGGGTGTCGAACATTTCGCCTTCTGAAAATCCAAACAAAAACGAGCCAGTGCCCGCAATGCGAGGACTGACCTGACTTTAACAGCCTATTCTTTCTGGCCGGATGGAGAGTTTGTAGCGAATCGTGGGGACTTAAGTCAAATTTTGGTTTTCGGCCTTGTTAACCTCTTTTCCGAAAGGCTTGCTTTTCCCTGTCCATTTCCCTAGAAAGACCCCCTGTTCCGCGCGGCGCTTGCGCCCGGAACGAAACCAGCGAATAAACAGGCAAGAAAGAAGCGGCCGACGATGAAAAAAGACACGCATCCCGATTATCATGAGATCACCGTCATCATGACGGACGGCACCGAGATCAAAACCCGCAGCACCTACGGCAAGGCGGGCGACCGGCTGCAACTGGACGTCGATCCCAAGACGCATCCGGCATGGACGGGGATGCATCACATGGTGGATCGCGGCGGCCAGCTGGCAAAGTTCAATAAACGCTTCGCGGGGTTGTCCGGCAAGAAAGAAGCTGCCGCGTCTCCTGCCAGCAAGGAAGACAAGATCAAGCTGACGACCACGGCTGGGACAGCGAAGAAGAAAAAGGCTTAACGCCTAAAACTGATCGTCGTCGTCAATAATTTTCACGCCTTGGATCATGCCGAAGTTCGGCACTTCGCCGGCCTCCAGCTTCGCGCGAACCATGCCATCCAAACGTTGAATGCGGCTGTAAAGCGCGTGGGTGCGTTCCAGCAAGCTACGAAGGCCCGGAGGCAGTTCCGCAAGATCGGAACCTGAGGGCGCTTCGCATTCCTCGCCGCCGCCTAAAACATATTGTGGCGACGCGAACTGCTCAGGCGAAATTTCCCCCGATAGCAGCGCCTTCATGGCCAGAAGCCATGTCATCACCTGAATGAGGCGCGCCGAAACGCGCGTATGCTGATAGCCGACTTGCAGGCAGTGCGGCAGGTCGAATTCGCGCCGATCCGACTGCTCGTGATAGGCAATGTAGTTTCGCGCTTCAACCGTCAGCGCGACGCCTTCGTCGAACGTGCGATCGAGCAGAGTTACGCTTTTGCCCATGATTTTGTCTCCCGCCTGCGATTTTAAGTCTCTTCCCCAAGCCCTTTCATACGACAGGAACCCTTAAAATCCCGTGTAGGCGAACTTAACAAGGCCTTAAGAACGATTGCTCTTGTTAAAAACTGAGGGTATTAAGTTCCCTCTCGGCGGGGGAATCCCGACCCCGAACGCCTGTTGGGGCGTAGCCAAGCGGTAAGGCAACGGATTTTGATTCCGTCATTCGGAGGTTCGATCCCTCCCGCCCCAACCACATATTTTCGTTAGCGAGCATCGCGAGCTTACGAAAATAGTGCCCCGGACTTGATCCGGGGCCCATGCTCCGTTTTGGATTGTTCTTCATGAAACCATCTTCGCCCCTTCTTCGCGTTGCTGTTTTGGTCGATCTTCCCCGTTCTCCGTTATCAGGGGGGCATGTCAAAGGATGGGAAAAACGCGCCCGCGGCGCTGTCGAGAGCGATCTTCCTGTTGACCTGACTGTTTATTTTTCAGGACCTGAATCCGAAGAGCGTCTCAGCAAGAACGTCCGTTTTCGTTCTTTGCCCCCTGTTTTCAGCACCAGAAATTTAAAATTCCTCCCCTATGTTCCGGATCATACCGATCTTGCTCCTTATCATCCGCGTCTGGCACGCGAATTGCCTTCTTACAATGTCATCCACACGACGGACGGCTACTTCAACTTCGCGCGCACGGCCGAACGCATCAGCAAACGGCATGGCATTCCTCTTGTGACATCCATCCACACCGCGACTCCTGCGTATGCCAGGATTTTCACGAAAAAAGCCATCGAAGAAACAATCGGAACCGGTTGGCTGGGACGCATGCTTGTCGAGCGCCTTGATCTTCCGGGCCGGCAGGAACGCAAGATGGAAAAGAGGCTCCGCCGGCATATAAGCCTTTGCCGTTACGCCCTCGTCGCGCGCGACGAAGACCGCGCCTTATCTGAAGCGCTTCTCGGCAAAGACCGCGTCTATGATGTCCAGACTTGCATCGATAAAACGATGTTCGGCGTTCACCGCCGCGATAGAGACGGCGTCGAACGTGACTATGGCATACCTTCTGGAAAAATTTTGGTTCTCTTCGTGGGAAGACTGGATATCGGAAAGAATATCTACGCCTTGATAGAAGCCGCCGGGATTCTCCTTCGCGAAGGAATCCCTCTTCATATCGTAACGGCCGGCGTTGGTCCTGCCGCCGATGATGTACGCGCAAGGCTTGGCCCTCACGCGACGGTCGCCGGGTTTGTCGAACCAAATGAATTGGCGCGGCTTTACGCCAGCGTCGATTGTTTGGCTTTGACATCGGAAGTCGAGATTCGCAGCCTCGTGGGAGTTGAGGCCCTTGCCTCCGGCTGTCCCGTTCTCGTCTCCGAAAAAAGCAAGATTGCCCCCTTATTCCAGAATACGCCCGCTATGCGCGTCGTTTCCGGAAAAGCTGAAGAATGGGCAAACGCCTTGCGAAGTTTTGCTTCAGATGAAGCGCAGCGCCAAATGATGCGGCAAGCGGCCGCGGACTATGCAAAAAATAATTTCCTGACCTGGGGGGAAGAATTGAACGACAATTTTCTTAGCGTTTGGGAAATGGCCGCCCGAAACAACCGAAGGAATGGGCTATAAACGCCTGGCGCGTGTGATGATGTCTCTTCCTTCGGAAAACTTTGCGGACGTTTTTTCCTCCTTTGAAAACGGCATCCGGCTGATCGTCAAGGCAAAGCCAGGCGCATCGCGGCCGCGCGCGCCGCGGCTTGTCGCGTTGGCGGACGGCAAGCGCGCCGTCGAGATTGCCGTTGCGGCCATCGCAGAAGACGGAAAAGCCAACAAGGCCATCATCGAACGCCTGGCCATCGAGACCGGCTTCAAGAAAGGCGACATGGCTATCAAGACGGGAACGAGCGGCCGCTTGAAGCTTGTCGAAATACGCGGCGAGCGTGCGGTGTTGCAAGCCGCAATTATAGCGTGGTTGCAAAGCCTCTCCGGCAATGGCAAATCGTCAAAATAATTTTCATTTTTCCTTGTTTGTCAGTAAATAAATTTCACAGAGACCTATCATATGAGCTTTGATCGGCGCGAATTTTACTGTGATGGCTTTTCTTATTTTTGCTGCATTGAAGGCTTCAGGGCACAAAACGATGGCTCTGGGCGGCTTTCGGAGATACCTTTCCGTGTGCTCGATCACATCCGTTTCGGCTCCCATCCAATTCGCAACTGTCAGGGATTTTCTTTCTGCATAAAAAGGCGCTTCGCTCGACCACTCAAATCCATGCCACATGACAACATCGTCTTCATTGGTGTGCGCCTTAATGTAATCGGCGATATTTAAAATCAGGTTGTTTTGGGAATTGATGACCGATGTTCTCGCGTCCATGTAGTCCGATTTAATTGAGAAAGAGTAATAATTCGCGGCAACAAAGAACGCCAGAAGAAGGCCGTAGATAATCGGTACTTTCTCGAACAGCCTGTCGCCGACAGCCGTAACGGAAATGCCGAGAGCCATCAGCAGAAAAATGCCGCTTGCCATCTGGTAATAGGAATGAACGATATGCAGGTTTGTGAAAATAAAGAGGGGCAAAAACCCCGCCAGAAGTAGCGTCAGGATCAGTAAACTTGTTTTATTTTTCCGCGTGAGAAGCAAGCCGCCCAACAAGGCGAGAAGGCCAAACAGACCGGACAAATTATGATCGAAGAGTCTGCCCCAAATAACGCCTTTCCACAGTTGAGGGGAGATTCTTTGCTCCGGAAGGCCAAAAGTCCACTTGGTCACCGCCGCAGAAGAAAGCAACGCGCCGAGCGGATTTTCCATTTTGACTTGATCGCTGAACCTCACCCAAACATAGGCAATCAATAGGGAGAAAAAAACCGCTGCATATGTCTTTACCAAATATTTTTTATTGTTCTTCAAGTCCGACAGCTTGACGGACGACAGAGAAAAAAAGCACAGGAATAGCAGCGCGATGGGTAACCCTGTGGTCGTTTTTTGCAGCAAACTCAAAGTTAAAAACAGGCTTGCAAGGACATAATCTCCTGTTGATGCCGCCCGGTTTGCTATTTTTATGCCGTAAAAAACAAACCAGAGAACAAAAAAGAGGGCGGTGCTTTCCATCATAAAAGTCCCGGCCCAAAAGAGATAGAGGGGCGCGCTCATGAAAAGAGCCAGTGAAAAAAACCGGGTCTTTTTGTCAACGCCAAGATCGCGCAAAATCATGTAAACAGGGATGCAGCAAAGCGCATCAAAGAACCAACTGATGGCGCGGCCTGTATTGGTCAGGGGCGTTCCGAGCCATTTCACGGCCATCGCAACTATTTGTTGATAAATCGGAAACTCGAAAGGAACGCTCCATTCCTGGCCAAGGACAGGCGTCCAATAAGAAAAACTGAATCCATTTTTAATAAGATAATAGGAAGTAATCGCCGTTTGCGTCTGTCTGAAGCCGTGAGCTTCCAAAATGGGTTGCGACAAAAAATTGAAACAAAACCAGGCCGAAACAACAAACGATAGGGCAAACAATATTTGCGTGAAAAGGCACAACAATTTTGTGTCTGAGCTGGCGTCAAAAAGAGGCTTGCGTTCGGCAACGTCCCTTTTAGGGATAAATCCTGAACCTTTATGCATACAACCTCGTCGGCGGCGCGGTTCCAGTGTTTCCGTTTGTATCGGCCGCGTCCAACCGATTCTCACATAGCCATATTCCGTTTTAACCAAGCTGCCGTCAACCCAAACAAGAAAGCGCGCGCTATAGCGTGACTGAATGTTCTGGAATTAACGCCCAGGATATATTATCTCACGTATGGACAACATTTGCGTAAGCACCGGTCGCGGCCTACCCGGACAAAACAAGGACACGAAACTTGCAGACACTTGTCATATGCTCAGGCGGACTGGATTCCGTCACGCTGGCCTATCAGATTGCGGCGGAACGATCCTTCGCTGGATTGGTTTCATTCGACTACGGCCAACGCCATAAAAAAGAACTGGCGTTTGCCGCCCTGTGCGCACAACAGCTGGGTGTATTGCACACGGTGATGGATGTCTCTCCTCTCGGCGCGCATCTTGGCGGCTCGGCGCTCACGGACAATCTTGCCGTGCCAGACGGCCATTACGCCGAACAGACGATGAAAGTCACCATCGTGCCTAACCGCAACGCCATCATGTTGACGATGGCCTATGGCATTGCCGCTGCGCGGAAACTGGATGCCGTGGGCGCAGCTTTTCACGGCGGCGATCATTTCATTTATCCGGATTGCCGTCCGGAATTCGTGGATGCTTTTGCGGCCATGCAAAACGCCGCGTTGGAAGGCGTAGCCAGGATTCAACTGCACACGCCCTTTTTACATCTAACGAAAGCGGACATCGTAGCGCTTGGCGCGCGCCTGAATGTGCCTTTTGCCGAGACATGGTCGTGTTACAAAGGCGGCGAAAATCATTGCGGACGCTGCGGCACCTGCGTCGAACGCCGCGAAGCTTTTCATCTGGCCGGGATCGCAGACCCCACAAAGTACGAAGACGAAACCTTCTGGCTGGAAGCCACCGCTAACGCAAAAACAAAAGGATTTGCATAATGTATCGTATCGCCAAGAAATTTTCATTTTCCGCGTCGCACAGAATGCCGAAACTGCCGCCAGCGCATCGCTGCGCACGGCTGCATGGGCACAATTATACGGTTGAAGTCGAATTGCAGTCCGAAACGCTCGATGAGGTCGGGTTCATTCGCGATTATAGCGAACTCAAAGCGTTCAAAGAGTATATCGATGAAAAATTCGATCACCGCCATTTGAACGATGTGATGGGCGACGATTTGACCACGGCCGAACATCTGGCGCGGCATTTCTACGACTGGTGCAAGGCGAAGTGGCCGGAGATCTCCGCCGTGCGCGTGAGCGAGACAAACACAACCTGGGCGGAATACCGGCCGTGAATGAGTCAATCCGCATCAGTGAGATTTTTGGCCCGACGATACAGGGCGAAGGCGCGTTGATCGGCCAACCAACAGTATTCGTACGCACGGGCGGATGCGATTACCGCTGTTCCTGGTGCGATACGCGGCATGCGGTGGATAGCGACTTCCGGCACGAATGGGCGCCTATGACAGCCGAAGACATCATGGCGCGTGTGCGCGCATTGTCGAAAGGCCAACCGCTGATGGTTTCCCTATCGGGAGGCAATCCGGCTCTTCAATCGCTGGCAAAGTTGATCGCGCTGGGCCGAGCGGAAGGCTATCGTTTTGCGCTGGAAACGCAGGGCAGCGTGGCGAAAGACTGGTTCGCGGATCTGGACGTTTTAACGCTTAGCCCCAAACCGCCATCCAGCGGCATGACGACGGATTGGGACGCGCTGAATTCTTGCGTGCAGGCGGCCCATAACGGGCCGCGGATTGCGTTGAAGTTCGTCGTGTTTGATGAGGCGGATTACACCTACGCCAAATCCGCCGCGTCTCGTTATCCGCACGTGCCGGTTTATTTGCAACCCGGTAATCCAATGCCGCCGTCACCTGAGGACAATGCAAAAACCGCTGTCAACAGGGAGGCCAGCATGGCGCGGTTGCGCTGGCTCGTGGATAAAACGCTCGCAGACCAATGGTTCACCGCGACTGTCTTGCCGCAACTGCATGTTTTGTTGTGGGGAAATAAGCGCGGCGTATAGTATTTAAGTAAAGCTTTTTTCCCTCTTGCAATGACGGCTTAACTATCTGATTTTCATGCCACGCGCCCGTAGCTCAGCAGGATAGAGCATCGGTTTCCTAAACCGGGGGTCGTGGGTTCAAATCCCGCCGGGCGCACCAGCCTTCGCGAGCGCAGCAAGCGAAGGCTGCCGCGCCGTAGCCCGAAGGGCAAAGGCGGGCGTGTGACGCGCTCGCTACGGCTCGGTAAATCACCCTCAAACCTGCCAGGAACAGCCGCCCCCTATGCCCAACGAAAAACAGACCGTTGCGTTGAGTTCCGTTTTTGCCAGCGCCTTTATGACGATCGGCAAGTTCGCCGTCGGCACGCTAACGGGAAGCCTTGGTATTCTTTCCGAGGCGCTGCACAGCCTGCTCGATCTCGGGGCCGCGACCATGACCTACATGGCCGTCCGCGTCAGCGACAAGCCGGCGGACGAGGCTCATCCCTATGGCCACGGCAAAATCGAAAGCGTCGCAGCGTTGGCCGAAACCGGCTTGCTGTTCCTCACCTGCATCTGGATTTTTTACGAAGCCATTCACCGCCTGCTCGCCAAGGAATTCGCCGTTGAAGTCACGTGGTGGTCGATAGCCCTCATCGTCGTGTCGATCGTGATCGACATATCCCGCTCTCGCGCGCTGAAACGTGTCGCCAAAAAAACAAAAAGCCAGGCGCTTGAAGCGGACGCGTTGCATTTCAGCTCGGACGTTTACAGCTCAGGCGTCGTTCTTGTAGGCTTGGGCCTGACGTATGCCGGTTGGCCCGAAGGCGACGCCGTCGCCGCTATCGGCGTCGGCGTGTTCGTTTGCGCGGCGGGCTGGCGTTTGGGCCGCCGCACCATCGATACGCTGATCGACGCGGCTCCCGAAGGCGCAACCGAAATAATCAGGGCCATCGTCGCCGGAATTCCCGCTGTAACGAAAATCAACCGCCTTCGGGTTCGCCCAGGCGGCGGTGTTTTGTTCGTCGATCTGGATGTCGCCGTCAGCCGCAGCCTGCCGCTCGAACGCGTCGTCGCCACAAAAAACAGCATCGTTGCTGCCATCAAAGCCGCTATGGCCGAAGCCGAAGTCACGGTCATCGCCAGCCCGCTCGCGCTGGACAACGAAACCGTCCACGAGCGCGTCTGCATCATCGCCTCCAACCAGAATCTGGCAGTGCATCACGTCACGGTTCATCAGGTGGGCGGACAGCTTTCCGTCGGTCTCGATCTGGAAATCGAAGGCACCCGCTCGCTCGGCGAGGCCCATGCGCTCGCCTCGCAACTTGAGGACGCCATACGGGCCGAGCTTGGCGACGACGTGGAGGTTGAAACACACATCGAACCGCGCCAGACGCGGGAAATTCCGGGCAAGGACGTCGATCCCGCTTTACTGAAAACGATCAAGCTTCTCGTGCGGGAATGCGCGGCTTCCATCGAACTCATCCAGAACGTCCATGACGTGCGCGCACGCCAGACGCCGCAAGGCATGGTGATCTTTTTCCATTGTCTCGTCGAACCCCGGCGCAGCGTCGCCGAAGTCCATACGGCCATGGACGAACTGGAACGCCAGATCCACCTCAGGTGGCCGGAAGCCTGGCGCGTCGTCGGCCATGCCGAACCGTCAAGGTGACGAAGCCAATAAAAAAGGCCCGGCTTTCGCCGGGCCTTTCGTATGAGATCGGCGTTGCGTTTACTTCTTCACGTCGCCGGCTTTCTCGTCAGCCTTGGCCTTCAACGGCGTGCCGTCGATGTTGAACTTCTCGATCTTGGCCTTGGCCTCAAGGTCTTTCACCGTCTGAGCCACCATCTCTTGCCCGATCTGGTTGGTGATTTGTTCCTTCACATCGGCCAAAGGCGGCGGCGAGGACTTGCGGCGATCTTCAAGCTTGATGATGTGATAGCCGAACTCGGTCTTCACCGGCTTGTCAGAGATGTCGCCCACCTTCATGGCAAATGCGGCTTCGGCGAAAGGCTTCACCATCGCGGACCGCGTGAAGTAGCCGAGATCTCCGCCCTGCTTGGCCGATCCGGTGTCTTTCGATTTGTCGGTCGCCAGCTTCGCAAAATCCGCGCCGTCCTTTACTTGCTTGAGGAGGTCGTTGGCTTCCGCTTCGGTCGGCACGAGAATGTGCCGCGCCCGCACCTCATCTTCAGGCTTGAACTTGGCGGCCAACTCTTCGTAGCGGGCCTTGATCTTGTCGTCCGTGATCTTCGGCTGAACGACGCGGTGGATATAAACGTCGGCGACAATCTGTTCTTCGGCGTCTTTCAACCGTTCCTTGACTTCTTTGTCGTTCTGCAGCTTTTGGGCATAACCCTGCGTCGCCACCAGCTTGGTGATGATCGCCTTCTGGAGCAACTGCGGATAAAGCATTTGCGGCGGAATCTGTTGAGCCTGTGGTCCCATCGCTTGCAACTCGCGCACGACTTCCGAGCGATGAATTTCCGTGCCGTTCACGCGCGCGACGACGGGATCGTCACCGGCAGCTTTGTCTGCTGCCATGGCCGGCAAGGCCAAGATGCCAAGCGCCAACGCCAATACGGCGATACGAATCCTTTTCGACATGTCTGTTATCCTTCCTGTTGATCGGTAAAACCGCGAGAAGACCGGAATCAAGTGAGCCAGCCAATTGTGGCATGATTAAGCACAGGTTTTGGGAGAAGAGCAAGGGGCCCCAATAGAAAACCTTACAGCGCGGCTGTAAGCCTCGCTCCGGTGCCACGCCAAGGCCGATTCGACGATTTCCTGTAAGGACGAACGAGCTTCCCAACCCAGAAGTTTTTCGGCCCGCGAAACGTCGGCCACAAGGCGCGGCGGGTCGCCTGCGCGGCGTGGTTGTACAATTTTGGGCACCGACTCGCCCCATGCGCGCTCGACGGCACCAACAACTTCCTGCACGCTTGAGCCCTTCCCTGTGCCGAGATTGCAGACTTCCGAAGCGCCCCCTCCCAACAGATAGCGCAACGCAGCGACATGCGCCGCCGCAAGATCCATGACATGCACATAATCGCGAATGGCCGTGCCGTCCGGCGTTGGATAATCGGCTCCAAAAATCCGCAACGGCTTTCCGCGCCCAAGCCCCGTCCCTATCGCGTTAGGGATAAGATGGGTTTCAGGGTTGTGCGCTTCGCCCAAACCTTCCTCGATAGGAGCCGCGCCCGCGGCATTGAAATAGCGCAGCGTCACCGATTGAACCTCCTTCAGCGAACGCAAGTGCATTTCCGCCATCAATTTCGATTCGCCATAGGGATTGATAGGCAAAAGCGGGTGATCTTCCTTAATCGGCTTTTCGTCTTGCGGCACGCCATACACGGCGGCCGAACTGGAAAAAACAACCTTTTTGACGCCACATTCCTGCGCCGTCTCAAACAACCGTACAGCCTTGTGGTAATTATTTTCTATATATTTTTTAGGATTCGCGACCGACTCGCCTACATCGATAAAAGCCGCGAAATGGATAAGCGCTTCGGGCTTGTATTCGGCGCACAGCGCACGCTCAACAGCCGCGTCTCCCACATCACCACGCACGAAAGGACCGTATTTCACGGCCCATTCGTGGCCCGTAACAAGGCTATCCAGCACGACAGGCGTAAAACCAGCCTGCCGCAGCGCCAACGCCGTGTGGCTGCCGATATACCCGGCCCCGCCTGTCACTAGGATGTTCATACCCCTGTTTTACCCTAGTTTTTCGGCGTATGCACTTGCTTTTCAGGCAGGGAATGGCCATATCAGAGGCATCTGGCATTTGGCATTTAGCATTTGGGGGAAGAAAGAACTTCTCTCGAATGCCAAATGCCAAATGCCAAATGCCATTTTCCTCTTCGAGGCCGGTAATGATCACCACCCTTGTCCGTAAGTTCTTTGGCTCCCACAACGACCGCGTGCTGCGCCTGCAGGATCGCACTATTGCCGCGATCAATGTGCTGGAGCCGGAATTCGTCAAGCTCACGGACGAGCAACTCAGGGCCAAAACGGAGGAGTTCAAGGCCCGGCTGGAAAAAGGCGAAACGCTCGACGATCTGTTGGTGGAAGCCTTTGCCACCGTCCGCGAGGCAGCCAAGCGCACGCTGGGCCAGAGGCCTTTCGATGTGCAGTTGCGCGGCGCCATGGTGCTTCACAGCGGCAAGATATCGGAAATGAAAACGGGCGAAGGCAAAACGCTGGTCGCCACGCTGCCTATCTACCTCAATGCGCTCACCGGCAAAGGCGCGCATGTCGTGACGGTGAACGACTATCTGGCCAAGCGCGACAGCGTCTGGATGGGGCGAATCTACAAGTTCCTCGGCCTTTCGGTCGGCTGCATCGTGCATGGCCTGACCGACGAGGAGCGCAAAAGGGAATACGACGCCGACGTCACCTATGGCACCAACAACGAGTTCGGCTTCGATTATCTGCGCGACAATATGAAATTCGATCCCGCCGAATTGTGCCAGCGCCCCTTCAATTACGCCATCGTGGACGAAGTCGACAGCATCCTGGTCGACGAGGCGCGCACGCCGCTCATTATTTCCGGGCCTGCCGAGGATTCGTCCGATCTCTATAAAAAAGTCGACGCCCTGATCCCGAAACTCGCGCCGGAGGATTTCGAAAAAGATGAGAAGAACAAGACCGTGACGCTGACCGAATCCGGCAATGTGCGAATCGAGGAACTTCTGGGCGAAGCCGGCTTGCTGACGCCGGGCGGCGGCCTTTACGACGCGCAAAATATTTCGGTCGTCCACCACGTTAATTCGGCGCTGCGCTCGCATAAGCTTTTCGCCCGCGATGTCGATTACATCGTCAAGGAAGGCAAAGTCATCATCATCGACGAGTTTACGGGCCGCATGATGGAAGGCCGCCGTTTTTCGGACGGCTTGCATCAAGCGCTTGAAGCCAAGGAACACGTGCCGATCCAGCGTGAGAACCAGACATTAGCTTCCATTACGTTCCAGAATTTCTTCCGCCTTTATCCCAAGTTGGCGGGCATGACCGGCACGGCGCTCACCGAAGCGGCTGAGTTCGCGGAGATCTACAATCTTGAGGTCGTCGATATCCCCACCAACGTTCCCGCCATCCGCGACGACATGGAAGATGAAATTTATGGAACCATGGCGGAGAAATACGAAGCCATCGCAACGATGATCGAGGAATGCCGCGCGCGCGGCCAGCCGATGCTAGTCGGCACTGTGTCGATCGAAAAGTCGGAAGCGCTTTCGGCGCTGCTGAAAAAACGCAAGATTCCGCATAGCGTTTTAAACGCGCGTTACCACGAACAGGAAGCGGCCATCATCTCGCAGGCTGGCCGTCCGGGCGCCGTCACGATCGCCACCAACATGGCGGGCCGCGGCACGGATATTCAGCTCGGCGGCAATCTCGATATGCGCCTGACCGAAGAATTGCGCGACATTACGGATGAAACCGAACGCGCCGAGCGTACCGCCGCCATCAAGGCCGAAGTCGAGGCCGGGCGCGCCAAGGCGCGGGAAGCGGGCGGATTGTTCGTCCTCGGCACCGAGCGGCACGAGTCGCGGCGCATTGACAACCAGTTGCGCGGCCGTTCCGGCCGTCAAGGCGATCCTGGCGCATCCAAGTTTTATCTTTCGCTCGAAGACGATCTGATGCGCATTTTCGGATCGGAGAGGATGGAAGGCATTCTCAACAAGCTCGGCTTGCGCGACGGCGAAAAAATCGCGCACCCGTGGATCAGCACGGCCCTGGAAAAGGCGCAGCAGAAAGTCGAGGAACGCAACTTCGACATCCGCAAAAATCTGCTCAAGTTCGACAACGTGATGAACGACCAACGTAAGGTCATCTACGAGCAGCGGCGCGAAATCATGATCGCCGACAACGTCACCGAAACCATCCGCGATTTGCGGCACGAGATCATTCACACGCTCGTCAGCCGCGCCATCCCGCCGCACTCCTATCCTGAACAGTGGGATATGGAAGGGCTCAACGAACGAACGCGTGAATTGCTGGCGCTCGATTTACCCATTCTCGACTGGGGCAAGGAAGAAGGCATCGCCGAAGTGGAAATCGAGGAGCGCATCCGCAAAGCCGCCGACGATAAAATGGCGGGTAAAGCGGCCACCGTCGGTTTTGAAAATCTGCAGCGCGCCGAGAAAGCGGCGCTTCTGGGCCTGCTCGATCAGGCGTGGAAGGATCACCTTCTGGCGCTCGACCAGCTGCGGCAAGGCATTCACCTGCGCGGTTACGGCCAGCGCGATCCGTTCAACGAATACAGCCGCGAAGCTTTCGGCCTGTTCCAGCTCATGATCGATTCCGTGCGCGAGCAGGTGACGAAAACGCTGATGCACGCGGAAGTCCGTCTGCCGACTTTGGAGGAATATGTCGCGGCCCGCCGCCGTCTGGAAATGCAGGAACTTCACGATGCCCCGCCGGACATGCAAGGCGCTGCGCCTTCAAATGTGCCGGCGCGCGCGTTCCAGCACCCGATGCAGCACAACTTCAATCCGCAAGACCCAGAGTCCTGGCACGCCACACCGCGCAATGCGCCATGTCCATGCGGATCAGGCAAGAAGTACAAGCATTGCCACGGGGCGGCAGGGTAATCCCAGCTACGCAGCCATATCGGTTTTGGCGAGACGATTAATAAACTCTGCCATTTGTTTGCTCAGCCTTTCCGGCAAGCGGTCGCCGAATTGGGCAAGGTGGCGTTCGATGCTGGGGATGTCTTGACGCCTCTTTTCGGTTTGCGGGTCAAGGAGTTGTCCCAAGGCGCCGTCTTTAAGCTTAACGCCTTGAAGATCGAGATCCTCGATCTTCGGCAACAAGCCAACCGGCGTATCTACGGCGCCGACGCGTCCGGCAATGCGGTCGCATATCCATTTCAGCACACGGCTGTTGTCGCCATAACCGGGCCACAGAAATTTTCCGTCCGCGCCCTTGCCGAACCAGTTGACGTTAAAGACAGCCGGCGCCTTCGCTCCCAGCTTGTCGCCCATGTTGAACCAGTGCTGAAAATAATCCGCCATGTTGTAGCCGCAGAAAGGCGTCATGGCCATGGGATCGAAACGCAAATTCCCCACCGCGCCGATATTCGCAGCCGTCGTTTCGGAAGACAGCGTGGCGCCAAGGAAAACCCCGTGATCCCACGAGCGCGCCTGCAAGACGAGAGGAACGCCGCTCATGCGGCGGCCACCGAAAAGGAACGCATCGATCGGCACGCCTTCCGGCTTTTCCCAGTCTTCGCATATGACGGGGCACTGGGACGCAGGCGCCGTGAAGCGCGCATTCGGATGAGCGGCGGGTGTCTCGCTTCCCGGCTTCCAGTCCTTGCCCTTCCAATCAATGAGATGTTGAGGCATCTCGCCGTCTATGCCTTCCCACCATATGTCGCCATTGTCGGTTAAGGCGCAGTTGGTGAAGATGGTGTTCTCCTTAATGGAATCCATTGCGTTAGGATTGGTTCCATAAGAGGTTCCCGGCGCCACCCCGAAGAAACCGTTTTCGGGGTTGATGGCATAAAGCCGCCCATCGGGCCCCGATTTCATCCACGCGATATCGTCGCCGATGCATTCGACCTTCCAGCCGGGAATAGTCGGCGTCATCATGGCCAGATTGGTCTTGCCGCAGGCGGATGGAAAAGCGCCCGCAATGTGATAGCGCCTGCCTTGAGGATCGGTCAGACGGAGGATCAACATGTGTTCCGCCATCCATCCCTCGCGGCGCGCCATGGGGGAGGCGATGCGTAGAGCCAGGCACTTTTTTCCAAGCAAAGCATTGCCGCCATAACCTGAACCGTATGACCAAATAAGATTTTGCTCAGGGAAATGGCTGATATATTTGTTCTCGATGGGAGCGCAGGGCCATTGTGCATTTCCACCTCCGATGCCAACGGAGTGCATGCAGGGAATAAAATCCCCGCCAGCGGAAAGATTTTTCAGCACGCGCGGATCGACGCGCGTCATGATGTGCATATTCGCCACGACGTAGGGACTGTCGGTGATCTGCACGGCTGCCTTTGACATGGGGGAACCTATGGGACCCATGGAAAAGGGGATCACATACATCGTGCGACCCTTCATGCAGCCCTTATAAAGCTCCCGCATGGTGTTTTGCAGTTTGTCGGGCGCTTCCCAGTTGTTGGTGGGGCCGGCATCGTCTTTTGAAGGTGTGCTGATGTAGGTGCGATTTTCAACGCGGGCGACATCGCTGGGATCCGAACGGAAAAGATAGCTGTTGGGGCGCTGCTTTAACGGCGTGGCCGCGCCAAAAGCAACCAACGTATCGATCATCTGGGCGAATTCCGCCTTGCTGCCATTACACACATTGACGGCGTCAGGCTGGCACAAGTCGGCCATTTCCTGCACCCATGTATTGAGTTTATGATTTTCGGAAATTTCTTTCGTTGCGCCTTGCATGTTCTTTCTCCCTGAATAAAGAGTTTATTTTTGTATGGCTAAGCCAAAGTAGCTGCAAAAACAAGGTACCTTGCCGCAATTGTCCACTACTTTTTGCGCGCCGATTGCCTTCAATGGCGCTTTTTCAAGGCTTTTTGCGAGCCAGCGGGTGATGTTCCGTCACCGTGCGCGTCAGGCGATCGGTGGCAACGTGAGTATAGATTTGCGTCGTTGCAATGTCGGCGTGGCCGAGCATCGTCTGAACGCTCCGCAAATCCGCTCCGTGCTCGATAAGATGCGTGGCGAAGGCATGGCGCAGAACGTGCGGGCTGAGCCGTTCCGGCGCAATTCCCGCTTTAATGCCGAGTCCTTTCAACAACTGGAAAAATCGCTGCCGCGTGAGCGGGTTCTTGCCGCCGTGGGCTGAGGAAGGAAAAAGAAACGGTGATTTTCGTTTTTCGCCCAGCATGGCCTTGCGACGAGGAAGCCACGCTTTCACGGCTTCCAGCGCCGGTTCGCCCAAGGGAACCATGCGCTCTTTTCCGCCCTTGCCCTTGACCTGCACCAGCGCCCGGTCGAACAGCACCGCGCCTATCGGCAAGCCGACGAGTTCGCTGACCCGCAGCCCCGCCGCATAGAGTATTTCCATCATGGCCCTGAGCCGCGCGCCTTCCGCGCCCTTCGTCAAAGTCACCGCTTTCAGCAAAGCCAGCACCTCCGCTTCGCTCAGGTATTTCGGCAAAGCGCGGCCTTGATGCGGCGCGTCAATGTTGCGCGACGGGTCTTCGGCTCGATGCCCTTCCGAACAAAGAAAACGGAAGAACTGGCGCAATGCCGACAATCGCCGCGCTTGCGTGCGCGGCGCAAACGCGCGTAGCGATTTGATATAGGCGCGCACGTCGTCTTCGCTGACTTGCGCCAGATCCGCCTTGCGCGACGCCATAAAACGCGCGGCTTCGTCAAGATCGCGCGCATAAGCCGTTCGCGTGTTGGCCGCCGCGTTGCGCTCGGCCAGCATCATGTCGAGAAAGGATTCAATGAGCGCGGGAGTCTGATTCATTCAAGGTCGATGCGCCAGCCAGTATTGCCGTCACAGCTTCGCGCGCCAGCGCCTGAGCGTCTGCCGTCAGCCCAACCTGGCGCAGCGAACGGACGGCTTCCGCTACGACCAACAACGGCGCGTCGGGGCCCCCAGCCAGAAGCACGCTTAACAGAACAACTTCGCCACGGCGATTGTTGGTAGCCGCTTCGCGCAGGCGCTCCATCAACACCGGGGACGGCAAAGCCACGCGCTTGCCGCCTTCTGCGACATCAGCTACGCGCACAAGAGCCTCTTCGGGCACGGCAAATCCGGCTGCTCCTAAAAACAACAGAATAGAACCGGCCTTCTGGCGCAATGCGCGACTGGTATCTTTCGTATCCTTATCCGCCTTTCCGGCCTCGGAAGAAGTTTCGGCGGCAGCTTTTAGCATCCCGTCCAGCCAGCCTTTCGTCTCCTGCCCGTACTCGGTATCGGTGACAAGGCCCGCTAGCACAAACAAGGGCCAGTTGGCTTGCAACTGTGCAGCGGCATCCGGCTGGTTACTAGCCGAACCGCGCGCCAGCTTGAGCCAGGCGAGCGCCTGATCCGGTTTGTCCGCCAACGCCAGAACGCGCGCTGCCGTTGGCGCAAAAGCGGTATAGTCTTTTGTCGCAGACAACGGCGCTATCAATTCTGCGAGAACCTGCCCTAAAGCGCCGTTCAACGCTGTTGCGTCTGTCGTCTGCACGAATTTGCCAATCAACTCGGCGCGTTTCGGCAACGCCTCTTCCTGGCTCGCTGCCTGATAAAGAAGGGCGTGCAAGAAAGGGCCGTTCTCATTGCTGTTTATGGCGCCAGCAAGAATTTCCTGTCCAAAAGTGACACGGCGATAGGCCTCCGCAAGCTGTGCTGCACTGATGAGTCCTCGCGTCGCCGCTCTTTCGGCAAGGGAAAGGCGCGCCGACTCAACCGCGGCAGACGCCTGCAGCAATTCTGGGATCAGTAGAGCCTCAGGCCGCGCATAAAGTTCCGCCGGCAGAGGCCTGTCGATTTGCCGCAGCAAAGCAAGATTGAGCACCCTCAGGGGCGTCAGTTGCCGAGGGAGATTTTTGCTGTTTTCAATGATGTTGTGGTTGATCAGCGTGAAGAAAATGTCGTCATTCACCTGTTGTTCATGAAGAAGGTCGAGGCCGAGCTGCGCCGCTTTCGTATTGCCCTCGCGCAATTGGCAAACGATCAACGCCTTTTGCCATTCGCTTTCTTTGTGCCCAGCCATGATCTCCGGCATTTTCTCGCACACTGTCTTGCCGTCGGGGCCGACCAGAGCGGCTTCGGTCACCAGCAACTGGGTGATATCGTCCACGAGTCCCGGCTTCGCGAGTTTGGCCAATTGCCAGGCCTCGGCCCCATCGCCAAGCGCCAGAACTTTCTCAAGCCTTAAGGCCGTGAGACTCTGTTTGGCATCGCTCTTACCGGGCGGCAAAGCCGCCACGGTCAACAGCAACCGCCGCGCAAGGCTATTGAGCGCGGGCGACCCTGTCGGCACCCCCATCTGCGGCAAAAGCCGATCCACCAGCGCGCGCGGCGTGTCGTTCCAGAGGGAGTCGCCAAGCCCCCCTGTCGTATTGCTCAACAAGCCGATGGCATCGGGGTCGACAGCGGGCAGAGTTGCAGTCGCAACCGGGCTGCCCAAATCGACAGGCGGGCTCGTCGTTGGCGGCTGCGACGCCTGTGTTGGCGGTTGCGATGCTGGTGCTGGCGACAGCGGCGCGGGCGTTGATGGTTGCACTGCCGGTGTTTGTGACTGCGGCGCGGGTGTTGGTGTTTGCGCCGCTGATGTTGGCGGTTTTGCGTTTTTCAGCACATCGTCGAGCGGCGGAACGGACGAATCGTGTGAAGCCATGTCGGGCGGCGGCAAGAAACTGGCTTCGCGATTATCGTTGACAGGCTGGGCAAAAACCAGCGAGCACACAAACAGGCTCGCGCCCACAGCCAGTGTGCCCTTCAAGCAAGCGGCCTTAATGCGGGAAATGATCATCAGGGACAACCTGTTCCACTTTTTGCGGGAGCGGCGCCACTTTAACATTGGCCAGCACAGCCAATCCGCCGAGAGCGAGCACAATTACAAAAACCAGTCCTGCCAGAGCGATTTTCATCATTCAGTCCCTGTTTTCGATAAGGTTTGGGAATTGCCGAAGGATTTCTTGCTCTCCCCTTCGCGATCCATTACCTCTAGCTGGGTCAACATTCTTACTCTATTAGGGTCCAAACTCAAGGAGAACATGAGGTTCTGTTTGCCCAAGATTTCGAAATGCGAGGAAAAGACGCGCAGGCGATGCGGCACATCGGCAAGCGGCTTTGACACTGCAGTTCGAAATCTTCGGCAAACCCTTTGGGCGCGGCGAAAAAACGCCCCGGACGTCCGCAAAAAGCTCGCTTGTACAGCCAGTACACGCTTCGCTTTTTGCGTTGCCGGATCGTTTTTTCGCTCGCGCAGAACCCATGTTCTCCTTGAGTTTGGACCCTAAGCATGAACGCAATCGCAAACCCTTCTCCCGCGAAGACTCTGGTTATCGTCGGCATGCCGGGCGCAGGCAAGACCAGCGTTGGGCGGCGGCTTGCGGCCCGTCTGGCGCTGCCTTTTGTCGATTCGGACGCTGAGGTCGAGGCGGCGGCCGGCATGACTGTTTCCCAGATTTTCGAGCGCTTGGGCGAAGCCGAGTTCCGCAAGGGAGAAAAACGCGTAATGGCCCGCCTGCTGGAACGCCCGCCGCTTGTGCTGGCGACAGGGGGCGGCGCGCTCATGGACCCTGATACGCGCGCCTTGGTCCGCGAACGGGCGGTTTCCGTCTGGCTGCGCGCGGATATTGAGGTCCTTTTAGAGCGCACGTCTCACCGCAACGACCGGCCCCTGATCAAGAAAGACAGCGCCGCGCAGACTTTGAGGGAGTTGCAGGAATTACGCGAACCGATCTATGCTATGGCAGATATCGTCGTCACCAGCGACAAGAGGCCGGCTGACGAAACAGTGGAGCGCGTGCTGAAGGCACTGAAGGAGTTCCTCTCCCGCAGCGGGAAAGGAAAAGCAGTTACAGGACAATAACTTCCATGATCAAGTCCGAACCTTCCATCGAACCGCAAGCGTTTTCAGCCGGCAAACTCGTGCAGGTCGAGCTGCCCCCGATCGAGGAACGCACTTACGATATTCTTGTCGGCGACAATATTCTGGGCGAAGCCGGAACTCTCATTCGTTTGCGTCTGGGCCAACGGCGCTGCCTGATCGTGACAGACAGCAATGTCGCCGCGCTTTACCAACAGCGGCTGGAAGCCGTGTTGACGGCGGCAGGCCACAGCCTGTTGCCGACCGTCATCGTTCCCCCTGGCGAACCCAGCAAGGATTTCGGCACGCTTCAGGCCCTTCTCGATAAACTTCTCGAAAGCGGCGTCGACCGGCATACGCTTTTGATCGCCCTAGGCGGCGGCGTGGTGGGAGACCTAACCGGTACGGCCGCCGCGCTTGTTCTGCGTGGCATCGACATCGTGCAAATTCCAACCACCTTGCTGGCGCAGGTCGATAGTTCCGTCGGCGGGAAATGCGGCATCAACAGCGCCTACGGCAAGAATACGATCGGCGCCTTTTATCAGCCGCGCCTCGTTTTGGCCGATGTGTCCACGCTCGACTCGCTGCCCGAACGTGAAATGCAATCCGGCTATACCGAGATCGTGAAATACGGCCTTATCGGCGACGCCGCGTTCTTCAAGTGGTGTCAGACGCACGGCGATAAGCTGCTGCGCGGCGACCGCGAAGCCCAAATCCACGCGATCAGCAAAAGCTGCGAATACAAAGTCCAAATCGTCGTGGCGGATGAACATGAAGCGGGCGACCGCGCGTTGCTCAATCTCGGCCATACCTTCGGTCATGCCTTGGAAACCATCACGGGATATGACGTCACGCGTCTGTTGCACGGTGAAGCAGTGGCCATCGGTACAGTTATGGCGTTTCGCCTGTCGGCCGATCTTGGCCTTTGTCCTTTCAGCGATGCGACGGCCGTGCAGGATCATTTCAAGAAAATCGGTTTGCCTACAGCGCCGCCTCCCTTCGCCTACGACGTCGACAAGCTCATGGCCCTGATGGCGGTGGACAAGAAGGCCAGAGACGGCAAACTCACCCTCATTTTGGCGCACGGCATCGGCAAGGCTTTCGTGAGTCAGGGGGTGAACCCCTCGCCCATTCGCGCCCTGTGGCAAAGCGTTATCAAATAGCGCTTTTCCCTTTTTAAGGGCTTCTAACAAAGCGTCTGGCCCTTGGCCGGAAATTCACTTATGGTGACCGCGTTTTGCGGGCCTTGGCCCGCCTATTCCAGGAAGGACCCGTAGCTCAGCTGGATAGAGTGCTGCCCTCCGAAGGCAGAGGTCACGCGTTCGAATCGCGTCGGGTCCGCCATGAATAAGGGGAAAGGGCAATTTGGCCCTTTCCCCTTATTCATATCGAGCCTGCACGATGCGAACGCGGAAAAAGCGTTCGATGACAAGCCATTCCACAACCGCGAGCGGACGTGTACGCGAGCGGCAAAAAATGATAAGTTATGGCGATGGCAGGCAGGAGCGAAGCGACTGCAATCCGTCGGGTCCGCCATAAGATTTTCTTAGCGCCCTTGCGCTTAGAAAATCTTATGCCCGCCGTAGCTTTAGCGAAGGCGGGCCTTCGACAACCAAAGACTCCCCCATCTCCTCCACAAGCCGCTTTCCAAACCGTTTATGGATTTGACACCACCGTCATCCACCGCAAGGATGAGTTCATGACGCGCACCGGACACATGATGGTCTTTTTGGGGATTTTTGCGGTAATTCTTGCCTTATCGCATCTCTATCTCTTTGCCCGCGTCAGTTTTTACCTTCAGTTGACAGACGGACAGCGGCGCTTCACGGCTCTGCTTTTTGGCTGTCTTGCCGTGCTGACTTCCATCTCTCTTCCCGTCAGCCGCCTGTTGTCGCGGCAAGCTGAGACAGTATTTGCCTTCGTCATATTTTCATGGATGGGGCTTGTTCTTTTGATGTTGGTGGTTTTTATGGCGACGGATGTTTTATGGCTTTTGATGAAACTCGCGCCGCCGGAACCCCTGCATGATCCGGCCCGCCGGCTCGTGATTCAAAAAGCGTTTGGCCTTGCGGCCTTGGGCGCTACCGGATTGTTGGGCGTTTTCTCATTATGGAATGGTTTGCGGCCGGTCAAAATCAAGCCGCTGACCGTCACGCTGAATCGGCTTCCAAAATCACTGGATGGATTGCGGATCGCGCAAATCACCGACCTGCATCTGGGCCCGATTATTGACGGTAAATGGCTGCGGCAAGTGGTTGAAAAAGTGAATGCGTTGAAGCCGGATCTTATTGTAGTGACCGGCGATTTGGCCGACGGATCGGTCGATGAGCTGGGCAGCCAAGTCATATCCCTTGCGGCTCTGGCCGCGCCTCTTGGCGTTTTTTTCATTACCGGCAATCATGAATATTATTACGGCGTCGAGCCGTGGTGCGCCCATGTCGCGCGCCTTGGCCTGCGCGTCTTGCGAAATGAGCGCGTATCGATCGCCGTTGGCAATGATGCTTTCGACCTTGCGGGAGTTGAAGATTGGGGCGGCCGCACCTTTCCTGGGCCAGGGCCTGACTTGCCAAAGGCGCTGGCGGGCCGCGATCCTGATAAGGCGCTGGTGCTTCTGGCGCATCAACCGGCGGCCATCGACGAAGCAGCGGCGCATGGCGTCGACCTTCAGCTATCGGGCCATACGCACGGCGGGCAAATCTGGCCGTTTAATTATCTGGTCTATCTGCAGCAGCCTTATGTTGAAGGGCTTCATCGGCACCGCGACACGGCCACGCAAATCTATGTCAGCCCCGGCACCGGTTTCTGGGGTCCGCCGATGCGTTTTGGCACCGCCGCAGAAATCACGCATATCACCTTACGTTCCGCCGCAAACGTGGAGCATCCAAAATGAAGCGCTCTCTGGCAATCTTCATTGCTCTCGTGGCCCTTTGCGTCGCGGTTTATTCCTTCGCCTATCAATGGGATCAAAATCATCAAGGCAATAGCGAGAAAATTCGCCCTGCCCTGGTGGCCGGATTATTCTATCCCGATGATCCTGCTCAGCTTGGCTTTGCGGTGGATACTTTTCTTGCCGCCGTCCAACCTGCAAAACAGGATGGCGCGCTTTTTGCGCTCCTCGCGCCGCATGCCGGGTATTTGTTTTCGGGGCAAGTCGCCGCCCATGCTTACGCGTTGCTGAAGAAGCACCACTTTGAGCGCGTCGTAGTCATCGCGCCCTCGCACTTTGAAAGTTTTCCCTATTCGGCCATTTATGACGGCGATGCGTATACGACGCCGCTTGGGCAAATCCCGGTGGACAAGGCGTTTGCAGCCCGGCTGGCGGAAAAAAGCCCGCTTTTAAGGCTCTCCGATTCCGGCCATCGGATGGTTCAAGGCCGCGGCGAACATGCCATAGAAGACGAACTTCCTTTTCTGCAAAGAACGCTGGGCGCGTTCAAGCTGGTGCCCATTATCATGGGCGAACAAAACTATGATATCGAACGCGCCTTGGGGCTTGCGCTGGCGGACAGCATCAAGGCGCAGGGCGCGGCGCGCGATCCCGACACTTTGATCGTGGTGAGTTCCGACCTTTCGCATTATCATACGTACGATCAGGCCGTGCAACGCGACCGCAAAGTCCTCGACGCCATCGCCGAGGGCGATCATTTCAGCCTATCGAAAAATTTTGAGCGCGGGATTTGGGAAGCTTGCGGCGGCGGGCCGATTGTTTCCGCCATGATCGCCGCCAATCGCCTCGGCGCGAATAACAACGTCATCCTGAATTATGCAAACACCGGCGATGTGACAGGAGACAAATCGCACGTGGTGGGCTATGCTTCTGCGGCTTTTTTGCGAACGGAAGCGCAGTCCGCCTCCCCAACCAAAACCTTTTCACTCGCGCTGCAAGAGAAAGACGCCCTGCTGGCAATCGCCAAGAAATCCGTGGAAACAGCCGTGCGCCAGCAAAAACTGTATGACCTTCCCCAAAGCCTTCCCAAGGCGTTTGAGCCCGCACGCGGCGCTTTTGTCACGCTTAGGGAGCACGGTTTGCTGCGCGGCTGTATCGGCTTTACGACGCCAACGAAATCTTTGGCGGAAACGGTGCGTGACGTGGCTGCGTTCGCCGCCGCCCATGATGCTCGTTTTTCGCCTGTCACGCCGGACGAACTTGGCCGGCTGGATTATGAAATATCGGTATTGTCGCCTCTTCGCCCCATAAAAGATGTTCAGGAAATCCGCATGGGAACCGATGGCTTGCTGCTTCGGGAAGGCGAAGCAGAGGGACTGTTTCTTCCTCAGGTTCCTGCCGAACAAGGATGGGATCGCACAACATTCCTCGAAAAACTCGGCGTCAAAGCCGGATTATCGACGAACGCCTGGCAAGACAGCAACGCCGATCTGTTCGCGTTCACGGCCTTCGTTTTCGGGGATGAAGCGCGTTAGCTGTTAGCTGTGCTTATCTTTCTTCGCGCAGGTCTTCAGAAGCTCGTCGCGGTTGACATAGCCATCGTGGTTGGCGTCAAGTTCCGTAAAAATCTTTTCCGCTTGCACCATGAATTCCTGAAGCGTGACTTTAAAGCCGTTACCCGTGGCGGCGGACATAACGGGATCGGGCGAACTGCCCTCGTCCGAGTCTTCATGGTGGCTATCCTTGTCGCCCGATGCGCCATGAGGGCTTCGCCGATGCGGTTTTTCCTGCCCGCTCGCATTCTCCGCGCCAGACGATGAGGCTTGCGTTTCCAGCGCTGTGCCCTGCCGGTAAGGCAAGCGATAGCGCTCCAGTTCCTCCGACAGCAAATAGCCGTTTTTGTCGATATCCATCCGCAGAAATTGCGCAGCGGCATCGGCCATGAATTCGTCGTGGCTGATTTTGCCGTCATGATTTGTGTCCACGCGCTCGAACCAATGCGATTGCGCCTCTTCGCAAGTCGGCTTGCCAAGCGGGCCGCCGTTAAGGGGCTCGCCGTTGGGGCTATAGATCATCCGAAGGGCTTCTGCGCGCCGGGCATCGAAGCCGTCATGAGACGAACACGCTGCGAGCATCGCCGCAGCAAGCACTGCAATCATCCACCGGTTTCTGTTGCCTGAGATCATTTCAGAAATGATAGGCAAGGCCGATTTGGGTTGCGAACTCGCCTGTTTGGCTGTTCGGTTCGTAATAATAATAATACTTACTGATGTTGGTGACGGGCTGACTTTTACCAAATTTGAACTGATCGTAATCGACGCTAAATAGCGCTTCAAGCCGCTGGGTCAAGGCGTATCCGACTTTGCCGCCCACTTTCCACATAGGCAGGCAGCCAAGATTGAAATTCATTGTGGGATTGGTGGACGTCATGGTCGGAGCAAAGGTCGTTCCGCCGGCAGCGGAAAGTGACAGCACCAGACGGGATGTCGGCGCGTATTGCCCCATAAGGCCTCCCAGAATATCGAAATTACTATAGTCTTCGGTATACGAGCCAAGATTGCGATCCCAATACCGGAAGCCGAATTCGGCAAAAGGCGTTAACATAAAACTGTTGTTGAGCGCGAATCCTCTTCCGATGCGTCCGTCAAGCGAGAATATTTCCTCGTCCGTCGTTCCATGATAGGGCGTCCCATTTTGGAGATACCCATGGTAATTGACGTCGCCGAAAGTCGCGCGGCCCTCAAGCGCGAGGTAAATATTGTTGAGGTATGAGGTTTGACTGCTACTCATGAAACTTGCGCCAGCCGAAACCACCGGCAACCAGCCGCGTTCCGTGTCAAGCTGAAACCCCGTGTCCTCCGCTTCCCTGTAATCAAGATAAGCCCCGCCCGCCGAAATCCATAGCGCGTTGTTCTCGGCATGAACGGGGTCATCGGCCGTTGCACCAGCGCTTGCTGGCAGCCCGGTCATAAAAAGGGAGATCATTAAAAAGCCGATTCCAAAATGCCAGCGCGATGAAAAGACGGCATGCGTCCGCACTTTTCGTTCGTGATTCTTTTTCACGGGGCTTTCCTTTCTCAACAGGGTATTGATCGTTGCTTATGTCGGTGGCGGCGTGGCCGGAGGGGGCGGAGGTTGTTCGTTTTTCTTGGGTTTAGGAAGTTTCTCTCTCTGTTTTGCTATGCGATGTTCCAGATCTTCCGAATCCCTCAGAAGATCCATGGCATTGTAGCTTCTCTGGAACAGCGACTGACGGAAGGCTTCGACCTGCTTTTCGAGATCCCTCAATGTCGCGCGCGCATGCTTATCCTTCAGATCGACATGATCGAACGCGGCGGCAAACGCGTTGAGCTGCCGGTCGTCGGCCTCACGTTGGCTTCCCGCCGGAACCACGGCTTGCGGCGCGGCAGGAGGCGGTGGTGCTGGGGCAGCAACAGGAGGCTGCACGACTGGCGCTGGCGCTGGCGCCGCAGCGGCGGCGCCGGAAACGACCGCCTGCCATGCGCCATAACATTGCGTCACATAGGGATAATAGCCGGCTGGATTCGCGCAATAATAATAAGTGGATGGCGCAGCGGCCTGCGGCGCGCCCGGCACAACTTCGACGACAACTCCCGGCGGCGTATAGGGATCGGGATAGGGATAAACGGGCGCGGGATAAAAATACCAGAAACCGCCAACGACCCACCACCAGCCGTTCCGCCCATCATGAAAGCCGTGGTGCCAATAGCCTTCACGCCAATGAGCATAATCATGCTCATGGAAACGATGAATGTCGCCGTGCCAGCGCCAATCGTCCGCGAGGACGGGTTGAGCGGCGACCGAGGCTAAAAGGGCTGTCGTCAGAAGAAGCGAGGAAAGTTTGCGCATGGGGGATAATCCTGAAGTTAAGTGTCTTGGGGTTACTCTTTGTCTTGCTGGTGCGAAAAGGCTCGATCGAAGGCCATCGCGCCTGGGCTATTATCTCCCGGCGCAGGCACGGTCACGGCTGGAGCACCGGAAAAGGACGATCTGCTCCCGGTTCCAGCCTGATCGGGCGTAAGAATAAAGTTTGGCATTTGCTCATCGGGATCTTCAAACTTTGGCGAACCATCGCTGTTTTGATAGTTCCTCTGATCCGTCGAAAATGCGGCAGCATTATGGACGCCCGAAAGCGACACCAGAAAAATCGCCGCGATAAACCAAAAATTTTTCATGTGGCTTGATCCCCAAATTGCCGATTTAATGTCTAGCACGCGCACCGCTGTTTGAAAACACACACGCAAAACCAGCCAAAATCCTTCGTTTGCAAGCTCCTTTGTTTACCATAAACGAAAAAAGCCGGAACGCCCGATTAATATGGGCATTCCGGCTTGAGATGCTGCCAATAAAGTCTGTCATACCCCCGCTTGTTGCAGGGCGGCGAGAAGGTCTTGTAACGTGTTCGTCGTGGTTGATGAACTTGCCGAGGCCGTCTTCGTGGGCGCCGTTGTCGTCGTTGAAACCGAACCGTCAGCATTTGTTGTGATGGTTGTGACCGAACCATCGGCATTGGTTTCCGTGATCGTGCTCGGCTGCGATGACGCAGAAGACGGCGCGCTCCCGCTGCCGGAACCCGTTGCGGAGGCCAATCCAGTGCCGCTGTCCCCTCCGCCGTGATGGTGATGATGCCCGCCATGCGATTGCTGCAAGGAAGCCAGCGTTTGCTGGGCTCCTGTTATGTCCCCGGATTGCAAATCGCTGCCGATCTGGCTCAACGCCTGCTGAAAGGAGTTTTGGCCGCTTGTTGAAGTACTGGTGGCGCTTGTTGAAGCACTAGTGGTGCTGGCATTGTTAGCGGCCTCCAACTGGGTCAACGCCGTATAGGCCTGTTGAGCGCTTGCCAGATCGCCAGAATTAATGGCTGATACCAGATTCTGGAAATCCTGCCGGAAACTGCTCGACTGGCCGCTTGATTGACTGGAAGTATCGGTGCTGGCCGTGGGCGTTGTGACTTGCTGGGTCTGTAGCAAAGCAAGCAGGGAATCGCCACCAAGGCCCGGCGAACTATAAACCAGATTGGTGGCGCTTGCCCCGGATACACCTTGCACGGCATCCGAACTATCTGTGTCGTTTTGCGTTGAACCGGTATTCGCGGCGTTTGCAGCGTTCATCTGTACCTGTTGCTGAAGCCACATCATAAGTTGTGCTAGGCTTTTTGTGTTGTTGCTGACTGAATCGACCATGTTGATTGCTCCCTCGAACGGGTTGAGCCCGGAGAGGCGCTAAGGCTCCGGTAGTAAGAATGCGCCTGAAGTCAGGGGGCCGGACTTTCGTCCTGCAAAAAAGTCGGTCGAACCACCTTCGGCTCTATCGGAGCAATATCGGTGCCAAATCCCGATTTCATGAAAATCAGCGGGTTACTCACAAAAACAAGCGCCTTAACCATAAGGCAAGTGGCGGCAATATTTTCCTTAGAGGCCTTTTGTTCATGAGAAAGAAATCGTGCCTGTCCGGGCGAAGCCTTTTTCATCCTGGCGCGTGAGTGAGTGAGTGGGGGAGAAGTTAAAGACTGAAAGTTCTGCACGGTCTTTTTCTTGCCCCTCGCCAAGCCTTTCAGGCTTTGCGATTAACTCTCACCGCATCAATGGAGACCCGCATAACAGTATAAATGTTGCCCGCCCGCATCGGCTTTACCCCTTTTACCCGGTGCGGGCGGCGTAATTTATTTCTATAATGCGACGTAATTCAGCTCATGAGACGTGTATAGAAACAACAGACAAAATCGCGATGGGGAAATCATTGCCGTCCAATTGCGCCAGGCTGACGAAGGGCTTTGTATGCCTTGCCGGAACGGGCGGAGCTTTGTCCGATAGCGATTTGTTGGAAGCCGTTGCCGAAGGCGATCACGATGCCTTCGCGCTTTTGATGAAGAGGCATTTAGCCAGCATGGTTACACTCGCGCATAGGATTGTTTTCGACCGCGAACAAGCGCATGAAATCGCGCAGGAAGCCTTTTTGCGCGTCTGGAAGCATGCGGACAAATGGGATCCTTACGGAAGCGCGACTTTTTTAACCTGGCTGCGCCGCGTCGTTATCAATCTCTCCATCAGCTGCCGCCGCCGCGTCCGCGAACAAGTAAGCCTCGACGCTATCGAAGAATTGCCTTCGGGGCTTGCCGACGGCTTCGATGACATCGCGACGGCCGACAGAAAGCGCATTGTGCGGGAAGCGCTTTCGGCTCTGCCGGAACGGCAGCGCGCCGCCGTCGCGCTTTATTACTTCGAAGACTTGCCGCAGATGCAAGCCGCCGAAGTTATGCAAATGACCTCACGCGCTTTCGATTCTCTCATCGTGCGTGCGCGCACGAATTTGAAAAAACATCTGGCTGGCTTAGGGCTTCGCCATCAGGAGGTTTTGCCATGACCAAACGATCTTCCGCTTATGACGGCCTCATGGATAACGCCGAACTCCAGCATATCCTGAAACGATACGATCCCGTGGAACCGCCGACACAAGGCTCCTTGATGGCGATTGAGGCGAGCATTTTTGCGAAAATCGATGGCCTGACGAGAAACCGGATTCCTGCGGACAGCCAAATGCCGCCGTGGGTATTTCTTCAAGGCTGGGCCGGCCGCGTGGCGATATTTACGGCCCTGCTCATCATCGCGTCGGGCTTTATCGTGGGACAGCTTTCTTACGGCGAAACGAATGTATCCGCGCTGACAAGCACGCCTTCTCTTCTGGCCCTCGCCGACGAAACATTAGGGCCAGCCGTTCCGGTAACAGACACTTCATGGGGAGATAACGATGACGCTGCCGAATAACTCTACAATGCCCTGTTCAAAACCCTCGCTCCTGATCGGCGCGCTGTTGGTTTCCGTTATCCTGAATTTATTTCTGCTAGGCGTTTTGGCCGGTTTCGTGCCGGGTGCGAAGCATAGGTCTTTCGGTCCCATGGTTTTGGCGGCGCCTCACGGCGAATACATGGCCGACTGGATGACGCGTTATCTCAACCCGCCTGACGCCGCGAGTTTCCAGGCAGCTTTCCAGCCGCAAGCCGCCGCCCTGAAGCAGGCTCACGATCATGTCCGCCAAGCAATTAAGGATGTTGCCACCGCTTTCGAGCAAGACCCGCCCGATCGGGCCGCCTTGCAAACCGCGCTCGATCGTTTGAGCCAAGCCAAAACCGAGGTCAACGACGTGGTCGAAAAGATCGTGCAGGACGCCGATGCGAAACTCTCGCCGGAAGGCCGCCATCGTCTGGCCGAGTTGGCGCGATAATTTTTCTTAACCCCTAACAAAAACCTCAAGGAGACTGTCATGAAATACAAAACACGCCTCGCAACGCTCTTGTTGTCGACGGCTCTTATCGCTGCGCCTTGCTTTGCAAGCGCCGCTTATGCCCATGAACAGGGGGGCTGGGATAAATCCGGCTCCGCCGAATGCGCGCACAAGCATCTGTCGGAAGCCCAAATCAAACTGCTGCATGAAACCATGCATAAGGCGCATGAAGCCAACAAGGGAACCATTGAAGAAATGCACAAGCTCCGCGAGGAACGGCGGAATATATTGGCCGCGAAAACATTCGACAAAGCGGCCTTTCTGTCGATCACCGCACAGATCGAAAAGAAGCATGAGCAGCTTAAGAAAAGCCGCATTCAGGCCTTTGCCTCAATCGCCGACAAGTTCACGCCCGAAGAACGGGAGCGTCTGGCTCACATGTTAGCTCATCGCCATCATGGCATGCGCCATGCCGGATGGCATCACGGCGAAGGGCACGAGGGCTGGCATCACCATCATCATGATGGACAAGAGGGATGGCGTCATCATGAAGGCCAGGAAGACGGCGCGAACAACCAAAATCAAACGCCTCCGAAAAGCAACCGGGAAGACTACCCACCGTATTCGACAAAATAATATCGTTTAAGGCCCAAGAAGGGGGGGGGTAACACAGGATACTGTGTTACCCCTTTCGTGTTTTTTTATTCTCATCTCAAGTCCAGCTCATTTCATGTTGGGCGAAAAATGAAATGAATTTCGAATGATCTCTTCTGATTTTCGCGGTTTTCTTTCTTTTTGCATTTTTCGGAACTATTTCCATTTTTTGAAAAAAATAGAGATAAGTTTTAACTAATTGATTTTATTGAAATATTTTTAATTCTTCATTGTTAGAATCTATTAATTCTTCATCGTTAGAATCATCGTTGGCGATTCGAATCAGTTGTGGAGATTTTTCATGCAAAAATCACTTTATGTCGGTCTTGTTTTATCGGCGTTTTTTGTCACGGGAGCGAACGCCCAAAGCTTCAATCCGGGTTACTCGTCTTCCTGGTGGGCGCAAATTGGCCTGACCTCGTCAATCGAGACAACCGCCAACGGCGCAAACGGCTTCAAGATCGGCATTGTCGATACCGGCATCATCGCGACAAATCCAGAAGTGACGGGCCGCGTTTCGAGCGTATCGTCCTGCAGCGCCTTGTCTTTCAAATGTTCCAACGGCGTTACCGATGATAACGGCCACGGAACGGCGACCGCCTCGATTGCCGCGGGCAGCACGAGCACCGGCGGATTGATGTCCGGCGTCGCGCCGAAAGCGACCATCATCGCAGAAAAGGTCTTGAACGCCAGCGGCTCCGGTTACGATACGGATGTCGCCAACGGCATCATCAACGCCGCCAAAGCCGGAGCTCAAGTGATCAACTTGAGTTTGACGTATATCCCCACTGCGGCGATCGTCAACGCCATGAACTATGCAGCCAGCCTGGGTGCGATCATCGTCCAAGCCGGCGGTAATTCTTCAGCCTCCTTGAACGGCGGTGCCAATACTTTAGGACTCTCGGCGGCGGCGCTGGCGCGTCTGGTATTTGTCGGCTCGGTTAGTTCTAAAAACGCCCTATCGTATTTCAGCAACATGCCGGGATCGGGAAGCGTTGTCGTCGGTTCCACAAAGACGAGCTATTCGTCGTTGTGGTTGATGGCGCCGGGCGAAAATATCGTCGCGCCCGGCATTATGTACGGCTCCGGCGCCTACGCCTATTGGACGGGCACATCCATGTCGACGCCTGAAGTCGCTGGCGCTTTGGCCCTTCTGGAAACGACATGGCCTGTCCTGATGCGCAACGGCACGGCGACAAGCGTCCTGTTCCAGACAGCATCCGATCTCGGCACGAAAGGCATCGACACCACATACGGCAACGGCCTGATGAACGTCACCAAGGCGTTCCAGCCGATCGGAACCCTGACCGTCACACAAAGCAACGGAAAATCGCTGGCCGTGAGCAGCTTGACGGGCAGCATGCTGTCGAGTGGCGCTCTGGGTTCGCTGGCAGCCATAAAAAACGCGCTGACTTCTTATACTTCGTTTGACAGCTTTCAGCGCAACTTCATCGTTAATCTCTCCGGTTTGATTGCCACGAAGCCTGCGACAGCGGCATCAGTCGTTGCGGGAGCGCAAGCACCAACCGTGAGCAGCGCGAGCTCGAAGTTTGCTGACGGCAGTGCCTTCGCGTTTGCCTACGCCGAACCGGAAAGCATTTCCGGCACGCCTCACAGCGCGACTATGGCGCAACCGGAAGGTGCGGCATGGTTTGCGGAATTCTCCGGCACGGACGGCACCACCTTGGCGGGCGGACACGGCTTCCCTGCCAGCATCTCTTTTGCCGACACGCTGTGGGGCTTTGACAGCAAAGCAGCCGACGAAGCCCGTGCCATCGGGGTTTCAGGTGCGTTGCTGAAACTGGCCGATGGCGGAGATTTCGCCGCCTACGGCCACAGGATCGGCTCCGCGACGCGTGTCGCCTTTTCCTTCTCGGATACGCAAAACAACACGAACGGTTTAGGCGGCAACAATTGGCAGACTCCTGCGGCCACTGCCTTCGGCACCGGCATCACGGAACAGTTGGCAGACTTTGGCGAAGGCGCAGGCTGGACGGCTGGCGTTACTGTTGGCTATCTCTCGGAAACCAACGCCTTGTTAGGCACCGCTTACGACAGCAATGGCCTTGTCAGTCTTGGCGGTCAGCATCACAGCACGTCGGTGGGGCTATCGTCCGCCTTTGATCTCAGCGCCAACACCGGCCTTCTGTTTGACTCTTCGCTAGTACGCACGGATGGCGGCGCAATCGACAACAGCCTTATCAGCAGCACAACGCCTCTTCTGGCACGGAGCTATGGCGTATCGCTGGTCGAGCGTGATGCTTTCAGAAAAGACGATCGCCTGACGCTATCGCTGCGTAAGCCGCTCAGAGTAATTTCGGGCTCCGCCAACATGGCCATGACTGGCGTCGATGCCGATGGCTATGCCAGCACATCGACCATGCGTGTAGGGCTGACTCCTTCAGGCAGCGAAACCAATTTCGGCCTGAATTATAGCGCACCGTTACGCGAGAACGTCGATTTTACGGCCATGACCTCGTTCAGTCAGGATGCTGAGAACGTTCACGGCGCCACGGCAGCAAGTGTGCATATCGGCTTCAACATCAAGTTCTGAATGACGAATTTTGCCGGGTTTATGGCCACTCCTTCAGGCCGAGGGCGGAATAATTGACCCGGCTCCCGCCAATTTCAAAAACAAATCCTTTCCTATCAGCACGTTAGAGGCTCCTACCCTTGGCATGGCGCTTGCTTTGTTTATCAAGAAATAAACACGCAAAAACCCTTTGTACAAAGAGGTTAGGCCATGCTGAAAATTCCGGAATCATCTTCTTTTTATCCTTATGCGCGCGCTCCGGTGATGGGAGCCGCTTTCGGCTTGCTGCTGGTTTTGGGATCGATCGTGGCGAGCGCGCATGGTCTTTGGGCTTTTTTCAGCCTTGAAGGCTTGCTGATCGTCATCGGCGGCGTGATGGCGGTCGCCTTCATGAGTTTTCAAGCCACCGATGTGCACAAAGCGCTGGACGCGATTTCGAACATGCTCAAGGAGCCTTCCCGGACGCTTGAAGACCTCCATCACGATACGATGAACATCATCAAATGGGCGCGCCTTGTGAAAGAAAAGGGCATGCGCGCGCTGGAAGCCAGCATCGGGAAAAACGGGATCGATGATCCTTTTGTTCTGTACGGGCTCAACATGGTGGTCAGCGAATACACGCCGGATGAAGTGCGCGCGATGATGGAAACGGCCGCCGACGCCTGTTACGAGCGTGACAGCATTCCCGTCGATGTTCTGGAATCCATGGCGAGCCATGCGCCCGCTTTCGGGATGGTTGGCACGCTGGTGGGCATGGTGACGATGCTGTGCCAGCTTAACGGCGATATGACGGGCATCGGATCGAGTCTCGCCGTGGCGTTTCTCTCGACGCTGTACGGCGTGGTATCGGCCCGGATGGTCTATGTGCCCGCGGCTTCAAAACTGCGTCAGGAAGTCGAAAAAACCCGTTTCCGGAATCAGCTGATCGCGGAAGGCATGGGGATGCTGGTGAACAACAAAACGCCTATGTACATTCAGGATCGCCTGAACAGTTTCCTGCGCCCGGAGGCGCACGATTACTACAATATCTTCGTGAAACGCGCGGCGGCGCCCCTGCATTTGAGGGCAGCTTAATGTATCACTGGCAAAGGAAAAGAAAGCGCGTAGGCCGCGTTGACGATTGGCTCATGACTTATGCCGACATGATTACATTGTTGCTGTGCTTTTTTGTCCTGTTCGCGTCGGCTTCGCTTTTTCAAAACAAACCCGCGCCGGAAATCGAAACGCAAATGGTGGAGCTTCCGCAACCGGACCCGGTCAAGGCCCCTGTATCGCCGCCCGACCTCGATGCAGCGATAAAACCCGGCATGGCCGATCCCACAATGGAAGAGCAACCGGAAAAAACTGAACCTCCCGCACCCAAGATCGAAGCCGCCGTGGACAAGCCGCCGGTTTCATTGCCTGAAATTGTTGACAATCTCAAAACCAAAGGCGAGGCAAATCTTGAGCAAAAAGGCGACAGGATTACGTCGCTTGAAATGAACAGCGCCGCGTTTTTCGACAGCGGCTCGGCTACGCTGAGTCCGGCGGGAAAGGCGATATTGCACGACGTAGCCGGCAATCTCAGGTCGGAAAAATTCAAGGATTATCAAGTCACCGTCGAAGGCCACACCGACGATGCGCCGATTAACACGGCGTTGTTTCCGACGAATTGGGAATTATCGACGGCGCGCGCGGCCGCGGTGGTGCGCTTCTTTCTGAATGAAGGGATTCCGGCGCAAAAACTCCGCGCGGCCGGTTATGCCGATACTTTTCCGAAAGCCTCCAACCGCGACGCAGCCGGCCACGCGATACCGGAAAATCAGGCCCAAAATCGCCGCGTTGTTATTAAATTGGAAAAAATAGAAAAGACGGGTTGAGGAGCAACCCACAAAAAAACCGGGGATCGGAACAATCGTCCGAACCCCGGCCTGTCTAACATTCCATGGTTTATTCAGGCTGTTGCCGAAACCAAAGAGGTCGCAGTCGTATCTGTCGCGGTGTTGGTTTCGCTCACCGCATAAGCCTTGATTGCCTGAAGGAGTTGCGCCAGCAGGTTAGCCGCGCTGGTGGTCGTGCTTGTATCGGTGCTATCGGTGCTGCTGGTCGAGGATGTAGCAGCGGTGGAACTTGTGCTGCTGCTGGCAGAAGCCATATCGCTGGGCGGAGGAGGCGGCGGGCCGCCGTTGGGGCCACCAGCCGGCATACTGTCGGCAAACTGCGTCTCGGTGATATATCCCGTACCGTTCGTATCGATGCTGCTGTAAAGCGATTCAGCCTGGGATTCGCTCACGCCGTTCGGACGCGCGGTCACAAATTCGGATTCCGTCACCTTGCCGTCGCCATTCGTGTCCATTTTGCTGAACATTTCTGCGGCGGAAGGCGGCCCGCTTGTGGAATCGGACGAGCTTGTCGCATCGCCGGACGCGGTTGTCGTCGAACCAGACAAGCTTGAGCTAAGGTCCTGCTCCATCTGTTGAACCAGACTCAGAAGGTTCTGCATCAGATCGCTGGATGACGTTGCAGTTGAATCGGACGAACTTGTCGTATCGGTGGCTGCGCTTGCGGTAGATGTAGATGAAGACGAACTTGAGCTGAGATCCTGCTGCATCTGCTGAACCAGATTCATGAGATTCTGCATCGTGTCGCTGGAAAGATTGCCGCTTAAGCTGGAAGCATCGCCGTTGCTGGACGTATCGCTGTTGTCCGGCTTATTGGCTTCCATGCCCGCATCGAGCTGATCCTGGGTCAGCGCGTTTGTGTTGTTCGTGTCGATCTTGGCATACAGGGCGGCAGCTTGGGTTTCGCTGACGTCCTTGGGACGAGCGGCGACAAATTCGTCCTTGCTGATTGTTCCGCTGTTATCGGTATCCATGCTCGCGAACATGGCCTGCCGCATATTCGCAAGCTGACTACTTGCGGATAGACTGGATATGCTTGTCATGGGAGAACTCCTGTTGAGGCCTGATTGAAGTCGATTTGCATCCCGCCTGTATGGTTAAACGCGGCATTTTTCAAAAACTTACTGTGCGGGATTTGCGCGAAGTTATTGCCGGGAAAGGGGAAAATATTGCCTAGGTTAGTAAAAATTAACGTAAGTTTAAGATCCTCAGGGCGTTAAAAGATGTGAAGGGCAGGATGGCCATTCGCAGTGCCACAGTTAGGGAAAAGGGCGTTTGGCCAGTTACGATCCAGATCATGAACTTGTGCTGCGCGTTGCGCAGAGGGATACTTATGCTTACGGCGCGCTTGTCGGTAAACATTTGAATAGATGCCTGAAGGTTGCCGAGCGAATGCTCGGCAACCGACAGGATGCAGAAGACGTTGTGCAAGAAGTGTGCCTGAAAATATGGAAGGAGGCGGCGCGATGGAAACCAAAGGCAAAATTCTCCACGTGGCTTTACAGGGTCCTGCTGAACGCCTGCCTGGATCACAAACGCAGAGCAATACGTTTTGAAACGGATTTGCTGGATGAAATCGCCGATGAATCCCCTATGCATGACGAGAAAATGATGCACGATCAGCGCTCTTATCGAGTCAAGGAAGCTTTGCAGCAACTGCCGGACAGGCAACGCGCGGCTATTGTCCTGGGTTATTACGAAGGCATGAGCAATCAGGAGGCTGCGGAAGCCATGGACGTGACCCTTGGTTCATTCCAGCAACTTCTCTTTCGCGCCAAGCAAAACTTGAGGGATACGTTGGCGGATTTTTTACCGGAGAATGAAGATGAAGCACAAAACGGATGATCAGCTCGCTAGGCTGTTGAACAGTTACGCCGTCGCGGATGCGGATGTGGCGTTGCTCGACCGTATCATAGCCGGCGCCCAGGCCACGCAATCGGCCCCCGTTTACATCCCCGTCTGGCGCTCATGGAAAATGGATGTGGCCGCGTTGGCGTTCGTTGCCTTGCTTGGCTTCTGGTTCGGACTCACATCGTTGCCAGCGACATCAGGTTATGTATTCTACCAAGCGAATCCTTCAAACACGGCCGGGTTCGACGACATCATCCTTGGGGCAACGACATGGAAGGCGGTAAAATTGTGAACGGCAAAAGCAACAAGGGCCGGATAGCGTTTTTTATTTCGCTCGCAGTCAATATATTTCTGATCGCCTTCACGCTCGGACGGATCAGCGTGCCTGGCTTCATGCCGCCGCACTTGGGCATGGAAGGCCGCCACTTTGGGCCTCCGCCGGGCCTGTACGGCGAAATGCCGCCGCATTTCATGCACGAAGGACCTCATGGCGGCCCGCCGCCTAGACCCCCTTTCTTCGGGCCCGCTGATCTGTTCAGCCCGGAAGAAATGCAAACCGACGCGCTTCGCATGCAGGAAAGTTTCAACAAGATTGACGGCCTGAGAAGAGATTTCGCCAATCAATTGAACGCCAATCCCTTAACAAAGGAAGACGTGCTGAAACATTTTTCCAGCATCGATCAGATCGAAAATGATGTTAAGAAAAAGATGCAGGAAAAAGCCGCGGCAAAAATCAGCAGCATGTCACCCGATGAACGCCACCGGTTTGCGAACGCATTACTCGGTAAGCCGGAGTAATTCCGGTTCGCGTTTTATAGTTAGTGCGGAGTGCGTCTTCTCTGCCACGTCTTTCTCCTTGTTTTGTTATTCTTTCCACCCTTTGAAGAGAGAATTGATTGCAACATCTTGTTTTGTTTGATGAATTCCAAAGATCATCCCAGCCCATTCTCCCTCGTTTATTTGTGGTTTTCTTTCCGGAAAAAGGCGGGATTTAGTGTAAGCGCATATTATCTCTTTGTTTGTATTTGGAAAAATGGTTTTGCATTCATGCTTTATTAAAGCTCGCTTCACTAGAATGCGCGCCACCCGGACCGTTTGGGTTCGGCGCAACAGCCAAGGAGAATGATTATGCGTGCATTGATCCGTTTCATGAAGGAAGAAAAAGGCGCGACAGCCATTGAATACGGCTTGATTGCGTCGTTGATTGCCGTTGCCATCGTCGCTGTATTGCTGACGCTTGGCCCGCAACTGTCGGCGGTCTTTACAAAAGTGCAAAACAGCCTGAAAACGTCATAAGTCCGGTCTTAATAGACATTAAAATCCGGCCTGCCAACGAACGTTACGAGCCGAACAGCTCGCAGGGTTCGTTTGACAGGCCGGTTTTTTCGTCTGCGCGCAGGCCTTGGCGCTTTTTTATGATTCATCTCCTATTAAGCATAACAGGGGCATAATCGCGCGATTTCTGTTTAGATTTCTGTTTAAGGGCGCATGGACATGGTCGTCGATTTGGCCTTCTGTAACCGGGCTGTTTTATCCATGGCCGCGGTCGTCCTGATTGCCGCATCGGTTATCGACGCGCGACGTTTTCTTATACCCAATTGGGCTTGCGCTGCGCTGTTGGCGCTGTTCCCGTTTTTCGTCGTCACGGCGCCGTCTCCTGTCGCATGGGGTGAACACGTGGCCATTTTCGTTTTGGTTTTGCTGGCGGGTTTTGCTCTTTATGCGCGAAAGTTCGCCGGCGCCGGCGACATCAAACTTCTATCCGCCGCAAGCCTATGGGCCGGGCCTGCTCTTGTCGGCTTGTTTCTGTTGATCACGGCCATCGCCGGCGGCCTTCTCAGTCTTGTCACAGCCGCCGTCGCTTACCGCCGCAATCGTATCGCCGGAATCAAAAGCGTTGCGGCGCTGGCCAAAGTTCCCGTCCCGTATGGCGTGGCCATCGCCATCGGAGGCCTGTGCGTTTTGATAGTTTTGTCACATTCGGCTTAAGGAGTTTCTCCCATGCAAGCGCGCAAAATCGTCCTGTTGTTCGTAGCCCTTCTAATCGGCGGCGGCACGATCATGCTCGCGCGCTCGATGATGACTGGCCCGCAACAGCCCGCTACGGTTGCCGTCGAACCCACGCCGGCGCAGGAAGTGTTGGTTGCTGCGCGCAATCTTCCGACGGGAACGCTCCTCAAGGAAACGGATTTGAAGTGGGAAGACTGGCCCACAGGCAGCGATATGGCCAGCTTCGCCATCAAGGGCAAAAGCCAGATGTCCGATTACGTCGGGGCTGTAGTACGGCAAAGTTTACGTGTGGGCGAGCCTCTTATGGTTGGCCGCGTCGTCCGCAAACAGGAACAGGGATTCATGGCCGCCGTGTTGAACCCCGGCATGCGCGCCGTTTCGGTTCCGCTTACGCCCGTCGGTGGCGTGGCGGGTTTTGTGTTTCCTGGCGACCGCGTGGACGTGATCCTGACTCATCAGCTTAACCGCAAGACCGATATCGAGCCGAATGGCCATAAGGTCAGCGAAACCATGTTGACGAACGTGCGCGTTTTGGCGCTCGACCAGAAAACCGACGATTTGGCGACGGAACCGAAGATCGCCCAAACCGCAACGTTGGAAGTGCTGCCGAAACAGGCGGAAAAGATTGCATTACTTGTTGAGCTTGGCTCGTTGTCACTGGCGTTGCGAAGCATGGCGAACGGCCCCGATGACTTACCAAGCCTTACACCGGCTTCCGTAGCACTGGACGCGGCGGCGCGCGCAACAGGCGACCCCAACGCGAGCGGGGACATGACGTGGGACAGCGATGTCAGTCAGGTGTTGGCCAAACCCGGCAACCGCAACGGCACGATGCAACACATTCAGATCATGCGGGGCAAGGAAACGACCGACACCGTTTTCGATCTGCGGCAATAAGGATACAAACCCATGCGTTTACTTTCTCCGTTGTCATGCCGTCTGCTCCTTCTTGCGCTGATCGTTCTGGCCCCGCTCCCTCAAGCGCACGCCGCCAATAAAGCGCCCGCCGCGCCGACTGTTCTCAGCCTGTCCGTCGATCACGGCATACCGCTGACGCTGAGCGCACCCGCCGCTTCCGTCTTTATCGCTAATCCCGATGTCGCCGACGTGCAGGTCGTCTCGCCGACGTCGGTGATGGTGTTCGGCAAAAAAATGGGCCAGACGACGCTCTTGGCCACCGACAACAATGGCCGCACGCTTCTGCACCGCACGATCGTCGTGACGCAGGACCTGAGCGACTTGCGGCAGGCGCTAAAAACCGTCATTCCGAATAACAAAATCGGCGTGGAGGCTGTTCCGGGCGGCATCGTGCTCACCGGCGAAGCCAAGGATCCGGGCATCGTCGAGGATGCGCGGCGTCTGGCTCTACGCTATATCCCCAAGGACGGCGAAGTCATCAACCGCATCAAAGTGCGCGGGAGCAATCAAATTCAAATCCGCGTCCGCTTCGCCGAAGTATCGCGCAACGTGGACAAGATTTTCGGCATCGATTGGGAGAACGTCGGCAATGCCGGCGGTTTTGCCTTTGGCCTGATGTCCGGCAATGCGCCTGCGGTCGTTGCGACGGGAGCCAATCTTCTGAACGTCACGCGTCCCGTTACCGGCACCAATACGAACGACGTTATCAGCCTTGCCCACAATGGCGGAAGATGGAACATTAACAGCCTGATCGACGCCTTGGAATCGGATGGCCTCGTTACCGTTCTTGCCGAGCCCAATCTGACGGCCATGTCCGGCGAAACAGCCAGTTTCCTTGCCGGCGGCGAGTTCCCGATCCCCGTGCCGCAATCGTTGGGTTCGATCACCATCGACTGGAAAACTTATGGCGTCATGCTGGCCTTTACGCCGACTCTGATCGGCGAAGATCGCATCAGTCTGCATGTGCGCCCGGAAGTGAGCCAGCTTAGCGAAGCAGGCGCCATTACGGTTGATAATATCTCCGTGCCCGCCTTGACGACGCGGCGCGCCGAAACGACGATCGAGTTGTCCAGCGGGCAAAGTTTCGCTATCGCCGGCCTTCTCAACAACAATCAGACCCAGTCGGCAAACAAGTACCCGTTCCTGGGCGATATGCCAATCCTTGGCCCTCTCTTTCGCTCGACGCAGTTTCAGAACAATGAAACCGAGCTCGTCATCATCATCACGCCCTATATCGTGAAACCCGCGAACGAAGAACAGCTCGCGCTGCCCACCGACGGGTTCAGCCCGCCTTCGGATGTCGATCGCCTGTTCCAAAACCGCACCACCAACAGCGATCCCAACGCGCGCACCATGAGCGGAGCGCCGCGTGCTGTTCAGGCTGAACCGCCTTTGGCGTCTGCACCGGTCAGCAGTTTGGAAGAAGCGCCTGCGCCCGCCGCTTCGCCTGTTTCCGCCGTAAGCAGCGAAGGCGCGCCTGTCGCGCCGAAGCCGCTTAGCGGCGAAGGCGGAAGCGTGCAAATGTCATTGCCCGTTCCCGCCGCGCCGCCTGAACCTGTTAAACACGCGGAGCCCGCAGGTCCCGCCGGGCCAGGCGGATTCATTTTGGAGTAGCGCCATGCGTCATCTGTATTCCTTTGCCCTTCTTCTTGCCGTTCTCAGCCTGAATGGATGCGCCGAATTTACAGCCACGACGCCCGCGCCGGACAACACGATCAAACTTGTGAGGTCGCCCGATGGCAGCCTTGTCGCGCTTCCTCCGGATTGCCCGGACTGGCGCACCGCCGCTATTGGTCCTGCCGAAAACACGCCTTGGCCGCAATACGGTTGCGCCAATGCCCGCAATCTGGCCGCGCAGATCGCACGGCCTGAAGATTTGATTCAGGGGCGCGATTCCGGCCCCGCCAACGGCGAGACGACGGCCAGCAGCGTGGATCGTTATATCCATGGAAATACGAAACCGCTGATCGACCCCAACGCGGCAGCGCCCACAGCGGTCGCGACGCCGAGCGGCGGCACGGGTAGCGGCGGCGGCGCTCCTGCCGCATCGGGAGGACCGTAACGAAATGCACAACGAGTTCATGGCTTTCATCAAGGATGAAGCGTCTGCAGCGACGGTTCGCGCGTGGGCCGAACAACAGGGATTTCCATCCGATTCCGTGCAAAACGGCGGGCCGGATCTATTCGCAAACCTGCTGGAGTCCGATGCGCCGCCGAAACTGGCGCTTGTCGATATCGATAACCAGGAGCAACCGTTGCGCGCGGCAACGCGGCTTGTCAGCCTGTGCGGCCCTGCCACAAAACTGGTCGTCCTGGGCTCGGCCAACGATGTCGGCCTTTACCGCGGCATGCTGGCGGCGGGCATTATGGATTACCTTCTCAAGCCGCTCACGCAGGATACGCTGACGCAAGTATTGGCGCAGGCAGCGCGAGGCGGCGCGCAGGCGGGCGCGGCCAAGGATATGAAGGTTATTGTCGTCGCTGGCGTGCGCGGCGGGGTCGGCGCCAGCACTGTGGCTGTCAACGTCGGCTGGCTTATTGCGCATGAGATGAAACAGAAATGCGTGCTGCTCGATCTCGATCTGCAGTTCGGCACCAGCGCGCTGGCGCTCGATCTTGAGCCGGGGCATGGGCTGCGCGATATCGTCAGCTCGCCGCAGCGGGTCGACAGCCTGATGATTGCCGGAGCGCAGGCCAATGAAAGCGAACTTTTCTCGATCCTCAGCGCCGAAGAACCTGTCGATGAACCCATTCCCGTGGACGGCGGCGCGATTGCAGCCTTGTTGAAGGAACTGCGCCCCACGTGCCGCGTCATCATCATCGACTTGCCGCGCCATTTGCTGGCGACGCAAAAACGCCTTCTCTCGCTTGCGAACGAGGTTGTGCTCGTCACCGAAATGTCTTTGGCGGGCATCCGCGACACGCTTCGCGCGCGCACGGTTCTGAAGTCGCTCGGCAGCGCGGCGCGTGTCACGATTGTCGCGGCGCAAGTGGGCCCGTTGCGTCCCGCGGCGGTTGACGAAGCCACTTTTGCCAAAGGCGCGCAGGCGAAAATCGACTTTACGCTTCCCGACGATCATAAAAACGTCACGGCTGCGAGCAACGCCGGAAAAATGCTGGCGGCTGTAGCCGGAGGATCGCCCTTGACGAAAACCCTGCGCCAGTTGGCCGAACATCTCGCCGGATCGGCTGACGGCAACGGCAAGAAAAAAGGCTGGGGCAGCTGGTTTGGCGGCAGCAAACAAGCCGCGCCTCAAGCCGGAGCGCAGGGATGACTCCCCCGGATGACACCGGTGCGGTTAATCCTGCCCCTATCGACAGTACGCTGACCGTCCTGCATGACCGCATTCTGCCGGGGCTTATCGAAGCGCTGGCGCCGAAAAATGTTGTCACGTCGCCGCGCTCTGACATCGCCCGTGAAGTGAAGGCGCGCGTTCCTGTTTTTCTGAGCCGGCAACGCATCGAATTGAATCTTCTTGATCAACGCGATCTCGTCACGGCCCTGACCAATAGCCTGATGGCGTTGGCGCCTAAAACAGCAACGGCAGCCCCGGCAATCAGCGCCACCGAACCTGCAACCCCAAACACCGCGCCTTCCCTGCTCAAGCGCGCCGAGCAAAATTTTGCGCCGAGCGGCGGCAGCCGCGTCGGCGTCGAGATAGCGAAGCTAAGGCTTCAACCGATCGTCCTCGAACGCATCGACACTTCGGCGGCGGCCCGCATGTCGCGCGACGATCTTGCGCGCGATCTGACGAGCCTTGTGGGCGACTTGCTCATCGAAACAAAAACCCAGCTAACGAACGCCGAGCGGCAGGAATTGGTGGAGCAACTCCTCAACGACATGTTGGGGCTTGGGCCTTTGGAGCCGCTTCTGGCCGACGAAAACATCACCGAAATCATGGTGAACGGGCCCAAGCAGGTCTACATCGAAAACAATGGCCGCCTGAGCCTGTCGGACGTAAAATTCCGCGATAACGCGCATGTGCTGGCGATTGCGACGCGCATTGTCACCGCGATCGGGCGGCGCATCGACGAAAGCACGCCGCTTTGCGATGCGCGCCTTGCCGACGGCAGCCGCGTCAATATTATCATCCCGCCGCTCGCCATCGACGGGCCGTCCATCACCATCCGCAAGTTCGCGAAAAAGAAAATCACGCTCGAAGCCATGCTGCGCTTCGGCAGCCTGTCGCCGGCCATGGCGCGAGTCCTCAAAGTCGCCGGGCGCTGCCGCCTCAATATTCTGATTTCCGGCGGCACGGGCTCCGGCAAGACCACGCTTCTCAACGCGCTATCGCAGATGATCGATCACGGCGAACGCATCGTCACCATCGAGGACGCCGCCGAATTACAGCTTCAACAGCCCCATGTCGTGCGGCTTGAAACCCGGCCCGCCAATCTGGAAGGGCATGGCGAAATCAATATGCGCGATTTGCTCAAAAATGCGCTGCGTATGCGTCCCGATCGCATCATCGTCGGCGAGACGCGCGGCGGCGAAGCCATCGACATGCTGCAAGCGATGAACACGGGCCATGACGGCTCGCTTTCCACCGTCCACGCCAACCGCCCGCGCGAAGCCATCATGCGGCTGGAAAACATGGTCGGCCTAGGCGGAGCTAATCTTGCGCCGCGCGCCACCCGGCAGCAGATCGCGTCGGCCGTCGATATGATCATCCAGGTCGCGCGCCTGCGCGACGGCTCGCGCCGCGTGACGCATATTTCCGAAATTATCGGCATGGAAGGCGAGGTCGTCGCCATGCAGGATCTTTTTGTTTGCGAAGTGACAGGCGAATTGCCCGATGGCCGCCTGACGGTCGAATTCCGGAATCAGGGCCTTCATCCCCACTTCCTGCCAAAAGCCGCGTATTTCGGCCTCGACAAGGAATTGATGGAGGCGATGACATGACCTCCAATCTTCTTCCCTTGATAACGATGGGCGGCGGCGGAACTGTATTGCTGTTGCTTTTCGCGTTGTTTTGGGACAATCCGGCAAGCGCCGTTTTCAAAAAGCGATTGGCGCGGGTGAGCGGCGAAGCTTTCGTCTTCCAGAAAGAAAAAAGCGCCGCGCAGTCCTTGCGCCGCCGTACGACCGACAGCGCCATTCCCTTTCTCGACCGGTTTATCAAGTCGACGCTGCCCAATCCGGAAAAATTGCGCACGCGCCTCGCGCGCACGGGCAAGAACATGGCGCTTGGCGAATACTTGACGTTAAACGCCTTGCTTGTTCTTGTTTTCTATCTGGCCTTCACTTACCTGGCCCACTGGGAAAGAATTATCGCCCTCTTCATGGGCATCGCCATCGGCCTTTATCTGCCTCACACAATTACCGGCCGCATGGGCAACAGGCGCATCAAAAAATTCCTTGGCACGTTCCCTGAAGCCATCGATACCATCTGCCGCGGCTTGCGCTCCGGCCTGCCCATTACCGAATCTATTGCCACGGTTGGCCGCGAATTGCCCGATCCTATCGGCATCGAGTTCCGCCGCATCAGCGACGGCGTCAGCATGGGACGCTCGCTGGATGAATCCATGTGGGAAGTCGCCAAACGCCTCGACACGCCCGAATACCGCTTTTTCATCATCGCGCTGGCGATCCAGAGGGAAACGGGCGGAAATCTCGCGGAAACGCTGGGCAATCTCGCCGACCTTCTGCGCAAGAGGCGGCAGATGCGGCTCAAAATCCGCGCCATGTCGTCCGAAGCGCGGGCAAGCGCCATGATCATCGGTTCGCTGCCTTTCGTGATGTTCGCGTTGCTGTACTTCGTGAACCACGACTACATGATGATCCTGCTCACCGACGCGCGCGGCAAACTGCTTTTGGGCGGCGGCCTGAGTTGGCTCGGCCTTGGCGTTTACTGCATGAAGCAGATGATAAGTTTCGAGATATGACCCAATTCCTGAATGACCCCAACTTCCTCTCTTTCCTCTGCGGACTGGCAGCGTTTGTGGTCGTTGTTCTTGTATGGACGGCTCTTATCGACAACGATCCGCTGCCCGGCCGGTTGAAAGCCATCGCCCAGCGCCGCAGCGAATTCGAGGGCGGCCAGCGCAAGAAAAACACGCGCCGCGCAAACCTGCAGCGCTACAGCCTGATGAAACGCATCGTCGAACACCTCAAAATGTCGCAAGGCAAGGGGCTGGCAGGTTTGCGACTGAAACTGAAACGCGCCGGTTATCAGTCGCGCGACGCGGTGTTCGTGTTTCTGTTCGCCAAACTGGCTTTCATGTGCGGCTTGCTGTCGGCGAGCGTATTTTTTGTCTTCATCGTGCCATTCGCCTCGATGCATCCCGCGCTCGGATTGCTTGCCGTGATGTTCGCTAGTGTAATCGGCTGGATGCTGCCCGACGTGTTCGTTAAAAATCAGAGTCAGGCGCGCGAAAGCGTGCTCCGCAAAGCCATGCCCGACGCGCTCGATCTGATGGTGATCTGCGCCGAAGCGGGCCTTAGCCTCGACGCCGCTTTCGACCGCGTGGGCCGGGAGATCGGCCCCACCTGCCCCGAACTGGCGGAGGAAATCGGCCTGACGGGCGTTGAGCTGAACTTCCTGCCCGACCGGCACAAGGCTCTGCATGGCCTTGCGGAACGCGTGCCGCTGCCGAGCGTTGTGGCGCTCGTCAACACGCTGATCCAGACCGAGAAATATGGAACGCCTTTGGCGCAGGCGCTGCGCGTCCTGTCCGCCGAAATGCGCGAGGAACGCATGATGAGATCGGAAGAAAAAGCCGCGCGTCTGCCTGCGATCCTCACGGTGCCAATGATCGTTTTCATCCTTCCGCCGCTGTTCGTCGTCCTCATCGGCCCCGCAGCCCTCAAAGTCGTCTCCGCGCTGGCGGGAATACATCATTAAGGCCTATCCGGAAGCAATCGCTTCACCTCAACGTCTTTCCGGACAAGTTTCTTTTCGGCTTGTGAAACAAGACGAAAGAAACTTGATCCGGAATCCAGTCACATTTTTTGCCAGAACAATCTTGCGAATAGAGGGGCTGGATTCCGGGTTCCTGTCACTCACTGACTGAATCGTTGTGCTATAATTATGCAACAAGCCCTTCAGTGAGTGACAGGCCCCGGAATGACGTTAAAATTAATTATAGTAAATTATGCCTACATGTACACTCGACGTATTAACCTTAACTCTAAAAAGTGTGACATTTTTCCTATAGCCCTAAATGGGCTTTAAATGCACGTAGAGAGCTTGTGTCGCTTGCCGCTAGGTTGATGCCTAAACAGGCCCGGAACGCATCCAGCGATCATCTCTGCCCTTCTATGAGGCCTTCTATTTCGGAGACTCCCCCGCGCCCCCATGCGCCACGCATGGCAGGCCCTTTTCCGCGAGATAATCGCAGAAGTTTTTCACTTCATCCGGCTTGGCACAGCCCAGCATGCGGACGGTGAATCGCGGCGTGCCGCCGGGAGACGCCACCTCCGGCTTTATGACCGGCTTAAGCCCTGAGCCAGCGCGATCGAGTTGCGGCTGCAGTTTGGCGATCTGGGCTTCCGCCAGCGCTTCCGTGGCATAGGTGCCCACTTCGGCGTAAGGCGCCGTCGTTACCGCCAATTCGGCGCGTTGCTGCTTGTAATACGCGAGATTGGCTTTCACCTTTTTGGGCGGCAGATCGATTTTTGCCATGCGCTCAGCGTCGGCATCCATGCCCGCAAGGCCGTACGCCAGCGCCAGATTCTGCCGCAAGGCCGGCGTTGCCTTGGGATTATTCTGCTCCGGCTCCAGAAGCTTGATAGCTTTGTCGTAATCGCGCGTCAGGATGTACGAATACGCAAGATTGTTGATCGTCGCGAGATCGTCCTTGTCCAGTTGAAGCGCTTCTTCGAACTCTTTCTGCGCCGCTTTGTGATCGCCCAGATAATCGAGCGCAACACCAAGCCCGTTGTGCGCCTTGGCGTCGTCGTCATCGATATCCAGCGCCGCCTTGTATTCATCACGCGCTTCGGCCGGCTTGTCGAGCGCGATCAACGTCCGGCCATAGCCGCGCAGCAATTCGGCATCGCGCGGTTTGGCCTTGAGGGCCTCGCGATATTGCTCGGACGCTCCGATCAGATTGCCCGTTTTTTCAAGAATCGCCGCAAGCCCCTTGCGCGCCACAACGTCTTTGGGATCGCGCTGCAAGGCCCGTTGATAAAAATCGGCTGCGCCCGCCAGATCGCCCTTGGCTTGCAGCTGCCCGGCTATCTGCACCATGGAGAAAGCGGGCGAAGAAAAATCCTCAGGCTTATCGGGCGTCATCACGCACGCCGCTGAAAGTATGAGCGCAATCAGCAGAACGCTACCCCTTGTAAAACGAGACGCGGTGTTGCGTTGAAGGGGGGCATGGGTCATCATGAGGAACTCCTGAAGAGTAAGGTGGGCGGAGGACATACTGCCACTGCCGACGCTTAACCAAAAATTATTTTTTCGCGCCCAGACTCAGTCCTTATGCAAGATTCCGTCCCGCCATCCGACAAAACCCCCGGCACGTTGCGTACGCTGCAGGAATTGCCGCGCCAGATCGAGCGCATGCATCGCCGTTTTCTCGATGTGGTGCGACTCGAATTGGGGCGCGCGGGCGTTCACGACATCAGCCCCGTGCAAGTGATGATGATGAGCAACATAGGATCGGAGGAAATCTCCGTCCGCGATTTGATCGAGCGTGGCTATTACCTTGGCTCCAACGCGTCCTACAACCTGAAACAGCTTGTCGATTGCGGTTATGTCGAGCGTCAGGCTTCCGCCCGCGACCGCCGCTCAGCCCGCCTGAAAGTGACGCAAAAGGGCCTCGATGTTCTGAGCAAATTGGGCACGCTGGAATTGAAATGGGCCGAGCCTCTGATGAAGGCCGGCGATGAGGCCGCGCTGGACGCCACGCAACGCACCTTGCGCCAGCTTGAGCGTTGCTGGTCGGACGCCGTGCGCTACGCGAAGCCAACGGGCGAGGGCGAATTTTAGCAGCGCTTTTTCCTCTCCCCTTGCGGGAGAGGGACTCACACGTTCAGTTTGTTCTTAAGTTGCGTCGACAAGGTTACAAACTACTATGTCTCTCAGAATATCCCGCACCAAGCTTGTTCCGCTGATTATTTCCTGCGCTTTGTTCATGGAAATTCTGGACGGAACGATCATATCGACGGCCTTGCCGAGCATTGCCCAAGCGCTCCACACAGACCCAATCCATCTTAATCTCGCCATCACCGCTTACCTTCTCAGCCTTGCGGTTTTCGTGCCGCTGAGCGGTTGGGCGGCGGATCGTTATGGCGCACGTACGGTGTTTCGCGCCGCCATCCTGATTTTCACCCTAAGTTCCATCGGCTGCGGCATGGCGCAAAGTTTGACGCAGTTGATTCTGGGGCGGCTGGCGCAAGGGCTGGGCGGCGCCATGATGGTGCCGGTCGGGCGGTTGGTTCTGCTGAGAACGGTTCCCAAATCCGATCTTGTGAACGCGTGGGCCTGGATGGCCTCGCCGGCCATGATCGGCCCCGCGCTTGGGCCGCCCTTGGGCGGTTTGATCATTACGTACGCTTCCTGGCGCTGGATATTTTTCGTCAACGTGCCTATCGGCCTGTTGGGCATGGTGTTGGTCTCGCTGTTCATCGACAATATCCGCGAGGACAACGACGAGCCGCTCGACCTGTCCGGATTTTTCCTCATGGCGGCGACGCTGTCGGGGCTTGTCTTCGGCTTTGAAATGGTGGGACGCAATCTGCTTTCGGGCAGCATTGTCGCGGCGCTGTTGATCGGCGGTGGAATCTGCGCCGTTCTTTATTTGAAACATACGCGGCGCGTAAGTGCGCCGATTGTCGATCTGGCTCCTTTAAAGATACAGACGTATCGTTTGATGTCGGCGGGCGGCTCGATGCTTCGTATCGGCATTGGCGCTTTGCCGTTTTTGTTGCCCATGCTGCTGCAAATCGGCTTTGGCCTTTCGCCTCTCATTTCCGGCCTTTTGACGTGTTCTATCGCCGTCGGTTCGGTTATTACCAATCTTTTTGCGCGGCGCTTTATCCAGCGTTTTGGTTTTCGCAAGATTCTCATCAGATGCAGCCTTATCGGCAGCATCTCGATCATGATATGCGCCTTTTTCCGTCCCATGACGCCGCACGATGTTATTTTCATCCTTTTGCTGGCAGGCGGCGTCTTCCGCATGCTGACCTTCACGGCAATGAATACGCTGACTTTCGCCGACGTGCCGCAAGCCCTGATGAGCCGCGCCACGACGCTTTATAGCGTGATGCAACAGTTGTCGTTCAGCCTCGGCGTAGGAATAAGCGCCATGGTGCTTAAGATGACGCTTTTTTTCAAACAGGGCGAAACGCTTTCGGCAGACGATTTTTGGCCAGCCTTTTTAGTCATCGGGCTGATATCGGCCTCGTGCATCTTTTCTTTCAAAAAACTGAAGCCCGACGCCGGTGTTGAGTTGAGCGGCCACAGGCCGCTATCAAGCGGGCCGCTGGCGAACGTGGATTTATAGGCTGCCCGTCAAACTGTTCAATACCGCCGACGCGACCATGACATTCCGTTCCTGTCCGATGAGAGAATTATTGCCGCGGACGTGGATGTTTTGCATGTAAGGCGTATGGCCGAAGACGTGGCCTTTCCGGCGGCTTGTGTCGTCGAAAAGAACGGGAATGATCTTGCCGATGCTGTCCTTGTTGAAGCGCATTTGCTGTTCGCGTAAAAGTGCCTGCAATTCCTGCAAGCGTTCGTTTTTCGCGTCTTCGCCGATTTGATGCGGCATCGCGGAAGCGGGCGTACCGGGGCGGCGGCTGTATTTAAAGGAATAGGCCTGCGCAAAGCCGATATCGCGCGCCAGTTTCATTGTCGCTTGAAAATCCGCATTCGTTTCGCCCGGAAAGCCGACAATAAAATCTGAAGACAGCGCAATGTCGGGCCGCGCCTTACGCAGTTTATCGATGACGCGGCGGTAATCGTCCGCCGTATGCTTGCGGTTCATCGCAGCGAGTATCGAATCCGATCCGCTTTGCACCGGCAGATGCAAAAACGGCATAAGCTGCGGCACGTCGCGATGTGCGGCAATCAACGCATCGTCCATATCGCGCGGATGCGAGGTTGTATAACGCAACCGTTTCAGCCCCGGCAGAACAGCCAGTCGCTTTATCAAATCCCCCAGACGATATTCTTCATCGCCATGCCAGGCGTTGACGTTCTGGCCTAAAAGCGTGATCTCGCGAGCGCCTTCCTCAACAAGGCGTTCGGCTTCGGCGATAATGGCCGACAATGGCCGCGAATATTCCGTGCCGCGCGTGTAGGGCACGACGCAATAGCTGCAAAACTTGTCGCAACCCTCTTGTATTGCCAGAAACGCGGCAATACCTGTTGCGCCGTGGCTTTCAGGCAAATAATCGAACTTCGCTTCAGGCGGAAAATCGGTGTTCAGCACTTTGCCTTCTTCGCGCAACGCCTTTGCGATCATCTCCGGCAACTGATGATAGGTCTGCGGCCCAAACACGATATCGACGTAAGGCGCGCGGCGCTGGATTTCCGCGCCTTCCGCCTGCGCCACGCAACCGCCGACGGCGATCAACATGCGGCCGCCTGCACGAGCTTTTTCCGCCTGAAGCGGACGCAAACGGCCAAGCTCGGAAAACAGTTTTCCGGTGGCTTTTTCGCGTATGTGGCAGGTATTGAAAATGACCAGATCGGCCTCGGCCATATCCGCCGTTGTCTCATAGCCCAACGCCGCCACGACATCGGCCATGCGGCCTGAGTCATAGACATTCATCTGGCAACCCCAGGTTTTAACGAAGAGCTTCATCCTGAATGGCGCCCTGTCAGGCATTCTTCGACGCCTTTTGCGATAACGCCCCTGCAAAAAACGGCCAAAGCCTTGCGATCGGCAAATTCCGTGATCGTCACGGGCGGATGAAAGATGACATCCACCGTGAAGTGGCCGAGCTTAAACACGTTCCAGAAATGCGGGATGAACGTCATGTCGCCATACCACGCATAAAAAGGCCGCCACGCCCGCCCGATCGGCAAACCGCCCAGTTCCGTGCACACAAGCGACACCGGCTGCACGGTGACCGTGTTTCCGTTCGACAGGGCCGTTTCGACGATGCTGAATAGGCTGCTCTTGAATGGCAGCGTCCGCATCCCGTCCGAGGACGTGCCTTCAGGAAACAGGATAATGCTGTGGTTCTGCTGTAAACGGCGGCGCATGCCGTCCCGCTGCACGCCTGCCCGCTGCGCGCGCCGCTCGATAAACACCGTTCGTTGCAGTCTGGCGAGCGCCCCAACTAATGGCCAGCCCGCCACCTCGGACTTGGCAACGAAGGCGGCCGGAATGATCGACCCCAGCACAGGCACGTCGAGATACGAGGAATGATTGGAAACGAATAATACTGGGCGCGAATCCGTCATCGTGCCGCGCACACGCACCTTGAAGCCCAGAAGCCTGACGGTGCAGCGATGAAACAGGCGCGGCATCGTGAACGGGTCCAGGCCTCCCCAAAAGCGCGAAAGAACCTGCAAAGGCGTCAACAGGATGATGAGGCCGAAAAAGCCAAGCACCCGCGCCACCCCTTTGGCAACGGCGCCACAACCGGATTCGCAAGTTGAACAGACACTCATGCTGTTTTTTGTCATACGGACGGCAACTCTTCCAGCAGTTTTCCGCCTACCTGCACGCGTTCGATGCTTTGCGCGAGGCCGGTGGCGTCGTCGGTCACGATAAAACAGCCGCAAACCGTGGCTTCGCCTTCGGCTGGTGCCAGCCGTTCGCTGGGGGTTTTTTGCGTGAAGCGCCGGATGGCCTGTTCTTTCTTCACGCCGATGACGCCGTCATAATCGCCGCACATGCCAACGTCTGTCTGGTAGGCCGTGCCCTTGGGCAGGATATGCTCGTCCGCCGTGGGAATATGGGTATGCGTGCCACAGACTGCCGACACGCGCCCGTCGAAAACATGCCCGAAAGCCATTTTTTCGGATGTGGCCTCGCCATGAAAATCGATCAGGATCGCCGCAGCCTCCGCGCCGAGGCGGTTTTGCGCGATGAGTTTCTCCGTCGCGGCGAAAGGATCGTCGATCAGCGCATCCATAAACAAGCGCGCCAGAACGCAGACGACGAGAATCGTGCGCCCGTCAGGCAGCGTGTGCAGATAAGCGCCCTTCCCCGGCGTGTTTTCGGGATAATTGAGGGGCCTTAAAAGACGGGGATCGCGGTCAATCGTGTTGATCAGCTCTTTTTGCTTCCAGACGTGGTTGCCGGTCGTCAGGCAATGGACGCCAAGCGCGTAAAACGCTTCCGCCAGCTTTTCTGTCACGCCCTGGCCGCCTGCGGCGTTTTCGGCATTGACGATAACGACATCAGGCCGCAATCGCGCCTTCAACGCAGGGAGATGCCGCTCAAGGCCTTCCCGGCCGCTGCGGCCCATAACGTCGCCGAGAAAGAGAATGCGCATATTAGAGGCTAGAGGTTAGAGGCTAGGGGTTAAAGTTTAGAGATCGGAATTTAATGTATACTAAAACCTATCCCGGCATTAAGAAATCTCTGTGCCTTATTCCCTGCCCCCTAGCCTCTAACCTCTAGCCTCTGAATGCTCCACGCCTTCGCCCCCGCCAAGATCAACCTGTATCTGCACATCACGGGCAAGCGGGAAGATGGCTATCATCTGCTCGACAGTCTGGTCGCCTTTACCAACATAGGGGATATGGTGCGGCTGGAAGAAGCGGATGAGTTCTCCTTTCAGCTGGAAGGGCCAATGGCTGAGGCGCTGGACCGGGAGCCTTCCATCGGTAATCTGGCTGTGCGCGCGGCGCATGCGTTCGCCGATGCGCTCGCAAAACCCCTCAACGCCAAGCTTATTCTCACCAAAAAACTGCCGGTCGCATCGGGTATCGGCGGCGGATCGAGCGACGCCGCGGCTACGCTTCGCCTGCTGGCGGAGCTTTGGCACGTGGCGCCGACCGACCCTCTGTTAGGAAAGATTGCAGCCAGCCTGGGGCAGGACGTACCCTGCTGTCTTCCGGCTGTGACTTGTTATTTCCGCGATATTGGCAACGTGACGGATCCCGGCCCGGCTTTGCCGCATACCGACATTGTTTTGGTTAATCCCAATAAACCGCTCCCGACGTCTTCCGTCTACAAGGCGCGGCGCGGTCCCTTTACCCCACCTGCGCGGCTTGAGCGCGCGCCGAAAAATCCGGCAGATCTCGCCTTCATGCTGCAGGAACGCGGCAACGGCTTGACGGATGCCGCCTGCGAATTGGTGCCGGAAATCAGGCTTATTTTGGCGGCGTTGGGGCAAACGCCAGAGTGTCTTTTGTCGCGCATGTCTGGCAGCGGCGCGACGTGCTTCGGCCTTTATCCAAACCGTTCTGCAGCCCGGCGCGCTGCTTCAACGATACTCGCAGCGCATCCGGATTGGTGGGTCGTACCTGGTTTTGTGCCTTACAAGGCCCCAACCACTACAGATTGAAGGGCATAATCAGAGCCAAGGAATTTTGCCGTTGCCTGATTTTCGCGCCCTCTTCTGAGAAATAATGTTTCATTATTGTTGCTTAATTAATAATTTTATTTCGCAACAAAGCCCCTTTCTGACGAATATCCTTAGCGAAGAAAGACTATTAATATCAATCAGTAAATCAGAGTAATCCCCAGAATCGCTTCCGGTTTTCGCAGCATAGTTAACAAAATAGCCAAATTTGGCGTTGACACAAGGCCTTGGCCTGACCATCTTCCGCCCACTTTGCCTGTTTCTGCTAAACCCAAATCAGCAAAGGATTTTGCTTGGTCAAAATTCAACTAGGGTCGGTTCGCGCGAATTCTCTACGTACCAGCCGTACTGTTCCGCTTCTACTTTCAGGGCTTCTTCTCTTTGGCATCGGCACCGCCGGGCATGCCATATTTCCGCACGTGACCAAGCCGGCTGCCGTTATTGTGGCCGCCGCCGCACCCATCGTAAGCCAAATTGCCAATTCCGCCCCGGCCCAAGCCGTCGCCGAAGCGAGCGCCGCGGCAACGGCCTTTGTAGCGCCGAAGCAAGAGTCCGTGACGCGCGAGGTGGAATTAGCCTCCGGCCATAGCTTTGCGGCCATGCTGACCGACGCCGATGTGGCGCCCGAAGACGCTTTGGCGGTCGCTTCGGCTCTGAATCAGGTTTTCGACCACCGGCAGCTTAAGGCCGGTACAGAGGTCACGCTGGCCTTCACGCACATGGGCAACGAAGAGACGCTGAGCGGCGTCACGTTCCAGCCCTCGCCGACCAAGGAAATCTCCATTACGCGCACCGCCGATGGCAAATTCGCCGGTAATGTTAAAACAACCCCGGTTGAACGCGAACGTGTCGCCGCACAAGCCGAGATACGGGATTCCCTCTACGAGGCAGGCGAACGCGAAGGCGTGCCGCACGCGATTATGGCGGCTTTAATCCGGGCTTATTCCCACGCCGTCGACTTCCAGCGCGACATCCATCCGGGTGATAAGTTCGAGGTGCTGTACGACCAGCCGACCGCCCAGGACGGTACGCCGGTCGGCCAAGGCGTCATCATCTATGCGGCCCTGCAAATCGGCAGCAAGGTCATGCCCTTATACCGCGTGACTTTCGGCGACGGCACCGTGGACTATTTCGACGAGCGCGGCCAAAGCATCAAACGCGCCCTTTTGCGTACGCCGGTTGACGGCGCTCGTGTCACCTCCGGCTACGGTATGCGGATGCATCCGCTGCTCGGCTACTCCAAAATGCATCAGGGTGTCGATTTCGGCGCTGCGCCGGGCACGCCGATCTTCGCCGCCGGTTCCGGCACGGTGGAAGAAGCCGGATTTAAGGGCAGCTATGGCCGTTTTGTCCTCCTGCGCCACAACGGCAGAACCGAGACAGCCTATGCCCACATGAGCCGCTTCGCTCGCGGTATGTACCCTGGCGCGCACGTCAATCAGGGCGACGTCATTGGCTTCGTCGGCGCGACGGGCCGGGCGACAGGGCCGCATTTGCATTTCGAGGTGAGGGTCGATCATCATCAGGTCAACCCCTTGAGCGTCAACATGCCGGTCGGGCGCGTGCTTGAAGGACAAACGCTGGCGCAATTCAAGCAGGGGCAAGCCAAAATCAAGCATGAATTCGTCACCCTGTTGACCAAAGATACGCCGCCGAATACCGTCATCAAGACGGAAACTTCTTCCCCGGCCAATCATGCCGTGACGAAAGTGTCGGCCACAGCCCCTGCTTTCGCCGACAAGCCCACGTCATCGTGCGGCCTGCGCCGCGGCTGCTGAGAACTAGGGTCTGAACTCATAATTATCGTGAGGTTCTGTTTGACAAGGATCAAAAAGGGCTAGGAAACGAGCGGAAGCGTACTTAATGTACGCTGAGCGAAGTTGACGCAGCCATTTTTGATCCTTGTCAAACCGAAGGCGCGGCGAAAAAGCCGACCGGCGTCCTCAAAAAGCTCGACCGTAGCACCACTACGCTCTTCGCTTTTTTCATAGCCGGATCGACTTTTTCGTTCGCGCAGAACCCACGATAATTATGAGTTCAGACCCTAATGCCTTACATGGAATGGAATGACGGCCTGTCGGTCGCGCGGGAAGACCTCGATGCCGACCATAAGCACCTCGTCGAATTGCTTAATCGCCTCCATAAGGCAACAACGCAGCGCATGAGCGGCACAGTCATTGACAGCATTCTCGCTTTTCTTATCGATCACACCAAAATGCATTTTGCCTATGAGGAATCGCTCATGAAGAGCCTTTCCTGCCCTCTGCTTGGCGAACACAGAAACGAGCATAAGGCCCTGCTCGAACAGATAAGCTATCTGGATGCGAAATTGAGGACAGGACAAGCTGCGCTGGGGCCGGATACAATGGGATTCCTCAAAATCTGGCTAGCCGATCATATCGTCGATATGGACAAACAGCTCGGCGATTGGCTCAACAGCCATCCGGGATGATGGGCGCCTACCAATGAGCGTCATTCCGGCGAAAGCCGGAATCCATCTCCTGAACGAGATGCAGGGGGATACTTTGAAAATATCGCGCTTGTGAATAGATTGGGGGATGGATCCCCGCCTTTGCGGGGATAAGGCTTTTCTAATTCGCTACGCTCATAAGAAAAGCCTTAATTCCTCGCGTGCGATAACTGGAAGCTTTCTACGCCGTCGAGCATCGGAAGTTCCTTCGCAAGAACGGCGAGCGGAACCTCACGGGCCTTGCCCAGCGAAATAGCGACGAAACGCCATTCCACCTGCCTGTCGCGGTATTGGATTGCGATGGATCCCTGCGCAATCTCATATCCATGTTCAAGAGCGATCTTTCGTATCGCCTCCTCGCTGGGAAGAAATCCCTTCCTGAACTGCAAAACAACGGCCAGAGGATGGCGCGACGGCAGAAAACTGCCGATCTTGGCCCCCCACATGATGAACATCACCGCCAAAAGCGTTAAGCCGACTGCGTCGACGTAAAATCCAAGCCCCACCAGCACGCCGATAGCCGAGGCCGCCCAAATGGAAGCCGCCGTGGTCAAGCCGCTGATGTTAAGCCCGTCTTTCATGATGATGCCGGCGCCAAGAAACCCGATGCCGGTGACGATGCCTTGAACAACGCGGGTGGGATCAACGGGGCCTATGCCCAAAACGGCCCCGCCGAACCATTGCCTCGAATAGCCTGAGATCGCGATCAATGCCGCCGAAACCATGCACACGAGGCCATAGGTACGCATCCCCGCGGCGCGGCCGTGGTAGGAGCGCTCGTAGCCGAAAATGAGGCCCAGCACCAACGCAAACAACATGTCCATCAACAGCGTGATGTTGGCTGCTATGTCTGGCCTAGCCCAAAAGGAGGAGAGAGATTCAAAATCGATCATGCGGGGAGACTCATAAGGACAGACGACAGATATCAGATGTCAGATGCCAGAAAAAGCCCCTTCTGAACGCCGCTTCCGCCGCTCATAAAAACCCCGGCATGCCGCCCATGTCTTTTGCCATCAGGCCCAGCACCTTGAACCAGGTGCCCGCGCGCGTCCTGCAGGTCAGGCGAAGAAAGTCTTTATGGATGTTTTCCGTATGTTCTTCGGGGGCGAGGTGCTGCAAGAGCGCCGCGCGTAATTCAATACCCATCGCACGCAAAAAATCGCCCTGCGAGGTAGGTCCAACAACACGGGCGCCCTGGCTTTCGGCAGCGTAGCGAAACGCCTCAAAATCGACCTCGGCCGTCACGTCGGCCTCGCCGGGCGAGGCCAGAATGTCGAAAGGCTTGTGATCCCTGACGGCAAAAAGCGTATTTTTTCCGGATGGCGACGCGTAACCGTAATCCACGATCAGGCCCGCGCCGCCATGCGCGGCCATATGCGCCGCGAGCTGCCCCACCATCGAAAGGGATTGGGGCGACGTTTCGCAAGTCCATCCTTTTGGCGCTATCGCCTCTCTTTCGCTAAAGGGATTTTTGCAGGGTTTTTCTATTTCGACTCCGTCCATAAAAACCAGCTTGCCGCTTTTCATTGTAACCAGGCGCTCGCGCCAGCCGGAATCCGTTCTCATGAACTGGCGCAGGGGAAACGTGTCAAAAAACTCATTGGAAATGGCGAGGACCGGCAACGGCGGCAAGGCCGCAAGATCGGCGATATACGTGGGCGCATGGTCCGCCAGTTTGGCCAGCTGTATCAGGCGCAGCGTCGCGTTGCACTCAAGAAGATGCAATCGCAACGCCTTGTGAAAAGGCTGAATTTTCTGTGTGGCGCGAAACAAATCTTTCAGCAATGTGCCGCGCCCCGGCCCCAGCTCAAGCAGAATGAAGGGATCCGGTTCTCCCATCTGTTGCCAGACCTCCAGGCACCATACGCCGATCATCTCGCCGAACATCTGGCTGATCTCTGGCGACGTGCCAAAATCGCCATCGACGCCCAGCGGATCGCCGTGGCTGTAATAGCCATGCTGAGGGTGGTGCAAGACGATCTGCATATACTGCTCGACCGTAATCGGCCCCTCGGCTTGGATCACGTCGCGAAGAACGCCCATAAGCGGGTTGGAAAGAATCGTGCGGTTTGGAAGATGAAAAATGGACAACAGACGACGGAGGACAGATAACGGATTTCGCTTATTTGTGGATGTATCCTCTGTCATCCGTCCTCTTCTCACCATCCGAGCTTTTTCCGAGGATCATAGGCGTTTTTCTTCGCCCATTTTTCGATGAAATCGGCCAGATCGGCAGGCGGCGGTTCCGGCAGCACGACTTTCAGCCTCACGAACATGTCCCCCGGCTCGCCGTGCGGACGCGGTATGCCTTTGCTTTTGAGGCGTAGCGTCGTGCCGGTGTTGGCGCCTTTCGGCACCTTGACGGCCACGTGGCCATCGAGCGTCGGCACCTTGATGCTGGCGCCGAGGATGGCTTCGGGCAGGCTTACCGGTACTTCAAGATGAATGTCGTTATCCTTGCGCGTGAAATAGGGATGCGCCTCGACGTGAATTTCAATGATCGCATCGCCGTCGCCACCGGGCCCTGCCGCGCCTTGTCCACGCAGGCGCAGTTTATGTCCCTCCTCCGTGCCGGAAGGAATGTTTACGTCGATGGTTTTTCTGTTTTTCAGCGTGACGCGCTGCCGCCCGCCGAGGCAGACTTCAACGAACGATACGGTCAAGGCGTATGTGATATCGCTGCCGCGTGGCGCTTGGCCCCGGCCTTGCCGCGCGCCGCCCTGCGAGCCGAAAAACTCGGCGAAGAAATCCTCCATCCCGCCGCCGGCGCCGAAGGGACCGCCCGCGCCGCCCGTATACGTGCGGCTCGTGGTGCGGCTTCGCCCGCCCATGCCGCCGAAAGGATCGGCTCCGCCGCGCGCAAAGCCGCGCTCATTGCCTTGAGCGTCGATTTCGCCGCGGTCATAGCGCGCGCGCTTGGCCGTATCGGACAGAAGATCGTAGGCGGCCGTAACGTCTTTGAATTTCTGTTCGATGTCCTTGCGGCCCGGATTGACGTCTGGATGCAGTTTTTTGGCGAGCTTGCGGTAAGCGCTCTTGATCTCCGCAGCGCTGGCTGTCTTGCTGATGCCAAGGGTTTGGTAGGGATCGGGCATTAGAGGCTAGAGGTCAGAGGCTAGAGGCTAAGAAATAGGGGCAGGGAACAGGCACAAAGGTATCAGAAAAAATCTCTGATCCCTAGCCTCTAACCTCTAGCCTCTACTTATTGAACAATCTTCCAGCTTCCATCCGGCTGCTGGCAAGCCTTGCCGTAGGCCTGCTGTTGCTGTCCGCCGATAACGACGGTCTGCTGGAATTCGCGGCAATAGGCGCCATTGTTGGCATAACCATCCCGTACGGGAACGATGGTGCCAGAATTGCCGTTTTGCGGATTATTCCAGGTAATCTGCTGCCCGACGGGTGCGGTGTAAGCCCGTTGTTCGGCCTTCGCGGCAGCCGCGCGGTCGCCTTCGTCGATCATGGCGCCCGCCCGATTGCCGAGGAACCCGCCCAGAAGCACGCCTGTAAGCGTCGCCGCCGCCTTGCCGCTGCCGTGGCCGATCTGGCTGCCGATCAAGCCGCCGGCGGCCGCGCCGCCAAGCGTGCCGACCGTTTCGCCGCCGCCCCAGCCTTGAGTTTGTTGGCAAGCCGGGAGCAGCACTAGCGCCAACATTACAGAAGGGACTAAAAGAGATTTGCGAATCATGTTTAACCTCATTCTCGTGGGGGTGAATCTAAGGGAGAATCAAGCGATCGGACACAACGCTTACTGCAAAATTCTAACCTAAAGATTAATCTTGGCGCAACTGTAGTCAATCTTTTGGCGACAAAAAGGTACGTCCATGACGAACGAGCAAAAAGCGGAACGGCCAATAGAGGAACGCCTTGCGGCCATCGAGCAGCGCAACAGGCGCGTTGAAGCGGACAAGGCTTGGGAAGTGAGCTGGCTGCGCCGACTGCTTATCGCCGCCGTGACTTATGTTTTTGCAGGCGTCATGTTGTCGCTTATCAACGCCGAGCGGCCCTGGCTTGGCGCTTTTGTTCCGGCTTGCGGTTTTTTGCTGTCAACTTTCTCTTTACCCGTTATCAAGGAACAATGGATGAAACGGAAAATGTTGAAACAACAAGGCCAGAACTGACGCATGTCATATCAACCGATTCCCAGCATCCTGCGACAGCCGGTCAGGTAGAATAATGATCGATCCATTCCTGATCCTCGGCGCCCTCCTTCACGTGCTTCTTTTGACGGGCGGCATCGTTATTTTCTGCCGACGTCTTGCGGTGCCGTGGCGCGACTGGCCGTTTACCGTTTACATTCTTGTGTGGGCCGATCTGGTTCTGGCAGGACATGGAGCAAGTCTTTTTCAGTCGCTGGACAAGCTGGATGTCTATGTATCGGCAAGTTTCCTGGCGCTGGCGGGGCTTTTGGGCGCGCTTCTGGTTGTGCATCGTCTGGCCCCCGTTTCGCCGCTTTTAAAGCCGCCCCGGCTTGATTTTGCGGTTATCGATAACGTCAGGATACGCAAGTTCCTGTTCTGGTTTCTCATTGTAACATTGGCGCTGGCGGCGCTGGCCGAAATCACGCTTGGCCTGAGCGTCTATCCCGATAACGCCGATTCCATGATCTACCGGCTCCCGCGCGCTTTCTGGTACGTGAGCCAAGGCAGCTTCCTGCATCCCTTCGAAGCGCTGGACAAACGCCTTGCCTTTTATCCGCTCAACGGCGTGGCGCTTAACGTGCCGTTGGTGCTTTATAGTCTTCCGGGAACTGCGTTCAGCCTGCCGTCGCTGGCGACGTGGGCCCTTCTGGTTTATACGGTTTACCGCTTCGCACGCGCGTTAGGCGCCGAACGGCTGATCGCGCTGTTTTCCGCATGGCTGATCGGATTGACGCCCAGCATTCTGGCGCAAGCAACATCGACCAACGACGAAATTCTGACGGCCACAGTCTTGCTGACGGGCCTGTACATGGGCTGGCGCTGGTTGGTCACCGGAAAGCGAATTTACTTTTTGCTCGCCGTCCTTGCCGTGAGTCTGAGCATCGGCACCAAATTGCATATCGTGTTTTTGATGCCGATCGTTCTCGCGGCGTTCGGGATCGCCGCCTGGCACGCGCGAAAGAATCCCGCCTTGCTGCAGCGATGGCTGAAGGCGATAGGCAGACGCACGGGGTTATTGAGTTTTCTCGCCGCCCTGCTGATGATCGCGCCGTTTTTGCTTTACAACTATATCTCCACCGGCCGGTTTTATTTCCTCGGTGATTTCGCGCATGACGTTTTCAACCTGCGTGCCAGCGCGCAGGGCGCTTTGCAGAATTTGCTCATTTACGTATCGCAGATGGTGCTCTCTCCCATTGCCGACCTCAATTTCTGGCCCGTGGCGAACGACAGGCAGCATTTCAATGCGGCGCTCAACGATCTGTTTAACCCGCTGATCAAACCCTTCATCAATGATGATGCTTCCTTCTATCACTTCACGTATCGCTTTGTCGGCGTCACGTTGCCGGTGTCCGTGCGCTTCGTCGAGTTCAGTTTGTGGTCCGGTTTTGTCTGGCTTTTGTGGCCGTGGCAATGGCGGTTGACGCTCAAACAGCGGTTCCCGTTGCGGCCTCTGTTTTTCCTGCTCGCGATCACGCCGCCTTTGTGGCTGCTGTTGTGGTCGGCTGCTACGCTTTACATGGAAGGGACGGCGACTTATTTCACTTTTTACCTGATCTGCGCCGCGCCCGCGATGGCGTTCACTTTCGCGCCCATCCGTAGAATATTGTGGAACGACCTGCGCTGGGTGACGATCGTTGTGGTGGCGCTGACCAACCTGATTATCAGCACGAATTTACTGATGTTCAGCGGATTCCGCGCGTTGCCTGATCTTGTGTACGCACGCAAGTGGCCCTACGACTGGTGCCTGGTTGATCAGAAGATCATCGATGAAATCCGCCGCGCCGACCGAATCCGCATCATTATCACGCATGAAAAAATGCCGTACTTCGCCTTCATGCACTGGAATCCGCGAGCGCGTTATTACAATCCCTATGCGATGACGGGCTTGTCCGAGCCGGATAAGGTGCTGCAAATCCTGCCCATCACAAGCCTGAACGAATTCCGTTTCATGCCGCTGAAAATTCCCGGCAAGTCCACCACCGGCCTGACGTATCTCGGCACCATCCGCGGCATCGGGCGCGAGGCGATCTTCGCGACAGGCAACGGCGTGCATAAGCGCGCGCCGGATCAATCGGATTATATCCTGCCTCACCTGACCCTAAAAGATGATAACGGCAATGTTATGGTTTCTCTCGACGATCACATCGCGGGACTGAACAACGCGGATAATCTTGAGTTCAGTTATGAGATGAAACACGATAATGCCGTCGTCTTCCGCCGCGACTGGGACCGTAATCCCGTTTTCAACGTAAGCATGCCGCATAATCACTCCAAGACCCCCACGTTCCTGACGCTGATCGTCCGCTCAGCGTTGAGCCACAAGGAAATCACGCGCGCAACCTATGAGATAGGCGTAAGCGGCTCCTGGCTGCCGGAGGGTGGAGAGTATTAAGAGTCTCCTCTCCCGCAAGGGGAGAGGAAAAATCCCCCGCTTTACTTCGCCCTGCCGTATGATAAACTGCTGCTCATGCAAACGAGGCTTATCCATCAGAACGCGCTTTCGCTCTCCGCTTTGACGGGGCGCGTCGCGGCACGTTCGGTTTCGATTATTTTGGCGATTATTATTCCTGCGTAAGCAGGAACAAACACACGGCTTCCCCCACATTTTCGCTTTTTCACAAACCTTTTAACAAGGTGAAGTTCTCATGCCCGCGCAACGCTTATATCTTTACGACACGACACTTCGCGACGGCGCGCAAACGCGCGGCGTCGATTTCTCCGTCAAGGACAAAGCCACCATCGCAGGCTGGCTGGACAAGCTTGGCATAGCGTACATCGAGGGCGGCTGGCCGGGCGCCAATCCGACGGACGATGCGTTTTTCGCATCGCCGCCGGCCTTGAAAACAGCAAAACTGACGGCGTTCGGCATGACGCGAAAGCCCGGAAACGCGGCCGACAACGATCCCGGCCTGCAGGCTCTTCTCAACAGTCCGGCAACGGCTGTTTGCCTTGTCGGCAAATGCTGGGATGTTCACGTGACGGGCGCGCTTGGCGTGACGCTGGACGAAAATCTCGACCTCATCCGCAGTAGCCTCTCGCACATAGTCAGCCGAAAAAAAGAAGCGCTGTTTGACGCCGAGCATTTTTTCGACGGCTTCAAGGCCAACGCGCCGTACGCTCTTTCTTGCCTGAAAGCCGCGCAGGAAGCGGGCGCGAAATGGCTGGTGCTTTGCGACACCAACGGCGGCACGTTGCCGCATGAAGTGGAAGCCATCGTGAGGGAAGTCATTGCCGCGTTGCCCAACGCAAACTTCGGCATCCACGTCCATAACGATACCGGCAACGCCATCGCCAATAGCCTCGCGGGCGCGCGCGCCGGATGCCGGATGATTCAGGGCACAATCAATGGCCTTGGCGAACGCTGCGGCAATGCCGATCTCATCGCCTTGATCCCTACGCTCACGCAAAAGCTGGGTTTCGATGTCGGCATCAAGGGCGAAAAACTTAAAGGCTTGACTGCCCTCAGCCGCGCGTTCGATGCGCTTTTGGATCGCGACCCCGTTTCATCCGCGCCTTATGTCGGCGCTTCGGCCTTCGCGCATAAAGGCGGGCTTCATGCTTCCGCCGTCGCCAAGAATCCGCGCTTTTACGAACATGCCGATCCGAATTCCGTCGGCAATCAGCGCGAAATTCTCATGTCCAATCAGGCGGGACAATCGAACGTGCGGGCGCAGCTGCAAGCGCTCGACATCGACGTGGCCGATAACGATCCGCGCCTTCCCGCCTTGCTGGCCTCCGTCAAGCAGCGCGAGCATGAAGGCTATTCTTACGACAACGCCGCGGGCAGCTTCGCCGTTTTGGCCTTGCGGGCGTTGGGACGATTGCCGGTATATTTCACGTTGCAGGATTTTTCCGTGCACGATGCGGGCCGGTTCGATGCCAACGGCCAGCTGTTGCTGGAAACGAAGGCCAGTTTAAGCCTGCGCGTCGGCGACGATACGGTGACGCGCGTAGCGATAGGCAACGGCCCGGTCAACGCGCTGGACCGCGCGCTGCGCGAGGCGCTTATCAATTATTATCCGGCGTTGGCTAACGTGAAGCTGACAGATTACCACGTGCGAATCCTTGACACCGGCGCGGCGACGGGCGCCAAAACGCGCGTGCTTCTGGAATCGGAAGACGAGGTTTCAAAAACCAGCTGGACGACCACAGGCGTTTCCACGGATATCATCGGCGCTTCCTTGCAGGCCTTGCTGGATTCTTACATCCTGCAATTGAGCCGCTTGACGAACGGCCGGCCGCACGCATGACAGATAAAATGCAAAACGCGCGCCAGCCGTGGCATCCTGAACGTTATGCCAAACGCCGGCCTTATCTTGAAAAGCGCCAGCGCGTGATCCACGCGATCCGCGCGTATTTCGAGGCCGAAAATTTCGCCGAAGTCGATACGCCCGCTCTGCAAATTTCTCCCGGCAACGAGGTTCATCTGCAGGCTTTTTCAACCGAATGGCGCGATCCTCACGGCGGGCCGCCGCAACGGTTTTATCTGCACACAAGCCCCGAATTCGCGATGAAAAAACTTTTGGTGGCGGGCGAGAAACGTCTTTTTCAGCTCGCGCACGTGTTTCGCAACGCCGAGCGTTCCAGCCGCCATCATCCCGAATTCACGATGCTGGAATGGTATCGCGCTCATGCGGATACAAATGCGCTTATGCAGGATTGCATCGATCTTGTGCGCGCCGCCGCCACTGCAGCAGGACGGAAAACATTCGCGGCGAACGGCATGCCTTGCGATCCCTTCGCCGAATGGGAGCGATTGAGCGTGCCTGATGCGTTTTTGCGTTACACCAATATCGATCTTCTGGCAACGGCTCCCGATCCTTATGCGCCGGATGTTGCGTTGCTACGCACGGCCGCCGCGCCGCTTCAACTCCACACGGCGGACGACGACACGTGGGAAGATATTTTCTTCCGCATCATGATGGAAATTATCGAGCCGCATCTCGGCAAGGATCGCCCGACGTTTTTATGCGATTATCCCGTCAGCATGGCGGCGTTGGCGCGGCCCAAGCCTGAAGACCCGCGCCTTGCTGAGCGTTTCGAGCTTTATATTGCCGGTTTCGAAATTGCCAACGCGTTCGGCGAGTTGACGGACGCGGACGAGCAACTGCGGCGCTTTGAAGTTGATATGGCGTTCAAAGAAAAACGCTATGGCGAACGATTTCCCATCGATCAGGATTTCATTGATGCCTTACGGCACGGCCTGCCGCCTTCGGCAGGCATCGCGCTCGGCGTTGATCGCCTTGTCATGCTTTGCGCGGGAACGGAAAATATCGAAGATGTTTTGTGGATGCCGGTTCAGACGGCAAAAAACTAATGTCCCGCCTGTAGGCCTTTCACAAAAGCCGCTAACCCAACCTGGCGGCGGCGTTTGAGGCGCTCGCTTTGCAAGATGGCTTTCACGGCCTCGACGGAATCGTCGAGATGATGATTGACGACGACGTAATCGTATTCAGCCCAGTGGCTCATCTCGGATTCGGCTTTTGACATGCGGCGGCTGATTTCATCGGGCTTGTCCTGCGCGCGGCCGTGAAGCCGCCGTTCCAATTCGCGCCATGAAGGCGGCAAAATGAAAACGCTCACGAGATCGTCGCGCGCTTTCTCGGCCAGTTGTTGCGTGCCCTGCCAATCGATGTCGAAGAGAACATCCTGCCCGGCTACAAGCGAGGCTTCGACGGGCTTGCGCGGCGTACCGTAATAATGTCCGAAAACCTTGGCGTGTTCGAGCAACTGATCCCGGTTGACCATCAAATTGAATTCGGTGAGATCGATGAATTTATAATCTTTTCCGTCCACTTCCTTCGGGCGCGGCGGGCGCGTGGTAACGGAGACGGACAGCGCTATTCCGTCGTCGGATTTAAGCAGCCGTTGGGAAATCGTCGTTTTCCCCGCCCCGGAAGGCGAGGACAGCACCATCATCAAGCCACGACGTTGGATAGGGGCATTTGGCATTTGGCATTTGGCATTTGGGTTTAAGGAATCGAAGAATAGCATTATTCTAATAGAGGTTGTAAATCTTATGCGTTTCAATCCCAAATGCTGAATGCCAAATGCCAAATGCCACTCACATCCTCATAACCGGCGCTTCCAGCGGCATTGGCGCAGCACTGGCGGAAATCTATGCCGCACAGGGCGTCACCTTATCGCTGCAGGGCCGTAACGCCGCACGCCTTGCCGAAGTGGCCGCAAAAGCGGAAAAACGCGGGGCGTGGGTAACGACCGTGGCTCTGGACGTTACGGACGCCGAGGGCATGAAGGAATGGATTCTGTGTTGCGATAAAACGCAGCCCATCGACCTCGTCATCGCCAACGCCGGTATCTCGGCGGGAACCGGCGGAGGCGGAGAAAGCGAAAAGCAGTCCCATGCTATTTTTGACGTTAATCTTACCGGCGTTTTGAACACCATTCATCCTGTCATCCCGCTGATGACGGCGCGGCGGCAGGGCCAAGTCGCGCTTATGAGTTCGCTGGCGGGGTTCCGGGGGTTTGCGGGAGGTCCTGCCTATTGTGCCAGCAAGGCGGCTGTGCGCGTTTACGGCGAGGCTTTACGCGGCGCGTTGAGGCCGCATGGCGTGGCTGTGAATGTTATCTGCCCTGGCTTTGTCAAAACGCCGATGACAGATGTGAATCGTTTTCCTATGCCGTTTTTGATGTCTGCCGAACGCGCCGCAGGGATTATCAAAACAGGATTGGAAGACGACTGCGCGCGCATTGCTTTTCCGTGGCCAATGTATGCGTTGGTCAGACTTTTCAGCGCATTGCCGATGGCGTGGACGGATTTTGTGATGGGGCTGCTGCCGCGAAAAAATTAGCTTCGCCCTTGCTTCGCCTGGCCCCGCCGTCTATAAACCGCCCCAATTCTGCACCCATTTCATGGAGTAAAATTATGGCCACCGAACGCACGCTCTCGATCATCAAACCCGGCTTTACGGATAAAGAGACGGTAATAGAGATCGATGCCATACTAAAGGACGCGGGATTGCGGATCGTGGCGGAGAAAAACATTAAAATGACCCGCGATGAGGCCACAGAATTCTATGAAGGGATTAATACAAAGCCCTTTTTCCAAGACGTTATCGAATACATGACCTCCGCAAACATTATCGTACGTGTGCTGGAAGGCGAAAATGCCATCGATCACTACCGCACCCTTATGGGAGCTACGGATCCCGGGGAAGCCGCCGAGGGTACTATTCGCAAGCTGTTAGGCAGAAACAAACAAGAGAACGCGGTGCATGGTTCCGATAGTCCGGAAAATGCAAAAAGAGAAATCACTTTATTATTTGATGAACGCGCGCTTGTGTATACTTCCACTCTCACTTCCCGTCCCATACCTGGCTTTACCTCCTGACCTTCCTGTCTTTTTATGAGGAATTCTTTATGCCCACCGAACGCACGCTCTCGATCATCAAGCCCGACGCCACACGGCGCAATTTGACTGGAAAAATAAATGCCATGCTGGAGGCCGCGGGCTTGCGTATCGTGGCGCAAAAACGCCTGCGACTGACGCGCGCGCAGGCTGAAGGCTTTTATGCCGTGCACAAGGAAAGGCCTTTCTTCAACGATTTATGCACATTCATGACATCCGGCCCCGTCGTCGTGCAGGTACTGGAAGGCGAGAATGCCGTCGCGCGCAACCGCGAAGTCATGGGCGCCACCAATCCGGCCAACGCCGCAGAAGGAACGATCCGCAAAGCGTTCGCCGAAAGCATCGAAGCCAATTCCGTCCACGGCTCCGACAGCGCGGAAAATGCTGCCACCGAGATCGCCTATTTCTTCAGTTCGTGCGAGATCGTGGGATAGCGATCATTTTTTAACAAGCTGCAGGTTGTTCGTTTTACGCCGCCAACAATCCAAACGCGTACCAGCGGACTGCGGATTGCTGGACGGCGGATTGGATCATGTTGTGAGCAACCTCGGCCGTGGGTTCGGCGACATCCATGATCTGCGATGCCAGTGCCGGATCGGAGGCAACGCGATGCAACTCCGGCAGCAACGCCACAACGGAATCGGCGAGGCCAACTCTTGCCAAAGCCTGCATCACAAGCGCGTCGCGCGCGGCAACAGGCACAGGCGATCCCACGATCGCCGAAGCCAGAAGAATCTTGGCGGACTCGATCGGCTCATCATCCAGATAACCGTTATAGCTCACCGCCCATTTGGGCTGCGTGAACGACGCGCTTTCTTCCTGCCTTTGGTAGCTGCTGCGCATGGGTCGGGCTACGCCTAAAGCGACCAAAGTCTGCACGGCCGCCACGGCATCCGTGGCGTTCACGCCCTGCCCTTTCGGGTGGGCCAGAAAATCGCCGATGCCCGCCGGCAGCATCGCCATCAGTTCAATGAGCTTGTCGAAAGGCGGCTGGCGCAGATTTATGGTTTTGCCTTGTGCCACAATGCCAGCCGGCACTTGCTCGTACGGCACCGTGATTCCGAACGTAAAGCCGCCGTAAAGCGCGGCCACATCACCGGTTTGATCGGCGGGCATGCGGCACCAGATGTCGCAACGCTCAAGGCGATGCATGGAGAAATCCTTGATCGGCTCGTATAGAAGATGCGCGCGGCATTTGTCCAAAACCTCATGCGCTTCGAGGAGCGTCGCAAGCTCCATGTAATTCGCGCGCACGTCCGCGTCACCCGCAAAGGCAAAGCCGCGCGGCAAAAGGCGCTCCATCACATCGAATGCGTACGACCGGGCCTTTGCCTTGCCCGCGCAGGCGGCGAAAAACTCAGCAGGCGTGTTTTCCTCAATCGCTCTTTCAAGAACCGTTTGGGCCGACGGATGATCAGCGAAATACAGCGTTCCCAGAGCCTTCAGTTCACGCAGAAATTCTTTCGCCTGATTGGCCGTCATTTCCGGCGTAAGCTCATTGATCAGAAAGCTCAGGATTTCATCGGCATCGCCGGCCGCACGGTAGCGGTAGGCGAAAAGGCCGCTTGGTTTCAATTGCTTTTCCGCCAACGCGAACAGTGCTTCGCGCTCGGCGTCAGACAAGGGTTGCTCAACCGCGTCGAAAACAAGATAATCCAGCGCAGGCAGCCGCGCGATACTTTCCGCGTGTTGCTCAAGCAGAACCGATGGCGCGCCCGCCAAAAAGGTTATATTGCCGACCTGCCGCGCCGCGGCGAGATCGCGGGCGCGCGTGGCGGCCGCCTCATCCGGCATGGCGTAATAAAAGTGGCCTTCGGGATTGCTCGCCGCGAGACACATGGCGCTTACGGGATCACAGCAACCGATTTGCGCGTAGGTGAAAGCCGCGCCGTGAGCGCGCGGCTTGACGCCGCGCAAAGCCGCAACGTAGCTCAGCCGCACCGGGCTTAGATCGGGAATCGTGATCAGCGCGCACATAAAAACTTCATCCGTTTCCCAGATACTGAAGCAGACTCATTTCCGTCATTTTGGCCGTTGCCGCATAGGCGGCCTCAAGCTCCGCCTGAAACGTGGTGATCTGGACAGCTACGGAATTGACGTCGACGTTCTGGATATCGCCGACCTGATTTTGCAGATTGGTAATGTCGGTAGTCTGAAGAGACTGCGTCTGCGTCAATGTGGCGTTGGCGTTCGAAACGCCGGTGTGAATGCCGCGTATGGCATCAAGGCCCTCCGAAATGAGGGTGTTCGCCTGATTCATGTAATTTGTGTAATTGGTATGGCCCGTCGTGGTGTCCTGCGTCGCCGCGTAAGCATAGCGCAATCCCAAAATGAGCTGCTGGAATCCGGTTTCGTTGCTGGTGACTCCATATTTGAGAGTCTGCGTCGTGTCGATCGAAATCTGATCCTGGGCATAGGCATCAGTGCGATTGACGTTCGGGTCGGGCTGGCCGGAAAGAGGATCATAGGATGCGTCGTATTCGGAATCATAGATCGGCAGCACATCGGTGGTCGAGGTGGCGGGCGGCGTGATCGGAACATTCGTGCCTCCCGTCAAGTCATAGGTGGCCGTCGTTCCGGGCGTAGGCAACATGGTTTCCGCGCCCGCCGTCGCCATAATGTACTGTGAAGGCGACGTCGGGGGAGCTCCCCCAGGCTGGCCCTGATTAATGGCGTTTGCAACGTTGCTCCAGAAAGCGGCGCCCCCGCCGCTGCCATCGATGTCGTCATAAACTTCATCGGCCTGACCGGGTACGCTCACCGTAACTTTATATGTGGGATCAACTGGCGGGTTGGTGTTTGTGCCGTCGGAAATAGTCACGGAAACGCCATTGCCGAGCGTTCCTGTATTGAGCGCCGTAAAAGTCATGCCCGTGCCGTCCGTCAGCGTGGATGCCGAAGCGACGTTATTCGCATTAAGCCCCGCGCCGCCGGTTAGCGTGGTTGTAATTCCCGTCACGGGCGTTGACATGCCCGTTCCGGCCGTGGCCGTAACGAGCCGCGAGCCTGCATTGATAGCGGAGGCAAGATTACTCCAGAACGTCGCGCCTGTGCCGCCGATGTCGTCGTAGATTTCATCCGCCTGGCCGGGGATGCTTATCGTGGCTTTATATGTGGGATTGGCTTGAGTTGAGTTTGTGCCGGCGGAAAGCGACACGGAAATGTTATTGCCGAACGTGCCGGAGTAATTAGACGTCAAGGTCAGGCAATTCGCCTGCAAAGTGGCGGAGGCGTTATAGCTGGAAACCGTGGCCGAAGGCGCGATGTCGGCCGTAATAGTGGGCGATGTTTCCTGGGCTTGCGCGCCGCCCGTCAAGTCATAGACAGTCGTCGTTCCAACCGTCGGCAATGTGGTGTCCGTTCCCGTCGTTGCCTCAATGAGTTGCGAAGCCGCCGTCGGGGGAACCGCCGAAGCCTGGCCTTCATTAATGGCATCCGCAACATTACTCCAGAAAGAGGCGCCGCCGCCACTCGCATCTATGTCATCATACACTTCATCCGTCTGGCCCGGGATATGCACCGTCACCTTAAACGTGGGATCGGCCGGCGGGTTGGTGTTCGTGCCGTCGCTGATGCTCACGGAAATATTGTTGCCGTATGTTCCCGCATTAAGCGCCGAAAAGGTCATGCCGGTTGCCGATACGGACGCCGAAGCGACATTATTCGCACTGGCCCCCAGGCCGCCGGTTAGTTGGGTAGAAGTCCCCAAAATCGGCGATGTCGCGTCCGTTCCTGCCGTGGCCGTAACGAGCCGTGAACCGGTGTTTATCGCAGCCGCGAGATTGTTCCAGAAGGTAACGCCTGTGCCGCCAATGTTGTCGAAAACCTCGTCAGACTGGCCGGGAATGCTTATTGTCGCCTTGTATGTGTTGGCGTTCGTGCCGGCTGAGAGCGTCATGGAAATGCCGTTGCCTGACGTGCCGGAGTATTGGGACGTCAATGTCAGGCAGTCCGTCTGCACGGTGGCGGAAGCGTTTGCATTGTCCTGAAGCGTCGGCAAAGTTGTCAGATCGCCGACTGGAGCCGTTGTGTAACGCGAACCCGCAAAGATATAACGGCCATCGACTTGCTGGTTAAGATAATAACCCACCTGCGACAAGTATCCCTGAATCTGCGTCGCCAGCGAGCTGTTCTGGGTTGAATTATAGACTGTGGATGACTCGACGGCGCTGCCGGCCTCCTCGGCGACATTTTCAATTCCCGTGAGCGCTTGGTCATAAACCGTAAGCCGTGGCGTAATGGTGGTGGCGACGGCTTGAAAGCCTTGCTGCTGCGTAATTGAATTGGTCAGGCTGACCAAATTTTGCGCCTGGATGTCGCTGTAATCCGACAGATTGGTGGCTACTTTGCCCGTAGCAAGCTGCTGGGTCAGTTTTGCCATCGTGGCCTGCCCCGCCGTCAGATTGGCGGCGTTGATCATCTGAAGCCCAAGCGTGCTGATCGAATCAACCATGGCCGTCCCTCTTCTCCTGCCGCCCTGTTACGTGGTCGTCGTGCCTATATCCTCAAGCACTGTAAACATTTGATCGATGATCGAGATGACGTGCGCCGAAGCCGCGTAAGTGTTTTGCAGCGTCACGAGCGCCGCCGTCTCGGTATCGACATTGACGCCGGTTTCATTGGTCAACCGTTGTTGCAAATAGGTCTGCTGAGCGGTGGCCGTGGTGCTCGATTGGGAAACGCTGCTGGCGGCTTGCTGGAAGACGGACACGATGCCGGTGCCCAAAGACGAATAGCTGGCATTCGTAAGTTTCAATCCGTCGGCGGTGAACGTTTTTGTCGAATCGTTGAACGCGGCAACGACTTTCGCCGATGATGCCTCCGGTATGGTTTGTGACCCGTCCAGAAGCGAAGCATTGACGGCAAATGTCGTGCTGTCGGTGCCGGTAAAGAAGTCGGACTCTAGATCGTCCGTGCCGCCGCTCAGCGAATAGGCACTCGTTGATCCCGTTGTCGGCAGGGTTGTGCTCGTTCCGGCTGTGGCCATAACGAGTTTCGAGGGCGATCCGCCGTTTTGGCCATAGTTGATGGCGTTCGCGACGTTGGTCCAGAAAGCGGCGCCCCCGCCGCTAGCGTCGATGTTATCGAAGACCTCTGAAGTCTGGCCGGTACAGGATATCGTCACCTTGTATGACGGCGACGCTGTGGTCGAGTTCGTGCCAGTGCTGATGCTCACGGAAATATTATTGCCGGCCGAGCCATTATTAAGCGCCGTAAAGGTCATGCCATTTGTCGGTATGGTGACAGAGGCCGCGCCGTTTGTGCTATCGCCCGCGCCGCCCGTCAATGTGGTCGGCCCGCTCGCGGCTGGCGTCGCAGCGCTTGAGCCGACCGTTGCCGTAACAAGCCGCGATTTGCTGTTGATGTCGCTGGCAAGATCGCTCCAGAAAGCGGCGGAGCCTTGAGCGGTGCTCACTGTGTAGCTTTCGTCCGATGTGGTGGATTGTCCCGCGACATGCACCGTCGCCACGTACGTATTGCTGCCGGGCACGCCGGCGGCCAACGTCACGGAAATGCCGTTGCCGAACGTGCCGGAATATTTGGATGTTAAGTCCAGGCTGCCCGACCCGATCGAAGCCGATGCCGTTTGATCGTAGGCGTTGGCGAACGTCTGCGGCGGTCCGGCGGATGAATCGGTAAAAGCGCTAACCACGGCATTCAGCTGCGATTGCAATTTCTGTATGACGCTTGTGGCGGGATCCGTGCTGGCCGGCGACGTGGTCGCACAGAAATTGACGGCGGCCTGCAGACTGCCTCCTGTCAGAACATTATTGAGCGACATCGTCGGGTTTAGCGCCGCTGTTACGTTGGTGCCGTCGTAGGAAAAACTCTGGGGCTGTCCGTCGAGCAGCATGTATCCGCTGGGGGTGTATAAGGCGATCTGGCCCTGGGCGCGCGGCAAAACGGTAACGCTCATGACAGACGACACCTTTTGGATCAGCTGATCGCGTTGATCTTCCAGATCGCCCGCCGATTGATTAACCGACAGGGCTTGCGTAATTTCACTATTCAGAGAGGCAATCTGCTGTAAATTGGAGTTCAGGGTGCTGAGCATGCCGCCGATGTCCGTTTTCACCTGCATGTTCAGGCTTTCAACCGCCGTTGCCGTCTGCTGAACCTGCGACGTCAGGGTTGACGCCGCCTGGATGACTTGCTGCTGTTGCACGTCGCTTTCCGGCTCCGCCGCCAACTGAGTCCATGCGGAAGAAAACTGGGCGATCGCCTCCGCAAGCGGGGGCTGATCGCCGGTGTCGGAACCCAAAATAGTTTGCACCTGCTGCAGGTAAGAGTTCTGCGTGCTGAGCAGCCCTGCATTTGAATCCGCTGCGTTGACCGCGGTCGTCAAGGCATCGTCCGAAGCGCGGGAAAAGCCGCTGACCTCTGTGCCGCCGCCTCCGTTGCCTACAACGATCGCCGTTGTAGTGGCGGTTTTTTCCGTATAACCGGTCTGCCCCGCATTGGCAATATTGTTCGCCACAATCTGCATCTGCGTCGAGACCGACTGAAGGCCGGAAAGCGATGAAGAAAGGGCATCAAACAACGACATGGCGTAGGTTACTTTGCGATGTTACGAGGGCGACGCCCCCTTACCGGATGATATCGATGGCTTCTTGCATCATGTTGTCCGCCGTCGTGATCGTTTTCGCGTTCGCGGAATAAATCTGCTGCGCCTGAATGAGTTTGGTGAACTCATCCGCGATATCGACGTTCGAGCTTTCCAGAGAGCTGCCGACAATCGTGCCCGCGCCGTTCGTTCCGGGCGCGCTGTACCGCGCGTCTCCGGATGTCAGGGTTTGTTCATAGGCGCCGCCCGTCACGCGCTGCAATTGATCTTGCGCGAAGAACTGAACGATCGGAATCTGGGCAATGGTCCGAATCTGGCCATTGTCGTAATTGAGCGCAACGTAGCCGTTCTGGTCGATCGACAGGCTTTGGAACGAACCGCGCGGAATGCCGTTCTGGCTGAACGTGCTGACCGATACGGTAGTGTCCGCAAATTGCGTCACGCCGTTGGAAGATGAGTTGAAATCGCCCAAATTCAACACGATGTTCTGCGTGCCGACGGCGCCGCTTCCCGCAAAGTCCAGCGGCAAGGTGATCTGCGCGGCGCCCGTGGTCGTGGATGAATAGGAATCGTTCGTGCCGTCGTAGGCCGTAATGGACTCAAGCGTGCCGGCTGCCGTCGTGCCGGAGGTTGTGCTGTTGAAAGTGACGGGAATGGTCGCGGTATAGTCGATTGGCTCTTTGGTGTAAGGATCTACACCGTTGCCGCCCGGCACCGACACCTGCAAAGACCAGAGGTTTGCCGTCGGTATGGGATCCGCGCCGTTGGCCAGGCTGGTCGCCGCGAATGCGGCGCCCGATCCGGGGCTGGCGGTAATCGAGCCATCGGTATTGGTATACGTCGCTTCGACAAGAGTCGAGTTTGTATTAACAGCATCACGCACTTCAGTCCAGAAGTCGGCGTCGGAGGCGTCAATATGGCCGGAGCTGGGAATTGTTTCAGTCGCTCCTGTTTTCGAGTCCTTTATGACCACATCCATATAGGTCGGATGATTCTGGGCATCCGTTTGGGCTAACTGCACTGTGATGTCGTCGCCCGCTGACCCTGGGCTGAGCGCCGTGAAGTTCAGGCCGCCTGCGCCGGTAGAGAAATAGGCGCTGTCGCCGCTTCCTGTGCCGCCTGTCAAGCTGTACGTGGTAAGGTCTGTCGATGTATCCAGCGCATCCGTGCTTGCTCCCGACAGCGCATCCGCCTCAACGAGACGGGACGCGCCTTGTGTGCTGGTTGTCGTGCCGTTGATTTGGCCCGCAAGAGTAGTCCAGAAAGTTGCCGCGGGAATATCCGTGTACGTTTCCATTGCCTGGCCGTTGACTTTTATCGTTGCCGTGTAGTTGCCATCGAGATTGGTATCGGCGCTGATCGCAAGGGAGATGTCGTTGCCCATAGGGCCTGTGGCTCCCGTATACTTTGAGGTAAGAGTAAGGTCGTTTCCAATCGTCGTGGAGGCGGCGGCGTTATTGAGGTCCGAAGGCGTTTTGGTCCACGTTAAGGTCATGGCGTGCTCCGCGCCAAGCGAGTCATACACTTCAATGGTGGATGGCGACGAAACAAAGGGTGACGCGGTCATAGAAGTGACGCTGGCAGGCAAATTGGCGGCGTAACTGACCGAATTTGTGGCGACAGGATTATCCAGTAGTTGTTCAAGCTGAATGGGGTTGGCTTGCGACGTATCGACAACGCCCGAGGTGCTGACGTTATAGCCGGTCAGATAGTATCCCTCGCTGTTGACAAGAAAGCCGTCCTTGTTGAGCGCAAAGTCGCCGGCGCGCGTGTAATACGTGGTGCCGCCGAATGTCGTTGTGCCAGTGGCATCAACGACAGCCGGTCTTACCGGAAAAAAGCCCGCGCCCGAAATAGCGAGATCCGTCGAAGACTGCGCCGAGACAACGTTGCCCTGCACGTCGTTGTTGTACTGCGGCGTGGCGCGCACGCCGCCTGGATCGTTGACGTTCGCGTTGGATTGCGTCACCAGCGATTCAAAATCCGTGTCGATGCTTTTAAAACCGGTGGTCTGCGCGTTGGCCAGATTGTCTGAAATGTTACCGATGGAATCCGACTGCGCGGCAAGACCACCCACGGCCACGGTTAGGGCTGCGAAAAGCGACATTGTGCACCTCTTGCGTTACGCGCCGTGCCAAAAAGCATTTGGCGCAGGAATTCACCTCCGTCTCAGCAAGTTCGATGCCAAGATGCAACGCATTGTATTCATTGCATATTTATTGGTTCCGTGGTTCGTGAACGGCAATTTTTGCCTCAACCTTTTCCCCCAAACCCTGCAAAAAAAGCAGGGTGGCCTTGACAACGGAACAGGAACCAAAGTAGAACATTGTATTCTTGTTTTGTTCCGCCTTTCACCTTACGAGGTTCCCCATGCTGACACGCAAACAAAAGGAGCTGCTGCTTTTGATTCGCGATCGCCTGACGGCTGAAGGCGTGCCGCCCTCGTTCGATGAGATGAAGGAGGCTTTGGGCTTGCGCTCGAAGTCCGGCATTCACCGGCTTGTGACGGGGCTGGAGGAGCGCGGCTTCCTCAAGCGCTTGCCGCACCGCGCGCGCGCGCTTGAGATTTTACGCCTGCCGGAAGGCACCGACGGCAAGAAAACTTCCCGCAACAAACGATCATCTCTGCCGGATGCAATGCCGAACAGAATGTCTGCCGCCAATGCCAACAGCGTCAGCTTGCCTCTTTATGGCCGCATCGCCGCGGGCACGCCGATCGAAGCTTTGCGCGATCCCGACACCCACATCGATGTGCCTGCTGCTCTTTTAGCGAGCAGTAAAGGCAAACGCGCACCGGATGAATACTATGCCTTGGAAATATCGGGGGATTCGATGATCGAGGCCGGGATTCTGGATGGCGACCGCGTCATCATCCGCAAGGCCGACTCGTGCGAAAACGGGGCCATCGTCGTGGCGCTTGTGGACAAGGAAGAAGCCACACTGAAATATCTCGAACGCCGCGAAGGCGGCGTCGCGCTCATTCCCGCCAACGCGCGTTACGAAACGCGCGTCTTCACGCCGGGCCGCGTTGAGGTGCAGGGAAAATTGGTGGGGCTAGTGAGGCAGTATTGACCAGAGGATAGACGGTCATTTGCTTTCGTAAACCTCTTTAACAAAACGATCAAACAACCGCACACCAAACGCTGACGCGCCTTTGGGGCAAGTGGGTTTGTCTTTGCTCACAGAGCGCACGCCGGCGATGTCGAGATGTGCCCAAGGCGTTCCCTTTTTCACGAAACGCTTGATGAACTGCGCGCCCATGATGCTGCCCGCGTCGCGGCCGCTGGCAACGTTCTTCACGTCCGCCAACGATGAGTCGAGGCTTTTGTCGAAAGCGTCTTTCATCGGAAAACGCCACAGCGGCTCTTCCACGGCCTCGCCCGCTTCGTAAAGCTGCTTGGCCAGAATGTCATCGTTGGAAAACAACCCGGCGTATTCGTGCCCCAGCGCGATAACAACCGCGCCCGTCAACGTTGCGATGTCGATTACGCAACGCGGATTGAGTTTCGCTTGCGCGTACCAGACGGCGTCCGCCAGAACAAGACGGCCTTCGGCGTCGGTGTTGATGACCTCGATCGTCTGGCCGGACATGCTGGCGATGATGTCGCCGGGCCTTTGCGCCCTGCCTCCCGGCATGTTCTCCACCAGCCCTACGACGCCGATAACATTCGCCTTAGCCTTGCGCCCTGCCAGCGCGGCCATTGCGCCGATCACGGCGGCGGCGCCCGCCATGTCCGTCGTCATTTCTTCCATGCCACCGGGCGGTTTCAGAGAAATGCCGCCAGTATCGAATGTCACGCCTTTGCCGACGAAGACGATGGGGCGCTTGTCTTTGGCCGCCGGATCGCCATGCCAGCTCAGCGTAACAAGACGCGGCGGCCGCGCGCTGCCTTGCGCCACGCCCAGCAACGCGCCCATGCCTAACTTGCTTATTTGTTTTTCGTCGAGGATCTCAACCTTGAGGCCTGTCCCTTTCAGGCTCGCGCACCGGGCGGCCATCGTTTCGGGGTAAAGAACGTTGGCCGGTTCGGATACAAGATCGCGCGCGAGAAAAACGCCATCGGCCACTTTATCCAGCGCCGCATAAACGCGGCGCGCGGCCGCCGTTTCTTTGCTTGCTACGGCCAGCGTTTTCAGCGTGGGTTTTTGATCAGGTTTCAGTTTCGTGCGGTATTTGTCGAAGCGGTAAGAACGAAGGCGCGCGCCAAATGCGACATGCGCCGCGGCTTCCGCACCGGGCAAGCGCAAGCCTTCATGTTCATCAACGACAAAAAAAGCCTTCGTGTCCTTGCCTCCACAAAACGCGGCGATGGCCGCGCCGCTGGCTTGCTGGAGGATGCCTTCGCCGGCCTCTTTAGGTTTGCCGATCCCGACAAGCACAAGACGCGCCAGACGCGTTTTCGCTGGCGTCACAATCGACAGCGTTTGCGCCTTATCGCCTTTGAAAGAACTTCCCGCCATGGCGCGCGAAATAACCCCGCCCAGTTTACGGTCGAATTTGACGCCAAAAGAGCCCAGTTTTCGGCCCGTAGCCACGGTCAGCGCCAACGCGCCTTGCGCCGGCAAGGACGGGGGAACAAACGTGATTTTGAGCATGATATCTCCAGAGAATAAAAAAAACGCGACAAGATTGCCGTTGCGGCCCAAATCCGATAAAAAACCCCTAAGCAACGGCTGTCAAGCACGCCCTCCCCTTGCGGAAGGGTCGAAATTGCGAAGCAATTTCGGGGAGGGGTCAAAGGAAGAAGCCCCCTCACCTGCAAAAACTAAGGACTTGCCAAGTTGCAAGTCCAAGTTTTTGCTTCCTCTCCCTCAAGGGGAGAGGAATACTATTTGAAGAAAGGGCTGACCCTGATTAAACGCATCCACCTTTATCTGTTCCGGCAGGCTTTTGTCGCCTTCCTGTTTGCCTGTATGGCGGTGACGTTCGTCATGCTGTTCACGCAGTCATTCCGGCTGCTGTCTTTTGTTATCGATAATTCCGGTTCTCTTCTCATTTTTCTTCAACTGATGGGCTTGATGATCCCAACGTTCCTGCCGCTGGTTGTGCCGCTGAGCCTCGGCGCGGCAATCTTGTTCATTTATTATAAATTCGCCGTGGACAGCGAAATCGTCGTCATGCGCGCGGCCGGCATAAGCTCCTTGCGCCTCGCGTTGCCGGCGCTCGCGTTGTCGGGGTTCATCGTGGTGTTTTGCTACGTGTTGACCCTCTGGATAACGCCGGCCGCCAATCGTGAGCTGGTCGCGCTGCAATATCAGGTGCGCAATAATTATTCTATCTTCCTTGTAAAACCCGGCGCCTTTAACGATCTGTCCGAAGGGCTAACTTTCTACGTCCGCGCGCGCGGCCAGAACGGCGAACTGCAAGACCTTCTGATCCACGATATACGCACGCCCGACCATCCCATCACTATCATGGCGGATAGCGGGCAATTCAGCATGAATGACGGCGTTCCGCAGGTCATCGTCTTCAACGGCAAGCGGCAGGAAATAGACCGCGAAACCGGGCACTTGTCTCAACTGGATTTCGATCGCTACGTGCTGGATTTGCGTGTCGCTCGCAACGGCGCCGAAAGCCGGCCGCCCGATCCCAGGGAAATGGGCATGGCGGAACTGTTAAACCCGCCAGCCGATCCGGCCAAGCGGCGCACGCCTCTCGAACATCTTTATGCCGAAATGCATCAACGTTTCGCGACGCCCATGCTAGCTTTAAGCTATGCGTTGATCGGTCTGACCGTCATTTTGGCCGGGGAGTTCAACCGTCGCGGCATGGCGAAACGCATTCTTATTGCCGCCACCGCCATTGTTATCGTGCAAGCCTCTACGCTTTCCGTTAGCAGCATGATCGCCAGGAATTTATGGCTTACGCCCGTGTTGTATGCCGTCGTCCTTGCGCCGGTGCCGCTTTGTTTGGCGGTCCTTAACGTGCCCGCCCGCCTCCAGCGGCTGTGGGGCTTGCGAAAACGCTTGTCGTTGTTAACGCGCGTCGTGCCGTCATGATTCAAAGCTGGACACTTAGCCGTTATCTGGGAAAGCAATACCTGCTCTGGTTCATCGTTTTTTTGGGCGCACTGACCGGGATCATTTTCCTTTTCGAGGTGGCGGAGCTTCTGCGCCGCGCGACTGATTTGCCCGATACGACGTTTGGCATCATTCTACGGATGGGCTGCTACAAGCTGCCGGAAACGATTGAAAGAATATTGCCTTTCGTCGTCCTGTTTTCCGGCATGTTCACCTTCTGGCGGCTAACGCGCAATCAGGAGTTGGTTATAGCGCGAGCCGCTGGTGTATCGGCGTGGCAGTTTCTGGCTCCCGCTCTTACGGTTACGCTGCTGTTCGGCTGGTTCAACGTAACGCTTGTCAATCCCGTGGGCGCGGCCATGAACGCCCGCTACAAGAATATGGAGGCGCATTATCTTCATCGCAGCGCTTCACTCGAATTGACGGGCGCGGGTCTCTGGCTGCGGCAAAGCGAAGGCGATCGGTATTATTTGCTTCATGCCGATCACGTGAACATGCAGCCGCTGAAACTGACGCCGCTGATTGTCTTCGTGTACGACGCGAACCATAAATATCTGGGCCGCATCGACGCGCCGGAGGGCGTGTTGCAAGACAGTTATTGGGAGATCAATGACGCCTGGTTTAACTGGGACAGCAAGCCGCCGGAACATCAGGATCATTTCCGCCTCGACACCACGCTGACGATCGAGAAGATTCAGGAAAGCATGGCGGCGCCGAATACGATTTCCTTCTGGCAGCTGCCGGCATTTATCCGGGCGTTGCGCGCCATCGGCCTGCCCCCGGCGCGGCATGAATTGCAGTTCCAGTCTCTTCTGGCCGAGCCTTTCTTGCTCTGCGCGATGGTTTTTTTCGCGGCCGCTTTTTCCCTGCGTCTTAGCCGTCGCGGCGGCATCCTCAACGCCATGATGGCGGGAATCTTCACCGGCAGCCTTGTTTTCTCGCTGAACAATGTCGTTACGGCGCTGGGGGCCAACCAGACGCTGCCCATCGTTCTGGCGGCTTGGGCCATCCCCTTGACCGCGCTGGCGGCCGGGAATGCGGCGTTGCTGTATCTTGAGGACGGATGACAGCAAACAAAAAGTCTCTGGGCATCTTCATTGCTATTGCCGCGGCCATTATTCACGGCTGTTGGCCAATAGCAACACGCGCCGTTTACGCCGACGGCGGAAATGCGACATTCATGATTATCGCTTCAACCTTCGCCCGTGCTTTAAGTCTGTGCCTTTTTTGTTTTCTGTTGCGAAAACCGATTTTTCAAACGCGCCGCGACATCAAACTTGCCGCAACAGGCGGTTTTTTTCAAACACTGTCCATTATTTGCCTTTTCGGGTCCCTCCTCTATTTGCCCGGACCCGTTGCCATCATTGTCTTGTATACGCATACGCTCATGTTGTTGTTTTTCATGGCTTGGCGACGGGAAATTAAGCTAAATGCTTTAATCGTGTTGACGACGCTTGCTGCCTTGATCGGGCTTAGTTTCGCCGTGGATATATGGCATCCTCAGAAGATAAGTTTGATCGGCCTTTGTTTGGCTCTTATCTCAGCCATTGCTACGATGAGCCGCCTTTACGTGTATGGCCACCAAACGCAAACGCGCGATCCCGCCATCATCGGCGCGGAAACTTTTTTATTCACAGCGCTTTTTGCGCTGCCCGTTGTGCTCTTCAGCGCCCCGCATCTTCCTGCCACGTTCGGAGGAATTGGGTGGGCTATATTAGGCTGCGCCGTGCTGGCAATCGGTACTTTCGGCATGTTTTATGGCATCGCGTTTATCGGCTCGTTCCAATATAGTTTGATTTCCAAACTTGAGCCGTTGTTTACGGCCCTGTTTTCGGCTGTTCTCATCCATGAGGTTTTGCATTCGTCCCAGTACGTGGGCATGGCTCTGCTCATGAGCAGCCTTGTTCTTTACCAATATGGCGCGGGCAAAAAACAGGGCAAAGCCGCTTTGCCGTTAGCGGCGGTTGAATCATGACTTGCCCGAAAACATCTGCTAAACAACCACAATGCGTTATCTAGCCTTTCTTTTCCTTCTTCTCGCGCTCGCCGCGCCCACAGTGGCGTTTGCCCAGCGCGTCAACCAGTTGCCCACGCTGAGCGTGCCGGCCCGACCTTTGCCGCCCCAAACAAGCGAAGCGCCGGCTGCAGAAGGCATCGCCGCCGTCGTGAACGACGCCATTATCTCCACATCGGACGTTCGTGCGCGCATTGGGCTGGCGATTTTGTCCTCTGGGCTGCCGGATTCAGCGGAGGCCCGGCAAAAGCTTTTACCGCAGGTGCTGCGTAGCCTGATCGACGAGCAGTTGCAGTTACAGGAAGGCAAACGGCTCGACATCACCATTTCGTCGGACGAAATACAAAAGGCGCTGCAGCGCCTTGCGGAAGACAATCACATTCCGGGCGGTGACATGGGGGCTTTTCTCAGCAGCCGCGGCGTTCCGCCTTCGACCATGAAGGAGCAGGCCCGCGCCGCGCTGACGTGGAACAAGGTCGTGCAACGCACATTGCGGCCCAGAGTCGATATCGGCGACGATGAAATCGACGCCGTCATCCAGCGCATTCGCGCCAACGCGGGCAAGCAGGAATATCTTGTCAGCGAAATCGTTCTCGCCGCCGATAATCCGAAAGAGGAAGATCAGGTCGAGAAGTTCGCCGAAAATCTTGTGCAGCAGATCAAGGGCGGCGCCGCCTTCGGCGCCATTGCTAGGCAATTTTCGCAAGGCACAGGCGCTGCTTCTGGCGGCGATAGCGGTTGGATACAGGCGGGACAGCTCGCGCCCGAACTCGACAAGGTTTTACAGAATATGCAAGCAGGCGAAGTATCGGCCCCCGTGCGCTCCGGTGGGGGCTTCCACATTTTAGGCGTGCGTGAAAAACGCACAATCGCGGCAGGCGATGCGAAGGACATGAGCGTCGGCCTGCAGCAAGCCTTTCGCCCCTTCACGTCCGGGCAGGATAAGGAAACGCTGTTGAAAGAAGCCGATAAATTGCGCCAGTCCGTGACCGAATGCGCCGGGCTTACCGCCAAATTGGGGCGCGATTTTCCGGCATGGCACTGGCAGGATTTAGGCGATGTCAAGCTGGCCGATGCGCCATCGTGGCTCAGCGCCAAAGTGCGTGACATTCCCGTCGGCCATGCCAGCGAAGCCATGGCGACCGACAAGGGTGCTCTGATTTTGTTCGTCTGCAACCGCACGACGCCTGAGGGGAAAATCAACCGCGAGGAAATCCTGAACGCCATCGGCACCGAGCGCCTCGACCTTCTCTCCCGCCGCTTGATGCGCGATTTGCGCCGCGATGCGTATATCGACGTGCGGATGCCGGTGTCGTAGAAACGGGTAATGCTGATTCCCGATCTCCTCCCTCTTCGTGAAGTTATCGCGCGATACAATCTGGCGGCGCGTAAATCGCTAGGGCAGCATTTTCTTCTCGACCTTAATTTGACGCGGCGCGTTGCCGCTGCTGCTGGCGACCTCGAAAGCTGCACGGTCTTCGAAATTGGCCCAGGGCCGGGCGGGTTGACGCGCGCGCTTGTGGGCAGCGCTGCCAGGAAAATCATTGCCGTCGAAAAAGACCCGCGTTGCGTGGCCGCGCTCGCCGAACTTGTTGACGCTGCGGCGGGACGGCTTGAGGTAATCGAAGACGATGCGCTGACGCTTGATTTGACGACGCTGGCCTGCGCGCCGCGTGCGATTGTCGCCAACCTGCCTTATAATGTCGGCACGCCTTTGTTGCTGGGATGGCTGCGGCAAATTGATTCTTATAAAAGCCTGACGCTTATGTTTCAGGCGGAGGTTGTCGACCGCCTTGTGGCGCAACCCGGCAGCAAAGCCTATGGCCGCCTTTCGGTCATTACGCAGCATTGCTGTGATGTGAAGCGCGTTTTGGCCGTCCCTGCGCGCGCTTTCACGCCGCCGCCGAAAGTCGATTCCGCCGTCGTGCATTTAACGCCGCGCAAAAAACGCCCGGCCATTCGTTTTGAAGCGCTGGAAGCCATCACCGCCGCGGCCTTCGGCCAGCGCCGTAAAATGCTGCGTTCGAGCCTGAAGGCTTTGGGTGGGGAAGATTTGCTGGCGCAGGCGGGGATCGATCCCACGCGCCGGGCAGAAGAATTGAGCGTGGCGGAATTTGAGGCTTTGGCGCGGTTATTAAATTAAGCGGGAGCGGAAATTACACTTCTTCCAGCGTCCCGCGAAACGCCAGCGTCGCGGGGCCTTCCATGATGACGTGACTATCGCTCTCGCGCCATTCGATCGTCAGTTCGCCGCCGTCGAGAACGATAACCGCGCGGCGATCAACCAGCCCACGCCGCACGGCAGCGACTTGCGTGGCGCACGCGCCGGAACCGCAGGCTTGCGTGATGCCGGTGCCGCGCTCCCACACGCGCATGCGGATATGCTTGCTATCAATAATATGCGCCGCTTCGATATTGCAGCGTTCGGGGAACATCGGATTGTGTTCCAGCTTCGGGCCCACCACATTGAGCGGCACGGCCTCGGCATTTGGTACAAAAAACACGGCGTGCGGATTGCCCATGCTCACGCAGCACGGATCGGCAAGGACATCCTCGCTCAGGGGCACATGCAGCGTGTCTGTTTCCTTTGCGAGAGGAATTTCTTGCCACGCAAGGCGAGGTTCGCCAAAATCGACCGCGATAAGGCCATTTTCCCCCGATCTCACTTTCAGTAAACCAGCCAACGTCTGGACGACGACGCGATCACGCCCTGTTTCCTCGAACAAAAGCCGCCCGATGCAGCGCGTCGCATTGCCGCATGTTGCAACCGTCGAGCCGTCCGCGTTGACGATATGCATGAATACGTCCGCTTCAGGCACCTTCGGCTTTCCTAAAATGATGATTTGGTCGCAGCCGACGCCAAAATGGCGGTCGGCAATTTTCCGGCACACGTCCGCATCGGGCATGAAGCCATCGACGCGGCCATCGAAAACAACGAAGTCGTTGCCAAGGCCGTGCATTTTGAGAAAAGAGCGGGACATGGTTGATGCGCGCCTGTTCAAGAGAAATCTAAAATGCATTGTATCGCCGTTAAGGCAATCTCTGCAACACGCGGTCTGTTGACGAAGAATTAACGATGCTTAGAAACGCGGCGGCCATTTACACGCCCTCCAAAAATGGCGGTTTTCCTTATGAATTTATCTTATCCGAGCGGCCCTATAACTGAGTCTGGTTAACGTTTTCTCAACAATGCCTAGCAAAACCTGAAGTTTCATGACGAAAAAATATGCGATACGCCGCAAAAAAGTTGGCGGTATTAACTTCAAATTCAGCAATCGCATGTAGGGTTAAACTATAAGGAAGAAAAAAGTTCGCAAGACCAAACCAACGCAGCAACCTGAAAGCGAATGTATCATGGCCCAGGAACGCGAATTCCAGTATCTCGCTAGTTCAGCTGACGAGACCCTTGAGCGGCTGGTAACGATGACCAACCAAACAAATCTGGTCGCGCTCGACAAAACGCTGGCCGCCATCCGCCGCGCATCTGCCAGCTATGCTGCCGCCGCCGCGCGCGTGGGCAGCATCGGCGAACGCATCGTCCGCGCCGTGCATGAAGTGGGCATGACCCTGCCCCCGCACCAAAGAGCGGTTTAAATCCGGGCAATCCTTTTCATTATTCCCTCGGCCAAGGCCCGCTTCAAAAGCGGGCCTTAATTTTTTTCGGCCTTCAACGGTCTCGCCAACAACGCCGCGATCGTATCGTCCACGCGCGCGCCGCCGTTCAGCACCGCATCCACCGCGCCGACAATCGGCATATCGACGCCGTGCTGCCGCGCCAGCGCCAACGCCGCGGCGGCTGTGTGGACGCCTTCGGTAACGGATGTGCGCGCGGCCAGAATGTCCGCCAGCTTTTCGCCCCGCCCTAACGCCATGCCAAGCGACATGTTGCGCGACTGCGCGCTGGAGCATGTGAGCACCAGGTCGCCCAGCCCCGACAAGCCCATGAGCGTTTCGGGCCGGCCGCCTAGCGCCGATCCCAAACGCATCATCTCGGCGAGGCCGCGCGTGATGAGCGCGGCGCGCGCGTTTTCGCCCATGCCGCAGCCGGCTGCGATGCCGGTTGCTACGGCCAACACGTTTTTCACCGCGCCGCCCATCTGCGCGCCGATAATGTCGTCGCTAAGATAAGGACGAAACGCGCGGCTGCCGATGGCCTGCGTCAGCCGGTGGCCGAGATCGAAATCATTGCACGCCAACGTGAACGCCGTGGGCTGATCGCGGGCGACCTCCGCCGCAAACGTCGGGCCGGACAAAACGGCAAGGGGATACGAAGGCAGTTCTTGCGCTACGATAGCGGCTGGTAACATAAGCGTTGTTTGCTCAACGCCTTTCGCGCAAATGACGACGGGCGGAACGTTTTCTACAAGTACGGCCGCTAATTGTTTGCAGATGGCGCGCGCATGCTGTGCGGGTGTTACAAGAAACCAGGCGTCGCAGCCGCCCAGATCGTAAAGTTTTCCGGTCGCCTTTATGCGCGGATCGAGCGAAATGCCCGGAAGATACATTGGATTTTCGTGCTGCGTGTTGATGGCGCTAACCACGTCGTCCTCGCGCGCCCACATCGTCACGTCACGTCCTGCGCGCACAAGGGCCGTCGCAAGGGCTGTGCCCCAGGCGCCGCCGCCGATGATGCCGAAGTGTTGGAGGGGAGTGGGCATAGGAGGTTAGGGGTTAGGGGTTAGGGCAGAGGCACAAAGGCTCATTCCACCAATGAAACAAAATTTTGAAAGAAGCAATCCGCAAAATCCTTAACCTTTAACCCCCTCCAACGGCCACCGAGGGCGCGAGGCAACGTCCAGGGAGTCGCTGAAACCGAGGCGCAGGCGCTCCAGCCCGGCCCAAGCCACCATGACGCCGTTGTCGGTGCAAAGCGCGGGCGGGGGAGCTACGAAAGGAACGCTCTGTTTGGCTGCCAGTTCATTAAGCCTTTCGCCCAGGACGCGATTGGCCGCGACGCCGCCAGCACCAACCAGCGCAGAAACAGCTGCGCCTTGTTCACGCAGCAAGCGAAACGCGTTTTGCGCGCGATCGGCAAGAATATCCGCGATGGCGGATTGCAGGCTTGCGGCCATATCAGCCACGAATTGCGCTGATAATTCTTTTGTAGTTTGAGCGACCACGTATTGGCGCACGGCTGTTTTCAATCCCGAAAACGAAAAATCGCAGCCCTTACGGCCCAGCATCGGGCGCGGCAAATCGAACGCGCGCGGATTGCCTTTTGCGGCGGCCTGCTCGATCAGCGGGCCGCCGGGATAGCCGAGGCCGAGCAGTTTAGCGCTCTTGTCGAAACATTCGCCGACGGCGTCGTCGATCGTCGTGCCAAGGCGGCGGTAATCGCCCACGCCTTTCACCAGCAACAACTGGCAATGGCCGCCCGACATCAGCAAAAGCAGATAGGGAAAAGCCACGTCATCCGTGAGGCGCGCTGTCAAAGCGTGCGCTTCCAGATGATTGATGGCGATAAACGGCAGCTCGCGCACGGCCGCGATGGCTTTGCCGGTCATGGCGCCTACCATCACGCCGCCGATAAGGCCGGGGCCGCAGGTGGCGGCTATGCCCTCCAGATCGTCAAGCGTAATGCCGGAATCGCTTAAGGCGCGGCGGATCAAATCGTCGAGTTTGTCGAGATGCGCGCGCGCCGCAATTTCGGGCACAACGCCGCCGTAGGGCTTATGCTCCTCCAGTTGCGCGGCCACCACGTTGGCGCGAATCCGCCGCACCGGGTCGACATCGTCTTGAACGATAGCCGCCGCCGTTTCATCGCAACTGGTTTCAAGGCCGAGGATAAACATAGTCTCTTATTCGCGCATGTGCGTCCACACGACAAGCTCCTCTTGAAAAACCTCGTAATTTCCAATAACGCTAAAAAAATACGGTTATTTACAATAAACACCGGAAAGAAAAGCTTAATATACAGGTGAAAACAGATTTGTCTGTCACAAGTTAATGTAATTGTGATAGGATAAGCTTACAATACTGGACGAGTTCTTCCGTAAAATCCGTAAAAGAAAGGGGGACGTTATGCATATGTCAAAAGCAATCGCCACGGCAGCCTTTGTCATGTTGGCCGGATGCGTTCAATTAAGTCCGGAAGACCGGGCAACGCTCAACGACACGCGGGTCATGGCGATGCAGGCGAGGGATCAGGCCGCCAAGGCGGCGCAAGAGGCGGCTAATGCCGACGCTTCGTGCCAAAGGGCGGATCGCATGTTCATGCAGTCGCAGAAGAAATAAGTCAGGGCACGTCGCGTTCGGCAATCACCACGGGTATGCCGGTGGGGTGCGAAAAGGCCTTGCCGACGGCGTACCAGTCGATGTTCGCTGCGTCGCCTGCTGTCTCCACGACGATTTTATGGATGCCGGGAATATCGGCGGCCGCCGGTTGCCGGTGTTCGACGATGTCGTCCACTTGTTGCTGGGTCGGCGTCACTTCAAGCCAGAGTTCGTTGTCTTTCCAGCCTAGCTTATAGGGCGCGTCGACAACGGTGACAGGCGTGCCGATTGCGACTTCTGGAAATAATTTCGCGATATCTTCCGGGTAAAGCCGCATGCATCCGTGGCTTGAACGCCAACCGATCCCATAGGGATGGTTGGTGCCGTGAATTCTGTATTCGCTCCATCCAAGATCGAGTGCGAACGCGCCGAGTGGGTTATCCGGCCCCGGAGGGAAAACGGCAGGCAGATCGGGGTTTTCGCGTCGTATAGAAGGCGGGGGAATCCACGTGGGATCTTTTCGTTTTCCGGCTACAATCGTGTGCCCGACGGGCGTTTCCCATCCATCTTGTCCTATCCCCAACGGATACGTCATGACCGTCTCTTGATCGGGGAAATAATACAGCCGCAATTCCGCAAGATTGATAACAATGCCTTTGCGTTCTACCGGAGGAAGAATGTGCATGGTCGGCAACGCCAATTTCGTTCCCTCTTTGGGCAGCCAACGATCTACCCCCGGATTGGCCGCCAGCACCTCAGCAATTCCCAAATCAAACCGCCGCGCGACTGCAAAAAGATTATCGTCTTCCTGAGCAACGTAATGCTTGACCTCGCCAGCTGTGTCGCCTTCGATGGCGTATGTAGCGGCAAGCGAGGAGCGGCCCGCACATAGCAGACCCAAAGCGGTGACGAGAATAAAAAGGCGCAAGCTGACTTTCTGGCGAAAACAAAACATATTCGAGGCTCCCTACACGCAGTATAACAAAACAAGAGGCCTATTGGGCGATTGGTTTGGACAAATCCGAAAAAGCCGTGATAAAAAAGCCCGTCTTTCGAAACAGGATTAGGGGTTGCGCCATGAATATCATCAAACTGAATGCGCCGGATCTGAACAAAGGCATCAGCGTGATGCAGGCTTTGGAACAACGCAAAACCGTACGCGAATTGGGCGATAGAAAACTGTCGCTTCAACATTTGTCGGAAGTGCTGTGGGCGGCGAACGGCGTCAACCGGGAAAGCGGGAAACGCACCGCGCCTTCGGCTATTGCCCAGTATCCCGTCGATATTTACGCCGTGTTGGAAGAAGGGGCTTATCTTTACGATATCGCCGGACATCAGCTTTCGCCTGTTGCGCAAGGCGACTTCCGCAAAGATGCCGGAACACAGGATTATGTTTTTTCATCCCCTCTTAATCTGATTTACGCAGGCGATTTCGGTAAGCTTGAAAACCTTCCGGCGTGGGCCACCTCAACGCCGGTTGAAAAGAAACAGCGTTGGATGGCGCTTGAGGCCGGGCATATGGTTGAAAATGTCTATCTCTATTGCGCTTCGGAAGGTTTGGCGACCGTTGTGCGCGGCCTTATCGACAGCGACAAATTCGGCAAAATCCTGAAGCTCAGCCCCAAACAGACCATTATCTGCGCGCAGACAGTGGGGCATCCGAAATAATCGCGCTTACGGGGCCTTAAACTTCCCCATCAATCCGCGCACGGTTTCCTGGATGTCGGCGGGAAGGACGACGACTTTGCTGTTCGGCGAGGCGGCCATTTGCGTGATCGCCTTGATGTATTTTTCGCCGAGCAGATAGAGAAGCGGCGTGTCCGCGCCTGTTGCCGCCGCCATGACTTTCTGAATTGCCGTCGCCGAGGCCTGCGCCAGCGTAACCTGCGCCTCGGCATCGCGCTTGGCCGCTTCCAGCCGCGCTTCGGCCTGCAGAATCTGGGATTGCTTTTCGCCTTCGGCGCGCGTCACGGTAGCCTTGCGTTCGCGCTCGGCCGCGGCTTGCAATTCCATTGCCTTTTGCATCGTGGGCGAAGGCTTAATGTCCTGGATCTCGACGGATTTGACCGTCAAACCCCAGTCCAGCACTTCGTCCGCAATGGATTCGCGCAACCGCGCCTTGATCTTGTCGCGCGAGGACAGCGCTTGATCCAGTTCCATCTCGCCGACAATCGAACGCAGCGTGGTCATGATGAGATAGCGGATCGCGTCGGCGAAATTCACGACGCCATACACCGCTTTCACCGGATCGGTCACTTTCACGAACGCGATGGCGTTGGTGAGAATGACAGCGTTGTCCTTCGTGATGACCTCCTGTTCCTGCACATCAAGCAGCACGTCTTTTGTGATGACTTTCTGCGACACGCTGTCGATATAGGGCACCATCAAGTTCAGTCCCGGCATGAACGTTTCGTAGTATTTGCCGAGTCTCTGGACCACCCATTCTTCGCCCTGCGGTACGATGCGGATGCCCTTCAACAGCGTCACGAATACGAAGAGAAAAAGGACGATGACGACAATTAATTCGGGAGGCATGGCGGTTCTCCTATATACGGTTAATCGGCTTTTGCGACCGTGACCAAACTCCCATCAACGCTGACGATTTTTACGCGTGTTCCGGCGGGAATTGATTCCTTGGCGCTGCATTCCCAGTTATCCGAACCCAAAATGGGTTTTTGAAAACGCACGCGGCCATTTTTGAAGGGCGCGACGTCTTCGGTCAGAAGACCCACTTCGCCCTCGATGTGGGCGGAAGCGCGGCCAACCAGAATCTTGTGATGCCCACGCTGAAAAACTTTGAACCACAGCGCGACCATGAGAAGGGACGAGATCGTCCACAAAAGCACTTGCGTCGTCAGGCTAATGCCAGGGGCCAAAAGGAGCGCGATCATCACCAGAAACGCGCCGAGTCCGCACCATACAAGGACGAACGCCGGTAGCAGCAGTTCCGACAGCACAAAGCCGAACCCGACGATCGCCCAGTGCCACCACGCTATTTCGATCATAGGCTTGTTTCCCTCGCAGGTTACGCCTCTTTCTTGATAAGCGAAGGGCGAGGTGTTAGCAATAACCTAGCTTTTCTTCACTCCCACCCCCAAAATAGGCCCTATCTTGGTTGCGCGCATTGCCACAGTGGCGTTCGAGGGCACGAAGGTGCTCGACATCGACGTGCAGGTGCAGCTTTCGGCAGGCGTGGTTTGCTTCAATATCGTTGGATTGCCGGACAAAGCCGTAGCCGAAAGCCGCGAACGTGTACGCGCTGCGCTGCATGCGTTGGGGTTAGCGCTTCCCGCCAAACGCATCACCGTCAATCTCGCGCCCGCCGACGTTTTGAAGGAAGGCAGCCACTTCGATTTGCCGATCGCGCTTGCCACGCTCAGCGCTATGGGCGTGCTGCCGCCGGAGGAAATGGCGCAATACACGGCGCTCGGCGAATTGGCGCTCGACGGCGCGATTACGTCCGTTGCTGGCGTTTTGCCTGCCGCTGTGACGGCGAACGCGCATGGGCGCGGGTTGATCTGTCCCGCGAAAAACGGCGGCGAGGCCGTATGGGCAGGCGAGAATCTGAATGTCGTCGCGGCGGGATCGCTGCTCACGCTCATCAATCATTTCAAAGGCGCGCAGGTATTGGCGCGGCCAGAACCGCGCGTGCGCGATGACGAGGATGCGCCGCTGGATTTGCGCGACATCAAGGGACAAGAAACGGCCAAGCGCGCGCTGGAAGTCGCGGCAGCGGGCGGGCACAATCTGCTCATGATCGGGCCGCCGGGCTCCGGCAAAAGCATGCTGGCCGCGCGGATGCCGGGAATTCTGCCGCCGCTTGCGCCTGACGAGGCGCTGGAAGTCTCCATGATCCATTCGCTAGCGGGATTGCTCGACGACGGCAGGTTGTTGCGCCGCAGGCCGTTCCGCGATCCGCATCATTCGGCCTCGACGCCCGCGCTTGTGGGGGGCGGCATACGCGCAAAGCCGGGCGAGATTTCGCTGGCCCACAACGGCGTTTTGTTTCTGGACGAACTGCCGGAGTTTCAGCGGCCCACATTGGAAGCCTTGCGCCAACCGCTTGAATCGGGCCGCGCCGTGGTGGCTAGAGCCAATCATCACGTCACGTATCCCGCGCGCGTGCAGTTAATCGCTGCGATGAATCCTTGCCGCTGCGGGCATCTGGCAGATCCGTCGCAAGGGTGCGGCCGCGCGCCACGATGCGCGCAGGATTATCAAACGCGCATATCAGGGCCTTTGTTCGATCGCATCGACTGCCATGTGGACGTTCCCGCCGTCAGCCCGGCGGATTTAAGCCTGCCGCCGCCACGCGAGGATTCTGCCGCTGTCGCATCGCGTATTTTGCAAGCCCGCGCCGTGCAAACCGAACGCTATTTGAAACTTGCCAACGACAATGCGCGGACGAACGCCGCGATCCGCACGAACGCCGAAGCCGACGGCGAATTGCTGGAGAGCGTGGCCTCGCCGGATCAAGCCGGGCGCGCGCTTCTCACGCAGGCCAGTGAAAAACTGAAGTTGTCCGCGCGCGGCTATCACCGCGTGTTGCGCGTCGCGCGCACGCTGGCCGATCTGGCGGGCGATGACAGCGTGAAACGCTCTCACATCGCCGAGGCATTGAGTTACAGGCGGCTGAGTTTCGCGCGGTAGGTTATCCATCCTAGCCACGCTCCAACGGTTCTGGTTTCCGCATGCGCCTCGGACGCCGCTCCCTTTCCGCTGTTGAGTTTGCCAGCGATTTTGGCTTTGTCCCCAAGGCAAATTCTTGAGATGGCCGACCTGATTCGACATCAATGGTCTGTTGTTCTCGTGAATGCAACTGACGTTCAGCCTCGATTAAAGAAAGAACATGGCCCTTCTCGCGCAAAGCGTTAAGCGCTTCAGCCGCTGTCTTTCTGGCCGGGTGTTCTTTGTTCAACAACGTGAAATGAAGCAGTCTTTCAAGAAGGTCGGTCCGCGCGATGACTTCTGCGGAATAACCGCTGTTGACGAGCATCTTAATCGCCCTTGCGCCTTTTGCGTTTTGGCCGGGAACAGCGATACTCAGCTGCTTCATGGCAACTTCGAGTTTTATCAAAATGAGCTTTTCCATTTATGAAATTGTTCCCCTGATTTTTGTCAACAGGTGGCGCTATAAATGGTTACCACCTCACCAGCGCCGCGCCCCATGTAAAGCCGCCGCCCATGACGTCGAGCAGCAGAAGCTGCCCGCGCTTGATGCGGCCATCGGCCACTGCCGTTGTCAAAGCAAGAGGAAGCGAGGCGGCCGAGGTATTGGCGTGCTCGGCTATCGTCAGCACTACGCGCTCCGGCGGCAAATGCAATCTTTTCGCAATGCCTTCGATGATGCGCTTGTTCGCCTGATGCGGAACCAGCCAATCGATCGCCTCCGCCGGAATATTATTGGCGGCCAGGACTTCATCCAGCACCTCCGCCAGCCGCACCACGGCGTGACGGAAGACTTCCCTGCCCTCCATCCGCATATAGCCAACCGTGGCCGTGCTGCCGGGTCCGCCGTCGACATAAAGCTTGTCGTACTGGCGGCCATCGGTATGCAGATGCGCCGATAAAATGCCGCGATCGGACGTATCGCCTTTTCCTTCCGCTGCCTGCACCACAACGGCGCCTGCGCCATCGCCGAATAGCACGCACGTTTTGCGGTCTTTCCAGTCAATCAGGCGGGAAAGCGTTTCCGCGCCAATAACAAGAGCCGTTTGGGCCTGGCCCAGGCGGATAAAATTGTCGGCAATAGACAGCGCATAGACGAAACCGGAGCAGACCGCCTGCACATCGAAGGCAAAACCGCGCGTGACGCCGAGGCGCGCCTGCACCTTGGCGGCGGTGGCGGGAAAAGTATTGTCGGGCGTCGTCGTCGCCACCACAATGAGATCGATTGCGTTGGCGTCAATCCCTGCGTTGGCCAGCGCCGCCTGCGCCGCTTTCACAGCCAGATCGGATGTTGTTTCGCCTTCCGCCGCGATGTGGCGTTGCTTGATGCCCGTGCGCTGAACGATCCACTCATCCGACGTGTTGACGCCGCGGCGCGCAAGATCGTCATTGGTGACGATCTGCCGTGGCAGATAACCGCCGCAGCCCAACATAACGGAACGCCGGATCATGAATCCTCGCCGCCGTTTGCGGTCGTTGCGGTTGAGGTTGCCGGCATATCGACCATCTCGATTTCGCCGTAATGCCGCGCCAGCTCGTCGCGGATGCGATCGTTGAAACGATGCTCAACGAGATCGAACGCCACGCCGATGGCGCTGGCGAAGCCTTCGCTGTCCGCGCCGCCGTGGCTTTTGACGCAGACGCCCTGCAGGCCCAAAAACATCGCGCCGTTATAACGGCGCGGATCGGCACGCTGCCCCAGTTTACGCAACGCGCCGCGCGCCAGAAGATAGCCGAGCCGTGCCGTAAGCGACGACTGAAAAGCCTGGCGCAGAAAATAGGTTATCAGCCGCGCTGTGCCTTCGGCTGTTTTCAGCGCTATGTTGCCGCTGAAACCATCCGTCACCACGACATCGACCGTACCGGCTGTGATGTCGTTGCCTTCGACGAAGCCGTGAAACGTGCCTGCGACAGGCCGCTCGCGCAGGATGGAGGCGGCGGTGCGCACTTCGTCATGGCCCTTCAATTCCTCGGCGCCGATGTTGAGCAGGCCGATGGAAGGCTCGGAGATACCCAAAACGGTGTGGCAGAAAATTGCCCCCATCATCGCGAACTGAACGAGGTTCTCGGCGTCGCATTCCAGATTGGCGCCGAGATCGAGCATCACGCACTCGCCAGTCTGCGTCGGCAACACCGTCGCGATGGCGGGCCGGTCGATGCCCGGCATGGTTTTCAACGCATATCTGGCCATCACCATCAACGCGCCCGTGTTGCCCGCCGAAACGATGCTGGAAGCCTCGCCCGACGCGACGGCATTGATGGCAAGGCGCATGCTGGAGTTCCGCCCCTGCCGCAACGCCAGCGAAGGCTTGAGATCGTTTGCGATAACGTCCGCCGTGTGGTGTAATTCGTAAGCGCCGCGCAAAGTGGGGTGGCGTTCGAGCAGCGGCTTGAGGCGCGCCTCGTCGCCAAAAAACAGGTAGGTAATTTTCGGATAACGCTCGCGCGCCAGAGCCGCGCCCGCTACGACAGCTTCGGGCGCGTTGTCACCGCCCATCGCATCCAGTGCGATTACGGTGTGGTTTGTCATGATCTTGATGCCTTTGCGGGGGCTTGCTTTACGAAGCCGTCTTGGACTTGACGACCGCGCGCCCGTCGTAATGGCCGCAGGCGGCGCAAACGTTGTGCGGACGCTTCGGCTCGCCGCAATTCGCGCATTCGACCGTGCCCCTGGGCTTCAACGCATGATGCGAACGGCGCATGTTGCGCACGGATTTAGATGTCTTTCTCTTCGGAACGGCCATAGCAAACACTCGACAAAAACAGGGATGAAAAATAAGGCGCGACCCTGAAAATCAGAAGCCGCGCGGTCGGGGCTCTTTTTAAGGGGAAATGGCTGAAAATGCAAGGAGATTGCGGATGATGCACTAACACCCAGAAAAGGCGAAAGTTTTTGACCTATAGTTCTGGCCCCGTTTTGGCAAGGCCAGGGAAAAGGATGCTCACTACTGCATCAGAACGTTTCATCCTGTGTTCAGTGTGATCGGTAAACTTAATGGCAAGTGTATCGCCTTCTTCAAGCGTCAATTTTGTTCCTTCTTGAAGAAGGGCCTGCATTTTATTTTCAGCATTTTTGGAAATAAACGGATAACCCGACTCACAAGTAAGCACCTTAGAATATAGGCAAAATGCCCGCGCCAGAGATTTTTTAGTCCCCTTTGTATAAAACTCAGCAATCTTGATAAGCCCCGACTGGGCTTTTCCTATTGGAAAACGCTGAAGGGTTTTTTCAAAAACCTCCAAATAACATCTCTCAGCATTTTCAATGCTTTTGGAAACGCCTCTACCTTCCAAATAGGCATCGCCCAACCAATTCAACGCATATGCATCTCCCCGTGAATGTTCACTCCACATCCACGCCTGTTGAGATGCCTTCAGAATCCACTTCACCGCCTCAGTATTGTTACCATTTTCCGCGTAACAAGTGCCGATTTTGAACCAGATACTAGGATTGTCATCCTTTTCGGCATATGCCAACAAGAGTGCAAGGGTGGTTGTAGAATCAATTTGAGCCATAATTCACACCTTAGTACAAAACAGAATGTTATATTATAATGCTTGTGTTGAATAAGTAAATGCAATCATTTGTAAAGAAATTAACCTTACCTCTTGGCCTTGTTCTTCAGTTCCGCCAATTTCGCAAATGGGTTGGAAACAGATTTGGCCGGGCCGAATGTCGCGCCGTTCAATTCAACCCCTTGCTTCCGCGGATAAGGGTCGAGGGCGATGCCCAAATGCTGGGCCACGAGTTCGCCGAGGTCGATAAGGCCGTTAACGATAGGCTCCGGCGCATCGTTTTCGACTTCCTCAGCATGCGGCGGGTTTGCGCCCACATCCAACAACGCTGCCGGGGCAAACAGGGTATCGATGTTGGCTTTGATCTGCGTAGGCACGGGCTCAAGGCTCACGACGCATTGCTGCACGACGTCGGCGGAAAGCGTTCCCGTCACGGCGAGCATCTGCCCTTGGGCGTGATCGACGTTGAGGTCAGCTTCCAGTTTCGGCAGATCGAGAAGATCGAAACGCTTTGCCAAAGCCTTGCGTTCGGCGGCGCGCGCCACGACATGCTCCGCCACGCCGCCCGCGGCGATTTTATCGACCTGGAGCGGGCGGGAAAGTTCGGGTTCTGCGACAGGAGAATGTTTCATGTCATGCTCATTGACAGATGGGCGGCTGCGTGAGATTCAAAGGGCAGAAATCAGACATCGGTTACCAGATTTTCCGCGCTTATGCCAATAGCAACATTACGCCCCTTCGCTTGCGCCTGCAGCCTGTTTTTGCTGCTGAACGCCTGTGCGCCTACGGTTGCCAACCGCGGCAATTTGTGCGACCCCGACAAGCTTGCGGAAATCAAGGTTAACGCCAGCACGCGCGAGGAGGTCGCCAACAAACTCGGCACGCCGACGCAGGTTGGCACGTTCGATGAAAACGTCTGGTATTACTTTGGCCGCAGCACCGAGCAATATTCCTTCCTCGATCCCGAAGTCATCAAGCAGCAAGCGGTTGAAATTCATTTCAACGATCAGGGCATCGTGGTGGCGCTGAATGTGCTCGATCCCAATGCCGCGCAGGACATCGACCCCGTCTCCCGCCGCACGCCCACCTACGGCCATGAAACGACTGTCATGGAGCAGTTGATCGGGAATGTAGGAAGCCAGACCGGGAAGAAGAAGCAACAGTAACGGGTGCCTTTATCCCGGTCTTCGTTTTCGCGCACGTTTTTTCGGGCTTCGCTCCATCGCCTTCGCTGCGCCGCCCATATTAATTTCCAATTCCATCGCCTCAAGCCGTCGCACCTCGTCGCGCAGGCGCGCGGCTTCTTCGAATTCCAGATCGCCCGCCGCTTGCTTCATGCGTTTTTCGAGATCGCGGATGTGTGTGCGCAAATCCTTGCCGCTTTGAGTCCATTCATCCGAAAGCCCGGCACTTACCGTCACATGGTCGCGCTCGTACACCGAGCCCATGATATCGCCGATGTTTTTCTTGATGCTTTCGGGCGTGATGCCGTGCGCGGCGTTATAGGCTTGCTGCCTTTCGCGACGGCGATTGGTCTCAATCAGCGCAAATTGCATGCTGCCTGTTATGCGATCGGCATAAAGGATCGCCTTGCCGTCGATGTTGCGCGCCGCGCGGCCTATGGTTTGAATAAGCGACGTGCGCGAACGCAAATAGCCTTCCTTATCGGCGTCGAGTATCGCCACGAGCCCGCATTCGGGAATATCCAACCCCTCGCGCAAAAGGTTGATGCCCACCAGAACGTCGTAAACGCCGAGGCGCAAATCGCGGATGATTTCGATGCGCTCCAGCGTTTCCACATCCGAATGAATATAGCGCACCTTGACGCCCGCTTCGGCCATGTAGTCCGTCAGCGCTTCGGCCATTTTTTTCGTGAGCGTCGTGACGAGAACGCGCTGGCCGCGCTTCACGACTTCGCGCACCTCGAATAAAAGATCATCGACTTGCTTTTCGGTTGGCCGCACGATGACCGGCGGATCGGTGAGGCCCGTGGGCCGCACCACCTGTTCGACGAACGATCCTTTCGTGCGTTGCAATTCCCATGGCCCCGGCGTCGCGGACACGAACACGCTTTGCGGGCGCATTTTGTCCCATTCCTCGAACTTCAAGGGCCGGTTGTCGATGCACGAAGGCAAGCGAAAGCCGTATTGCGCCAGCGTGGATTTTCGCGCGAAGTCGCCCTTATACATGCCGTTGAGTTGCGGAACCATGACGTGGCTTTCGTCCGCGAACAAAATGGCGTTTTGCGGCAGATATTCGAAGAGCGTCGGCGGCGGCTCGCCCGGAGATCGACCCGTCAGATAGCGCGAATAATTCTCGATGCCCGCGCAACTGCCTGTCGCCAGCATCATCTCGAGATCGAACGTCGTGCGTTCGCGCAGGCGCTGTTCTTCCAGCAATTTGCCTTGCGCCAGCAATTCCGCGAGGCGCTCCTTCAATTCGATTTTGATGTTCGCGGCCGCCTGCTCCAGCGTCGGTTTGGGTATGACGTAATGGCTGTTGGCGTAGATTTTGACGGCCTCCAGCGCCGAGCCCTTCTCGCCTGTCAAAGGGTCAATCTCGACGATCTTTTCGATCTCATCACCGAAAAGCGTGAAGCGCCACGCGCGGTCTTCCAAATGCGCGGGGAACAATTCCACCGTGTCGCCGCGCACGCGAAAATCGCCGCGCCCGAAGGCGACATCGTTGCGCCTGTACTGCAGTTCGACGAGAGCGGTCAGCAGCTCCTGACGCGGCACCGTCTGCCCCTTCGCCAGCGCCAGCACCATGTCCTGATACGTTTCCACCGAGCCGATGCCGTAGATGCAGGAAACGGAGGCCACAAGGATCACGTCGTCGCGTTCAAGAAGAGAACGCGTCGCCGCGTGGCGCATGCGGTCGATTTGCTCGTTGATCATGGATTCTTTTTCGATGTACGTGTCCGTGCGCGGCACGTAGGCTTCGGGCTGGTAATAGTCGTAATAGCTGACGAAATATTCCACCGCATTGTTGGGGAAAAAAGATTTCATCTCGCCATAAAGCTGCGCCGCGAGCGTCTTGTTGGGCGCGAGGATGATGGTGGGGCGCTGCAACGTTTGAATTACGTGCGCCATCGTGAATGTCTTGCCGGAGCCTGTGACTCCCAGCAGCACTTGGTCGCGTTCGTTTTGCCGGAAATTTTTGACAATTTCTTCGATCGCCTCAGGTTGATCGCCCGCGGGCTGGAAGTCCGACGTGAGGGCGAATTTCTTCCCCGCCTCCGGCCTAAAGTCCGGTTTGACGACGTCGGCGAAGATAGGAAATGCCACAGATGTCATGATTTCCGGACTCTAACAAAAAGGCCGCACCAGCGAAAGCGCGGCACAGCCTTTAGGGAAAGAGGGGGATTGGGTTGTGGTCTGAGCAACCGCAGCTAAACTGCGGGTGCACTGCGCGTTGCCTCAGATTTTATGGCCTTACCCGATATTTCTGAAGGGCCTGTTTCTTTTTGTTGTGCTGTCGTTAATTGCGCTGTTGCACCTTGCTGTCCTATTTGCCCCGTCGTAACCTGCGCCGCTGCTTCAGAAAGTTTTGCTGCGGGTTTTGTCTCACCTCGCGCCAAGGCTTTCTTTACCGCCTGAATAAACTGGGTAAAGGAAATTGGTTTCAAATAAATGTCTACACTTTCATCAAAAAACCCGTGTTTTGCCCTCAAAGAACTTTCCGAGTTGCCTCCGGTCTGCACAATAACAGGTATTCCCAATTTGTTATCTTGGACATATTTGACAAGAACATCGCCGCTTTGCTTAGGCATGTTATAATCTGTAATTATAAGTTTAATATTATTTTCCGGATTTTTAAGTATGTCTAAGGCATCCGGTACGTTTTCGCGGCCTATCACGGCAAATTTATTACCGAACCCCTTCTCTATAAACTGGGGTAATAAGTCGAGAATTAATTCTTCATCATCGACAATCAAAATTTCTTCTGGTTTTTCTGCACTCATCTTGTTTCCTAATGTTTGAAAAGTTGAAATGACTGAGGAACATACCTTTTCAAGAAGCAACAATAAAGGCGAAAATTAGTTTCACTAATAAAAACAATAAGATAGCGCGTTTTCACGCAGCTCTATTTTGGACACAAAAACCCGCCTTCATTCCCACTTCAAGCTCGCGCAGCCCCATTTCGGTTTAACTTCGGCCTCATCCAGCAACACCCTAAGCTGTTCTTTGCTCGGTTTTTCGCCCCATGCGCCGCCCAGCGCGGGTAAATGGATTCCGCTTGTGATCAACAGACCGTCGAGCCCCGCGCCGATCGCGCCACGAATATCGGTGTCGAGATTGTCGCCGATCATCAACGCGCGCGCTGGCGCCGTTCCCAAACGCGCTAAGACGGCTCTATAGCCTTCGGGATACGGCTTGCCGTAATAGCGCACCGCGCCGCCCAGCGCTTCATAGCGCGATGCCAACGCGCCCGCGCACGTCGCCAAACTCCCCAGATGAAAGCACGTCACATCCGGGTTAGCGCAAACCATCGGCAACGCCGCCGCGCGGCAGGCCATCAAAAGATGCTCCCAGCGCTCCATATCATTGTCCAAACCGCTTGGACCGATGTTGAGAATAAAGCTGGCGTCTTTCGGCGATGCGACGCGCTCCAGCCCAAGGCCGTCGAACGTGCTGAGTTCCTCTTCGTCTTCCGCGATTAACAAGCACTGCTTGCCCAACTTCTGCAGCCACGAATCGTCGCGTTTAAGCAACGCTTCATGCGTAAGCTCGCCCGAAGTTATGATGAAATCATACAAGTCCCGATCGAAGCCAATGGCAGCAAGCGCGTCTTCGGAAAACGTGACGCGCCGGGGCGAATTGGACAGCAACGCGACCTTTTTTCCGGCGTTACGCAAAGCCAGCAAACAGGCGATGGCTTCGGGATAAGGCGTGCCGCCGTCATGCAGGACGCCCCACAAATCCAGGATGAAGGCATCGTAATGCGCGCTGATTTCGGCAAGTCCGGCAATGACAGGGATGGGCATGATTGTCAGGGGTTAGGGGTTAGGGGGTAGGGGTTAAGATTAAAATTGAAAGGTTATGCAAAGTCCGATGTTTTACATTAAGCGAATAGTCTTTAGTATGCATTAAATTCCCTGGCCCCCAACCCCTGATCCCTGCCTTGTCCCTCCGCATCATCATCCCGGCCCGCTATGGCTCCACGCGCTTTCCCGGCAAGCCTTTGGCTCCTGTGGCGGGCGTGCCGCTGTTACAGCGCGTATGGGCTCTGGGCGCAAGCGTTGCTGGCAAGGACGGCGTTGTCGTGACGACCGACGACAAGCGCATTGCCTCTTTCTGCGCGAAGATCGGCGCGGCTTGCCTTATGACCGATCCCAAAATCCCCAACGGTACGGAACGCGTTTATGCGGCCTTGCAGCAACTTCCCGCCGAAGTCGATCAGGTCGTCAATTTGCAAGGCGACGCGGTGCTGACACCGCCTTGGGTTATTCGTTCCCTTATCGACGCTATGGCGCACGATCCTTCTGTCGGGATTTTCACGCCCGCCATGCTTATGAATAAAGCCAGCATTGAAGCGTTGCGCGCGGCCAAGGCTTCGGGCGAAGCAGGCGGCACGACAGTGACGTTCGATAAGCAAAACAACGCGCTGTATTTTTCCAAAAGCGTTATTCCTTTTGTCCGCGACGCGGCGGAAAATCCGCCCGTTTATCGCCATATCGGCCTGTACGGCTATCGCCGCAAAACACTGGCGCAGTTTGTGGCATTGCCTCCGGGGCCTCTGGAGCAGGCGGAAAAGCTGGAACAATTGCGCGCGCTTGAGAATGGCCTAAAAATCCGCGTCGTCATCGTGGACTATCAGGGCCGATCGCACACGGGCATCGACAGCGAGGCCGACTTGAAGCGCGCCGAAACCCTCATCGCGGCGGAAGGCGAGTTGCTCCCGGCCTACGACGGGCGTTATAATTACCCGTCATGAAAAAATCGGCGCTTGTTCTTTTTCGCCACGGCAACACGTTCGAGGCCGGACAAATTCCCGTCTGGGTCGGCGCGCGCACTGATATGCCTCTGACGGCCAAAGGCGAAACACAGGCGTCGGCCGCAGCCATTTACGCCGAGACGAACTTCGATCCGATAGTTGAAATCGTTTCCGGCCCCCTGCAACGCACGCGCCGCTTTGCCGAGATTATAGCCGGGGAATTGAGGCTGCCCTTCTCCACCGATGATCGTCTGCGCGAAATCGACTACGGCCTTTGGGAGGGCCTGAGCAGCGCCGAGATCAGGCAACGGCATGGTTCTTCCGCCATCGAGCTTTGGAATCAGCATGGAACATGGCCCAAAGATATGGGCTGGCTGCCTTCAGAAGACCAACTCAAGGCATCGCTAAAGCAATTCCTGCATGAGCAAAGCCAAAAGCTAACCGCCAATATGACGGCCTTTGGCGAGAGCACCTACAATATTGCAGTGACGAGCAACGGGATTTTGCGCTCCATTTACACGCTGATAACGGGCAAACATTGCGGCTCGACGATGAAAGTCAGAACAGGCCATGTCTGCGTTCTCACGCCGGAAGGCAACGACTGGCATATCGTGAAGTGGGATGAAGACCCGACGGACGTTAAGACTCAGTCCTTGTAATCGGCCCCAACCGCCGCCGCCATGGAAGCAAATCCGTCGCGGCGCAGGCAAGCTGCCAGTTCTTTCTTGATGCGGCGCACGACAAGAGGCCCTTCGTAAACCAGCACCGTGTAAATCTGCACCAGCGAGGCCCCGGCGCGGATTTTGCGGTAGGCGTCTTCGCCGCTGTTGATCGCGCAGTTGCCGATTAGCGGGATTTTCCCTTGCGTCAGTTTGTACATATTGCTGAGCAACTGCGTCGTTGGCTCGAACATCGCGGGGCCGGAAAAGCCGCCCGCTTCTTTGGCAAGATGCGGCGGAATGACATCGGGGCGCATTAGCGAAGTGTTGCCGACAATCAGGCCCTGAATGCCGCTTTCTAAAACGACAGCCGCGATGTCTTCCTGCTGCGCCAATGTCACGTCTGGGGAAATTTTAACCAGCACAGGCAGGCGCGGCGCATATGTTTGGCGAGCGCTCATGACCTTTTCAAGCAAGGATGAGAGGCGTTCACGTTCCTGTAAATCGCGCAGGCCTGTTGTGTTGGGCGAAGAAACATTGATGGTCACGAAATCGGCGAAAGGGCCAACCTTGGCGAGACATGTAACGTAATCCGCCGCATCGTCTATGCTATTTGCGTTCTTGCCGAGATTAACGCCAACGGGGTTGTGCGTGCGTTTGGGATTTTCGCGCCATTTCTTCAGCCGTTCGGCAAAAACATCCGCGCCAACGCTGTTAAAACCGAAACGATTGATAAGACCTTTGGCGGTCGGCACGCGGACCATTCGCGGTTTCGGATTGCCGGGCTGGGGCAACGGCGTGACCCCGCCGATTTCGATTGACCCAAATCCGAAACGCATGAACTGATCAATGACTTCCGCCTGCTTGTCGAGCCCGGCGGCAAGCCCTACGGGATTTGGAAAATCGAGGCCGAATACATTTGTATGCAGGATCGGATCGTCAGGTTCGTCCGCGCGGGGGCCAAGGCCATACTGCAGCATCTTGATCGTCATGACGTGCGCGACTTCGGGATCCAGCAAAAACAAAAATGGCCGCAACAGCGGGTAGGGATCAAAGCCGAACAAAGTCCACGGATCGATAATCATGAATGTGCCTTGCGCTTGAAAGAAACGACTGCAACAGAATGGCAAGCCGCGCCTCAAAAGACAATCTTTGTAACGCTTAAGCCAAGTTAAATTTTCATGTTCGGGATTCGCCTTCTCAACGGTATAATTCCTAGGGTCTGTACTCATAATTAGCGTGAGGTTCTGTTTGATCAGGATGAAAAAGGTCTAGGAAACGAGCGAAGCTGTAGTCCATCTACAGCGAGCGAAGTTGACGCCGCCATTTTTCATCCTGATCAAACCCGAAGGGCGCGGCGAAAAAACGCCCCGGACGTCCGCAAAAA